>Ga0315284_10015536_pt1 | contig 10823 bp, 11 predicted proteins | sample YL17G09_16_MG_FD_203696 | JGI IMG/M metagenome (GOLD analysis project Ga0315284, IMG submission 203696) | Sediment microbial communities from Yellowstone Lake, YNP, Wyoming, USA - YL17G09_16 | ecosystem: Environmental > Aquatic > Freshwater > Lake > Sediment | place: USA: Wyoming | collected...
AGCTTGTGCTATCCACGGCCTCCTTGAGAGCCGTGAGCACATCGCCGTCTGAAAGCGTAGCTATCTGCTCCGTTCCCTTCTTGCCGATGAACCGTAGCTCGGCGAAGTTGTCACGGATGAATTTGACATGCCGAGGTTGCATCGTGGTTACACCAAACGTATCCACTTCGATTTTCTCCCCCGTCTCCGGGTCCTTCACATTCGCCGCATTCCCAACCTCACCGGGCCTCAACCCTGTCTCAATAGTGATAGCTGTCATCAAAGCACACAGCCTCGTCACCTCATCACCGGACGTCATATCCGCTTTGACCGACCTCACGATGTCGTTGAACTTAGCCGCAATGAACGCCAACTTCTTTGCCATCGTAGCCCAGTTCTTCTTCTCTCTGCCGAACGTCTCCACGATAGCGGTTACCTCTCTTGTCGGCCCCACCTCAAAGGAAATATTGGGCGGCAGGAAATTGCGAAAATCCTCATGATACCCGCCTTCCTCAAATACGTTAGCCTTGGTCTCTATGGAGTTTTCAACGAACCATTTGGACGCCATCCGATCAGCGTTCTCTTTGCCTTCCTTGAGCAATATCTGGTCGAGCGCCACATCCCGAACAAGATACAGAGCCGCACTATACATCCTGTCCGGCCCACCAATATACTCCGTGAACTCGATGACTTCCGGAATCTGTTTCGCTTCCTTGACCCATCGGTTCTTCCTTTGCGTCAACACGGTCCCTACGTTCCGACCCGGCAATTCCTTCACCAGTTTGTCAACAAGTTGCCTTACTTGCGAACCCGGTCCTGCCAGTCTCTGCAACCACGGCCCTACCTTGTCCACATACTTGTTACGCTCCCGCTCCTGCATTCTCCTATCAACTGCGCCCTGTTCCATGACCGTCTTGAGCCGAAGCGTCTGCTGAATAGCTTTCTTTTTCATTCCCAAAACTAAACTCATCGCTATTTGGTTCAACCGATTCATATCTTCGCAGTCCCTGCTCTTACATCATTTCCCATTCCGCAAAGAAACCCCTCTGGTTCGTCGGCAATCCCACTTCTCCCACATGCTCCTTCATCACTGCAAACTCCATCTTCCCCGGCGCAAACACACCCGGCTTCGTCGGCCTTCCACTCAACCCAGAATCATGCCTAAAACCCATTCCCTTGATATCCAACATCCCATAATACCGATAATGGTCTTCTCTCGTCACACTGAACGTGTCGCCTTCCTTCACCTCGGCGCTCCTTGCTTCTCCCACCATTACCTCAAGACGCCCCGGACTCACACAACGCAGGGTCTTCCCGCCACCAAACTCTTAGCCAACCTTACCAGTTCTTTCGCTTCCTTGTTCATGTCTCCTCCCACCATCATTTCGGCCCCCATTCCTGATAACTTATCTTCTGCCCTGCCCATCTTCTCATCACACGTCGAAACGATATGAGCAACATCACGAGCCATGTCTTTGCCGTATTTTCCAGCAAAATCGTTCAACAAATCCATCTGAGACGCAGAGAAGTCTCCACTATCAATCTCCTTCTTAGCCACAACCGCCACTATGCCCATCAGCCTCTCTACACTGGGGACCATCTGCTTTGCATTGTTCCTCAATTCCTTTAAGTCCTCCATGCCCCTCCTTACTCTCCTCTCCGCTCTATCCGAATATTCTTTGTATGCCTCTATCATGAGATAATCCAAATAATCAATCCCCTTTCCCATCTCATCCATCATGTCCTGTCGCATATTGTCGAATCGGAAAATCTCAGCTTCGACCTCATCTGCGGAAGAACTCCTCGACACCCTGACACCGAAATCCAATCTCGCTGCTTTTTTCATACTCGAATCCCTCCTGTTTCTATTCACATGGTCCTTGATGATATCCAAACCCTTCTTTGTCGTATCGTCAATATCGTCCCCCTCCTGCTTCTTGACCTCCTTGACAAACAACCGATTCACCAACTTGGCAAAATCCTTATCTAGCCCAACTTCATTCCTCACCACCGCATCCTGAAGCACCTTGGGTTCCTCATTCTTCTTCCAGTCCTTTAACGCCGTATCCAGCCTATCCAACGCCCGCTGAGACGACGGCTTCTTAAGCTTTCTCTGAAGTATCCGATGTTCCCGTCTACTAGGCATCCCCCTGCCGGGCCGGGCATCTACCCACTTCTCCTTGTCGTTATGATACGTAATCTTAAAATGATTTTTGCTTCCCGGCGTCGTCGGTTCCACACTCTTATATTTCGTCCGTGCCGCCGTCTTTCCCTTCACCGTCTTGAACCCAAAGTCCTCCCAGCCCGCCACAGGAACCCCCTCCACAGGAGATTTCCCCATCCCAAACTTCAAGGCCATCACGTCATACTCCAGCATCCGAAGCATCACCAAAGCCTGACTCGACGTATGCCCCACGTAGCAAATCAATACAATCCTCTGGTCCTTCGGCAACTCGTCCAACCTCTCCAACAGCTCCAACCAAAATATATTCTTGGCTCCCTCAATGTGCCCTTCCTCGTAATCCTCGGGCTTGCGAATATCCAGAAGGAACAAGTCATCCTTGTCCATCTTCTTAAACTCTTCCGGAGTGATATAGTTCCAGTTGTCCTCCGTCGAATCAACAAAGTCCTTCAACGCCTCAAAAACCTCCTCCGATGCGGCCACACGCTCAACTATGTCTGCAAACCGGTTCTTCATTTGTTTATGTCAATCCGTATGTTCTCACAATTTTCTTTACAATCTGCAAGGTATCCTTCGCCGTGTTTAGAAGACGAACAGCCTGCGATTCCGATAAATTCTTCCACGGGTCGCTGTATCTTGTAAATTGCCATCCGGCCATCTGAATCAAACCGTAGAACGGTTTCTGCGCCCGCTCCAACATTTCCATAGCCTCATCGTTATTACTCGCAAGAGCTTGTTTGGTTGCCTTATTGATAGCATCCTTGGTCTTCCACATGATTTGACTCAGCTCAAAGTAAAGGTCATCCTCTGCTACACGCTCAGCTATACCTGAAAATCTGTTCTTCCTAATCTTCGGCTCATTCGGTTCAGGATCAACCAACTCCTTCTCCAACCTTTCCTCTTCTCGCCAGTCACCCTCCAAATCCTTGCGACTCAACTCGAACAACTCCTTTATCCGATAATGAACATGAATGTTTGCACGCCGAACGTCGTTGGCATCCATCCTATAGGTTCCATGAGTATCTTCCCGTGGCACCATCCATATATCCGGGTCATGAAAATACGGACCCTCTTCTAAGTCAAACGACCTATACCCATAATCTATCAACTCATTCAGAAGTCCGGGCTCGTGCTCAAAATCAGAAGTGTATATCTTACGATTCCTCACACGAGTCGGCGCAATTCGACCCGCCGTCTTTCCCTTCTCAATCTCTTCAACAAACTTCATACCTTCCTTGGCCGATGTGAAGTTCACCGCATCGTCATACCTTCCAGTCGGCGTATACCTGCTCGCACCATATGATCCTGCCGCCCTTTGGTACAACCACCACATGACAGGCGTCGCTCCTGAAATTAAACGCAACCTCCACGTCCCGTCGTCGGAAATCCAGTCCCCCGTAGCCCCCTTCTTCCACCGAATCTTATCGGACGCCATTATACCTTCCTCTCTTGCTTCGGAAACTCCACCGGCAACGCCCTAAGTATCGGCCCCACCACACCCAGCGTCTTTGCCATCCTGTCGTTCAAGTCATTCCCCATCCTCTCTGCCCTGTCATATTGGATCTCAACACTGCCCATCATCTTCCTAAGGAATCTCAGTTTCTGCTCCACATCTTTCATCAATGCCGCTTCCCGACTTCCATACGGAAGATACAATTTCGCCATAGAAATATCTGACACAAGAGATTCCAAAACCATCCCCAACTCGCTAAAACTTCCCTTAAATCCATACCGAGAAGGATGCCCACCATTCTGCGCCGACTCAAGGAATTCCTCAAACCCCTTTTCAGACTTCTCCCGATATTCCTGATACGCCTTGGCGTCTTCCTCCTCTCCTGCCACAACCCGAGCCGCTATCTTCGTCATTCTCTCGGACGCCATCATCACATCCACTTCCTTGCTTCCCTGATTCCAAATAGTCCGCACCACGTAGTTCTTCTCTGGATCTACATCTGCATACCTCTGCGCCAACACCTTCGACCTAAACACCTTCACCGCATCCTTCGCCGGATACCTGTTCTCCTCCGTCCAGACGAACACGCCGTATGTCTCGCCCTGTGCCGCCGTCCTCTCCGCCACTGACTTCCTGTATACCTCCAACGCCCCCTCAATCTCCATTATGGCGTCCTCATGCGAATCAGCCTCAAACCACATTGTCCGCCATACCTTCCCGGTATCGACGAATACCTCCCTAACGACGTATCTCCTGCCCACTACCTCTCCCTCAACCCTTATTCGCCTCCTCGGGCTCGGCATCGAGGCCATCACCGTCACCACAGCCGCTTCCTCCGGTTCCCTCGTCGTATCAATGTCCACTACCGCCTTCCCAACCCCCGGCTTAACCAACTTCACCTTCCTGTGGTCACGCATCCCCGAATGATTATCAACGAAGTCCCTTACCGCCTCGTTCACCAATGAAGGTTGAATGTCCCTCAAATCGCTCCGATATTCCGCATGATTCGTCCACCCGACATCCAACTCCTTCCCTCCCTTCACGTCAAAATCATCCCCGTAATCCTCTCCTCGGTATAAACTCGAAACCTCTTGAGGCGTCAAATCGTCAGCCGGATTCTGCGTATGAAAATACCTCGTCACACGATCTATCATCCTCTGAGCCATGTCGCTGTCCCGGATTCTCTTCACTATCCGGTCCACAACATCCTTCAACCCCGCCGTCTTCGTCGACTCGCTCCACTCGTTCTGAGGCAAATGCACGTTTACCGGCACCGTCGCATTCGGCATATCCTCATCTCTCGTGATGGCCATAATTCTCTCAAGCCCATCGCACGGTCGGAATCAAATCTCCGCTCGTTGGGTCTTTGGAATAACTAATAGACGCAACTTCCCCTATACTCACTCCTCCCACCGATTGAACAACCACACCGTATTCCTTGGATAGTCTCTCCAATTCTTGCACAAACCAAGTGAAATTCTTCTTCTCGTCATGCGTCAAATCCTTCGCCGCTACCCGCTCCGCTATCTTACTTATTCTGTTCATTATTTCCTCCTCACATTGTCAATATGTTGAACACCATCTCTGTTACCGGCAACGACACCACACGCCCATCATACGACACCACCGTTCCCTCCGGCTTGAAAACTCCCTGCGGTATCATCCTGTCATTCCCAAACCACATCCTGCTCTTATAGTCCACCACCTCTCCCGATGGCAACTCCACCCAGTAATGAGGCGAGAAATCCCCCTTACCGTCTACCGCAATCGTTCCCAACATCACCTTGTGAGGAATCCCATTCTGTTTCAACAGATACGTCACCACCCGAGTCATCCCGTCGCATTCCAATCGCAAACCCTCGTAGGGCTTTATCAACTCCCGAACCTTCGAATCACTCGCCACCTTGTCTACTATCCGATCAAACCTGTCCACCTTGGCCCCCTATCCGAACAGCCGCCACCTTGGCCGCTATCCTTCCAATCCTACAATTCGCCGCCCGTGCCAATCCATAATCGGCATCGCCCGGCCTCGGAGGTCTCACCGCTTGCGGAGGAGGATATGTGTCTACATCAGCTTTTGCCTCTGCAAAATCACTACTGGAAGAATTGAGCACTACCTTATACTTATCCACCATTCCCCTCAGCTTGTAGAATGACCTCTCTATCTCGTAAAAGGAGTCCATTATTTTCTTCTCAGGAACAAATCTTGACCGATTCCTATTCCTGAATATCGACACCTCTATAGGAACCCACACGTATACCAGAAACGTCCTATATCCGTTCCTCTTAGCTAACTCCATCTTCCTAGCTATGCCCTCCGCATCTCTACCCGTTCCATCCACTACCACCGGGTCTCCATCCCCGCTCGACACCACCTGCTCAAATTCGTTATCGCTCACTTCCTTCGACCACTCATGCAACTTATAAGGACGTTCCGGGTCGTAATTAGGATGTCTCTTCTTTACCTCATCTGGGTCAATCAGTTTGAAATTACTATGCTTCAGATACGTCTTCGCATTGTACCAAGATTTTCCTGCTCCTGCCGCTCCGACGAAAAACACCGCCTGCCACTTGATGTCATCCTCTCCTGCTACCAACGACATCCCCTTTACACCCATGTCCCTCAAAACTCCGAGCATGTCCTCTTCGGTTGCGACGAAAACAACCGAATCTTGTGCTATCCTTCTCGCTGTTCTTGTATCCATGTTCTCCCCCTTATCCGATGACTCATAAGACGAAGGCGACCCATCCACAAATACATCACTCGGAATCTCCGTCGACATAGGCGGCACAACAGGATTTGACCACACCGTTGGGTCCCCCTTCGTCGTCCCGGGACGCTCATAATACGGCAAATCTTCTCCCCATGCTCTGCGAAAACGTCTGCTCATAACACGTCCTGAATCTGTTTCTCTATCCATTTCTGACCACGCATGGAGTCCATCAATGTCTCCCTATACCAAACCCCTCCATCAATCCACTCGAATGAAAGAAAATGTTTGATGTGAATTCCGTCCGGCATTGCTACCACCATCTCACTCAGCATTGCCTTGGATACCGGCACTACCGCTTCTACGCTCAGTCCCGTCCTGCTCGAAACAGAATACGCCACATCAGCCCCATCCTTCAAAACGTTTATCTCTACCGATGAACCTCCCAGAGAACGCCCCACCAATACCGTCACACCATGCTGACCTACCGACATTAACTTGTTGTAATTCCTACCCGCCACGAGATTCCGAGCTATCCTGCTCTCTCGTCTGCTTGCCTCCCATCCTGCTGGACCCGCTTCTTTCCTTATCGGCACCAAAGCCGCAACCGGAACAGACACTCCGCCCATCAACTTCGACCCCGGATTATCATGGGCTGATACCATGGCATTAACCCCACGTATCTCGTCCACATCCACATATCCACCACCCTGCCGAACCACATCATTCAGAATCTTTATCTGATGCTGTGAAGGAACGCCTTGCCCCATCATGTTCCTCGCTAATGCCATGCTTACCTTACATACGTCACCTTCTCTTACTACCGACGCCGCAAACGCCCTCGGATTATCCATGCGGTCCCAAAATTCATCCACCCTCCTGTTACCAAACTCGTCCCGCAAAATATCCCCCACCAACTCAAGTCTCGATAATCCTTTCAGGTAGCATATCTTGTTGTATCGTGAGTATATTTCCTTCAGCTCTCCTACACTCCTCCGGGCCAACTCCGTCCTCCGCTTCCCAATTGCCTCAAATTCGTCTTCTCTCATCGCCACCTTCTCAGTCTTTCTATTCATCGCAACCTCCCCCGATGCTACTATGCCGTAAATTATCCACTCCAACCACTCGATGGTCCCACCCTGCCGCAATAGTCTCTCCCGTAATGCCCGGTTCCCATACCACTCGTTCACAATCTTTTCTGCCAAATCCGAACGCACTCCAATATGCGACAACTTCAATGCCATCATATGAGCAACCGTGGACTCCCAAAAATTCTCCAACTCGAAAGCCACCTCGTCCATAGCCTGATTGGAAATAGCTATCCGGTATGTCCCGCTCATCGTATGCTCCTCACAACCTCAGCCACATCATCCCACCTTACCAAACCCTGCCCAACACGCCATGGCATCCGACCCTTCACAGAAATCGTTGTCCCCAAAGGCCCCATCACGGGCGGCTTGTGAACCAACACGCCCGTCGTCTTCAACCCGACCGCCATCGCCTGAGCATCATACACAGCCTGCTGAACCAGCTCCTCACCAATTTCCTTCACCCGAACCAAATCCCCCTCCCCCAACCGAACCGTCCAAAGCATCTCTACCCCGGCTCTCTCTACCTCCACGATAGACCTCTCCACCCGTAATGCCGCCGTAATGCCCCTATTCCACGCTAGGATGCCCGCTACCCGCCTAACCCTAGCCAAGACACCCTCCCCATCGCCCCGACGCCCCGGATGCCCCTTAAACACCCTACAGGACCCATTACGAGCCCCCCTTCTTGACCCATCTAACCCCAATTCCAGCCTTCCCATGGGAAATCCTCCCATTACGCCGCCACAGCCACATTGAATAATACGTTCCGGTCGGCAAACCATTCGTCCTTCCCGATCCCGAATAAACCTTTCTTGCGAATCATTTCCGGCAACTTCACCCCCTGTAATCTCAAACCCATCTGAGACAGCTCTCGCTTCACCCTCTCCACGACTATCCTCGGGTCTACCGAAAACTTCACCGGTAACGTCTTAGGTCCGTAATCCACCTCGTGCCATTCGGCTACCGGCAACTCAACACCTATTACGCCCTCACTTCCGTCCCAATTTCGGTCCCAAATTTGAGTGCTCTTCACTCCGGGTACCTGCTCCACCGCCTTCGCTGCATCCAACAGTATGTCGACATTCTCCTGAATATCAGCCGTTATTTTTGATGCTATCCTTGCATACCTATTCATCGCTGTCTCCCTCACTTGCTGAACCAGCGCCAGAACCGATACCAATGGGCTGGACTTTGAATCGTCGCATACATAATGCGAAGCGTGTGATGACAGTCCTTCTTCAGAATGGTGTGCGGGTTCTCCGTAATTAACGGAGTCGAATCGTAATTCACCAGCACGCCCATGTAGTGATACCTCAACCCCGTCCGGGTACTGTTGAAGTCACTCGAACCCACAACCGTGTTGCCGCTCTCGTCCAACGACAAACGAACCGTTCCAGACGGCACCACAGAACCGTCCAGAGGATACCAACTGCCCTTTACCCCAGCGGGCAAATGCTCCACGTCATCTGCACTCAGCCTGACGTCCATGCCGTTGAAGTTGTTGTTCCAAATCTCTCCGCCCTTGTCTCGTATGTCTCCGGGAATGTAAACCACCGGGCCGGGATTCGGAGGATTCGGCGACTTCTTCTGAATCTTATACCACGTAGCCTTCGACCCGCACACCCACCATCCCTTTGTAATACGAGTCTTGAACATCTTGGCATCACCGCTGCTCCCAACAGTGATAACCTCCCGCATAACACCAGATGCATCAAAATACAGGAGCTTATCTGGACCAGTACACGACACCCACATCACCTTGTTTTCAGCGTCGTACCAAAGTTGATTGACATAAACACACTTGGTATCGAAGTATTCTGTCGTTGTCTTGTTATCAATCGACACCGTGTATATCTTCCCACCTGCGGCAGCCATTATCTTTCCATTCCAGTTCTCGACGGCAATAGAACCCGCCATCGGAATGAAAACGCCAGTTGTAGTAACCAATCCCTCTCTGCCTTCACCATCGGTCAATGCAACAATCACTTCTTTTTGCGTCCCGAAATAGCACGCCGCAAACGGTATGCCTATCTTTGCTTCCACGGCCAATTTCAAAACATCGGCACCAGTTTCAGCATTGACAATCATCTCTCCCCTATCCTCGCTACTGATGAAGCAAGGCTGGTCACGATACACGATAGAGGCGGCTGAATGACGGAGCTTGCACGTCTCCGTCAACTGTCCATCCTTATACCGCAATCCCTTCTTGTCACCATCACTTTCAGTCGGGAAATACACAGCACCGTTCCACTCGATAGGCTGTGAAATGGTTTCCTGAGAACCACTGTATATTTTCTTTCCGGCAAGCCACAACTCAATGTTCTGCCGAGATATGTCATTCAGGATTCCAGTGAAAAGTCCGTATGACGTGTTCAACAAGGAACTACACTTCCAACTATCACGAGATTCCTGATGGTCAAACACGGCCTCAAAACCATTCGTGCCAACTGGCGGCACCGGAGGAATTGTCGTCGTTGTCGTCGTGCTTGTCGGAGGCCACGGCGGGAAAGGAGGAATTGTAATACTGCATCCCACCACCATTAGAAACAATCCGACCGATGCTCCTACCGCCATCCATACACCACTCGTATTTTTCATCTTCGTCTCCTTTTTACCGACTGTTTTTCATCATCTTCTTCCACAAATCGTGCGTCTCGGCTTGTTCAGCACGTAACCCCTTGAACGGCTTGTTATCCTTTAGTGCCTGATCGATATTTTCCCTAACGGTATCCCAAACATCTATTTTTAACTCGTGTCCGGCCTCAAAACCGATCAAAGCATTTACGATTTTTGCACCTGCGTCTCCGAATATGTAGTCCGCACCCTTGGTATGACCTATTCCATATCCCACGATTCGAAGATTCCTATCGTCGTAAAGCATTCTGTTCCTCAAATCATCCCGTATCTGCTCCAACAACGTGTATGGCCCAGCCGATGCCGTCAGTTCCTTCGCTACCGCCAGCAATTCTCTTACCACCGACGCTCCACGGGGTTTTGCTTTACTCATCGTCCACTCTAATTCCTTAATCCATTTCTTCGCCTCTCCAAGGAACCTCTTTGCCGCCGCATCGTCTGTGTCTTTTTCCACACTCTTCAGGTTCTTCTTCACCTTCTCCAAGGAGTCCTTCACTCCATCGAAACTCTTTGCGTCCGATATCGCTTCCGCCACCGTCACCAACTGGTCATTTATCCCTATCACCCTCTGCTTGGCATCCTTGTCTCCACCCGCCTGCTCAAGTTCATCCAGATGCTTCTGCAAAGGAAACTTCAAACCTATCGGCAAATCAGACCTCTTGGTTTCGCTTTTGACCGGAGCATCTTTCTTCTCCACGACCCTATGATTACTCTTGTCAGCATCAGGATGCTCGACCAAATACTTCTTCATAGCATCCTGAGTTGGAAACTCT
>Ga0315284_10015537_pt1 | contig 10823 bp, 5 predicted proteins | sample YL17G09_16_MG_FD_203696 | JGI IMG/M metagenome (GOLD analysis project Ga0315284, IMG submission 203696) | Sediment microbial communities from Yellowstone Lake, YNP, Wyoming, USA - YL17G09_16 | ecosystem: Environmental > Aquatic > Freshwater > Lake > Sediment | place: USA: Wyoming | collected...
GGAGATGAAGTAGTTTAGCACGTTCAAGACTTCCGGCTTTGTCGGGTCCGGGTTCATGAGTATGTACGTCTCCAGGTTTTTTGAGACGTCGTCCGTCACTCCCAGTATGAAGAAGTAAAGGAATGCAATGTAGAGCATAAGCCTTGGGTTTTCTCCGTGGCCCTCGGTCATGAACTTCTTGAAATCTTTGTGGTTCCAGTTATCCCAATACTGCTTTATCTTGGTCATCCTCTGGAAATGTTCCTCAAGCCAGGTAGGATTCTGCACAGTGACTGTGCCCGCCGCATACATGTAAGGCACGAAAAACGACAAGAGGACTATGATCGTTATGAGCTTGTTTTTCATTTCCTACCCTTAAACTCCCTCCACCAAGAGTAGAGATCAAGCCTCCTGTCCCGAAAGAACCTGTAGGAGAAGACTCCCACAACGAGCACCAGTACCAGGAACAAAAATTCTCCCGATATCAGAGGCGACTTGATGCTTACGGTATGTATCCCTGTTGTCGCAGAACTTGGAGACCCCATGCCGCCGATATTGGTCGCAGTGATGCTTGTGCCCTTTGATTTGAAGGTGAAAGACGCTATACCCTGATCATTTGTCAAGGCGTAGGCGAGCGTTTTATGGTATTCGGAAGCGTATACGCAGTTTTTGTCGCTCTCGTCCGCCGAACCGTTGACCCCTATCCTTATCTCTTTGCCGTCCGCCGTAGTCAGAAGCCCTGCGCCGTCCTTGATCTCAAGCGTTGCGGCGATTCCCTTCTTTGGAGTGATGGAGACCTTTTCCCCGTTTAGGGCGTATGTAGCTCCCTCAAGGTCGAGTGCGATCGCTTCAAAATCTTTGGAGCCGAGGGATCTGAAATGCTCTACCAGGTTCTTCTGCTGGTCCTTGTTTTGGGCTATCTCTTTTATGTTGAATATGTAGTCTCTCTTAAGCTCTTCTGACGGAGAGCATTTCCATATATCTTCGCCGTTCAGGTCGAAATATACCCTCTCGTTTGCGAGAGGCTCCTTGGTTCTATAATATGCGAGCTTCGCGGTGACCTTTACAGGCGTTCCTTTTTGGACTGCGAATCCGGTCGGCGAGGTTTCTAGGGTGATGAATGTCGGTTCCCGTATTGTCAGGTTGAGGTCGTAGCATATCGGGTATTCATCGGCTTTTTCGTCTGTTTGCTTTGCGTCTGTGGCGTCTTTTCCTACCTCTTTCCCTCCGGCGGTGTTGGGATAGAGAGGGACTATGATCTCGTCAAAGTGCGTCTGGATCAGTATCTCTCCGCTCTTGTAGTCTTCAGGAGTGAACAGCGCCGTCACCAAACCCTTGTCTGTTTCAACATTCACCCTCGGCATGGTCCTGAAGTTGAATGTGTACGTGTTGTCTACGTGTTTTATGCCGTCGGTCCTAAGCAGGCCGAAAGAATCCCAACCTTTCGTGCTTAAGTCCATGTATTCCTGGCGCGGGACGTCGTAGCTGTATAACCCTACATAGTCGTAATATTTGCCGAGGTTTATGTTATCCACCAGGACTTCGACGTCGCTTTCAAGCCTGACCTTGGATAAGTATCCGCTCACAGGGAAGCATGCTTTCTTCCAACCCAGGCAGCCTTTGCAGTCCTGGTCCGAATGCGTCCAAACGTTGAACTTCTTATCTACTCCGTCCAAGGAAATGGTGAGGTCAAGCTTTCCTTCATTTTCCTTGTATTCGTTGATTCCGTATTCAAGGCAGAGCAGGTTGTAAGGAGTAGTATGCAGGCCGGGTATCTCCTGCTCGACAACCCCCTTAAGCTTCAAGGCCTTCCCAGATATCCCGTGAAAAACAACCTCGGCATCCCCGCTCTTCTTGTTCCAGTAAGTCATGTCGTTCTCGAAATCTCCATTAGCTATCGTGCTGCCTTCCTCTTCGTGGAAGCTCCTATCCGACGTGCAGGGGTTCGCAAAACAGCCTTCGGGAACGCATGCACAGTCATCACGCGGAGCCCTTGAGATGCTGGTCTCCCCGAACACGAAACATTCGGGCTCAAGGGGTTTGCCGGCAGAGCATTCGCACAACATCGAAGGACAGGTCTTGCCGCACTGCTCAGGGAAGCCATACCTCGGATCTTCGGCCCGGTACCGGTCGTCGAGGCTGTTCCACTGCGTGTCCGGGATGGGCGAGGACTCTTTCCTTTCAAGTTGGTGCCTTACCGGATAGATGAGGGCGTTGTAAGTGATGAATGATGTGTTGACCCTCATGATAAAACCGCCCAATATGTCCGGCGTCAAGGTGATCTTCATAGGCTTGTCTACAGCGCTCGCAAGCACCACGTTGCCTTTGTCGTCAAGGAGCTGGTCTATAGTGCCTTCTATCTTGAGCTGCGTCAGCGTGTTGCACGCCACGTCCGCGTGGCTGATGCCCGGCACGTCGAGGCGGTCAGCTTCGCTGTATGTGTCATCCACTATGTCAGTCTTTATCTCCCTTCTCGTCTTGTCGGTCACGATACTGCATCCGCTGCCGCCGCTGCTACAGTCGCATACACATTCCTGTTCGCTGGAGAGGCCCCCACATGAGCCGACGTCTCCGCCGGAAAGACCGTAGTTTTTGGCTGACTGGTCGCCGCCGCAGGAACAATCACAGGGCTGGTGGTTGCAGGCGGTGTAATACTTGTTCCTCGTAAGCTGTGTGACATAAGTGGTGTTGACGTCGGCGATGAAACTCTCGGAATGCTCCAAGAGCGTATAGTTGAAATCGATCTGCGAGGTTACAACAAGCTTCCTGCCGGCTTCGCTCGCATCTTTGGGCACGTATATCATCTTGAGTATGTATTCCCTGCTGTCGTTTGTGATGTTGACGTAAGTGATATTGAAGGGCATGTTGCCGCGCACGATTGCGTGAAGCGAGGGATACACCGTCATCTTCACCTCTTCTGTTGTGTAAGGCTCGAGCACTCCTGACAGCCAGTCCGCAATGTTTTTATGATACTGGGCGTCGTTGGCTTCCTTACAGGCCGAGTGCCCGGTATAGAATCTGGCAAATGAGTTGTCGAATACTATCCTGCCCTTGTCCTTGCCTTCGTCCAACAGTATTATCCCATAAGGCTGGTCTCCGAGCTTTGCCAGGACTTTTAGGTTCCCTGAGTGGGGGTTTCCGCTGATTATAGCCATTGCTGCGTCAGTATCCGTGGTGCTGACCACGTCGACGTTAGTCCAGAAGGGATGGTCAGCCATCCAGAATTTACCGCCGGAATACGTGTTGTCTTTCTTCATGCAGTGTCCTGCGCCATTAGTTGTTCGCCAGCATCCGGAGAACTGGACTCCGTAGTTTTTCGCCACCTCGCCTAGAACCCTCTGATAGGTCTTGTCGGGGTCTCCGCAGTCGTCGTTATCGACCGACATAAGCAAATCTCCTCCAGCCTCCCTGTAATCGTATAACGCCTGTTTTTCGGAATCAGAGAGATACACGCTTTTACCGTTTATCATTTCCACGTCCTCTCCGCCGTTGATGAACCAGACCTGAGTATATGGTTTGAGGAAATCTTCGGTAACCTCTCCCTGACCGCTCCTGATCTTAAAGTCGACCTGATAACCGGCCTGCTTCAAATCGTTTTCCATATGGAAGCTTGGGCCGTAATCGTTGATGACGTATATCAGGATATTTTCCGGATTCTTCTTTACCTCTTTCAGCTCCTCAACGCTTATGTCCTGTGTATCCTCCTGGTAAAGCTCCCACACATTGTCATCAGGCGTTAGAGACCTGTTCTTGATAAAAACAGTGCTTGCGACAACATACTTCAGGCTGTCCCCGGCTTTCGCGATTTCCACCGGAAAGTCCATGCTCGTCACCGCCAGCACCCCGTCAGGTATAACGCATTTCTGCTCGACCTTCGGCTGATCCCCAGAAGACCATTCATGATCATAGGCTGCAATGTCCTTCTTTACGAATCCCCCGTCAGGGCAGCCTGTGGTTTTGTCATACGGTATGCCGTAGAACGACTCGCCTTCGGTGTTTTTCCCGACGTCGGCCTGGAGCGAGAAGTTTGAATCGATCTTGCATACCTTCTCCCAGCAGTCGTGGAGGTTTGAGTCCGGGCAGGTCCCCCCGGAGTTCTCGGTGCAGTCTTTGTCGTTCGCGTTCCTGTTCTCTATACTGCATTTGCTGCATTCGTCCGTTCCGGCAAAGGGCAGGCATTTGTCTTCCTCGAATGTGTTGCAGTCCTTCTTCGAGTCGCAGGAGAGCTCGCATTTATCATATCTGTCGATGCCCGTTCCCGCGTAAAGTGTTGCATTGCCCGTACGGGTCCAGTATACCTTATTCCTCGTGTCTTCCAGGAAGGGCGTTATCGTGAAGAGCTTGGACATGACGTTCTTTGCGGCCGTGATGTTGACTAAGGCATCGTCTTTCACCATGCAGCTTCCCATGCTCAGGCTTGCCTCCCAGCGCTGCTCATTATCTTCCTCCTTAGGCATGTATGTCTCATTGCCTGAATCGCTCACGACCCATTCCTTTTTCAGGTTCCAGGTCGCTGCGTCAAGAGAGAGAGCGTAGAGCCGCATATAGCATTTCGGCGGCGCGTTCATGTAAGAGAGGGTTATGTTGTCTCCTTTAAGGTAGTAATCCCTGTCCATTGCGATAGAGCAAGGCGTTGGGTCGTAGTCCGGAGCAGGGCGCGTGAATCCCTTATCCAAGGGCGTTATCTCGTCTACGGCCTGGTAGAGGTTCCAGTCCTTTATGTCGTCAAGGTACCATCTGTCGATGTATCTCGGATTGTTGCCGCTCAATGTCAGCGAATACCATAGCTGGTTGAATTCCTTGCACCTGCTTGTGTTACGCAGGTCGGTCTTAAAACAGTATAGATAGTCTGCGTCATAGCCCATGTCAAGGAACTTCTTGTAAAAGGACTCATCGCCGAAAGTCTCTTTCACATACTTCCTGTACTCAGGGTCGTTGACGATGGTGTAGAACTTGACGTCGACGGTATCTCCTTGGGTGCCTTCGACCTTCCGGCTGCATTCCTCGACATCCATCTGGTGAAACTGTCTATTGTTTATCAGCCAGAACCTTTTCAGGTTCTCTTTATCGTCTTTCTGGTCTTTTGCCATGACCTCGTATTTGGTGGAGTCGACGACGCCGTATACCTCCTGAGGAATCTCGCGCCCGAGCTTCTCGTTCATTTTATACATCGTAAAACGGCAGAGTTCGAGGGCGTTATCCTTGCAGACCATGTTCTGTTTATCATCTACTTCCTTCTTTCCCTCAGAGTCTTTCTGCGAGAAGAGCTTGATGTCGATCTTGCCGTTGAGGTCGTAGATGTTCCAGCCCGTCAGGTCTTTAAGGTTCTTGTCGCCGAAAAGGTTCTTTATAAGATTCCACAGATTCGTCCCTGAGCTGGAGATTTCAACAGAGGATTCCTCACCGGGCGCAAGACGGACATAGTCCGGATGACATCTCATCTCCTCCCACTCCGCATCCTTCTTGGCATCAGGAGGCGAGAGATCCCCTGTTCCGTCCTTGAGGCCGTAGATGCAGGGCTGATAGCCGCATTCTTTATCGCCCGTGTTCTTGAAGGCTATCGTGAATATTATGTCGTTGCTGTTGTCGGGAATGTGGTGGTCGACCGCTGTTATCTCTCCCGGGCATTCCGTTTCTACCGCCTTTTTAGACGGCTGTGTTTGGATCAGTCCGAAGACGTCCTGGCCAATGTCGTATACCTGTTCCGCCGAAGCCGGACAAGGCGGGATGTCTATTATCTGGTAGTCTTTGGAGTCGAAGGAACCGGGCTCGGTCATGGTGCATTTGCCTTCCGGGCTATTGTCCACTGTTACCACCTGGGTAAACTTGCATTCAGGAGGGTCTTTTACTACGGGGTGTAGTCCCGATTCATCCTCAATGCCCAAGACGCCGTAATACTTGCTGCACTTTATCTCCGGCTCCTTGTACTCCGGCACCGGGATATTAGGCTTAGGCTCTTCGGTAGGCCGCTCTATGACCGGCTTAACCTTAGGCTTCGGTATGACGCCCGGATCAGGTTCCGGTTTAGGTTTGGGGGGCGGGCTTTCATGACATACGTGGATTGCGGCTTTGAATTTATTGTTGTCGTTCAATATTGCGTCGCATTTGACGTAACAGCGCATATCCCCTTCATTGGCTATGTCATAATCTCTCCCGTCACATTCTATCACTTCTCCATAAGGCGGCGATCCTCTCGTCTTTTCCTCTCCTCCTTCGCTGTATTTTATCGTAACAGAGGCGGACTGTCTGCCAGAACTTACTTCTATAACGGTCACTTTTATGTTACATGAATCTGGAAGAGGCCCTAAAGTATTTGTCGAGTCCTCGGTTCCATCCGTTCCTTTACCTTCCAGCATTACATCTTGGCAGGATTTCTGGGCAGGAGCAGGATTTTTGCATTTCCCGTCTACTCCGCACCCGTACTCGCACCATTTCCATTCCCCGTCGACGCATGAATAAGCGCCCCCGTTTGATGCGCCTTGAGTGACCTCTATGCATTTACAGCCTTCACTCTTGTCGCATGCGTGCCATTTGCCGTCGTCCCCGCACAAAACGTCGTTTTTCGGGCCATACTTTTGCGCCGAAACCGCGAGGTCTATATTCGAGCCCGAGCTCCTAGCGTCGCCGTACTTGGCCCCGAACGTGACATCCGCGCCGACAACTCCTCCAGGGCCCGCGGCTCCGTCGCTTGAGAATTTGGTCTCCCAGTTGCACAAGACCAAAAGGCCGCTTCCTGCCTTGCATGCCGGATTCGTGCTGCATTCGCTCGGGTCGCACGCATAGTAGTTCTCGCCGAGGTCGTCCGCTATGCTTCCGGAACTGCCCTTGGACAATTTACCCAGCTTGCCGGCCCAGACCATGTCCACCCCATGAACGCTGAAAGAGCCGATGGTATGCACCATGATCCCGCACTTGTGGTTCTCGTCATAGTAATCCTGCCCAAGGTTGAAGGCGCCATCATCATGATTCGTTTCGTCGGTGAGATGGAACTCGTCCATGACCAGGCCGCCTTTGAGGAGGTCGTAGGGGTTGAGTTTTACGTGGATGAATTTTTTGGCCGTGCACTCGTCCACTGCATGAACCGGGCAGGCTGGAAGAAATAGGGTTAACAATACGATGCATGCGAGGACCGCTTTTTGCCGGTTCATGAAATCTTCACCTAGACATTTACTATTAATGTGAAAGTAATATATTAACGTTTATAATGTTTATGCAAGGTTTATAGATGTCATGAAAACGAAATTGGCGGTGATCGCAGGAATGATCGCTCTCTCGTCGGTGGCAGAGGCCGGATACCTTGACCTGCTCCGAGACTTTGACCTTAAGATATTATGCGTCGTCTCATGGTTCGCTCCCGCGATAGCGATGCTTCTATTCCTGATTGGGGGCGTGCTCCTTGCCACCGGGAGTCCTGCGAACAGGGTGTTAGGCAAGGCCATGATATATGATTCGATACTCGGTCTTATCCTGGTTGTGGGTTTTATCCTGCTTTCTTTAATGCTCATCCCAAAGCTCGACATCGCGGCCTGCTACGGGGGTTGAAAAGGCCAAGACCATCCTGCAAGGACTCTTTACAGGCCTCAAAGACCGCAAGTGCCTGTCTGCATAGAAGATAATGAGCCGTCTTTTTTGTATTTATACATATGATATTAATTAATGATGCTTATGTCCTCCATAAAACGCCCGCAGTATGGTAGTAAATGGCCCATGTATGCGTCCGGTGTATTCCTGATTCTTTCCCTTGCAACGATGGCCTTAGCCCAGACGGCCGTCACTCAGCCTCCCGCTTCTGCAGGTTGGATTGCGGAGTTCTTCCCCTACTTCGGATTCGTCGTCCTGATACTGATATTCATACTCGCATTCATAAACTACCGGAACATAAAATACGAGAAAGGCCTTCTTGAAGAGGAGCGTAACGAACTCATAAAGCAAAGACTACGGCTCGACGAAGACCTTGAAAGAGAGAAGTCAGAGATAATAGAAGAAAAGAAGAGGCTTGAGGGAGAGATGAAGTCCGCCGGCAAGCGATGGGAAGACATAAAAGACAAGGAGACTCGATGGGAACAGGAGCAGGGCAAAAAACTCGATCTCTTCAGGCCGGAGCAAATCGAGGAGGCGAGAAGAGACATCGAGCGCGGAAGAAAAGAGCTTGAAGAAGACCGGAAAAAGCTTGAGCGCGACATGGAGATCATATCCAAACAGCTTGAAGAGATCGAAGAGCTTAAGCTTTCCAGGTCCCAGGACATGGCCCGGATAGAGGACGACCGCATGAGGCTTGAACAAGACCGCGAGGATATCGAGAGACAAAAGATGCTGTTTGATGAGAACATAAGAAAGGTAGATAACAAGTGGGGCGACATCAAGGGCACAGAAGTAAAGCTGGAAGACTACAAGGTCAAGATAGCTGAAGAAGGGAGGAAGATCGAGGAAGAGAGGATCCGGATCCAGAAGGAAGAGAAGAGGATCGAGGAAGACCGCAGGAAGATGGACAAGGACCTTAAAGAGATAGAGGCTATGTGGATCGACGTGGAGAACGCTATGAAGCGCATAGAAGACGAGCGCAGGAAGCTGAGATGAATCGTTACGCCAAAGGCGCCAATTTCGAGAGGAAGATTGTTTCCGATTTCTGGACGCACGGCTGGGCGGCGTTGAGGGCTGCCGGGTCCGGCACTGTTTCTTTTCCCGTACCCGACGTCATAGGGATCAAGGATCGCAGGGTCATCGTTGTGGAATGCAAGACTACAAAAAAGGACCGCCTAAGCCTGAAGAAGAACATCACCGAGCTGAAGAAATTTTTGGACATATGCAAGGGAGAAGCATACATCGCCATCAAGTTCTATAAAAAAGAGCCAAGGTTCTACAATCTGGAGAATGTGCTTTTGCAGGGAGACTACACGATAGCGGTGAACGATCCTTTCATCTCTTTTGAAACATTGCTATCTGAACAGAAAACCCTCTAACCTTTCTTTTTCGCCAATTTTCCATCCTCGTCAAGGCTTTTCAGGTCTTCTTCCACGGTGCCGGAGCCTCCTCCCGAGAAGAAGTAATGGAATGCCAGCAGCACGCCTGCAGGTATTATGAAGAACAAAGCCGCTGTCTGGACGCCTGCTCCAAGAGCCAGGGCCGAAAAAGAGATTATCGCGAGAAACAGTATTATCAGGTAAGGGAAATCCTGTCTCTCCACCGGCTCCGGTTCTTCTTCAGCCTCAATCGCGATAGAACCTTCATAGCCGCAGCTTTTGCATTTATACCTATTCCCCGTCGTATCGTATGCGTCATCGATCGTAGTCGACTTGGAATAACCGATATCGCCGCTTTTGCACTTAGGGCACGCAAGCTTCATTACAAACACGCAAGGATACTGTCCCCTTTAGGGGACAGAGGAATTGCCCTGCGTTTTACACCTCTCTATTTTTGGATTTGACATTTTGCGTGTTTGGAAGTACATACTCCGGCCCGAAAGAGGGCGAAGCCCTCTTTGGGCATCAGCAAGACAGCGTAGCTGTCTTTGTCTGAGTCAGGACCACAAGGTCCTGCTCATCAACAGGAGGCATGCGCCTCCTGTCTGAGTAAAGACCCGCTGGTCTTTATCATAATCCCCCCTGGGGATCTTGCCTTCAGGCCGGAGTTGTTGATTTTTTTCTTTGATATGAACCGTAATCAATGGGGCTTCAGGCCTAAAATAGGATGGATTCGCCTAATATATTCATGTCATCCCAAACAATTAACTATGAGAATACTCCTCATCCATTCAGACTACCTCAGGTTCGAAACCAAGAAAAAGGCGATAAAAGACGCCGAAGAGCTTTCAGGGACTCCGGAGACTGTTGAGAATGTCCTGATAGCGTTCGCAGCCGTAGAAAAAGTCGACGAAGAAGGGCCTGATTCAGTCATACGACAACTCGTCGAAGAAATCAAGAAGACAGCAAAAGAGGTGGGAGCAGAATCCGTCGCGCTCTATCCGTATGCACATCTATCCAGCTCTCTATCAAGCCCTGCCGCCGCAAGAAAGATACTCGACGAAGCCTATAAAGAGATTTCAAAAGAATACAAAACCGTCAAGGTACCCTTCGGCTGGTACAAGAGCTTCGAGATAAAATGCAAAGGACACCCACTCTCGGAGCTTTCAAGAACGATCATCCCTGAAGGAAGAAAGACGCAGGCAGAGCCGGCCAGGAAGGAAGGCAAAGAATCCGAAGCCCTGAAGACCGAGGAAAAACTGAAATCAGAATGGTACGTACTCGACCTGAAAGGGAAATTAACGCCTCTCCCAGACTATGAATTCAGCAAAGAAGAAGCGAACCTGAAAAAATTCTCAGACTACGAGATAGCAAAGGTAAGATCCGTAGACCGGGAGCCGCCGCATGTCAAATACATGCGGGCCCACGAGATAGCGGACTACGAGCCCGGATCCGATCAGGGCAACATGAGATGGTACCCTAAGGGCTCTCTCATAAAGAGGCTTCTTGAGGAGCGCGTCTCTGACATCGTGGCAGGCCTCGGAGGAATGCAGGTAGAGACCCCGATAATGTACGACATATCGCATCCATCGCTTTCCAAATACCTCGACAGGTTCCCGGCGCGTCAGTACCGCCTGTTGTCCGGAAACAAGGAATACTTCCTGAGATTCGCGGCATGCTTCGGCCAATACCTCATGAAGCACGACATGACGATCTCTTACAAGAATCTTCCGCTGCGTTTGTACGAATTATCGCACTACAGCTTCAGGTATGAGAAAAGCGGGGAACTCGTCGGCCTGCGCAGGCTTCGGGCGTTCACTATGCCGGACATGCACACCCTTACAAAAGACATGGACCAGGCCAAGGGCGAGTTCCTGAAGCAAT
>Ga0315284_10015538_pt1 | contig 10822 bp, 6 predicted proteins | sample YL17G09_16_MG_FD_203696 | JGI IMG/M metagenome (GOLD analysis project Ga0315284, IMG submission 203696) | Sediment microbial communities from Yellowstone Lake, YNP, Wyoming, USA - YL17G09_16 | ecosystem: Environmental > Aquatic > Freshwater > Lake > Sediment | place: USA: Wyoming | collected...
AGAGCTGCCGTCTTCGCGGGGGGGCGTCGCACGAAATGATGAGAGGAAGATTCTCTTTGGGCAGAGCTCAGGTCCTCTTCCTCAAAAATGACATTTTCCTCGCCTCCGCGGGGGCCTTTTTTGAACGCGAAAGCCACTTGTTTCCGCAGCCAGAGGCAGCGGTTCGGCACGCTCTTTGCGTTCCAGGGGTCCGGACAGGCCGCGCCAAGACAAGAACGCTTCGAAAAAAGGGGAAAACATTCGGGGGGGGGGAAAAACACGAATCCATTTTCAGCCCTCTTCTCCGCTCTAGAACATGCTCTCACCTGCTTTGAAATTGTGGGCCCTGTCGCTGTCGTCGCCCTCGACGGGAAAAGAAAAACTATTTTTCAAGACACTCTTCGAAAACAAATTTTGGGGGGGAAAACGCTCCGCTCCCCGCGCGCGCTCTCACATGAACAGCCTCCCGCACACCCCCGCCGCCGCCGCCGCGTCCGGGAGCACCCATTCCCTGCTCCGGCTCCTCGGCCTCGCCCCCACGGCCTTGGCGGCCTCGGCCGCCTCCCTCGAGGCGACGGGCGAGTGCGCCGCCGCGGCGGCCAGCGCGCTCGCGGCCGCGGCCGCGGCCGCGAGCGCCCCCGCGACGGCCCGCGGGACGACGAGACCGGCCGGCTCCCCGTCGCCCCCTCCTCGGCCGCGCCCGGGGAGGACAGGGGAGAACTTGATGCCGTAGGTGTCGTGGCTGGCGAGGAGGGCGATCTCTTCGGGAGGAGGAGAGTCGACAGCAGCAGGAGCAACATCCGAGGAGGAGCAGCAGCAGCCTGCTCCCTGAGGAACCGAGACGGCCCCGCGAGGGAGCCACTGCACCGCCTGCCTGAACGACCTCGCTAAGAAGCGCCTCCCCCCGCGGGCTCTCCCGTCTCCTCCTTCCTCCTCCCTCCTCCTCTCCTCCTCCTCTCTCTCAAAGTGCGGCGAGGTCGAGAGCGAGACGCCCGAGCCGAGGTCGAGCTCGAACCAGAAAGCGACGGCGTCCGCTAGCCTGCGGCTGCCGACCTTCTCCGCCACAGCGTCTGAGAACGGCCTCAGCCTGACCTCCCGGGACTCCGGGGTGGGGGCAGCGTCGGCCCCGAAGTCGAACTCGAAGGCCCGCGCGGGCTCCGTCAGGGGCGCCCAGCTCCAGCCGCGATGCGCTTCGTCCGCAGCAGCTCCCTGAGAATGAGGAGAATACAAATCGATGGCCTCATAGTCGGAGTGCGCCCCGCGAGCCCAGGGGAGCGGCCAGGAGGAGGAGTCGGAAGAAGAAGAAGTAGACGAAGAAGAAAAAGAAAGCTTCTCGCCGCCGTGGTCGTCGCCCGAAGCAGAACCCGAACCGGAAGAAGAACAAGAAGAGGAAAACAGCCCCTCGAGGGGGTTGCAGTTTTCCCTCCCCTCTCCCTCCTCGGCCGGCATCGAGGTCGAGATCAGCTGGCAGAAGACCGTGGCGCGGCAGGGGACGAGCAGCGGAGCGGAAGTCGTCGTCGCCGTCGCTGTCGCAGCTGCTGTTTCGCTCGCGGCGGCGCCTTCGCCGTCGCCGCCGCCGTCCCCCTCTTCCTCCCCTCTCCTCGCTCCTCTTCCCCTCTTCTCCTCCCTCTTCGCCACGAGCCCGTTCCTCACGAGCGCCGCCGCGATGTGCAGCGCCCCCTCGCCGATGAGCCCGGCGTCGAAGACCTCGAAGACGGCCAGGTCTGCCGGGCGCGGCAGCCGAGGGGCGAAGAGGCCGGAAGGCGCCGCCGCCGCCCCCGCCCCCTCGGCCCCGGCCCCCGCCTCGACCCGCAGCCTCCGCACGTCCCCCTGGACGACCCGCACCCTCCGAGGGGAGACCCCGTTGGCCTCCATCACCGCCGCGGCGCACGCTGCGAGGGCCGGTGACTGCTCCACCGCCGTGACGAGGACCCGAGCCCCGGGGGGGAGCGCGAGGGGGAGCAGCTTGGCCGAGAGCAGCGAGAGGAGGCCGCACCCGGCGCCGGCGTCGAGCACGCAGACGGTCCGCCCTCCTCCCTCGCCGCCCTCCTCCTGCCCCCGCGCCTCCTCCGTTCCCGGCCCCGGTCCCGGCAGCAGCAGCCTGGCCGTCGCTTCAGAGACGCCCAGGGCGTAGGCCCGGGCCCTCCCGCCGTCTCGGAGCATGGGGAAGTGCCAGGAGGGGGCGCGGGAGGAGCGCGGCAGGGCCGGGAGCGGCGGCGGCGGCGGCGGCGGCGGCGGCGGCGGCGGCGGCGGCGGGGGAGCGGGGAGGCCGGCCGCGCCCTCCTCGCTCCCCTCTCCTCCCCCTCCCTCCTCGCTCCCCTCTCCCTCCCCTCCCTCCTCCCCCCCTTCGACCCCGATGGCCTCGAACAGAAACTGCCCCGCGGCTCTCCTGACCCGCAGCAGCAGCCTGGAGCCCTCGGAGACCGGGGTGTGGTCGAGGAAGTGGATGCCGACTCCCAGGGAGGGGGCGCACCGCGTCCGGGGGGGAGGAGGGGGAGGGGCGGCGGCGGCGGAGGGAGAGGCGCCGCCTCCGCCGGGGCCGCTTCCGGCCCCTCGTCCCTCTCCCTCCTTTGCTTCGTCCTCCTCCCCCTCCTCCTCGCTCGCCCTCGCCGAGATGACCCCTCCCGCCGGCCCCAGGTCGACCTCCGCCCAGAACAGCACCGCCGTGGCGACCCCCGAGCTCGTGACGGGGAGGGAGAGGGTCGTCGCGTCCTCCTCCTCGCCTCCCTCGGCCTCGCGAGGGTCGCAGGGCGCGGCGGCGGGAGCGGCGGCGGCGGCGGCGGCGGCGGCGGCGGCGGCCCTCGCGCGGGCCCCGAGGTCGAGGTCGGCCGCGACGAACCGGCCGGTCAGCTCCGCACTCTCGACCTCGTCAGCCTCGGCCCTCTCGGGCTGCAGCGTCCAGCGGAACTCCCTGTCCATGGCTGAGAGGTCGAGCGAGCTGAGGAGGCGGTCGGGGAGGGAGGAGGGGAGCGGGGAGGAGGAGGGGGAGGAGGGAGGAGGAGGGGCAGGAGGAGGCGGGGGGCTCCCGCCCGCCGCCGCCGCCGAGACGAGAGTCCGCGCGTCGACGACGGTGGCGCAGACGCGGACCCTGCCCGGGAGGAGCCTCGTCCCCCCCCCCGGGTCGACCAGCCCCCTCCTCGCGGCGTCGTCGACGGCGTCGAGGAGGCCCAGGCCGAGCACCGTGTGGTCGAGGAGGTCGAGGGCGAGGAGCGAGGGGGCGGAAGGGAGGAGGAGGAGGTCGAGGGGCGGCGCCGGAGGGGGAGCGGGGCCGCGCTGCTGCTGCCGCTGCCGAGGGGCGGGAGCCTCGATCTCCTCCACCCCCTCTTCTTCTTCGCCTTCGCCTTCTGCCCGTGCCTCCTCTTTCTCGGCGGCGGAGACGCCGCGGAGAGGGCACGGAGCCACTCGAATCGAAGAAAGAGGCGACGACGAAGAAGAAGCTGAGGAAGAAGAAGAAGAAGGAGGAGGAGGAGAAGACGAAGCGCGATCGGAGCAAGGGAAGGCAGTACTAGGAAGGAAGCCGCGCGCGCGCGCCGCGGAGAGCGCCTCGCGGGCCATCTCCCTCGCCAGCGGGGTCTCTTCGACGATCGTCACAGAGGAAGAAGGAAGAGAAGAAGAAGCCTTCGATGCCAGGATGCCCAGGGCACCGCTGGCGCCCCCGACGACGACGACGGAGAAGGCGCCCTCTTGCCCCCCTCCTCCTCCGGCGGCGGCGGCGCTCGCAGCAAACGCCGCCGCCTCGGCCTCGAAGGCACGGGACCAGGCCCGCATCCTTTGAGCGTCCGCCATCGCCGCCACCGCCCTCTTGGGCGCGGCGAGGTCGCCCGCCGCCCCGGCCAGGGAGACGATGACGGGGAGGAAGCGGTTGCGGAAAGGAGGCCGAGGCAGCGGAGGATGGCGGAGAGCGACGGCGAGCGAGCGGGCGGCGGCGGCCTCGGCCGCCCCCGCCTCTCCGCTTCCAAAGCCCCTCTCCTCCTCGGCGGAGAAGCTGGGCCTCCAGCCGTAGTCCTCGAGCTCCCATTCGGGAGAGAGCATCGACTGCTCGAACTGGTGGCGCATGCCGAGGATGGAAAGGGCGCGGTCGGACTGGTTTTGAGGGAAAAGGAGAGGGAGGGGAAAAAGAAAGGGAAAAGGAGAAGATTGAGCGAAGAAACGTCTTCCTCGCCTGCCCCCCCGAAGCCCCTAAAAATTGAAAAAAACGCCTCTTTCTTTTATTTTCTCTCCCTTACCAGCATCTGCTCCCGGGCCCTGGGGCGCGAGTCCAGCGCCGAGGCGGCCTCCTCGACTCGGCTTTCGCGCTCCGCCCTCAGCCGGGCCGCGGCCGCGACGCGGCGCTCTTTCGGGAAAGAACAAGGAGAAGTTTCCTCCTTCCTCGATGTCGTTTTTGCCATTTTCGCAGTCGTCGCGCTCTCCTTCTCCCTCCCTTGCGTCGCCTCCTCCATCAGCTCCACCGCCCTCTCGAACGCCCTCGCTGCCCCAGCCGCGTCCCCGCTCGCCTCGCAGACTTCGGCGCACCGCCAGTGCGCCTTGGGCCACGAAGGCTGCAGCTCCACAGCCCTTGCGGCCTGCGCCCTGGCTTCCCTTGTCCTTCCGATCTTCAGCAGCGCCGCGGCGGCGTTCGCCCTCGGCCTCGCGTCTTTCGGGTTTCCCAGCGCCGCGGCTTCGTAGTGGTCCACCGCGACGGACCAGGCCCCGCGCGAGAAAGCGGCGTTGCCCAACGCGCGGGCGACCTCGGCGGCGGCCTCGAGAGAGACGGGTGGGGGAGGAGGAGGAGAAGAGGTCATCTTTTTTTCTTTTTTTTTAATTCGGTTTTTTTAATGATTTTCGGAGAGGAAGCGCGGCGGCAGTTTTTTTTTCTTCTTCTTTTTTTGATGCTTTTTTTCTTTTTGTTTTGTTTACACTTTCCTTCAGGTACAGGTCATTCATTTGATTTTCCCTCTTCGCCCTCGTCGTCGGAGGAGAGGAAGACGACGGCAGTGGCAGAGTCGTCGACGTCTGTGGTGGTTTTGTTTCCAGCGACGGCGCGAGAAGAAGAAGGGGCACCAGCAGCAGCAGCTCCTCCTCCGCTCGCCGGCCTCCCCTTCCTCCTCTTCCCTCCCCCCCTCCTCCGCCGCTCCTCCTCCTCCTCCTCCTCCTCCTCCTCCTCCTCCTCCTCCTCCTCCTCTTCCTCGTCGTCGTCGTCGCCCTCCTCGATCACGATGACCTCCGCCCCCGTCGCGCTCGTCGGGCACCACAGCGAATCCGCGGCCCTTCTCATGGCTGCCTCGGCGGCCGCCCTCGCCGGGGGCAGGCGAGCGAGCGCGGAAGGGGGGGAGGACCCTTCGCCGCCGCCGCCGCCGAGGCGGCGGCCGCCCGGGGGCATCACAGCGCCCGCGGAGGCCCTCGCCCTGGCCTCCGCCGCCCGCGCCGCGGCCTCCAGCAGCCTCCTGCGGGCGTCCGCCGGGCCCGCGCCGCTCTCGTGCTCGCTCAGGCGTCCCAGGGAGAGGGAGCTCCCCCCGCCGAGCCTGCCGGCGCTCGGGGCGTCGAACCCGGCCCCGGTCCCGCCGACGCCCCGCCTGCGCAGCGCGTCGCACTCCGAGGTCAGCTCGTCGAGCAGCGCGTAGAACCTCGCGTCGTGCGGCCCCCTGACGCAGTGGACGAGCTCGTGGAGGAGGGTCTGGACTATGTCGTCAAAGGGGAGGAAGTCGTTGCCGCTGGCGCCGCCGCCGCCGCCGCCGCCGAAGCCGCTGGTCGTCGAGGGAGGGCCCGGAGCGGGAAGGGACGGCGGCGCGCCCCTCCTGCGGCGCGCGGGGACGCCGCCGCCCCGCGCCCTCCCCCTGCCCCTCCCCGCGCTCCCGTCGCCGCTCCCGTGCCTCCGCAGCCTGATCCTAATTTCGAGCGCCCTCCCGCCCCCGCCCCCAACGTTCAGCCCTAGCAGCCTCGGGTCCGACGGGGAGAACTCGCGCAGCGACCGCACCTCCCAGCCGCGCCGGCGCTGCAGGGGCTCCACCGTCCAGGCCGCGGCCTGCAGCAGGCGCAGCGCCGCGGCGTCGTCTCCCAGGGCCGAGACCGAGGGGATGGAGGCGGTCTTCTTGCCCAGGGGGGGAGGGGCGGGAGGGCCGAAGCGGTCCGAGAAGGAGACGAGGTTCGCCATTTTTTTTCTTGGTTCCCCTTTTTTTTTGGTGTCCCTATGTCGTCGTCGTTCAAAGAAAGGGGAGGAGAGAGAGAGAGAGAGACCGAGGAAGGAGCATTGCGTTGGTCTTCTTCTCTTTTTTCTGGTGCTTCAGAATTCCTCTCCTCTAGCTTTCGAGGTTTGTGACAGAAAGGGAGTGAGAACGCGATCTCGGTGCTAGGCTCTCACGAGGATTGCGAGCGGATAGAGGGCATGGGAGAGGGGGAGAGGGAGAGATCGGGAGAAGAAAGGTCGTGCTCGAGAGAGAGAGAGCAGTCGATGTTGTGTTGTCTTTGTTTTCGTCGACAGTTTGTTTTTTGTTTTTCTTATTTTCATCTCGAACCCCGTTCTCTCTCTCGCTCCCTCTCTCTCTCTCTCTCTCCCTCTCGCTCCCTCTCTCTCCCTCTCTCCCTCTCGCTCCCTCTCGCCCTCTCCCCTTCAAACCCTCGGGTAGGTGATCGCGCCGGGGCCGCCGCCGGGCTTGGGAGCCGGGACGGCGTGCGTGCCCGGGGCCTCCGCCGTCGGGGGAGGGGAGGGCGTCGCCGCCGTGGGAGCGGGCGCGGCCTGCTGCTGCTGTTGCTGCTGAGGCAGCGGCGGCGCGGCCTGCTGCTGCTGCTGCTGTTGCTGCTGATGATGATGGTACGCGTAGGCGGGGGGCGGCGGCGGGGGGACAGCCATTCCCGGTTGGTAGCCTCCAGGAAAGTGGTACGGCGGCGGCGGCGCCTGCTGCTGCCCGCCGCCTGCCTGCATCACCCCGAGCTGATAGGCCTGCTGCTGCTGCTGCCGTTGCTGCGGAGTTTTGTATTTGTTTTATCGAGGTTTTGAGAAAAAGAAAAAAGAGAAAGGAGGGGGGGGGTGGGGGAAGGTGCCCCGCTCCCGAACAAAAAAAAATGATACCCCAACTTTTCACTTTTTCACTTCACTCACCCACGCGGCCTCATCGGCGCCGCCGATCATCCCGATCACGCACAGAGCGTGGATGACCCCGGGGAACCAGCAGAGCAGCGTCAGCAGCAGGTTGAGGAGCACGACCGAGCACGGAGCGCCGCGGAGTGCCACCCCGACCGGCGGCAGGAGCACCGCCCAGAGCACGGAGATGCAGGTGAGGGCGACAGAGGCCTCGGGGGAGGGCAGGGGGCGCGGCGGCGGCGGCGGCGGCGGCGGCGGCGGGGGGAGGTACTGCTGCTGCTGCTGCCCGCCGGGAGGGGGGTACTGAGGAGGCGGGCCGCCTGGGTACCCCAGCGCCGGCGGCGGCGGCGGCGGCAGCGGAGGAGACGTCGAAGATGCTGGAGGCCCGGTCGCCGTCAGAGGTGGCGCCGTCGAAGATGCCGGAGGCTGCTGCTGCTGCTGCTCCGGAGCTGTGACGGTGACCTGCTCCGCCGCGGGCTTGGACATCTCTCTCGCTGCTGCGGCTTGTGCGATCGGGGAGAAGAACGGGAATCCTCGGAAGAGAGAGAGGGAGCGAGAGAGACGCCTTTGTTCAAGCAATGACAGCGAAGAAAATAACGGGAAAAAAAACGAGCCTCGGAGGAATTTACGGCCACGCCATCAAAACCCGAAGCTAGCATTCAGCACCCCCGGCTTCGTCCTCTCTCTCCCCCTCCTTTGCCCCGGCGTTTTTGCAAAAGATGCCGCCCTCCTCTGGAGGTGCATCCTACCCCGCGCGGACCATGCCGCGAAAGCAGCTGTTCGCCATCTGGTGAGAGAGAGAGAGAGAAAGAGAGACGAGAGAAGAAAGGTTGAGAGATTTGACGACCGACGGCGTCGACCGAGGAAAAACAAACGCTCACCCCACTCTTCTTTTCATCCCCCCCCGAACCTCGAACCCTCTCCGATCAAAAAAAAACAGGATGTGCCAGTTCGTCGAGGGGGTGCACACCACGCTCCCCTACGCCCTCGCCGTCTTCCTCGTCCGCTCGATGCTCAAAGGCGAGGGCGGCAGCGGCGGGGAAGCGGGCCAGATCCCGCCCCCGCCGCCGTCAGAGCGCGCCGTCGGCTGGACGACGGGCGCGCTCGCCGCGTGCTGGTCCCTGGCCCAGTTCGCCACGTCGATGCTCTGGGGCCGCGTCTCCGACGCGGGCCTGGGCCGCAGGCCGCTGCTCGCGATGTCCGCCGTCTCCTCGGGCGTGTCGGTGCTCCTGTTTGGCTGCTCGACGTCGCTCGCAGGCGCGGCGCTGGCGCGCCTCGCCGGCGGCGCGTTCAACTGCACGTTCGTCGCCCTCAAGTGCGTGATCGCGGAGTCCTCGCCTCCCGGCAGCCAGAGCGGTCCCATGAGCGTCTTGGCGCTGGCGTGGGGCTGTGGGACGATAGTGGGGCCCGCGCTGGGGGCGCTCGCCGACCCGTGCTCGAGGGGCGGGGGAGGAGGGGGGTGGGTCTCGCGGTCGGCGGCGCTCTGCGGCCGCGCCGCCGCCGCCGGCCCGTCCCCCTCCGGCCCCGCCTCGGCGGAGGGCCTGTTCCGCCGCCACCCCTACCTCTTCCCCTGCGTGGCGGCGGCGGCGCTCTCGGCTGCCGCCGTGGCGAACGCGACGCTCGTCATGGAGGAGACGCTCCCGGCCCTCGTGGACGAGCGGCGGCGGCGCGGGCGCGAGCGGGAGCGGCAGAGGGAGCTCGAGCGGCTCGGGGGGAGCTCGCAGCTCTCCTCGCGCCCGTCCTTCCCCTCTCGGGTGTTGAGCGGCGCCCTGTCGAGGTCCCGGAGGTCCCTGCGGAGGGTGATGACCTTGTCGAGCCCGTACGTTCTGTTGGGGGCCGGCGCCCTCGGGAGCGAGAGCGGAAACGGAGGAGGGGACAACGGCGACAGAGGCGCCCTCGAGCTCTCGAAAGTCGGAGGAGGAGGAGGAGGACTCGGGGGAGAGGGAGAGCGTTCTGGCTTGCTCGCGCTTCCTCCGCAGCAGCGCTCCTCTCCCTCGGCGTCCCCCCCCGCCAAGCGGAGCGAGCAGCCCCGGGCCCCTCCCAGCGCGTTCGCCCCGCTCCCCGCCGCCGGAGGAGACGACGCGGAGCGCGGGAAGGGCAGCAGCAGCACCGGCGGCGGCAGCGGCGTTCCACCCGCTGCCGCCTCCTCGCCGCCGCCGCCGCCGCCGCCCTCCCCCCCCCGACCGGCGGAGCAGCCGCCGCCCGCCGCCGCGCCCTGGCACCAGCTCCCGCAGGTGCGCCTCACGCTGTGCGGCTACGGCTGCGTCGCGTTCCTCTTCAACCTGCTCGACGAGCTCGTGCCCATCTTCGCGTCGGCCGCCGAACGTGACGGGGGCCTGGGCTGGGACCCCCCGCGGCTGGCGCCGCCGCTCGCGGTGGGGGGGCTAGCGCTCATCCTCTGGTCGCAGCTGGGGTACTTTCGGCTGCAGAAGAGGGTCGGGACGCTGCGCGCCGCCAGGTGCGGCTTGGCTGGGATGGCGCCCTTCTGCCTGCTGCTCGCGGCGCCGAGCCTCCTTCCGGCCGGCCTCGCCCGCTCGGCCGCGCTCTCGCTGCTTCTGGTGCTGCGCAGCGTCTTCGCCAACAACGCCTTCACGAGCTCGATGGTCTTGGTCAACGAGGCAGCGCCCCGCGAGTCCATCGGCCTCGTCAACGGCGCCGGACAGACGCTGGCCAGCTTCGTGCGGGCCCTCGGGCCGGCGCTCGGCGGCGGGCTCTGGGGCTTCGCCTCGACGAGCCTCCGCCCTCCCTTGGGGCAGTTTCTGCCCTTTTTCCTCGTGAGCCTGGGGCTGGTGGCGTCGTCGCTGGTTTATACGAAAGTGCTCCCGCCGCCGGGGGAGCTGGCCGCGGCGCGGGAGAAGGAGGCGGAGGAGGAGAGAGCTGCCTATCAGCTGGTGTCGTCGGCGGCGAGCGCGGCGGAGGAAGCGACGGGGAAAGGCTCCGGCGAGGAGAGGGCTTTCTCTTCCTCTTCTTCTCCTCCTCCTGTGCTTTCAGGAGAGGACGACGACGGCGACGCTGCCGCGGACGGGACGGTCAAGGTCGTCGTCGTCGCGCCTCCTCCTTCCATTTCGAGCAGTTGAAAATCGAAGAACGAAAAAACTCGAGGGAAAAAGGTTCTCTTTCTCCTCTCTATCCAGTGTCTCCGCATGACATTATTCTTTCCCTCGTTATTCCTCCTTTTTTTGTAAAATGAATCGGTCTCCTAGAATTACACACACAGACACAAATGCACCCAAGGAAGAAGAAAAGAAAAGCTGCCCAGAGAAGAGAGAAGAGAGGAAGGAACCACAGGTCACGGGGGAAAAAACGCGCTCTTCTCACTCCACAACGACGACGGGCCGGCACTCGATCGTCGCGGTCGCCGGCTCCGCCGCCCGGAACCCCCTGTGGCGGCACAGCGCGTCGACGCCGACGACGATCTCGTAGCTGCACGTCGAGAGCTCCTTGGCCGAGAGGATGACGTTGGGAGGGGGCTGCACGAGAAGAGGGGCGGGAGGGGCCCCCTCGCGCGTCGTCGGGGGCCGCGGCGCCGCCGTCGGCGCCGGCCGCTCGTGGCAGACAAAGCGCACGTCGGTCGTCCGGGGCCTCCCCGAGAGGAGGTCGCAGGGGTCGCCCCCGCCGTAGGTGGAGGAGACGGCGGAGGTGGGCCCCCCGCCCCCGCCCAGCAGCGCGGAGCGGTCGTCGGGGATCGAGACGGAGTAGGAGGAGGGCGGGCCGGGGGCAGAGGGGGCGGGGGAGGAGGGGGCGGGGGAGGAGGGGGCGGCGGCGGGGGGGGGCGCCCCCCCCCCC
>Ga0315284_10015539_pt1 | contig 10822 bp, 12 predicted proteins | sample YL17G09_16_MG_FD_203696 | JGI IMG/M metagenome (GOLD analysis project Ga0315284, IMG submission 203696) | Sediment microbial communities from Yellowstone Lake, YNP, Wyoming, USA - YL17G09_16 | ecosystem: Environmental > Aquatic > Freshwater > Lake > Sediment | place: USA: Wyoming | collected...
TGTTCACCTGGGGGTACTGGCCCGGCAACTATTGAGGCCTGACCAGTGAACCTGAACCAACGCACACCGGGGCCCGGCGAGCAATCGCCGGGCCCCGGCTTTCAGTTGTCAGGGTGAGAACAATCCTCCCGACGGAGCCCGGTAGAAAAAATTCATTATTATTCCATATTTTTTGCTTTTCAACCGCCTGTCCCTTGACAAATCGATAATATTTTTAGATAATCGCAAGTGTTGCAACTCCCCCGCACGTTAATTTCTTTGCACTCGTTACCGATAATCAAGGAGTAGAATACCGCATCCGTATAAGGGGGTTCTCTGATGTCTTCACGCAAGCGTGCGTTAGGGGGTTTTACCCTCATTGAGATGATGATCGTCGTCAGCGTCATTTCGATCATGGCGCTCATCGTCATCCCGCGCGTCAAAGGCGCCGCGCGCCAGAGTAAGGAAGCTGCGTTGATGGCCAATCTTCACGAGTTGCGATCGGCGATCATGCAGTTCCAATCGGATACCGGCACCTTCCCGCTATCGCTCAACGAGCTCGTCCTGCCGAAGAACAACCCGCCGCAGGTCGGACTGTCGCCGGAGGATGGCCACGAAGAGGTTATTCCCGATCCCCAGAGCTACAACGGGCCATACCTGCTGCCGTATACCGGCATCGAGAATACCGGCCTGCCCTTCAATACCACCATCCCGAATTACGCGACGAAAGCGCTGAAGGAACAGTGGGATTATCGCTTCGAGCGCGGCGAAGGCATGATCACCTGCCCGGCCGGCATCGGCGTCACCATGAGCGGGATTCCCTACGAGGCGCTGTAAGCAATAGCGGGGCACCCGTGAGTAGCGCGTCGTTGTAGCGGTTCGTTACGTCGTAATTTGTGGAGTAATGATAGTGCCCGGTTCGGTGGTTGAGTAGGCAGGAAAGCCTCCTCGCATCTTTCCACCACTTTCGTGCCGTATCGAAACCACCGCGTGGACAGGAAAGCCTTTGGGGAACGGGCGCTGTTAGTGAGGTGGTCTCGATACGGCGCGTATAGTGACGAAAAGAAGCGACAGGCTTTCCTGCCTACTCAACCACCGAACCGGGCACTATCATCCATCTTACCGCAAAAACCGTCCCCCGCTGATATCGACCAGCGCGCCGTTGATGAAGGAGGCGGCATCGCTTGCCAGGAAGACGATGGTCTCCGCCACCTCTTCCGCCTTGCCGTTGCGGCCCAGCGGGGTCTCCGCGGCGTAGTGCCGCATCCGTTCCGGCGTGCTGTAGCGCTCGTGGTGGGCGGTTTCGATGACGCCGGGCATCACCGCATTCACCCGCACCGCGGGCGCCAACTCGCGGGCCAGCGTGCGGGTCAGCACCTGCAGGCCACCTTTCGCCACCGCATACGGCCCGGCGCCGTTCGCCCCGCCCGTCTGCACGGACAGCGACAGGTTGTTCACGATGGCGGCATTCCCCGTTGCGCGCAGGTGCGGAATGGCGGCGCGCGTCACCAGGAAGGCGCTGGTCAAATTGGTGTCCAGCACCAGGCGCCACAGCTCCAGCGAGCAGTCCTCGATGCGCGTCCGCTCCACCGGCGAGCCGGCGTTATTCACCAGGATGTCCAGCCGGCCTGTTTTCGCGACCACTCCCTCCACCACGGGAATGGCCTGATCCTCAAACAACAGGTCGGCCTGCAGCAACATGCCGTCACCGCCCCGCGCGCGGATACCGTCCAGCACCGCCTGCGCCCCCTCCGCACTGGAACGGTAGTGGATGCCCACAAAGGCTCCGCGCGCCGCCAGCAGTTCCGCCGTCGCCCGCCCGATCCCTACGCCGGCGCCGGTCACCAGCGCCACTTTACCCGTCATATCGTTTCCCATCATGCCAGCCTTTCGCCTGATCTCGGAGGGAAAATTCCCGATTGAGAGCCGGTTCTCCTGCCATGATGTCTTTGTGCGCTTCGCCTTCTGCCCCCGGCCGCCGACCCGGCCAGTACCGGCAGCACCAGCAGGCCGGTGCCGACGATGCCCAGCGCGAACAGGGAAAGCGTCAGGTAGCGCAGTACGACGGCGTAACGCCGGTAGCTGACGGCAACCTCCAGCACTACGGAGAGGACGGCGAAAAACGCCACCCGGGCCGCAAACGGGATCGGCGACCAGAGCAACTTCATCGAGGCGGCCATGGCACCCAGGTTAAAGACGTTGGCGATAAATCACAGCGTAATGCAGCCGTAGAGTAGCCACCAGGAGTAGTTTTCCGGATCACCTGCGCCAGGTCGTCGCGCCACGCTCAGCTCCTTTTTCGGTCAGGCAGCCTCGTTGACCTGCTCCTCCTCCGGGAACTCCGCCCGCCGTATCTCCAGCAGTGCCGCCGCGGTGGTGGCATCGATAGGAAAGGCGTAGGTGAGCCGGGTGATTTCGAGGATGCGGCGGATATGGTGGACCGGCGCCACCAGCCGGATGCTCCCGCTGGCTTCGCGCGCATCCCGCAGCGCGCCGATCAGCACGCTCAAGCCGGTGCTGTCGATGAAATTCAGCCAGTGAAGGTTCAGGATGAGGTGACGGTACCCCTCCGCGATCAACGACCGGATCGCCGTCTTCGCCCGTGCCTCCGTGAAGGTATCCAGCTCGCCATGCAGCTCGACAATGACCGTCGCATCATCGATCCGCTCCGACTCCATGCGCAATCCGACAAGGCTTCCCATGGTCCATCCTCCCGTTTGCTCCCTGCCAATGCCGATGACCGGACTGCGATGTATGCTGCCGATGTCATCGTTCCCAGGACAGAACGATTGCAAGGCGGGATTTCGTACTGATGATCAGACAGGGAAAGGCGATTATCCGCCAGGCTTTTGTTGAAAAAACTCGATCACCTCGCCATCGAGTCCCTTGCAGAAGGCGATACGCACCGGCAGCGGCGCCGGGGTGCTGAGGATGGTGAGCGATGTCGGCTCCATCTGCGACGTGGCGCCGGCGGCCAGCGCGCGCTGATAGATGGCGTCGCAGTCCTCGGTGACGAATGCGAGGTGCAGGTAGGCGCCTTCCGGTTGGGATTCACCCGTGCCGCCGGCAAAGACTTCCAGGAAATTGCCGTTGCCGGCGTGCAGCATCACGGCGCGCCCGTCCCCCTCGCCCCAGGTGAAAGCCGGGGTAAGGCCCAATCCGTCCGCGTAGAACCTAACCGTGGCGTCGAAATCCTTCGCCCGAAGGGCGATATGGTGAAAACCGCGGAGATGATCCGACATCATAAAATCCTTTCCTGTAGAATGGCGCCTTACCATACCCGGATTTCAGGCCATTGTCCATCGCCGCTGACTTGCCACTCACCATTCATACTGCTTTGAGAAGTGAGATTATGGAGTGGCGAGTGGGAGAGGAAAGCTGGAGTTCCCGCAAGGTGCTCCTATCCACGCGGTGGTTTAACGAACGGAGTACCGTTTCGATACGGCGCGGAGGCTATGAACAGAATCGAAAGGGCTTCCCTGCCTACTCAACTACCGTACCAGGAACTCTTGTCGTAAGGCAAAGCGAATTTAAATTGTCTAAGAGGGACGGGTTGCCGTGTAAACGCGCTTTCCGCACGAGGACACAGCGTCGGCCCCGGCTGCCGTCGCGGATGAAGCCGACCAGGGTATGGCCATCCGGCGAGGGATGCCAGGGAGAATCCGCGGCGATTTGCGTATCGAGCGAGTCCGACAGGTTGGCCACCAGCCGGCCGGGCCGCGCATACAGCAGCACGTCCAGTCGCTGGCGCCGCGGGAGCAGGCGGCCGAGCCGGGGGATGATGTTATACAGCCGGCGCAGCTTTTGGAAGGCATCCCGCCGGCAGGTCACGGCGACGAAGCGGCCGTTTTCGGAGACGCCGGGCGAGCCGTCCGCGATCGCGCTGCCGTTCTCGATGGGAAAGGACCAGTTGGCGCCGGTCACCGGGGAGATCACCATCGCGTGCCGTTGCGCGGTAAAGACGGCATATCCCCGTGTCGGCGACAGGCCGACGAGATGCACGTTGGGCGCCCCGGGGACGAGTCGCTTGACCGCGCCGTTTTGGTGGATGAAGCCGTCCCGGAAAAGGACGATGCCCTTGTCGTGCACGCTGCAGTCCCCGCGCCAGGTGATGGGCCGCAGACGGATGTCCCCGTTGGCGATGGTCATCGCGCAGGGGATGCCCATGATGACGTTTCGCCCCCCGGTGCGCGCAGCCAGCGCGACCGCGCGGTCGGCGGCCACCTCCACGAGGCTATAGTTGGCAGCGCGGGCCGCGATCCGCGCGCCCTTCACCCACAGCACCATGTGCGCTTCCCCCTGCCGCGTTCCCGAGACGAAGACGGTTCCGTCGTTCATCTGCTGCAGCCAGTTGATCGTTCCCAACGGCGCCTTCATCTTCCGGTATGGCTTCCCCTTGCGCCAGGTCCGCAGCTCGACCTGCTTCGCCCAGGGCACGCTGTCGATGACGGAGAGGAACTGCCCGTCCGGCGACAGCGCGTATCGCTTCTCCGTCTCCATCAGCACCGCGCCGGCGCGGATATACCGCTCCCGGTGATTTTCCTCCACCCGCCACCGCAGCGTGCCCTGCCAATCGTAAAACGAGTAGGGCGTCACCTCCCCGCCCACCAGAAATCCCGCCGCCCGCGGCTCCAGGATGGGGTTTATGTCGTCGAATGCCAGCGTGACGTGATACCGATGCAGGTCGCGCCAGTACCAGAGGACACCGCCGATCAGCAGCAGCAATATCGCCAACAGCAGCACAAGGCGGCGAAATCGAAGGCGCGCGCGGGCAATATCCTCCTGTCCAACCGGCGGCGATTGCGGCATCCGGCACTCCATCCCTCCCAAAGGCTCTCGGCACCATTATACAGCCGAACGGGGAGTGCGGGGGAGTGGGGGAATGGGGGAATAGGGATAATATACTCTCTCCCATTCCCCCACACTCTCACACTTTCGATCTAATAGCTCTCCCCCTCCGACGGATACGCGCGCGTTTTGACATCTTCGACATAAGCGGAGACGGCGCGGACGATTTCCTCCGCCAGGCGGGCGTAGCGGCGCAGGAAGCGGGGGGTGAATTCGGTATCCAGGCCGAGCATGTCGGGCGTCACCAGGATCTGCCCGTCGCAGTGCACGCCCGCCCCCAGACCGAGGGTCGGCACCTGCACGCCGGCGGTGACCTGCTTCGCCAGTGACGCGGGGATCTTCTCCAGCACGATGGCGAACGCACCGGCCTTCTCCAGCAATTGCGCGTCGCGCAGGATGACCTGCGCTTCCTGCTCATCGACCCCTCGCGCCGCGTAACTGCCGAACTGGTGAATGCTCTGCGGCGTCAGTCCCAGGTGCCCGAGCACCGGAATCCCCGCTTCGGTAATCCGGCGCACGGTCTCCGCAATCCGCTCTCCGCCCTCCAGCTTCACGCCGCCGGCCAGCGTCTCCTTCATGATCCTCCCCGCGTTGCGCAGTGCCTCGTCCGCATTCGTCTGGTAGGACATGAATGGCATGTCTACGATCAGCATGGCGCGCGAAATCCCCTTCGACACCGCCTTCGCGTGGTAAATCATCTCATCCATGGTGACCGGGATCGGCGTCTCATTCCCCTGAAACACGTTCCCCAGCGAATCGCCCACCAGGATCAAATCCACCCCCGCCTGATCGAGCAATTTCGCGGTGGTGAAATCATACGCCGTCAGCGCGGCAATCGGCATGCCCTGCTGCTTGGACACAAACAGCGATTTCGTGGTCACCTTGCGCAAACCCTTAGGGGCAGTCATCGCCAGCCTCCTTCACCAACCGTTTCTCTGGTTGGATACTTTTTCGCTGGCCTTGCGGGAGTTCCTGCCGGCGGCAAGTGTCTCAATTGCCGGGGAGCGTCATGCGGCGCCTCCCGGATATACGCTGTTTCCCTCCCGATCGACCACCTGACCGGTCGAAGTCTGCTCGAAGGGATCGACGAGGCGAAGGATAACCTGCGCGATGGCCGCCGGGTCCGCGGCATGCGTGTAGTCGCCGCCTTCGACCGTCTGAATCATGTCGAGCATGGGCGTGCGGATGGCGCCCGGGCAGACGACGTTAACCTGGATATTCCGATCGCGGAATTCTTCGGCCTGGATGCGGCCCAGCATGATCAGCGCCGCCTTGGAGGTTTGATAGGCCGCCCAGCCGACGCCGGGACCGAGGCCGGCGGCGGAAGCGATGTGGACGATCTTCCCGGCCCCCCGTTCGAGCATCGACGGAGCGACACACTGCGAGCAGAAGAGCGCGCCGTTCAGGTTCACCGCCAGCACGCGGTTCCATTCCGCCTCCGTCACGTCGAGCAGCGTGTCGTGCCGCCAGATGCCGGCATTGTTGACCAGCAGATCGATCGCGCCGAGAGCGCTCGCCGCCTGCTCGACAGCCGCGGCCACCTGCGCTTTCACCGCGACATCGGCACTGACGGCGCAGGCGCGGCAGCCGCACGACGCCTGAACGGCGCGCGCCGCCGCTTCGGCTTTGCCGCCGTCCACATCGAGCACCGCCACGGCGGCGTCCGCTGCCGCCAGCGCCCCGACGATCGCCCGCCCCAGCCCCTGTCCCCCGCCGGTCACCAGCGCTCCGTGATGATGCAGACTCATATACGTTTAAACTCCTGATATTATTTGTCGCAGACTCGAAAATAATTGATCTCCTCGCCATTCCCCACTATTTTAGCAATCTTTTTCATGAAGTGCTATGTGTTTACCGGATGCTAACAAAGGATAGAGCAGGCGTTTGACATCCTTATACGGCGAGGATATGATAAGGAAAATAATGTTTGCGGCTAGTTCATTCTACGGCAGATTGGAGGCACCCGATGACCCCACCGTTTGCATACAATAAAAAGCTCCCATTCCCCACCCGCCCGTTGCAGGTTCAGGGAGATACAGTCGAGGAATTCATCATCCCTGACGAGAGCCGACAGGAGGTGCTGGAGCAGTTGTATCTTTTCGACCCCGTGCCATCCCTCGATGACGAGATGTATGACTTGCACGAGGGCAAGCTCTTCCGTGTCCGTGACTATCGCGTCACCTGGGAGCATGGACAAAACTGGCTGGTGAGCCCCTATTATCCGGAAAGCGGTGGGACGGTGATCGACTGGATGCCGGCAGATTTCGCCGATGACGATGAGTCGGGGGAGGAAGACTCGTTTACCGTCAATTAATGCTTCGGCCTGCCAGCCAAACACCGGAAACCACAAACGAGAAACCAGAAACCGCAAAAACCCCCATTGTTGTTGTGCGAACGTAAAACCTGCTAGAATACGGCCATGACCTTTCCCGAGGCACAGCCGTTGATCGCCACGGCGGAGGCGCGCGCGGATTTCGACGTCATCGTGAACTGGGTGACGCCGGGGGCGCGCGTGCTCGACCTTGGCTGCGGCGCCGGCGAGCTGATGGAGCGGCTCGTGCGCGAGAAGGGGGCCGTCGCGCAGGGGGTGGACCTGCACCAGCCGTCCGTCACCGCGTGCATCACCCGGGGATTGAGCGTCTTCCACGGCGACCTGCACGAGGGACTGGCCGACCTGCGCAACGATTCTTTCGACTTCGTGGTGCTCAGCCGCACGCTGCAGCAGGTGCCCGACCCCGACGTTGTCATTCGCAATATGCTGCGCGTCGGTAAAAAGGCCATCGTCAGCTTTCCCAACTTCGCCTACTGGCGCATCCGCCTGCACCTGCTGCTGCACGGCACGCTGCCGGTGTCGCCGGCGCTGCCCTACGCCTGGTACAACACCCCCAACATCCGCCTGGTCACCATCGCCGACTTCGAAAAATTCTGCGCCGAGCAAGGCTACGCCATCCTCGACCACGTGGCACTCAACCTCGGCAACCGCAAACGCCCGAAAATCGTCAGCCGCTACTGCGATCTGTTCGGCGAATACGGCATGTTCCTGCTTGGACGGAAGTGACAGAGCGTAATTGGCAACTTGAAATATCGGACCGATCGGACCGATCCGACTGATTTTATTTGATTCATTTTTCCTTCCAGTCATCTAAATGCGGAGGGTCTGTCATGCACGATGTCACCTGCCTGGGCGAATTGCTCATCGATTTCACCTCCCTGCGGCCGGGGGCGTCCATCATCGAGACGCCGGGGTTCGAGAAGCACGCGGGCGGGGGACCGGCGAACGTGGCGGTGGGGGTGAGCCGGCTGGGCGGGTCGGCGGCCTTCCTGGGCATGGTGGGGGACGACGAGTTCGGGCGCTACCTGGCGAAGATGCTCGCCGACCGCGGGGTGGACATCCGCGGGCTGCGCTACTCCGGCGCCGCGCACACCACGCTGGCCTTCGTCGCCCTGCGCGAGGATGGCGAGCGGGAGTTCATCTTTTACCGCAACCCGGGCGCGGACATGCTGTACGGCCCCGCCGACCTGGACGAATCCCTCATTGCGAACGGGCGCATCCTGCACCACGGCTCCATCTCCTTCATCAGCGAGCCGAACCGCGAGGCCACGCTGCGCGCCATCTCCATCGCGCGGGCCAACGGGCGGCTGATCTCCTTCGACCCCAACTTGCGGCTGAACCTGTGGGAGAACGAGGTGGAGGCGCACGCCGGCATCCTGCTGGGCCTGCCCACGACGGACATTCTGAAGGTCTCCGAGGAAGAATTGGAGTTCATCACCGGGCAGACCGACCTGGAGGTGGGCATGCGCATCCTGCGCGAGCGCGGCATTCCGGTGGTGGTGGTCACCCTCGGCGAGAAAGGGTGCGCCTATCACTGGAGCGAGTATACCGGCCGCGTGCCCGGCAAACCGGCGCGGGCGGTGGACACCACCGGCGCCGGCGACGCCTTCGCCGCCGGTCTGCTTACTCGCCTGGCCGCCGCCGATCTGCCGCTCACCGACCTGCCGCACGAGGAAGTCCGCGACATTCTCGCCTTCGCCAACGCCGTTGCCGCCCGCGTCGTCACCCGCCGCGGCGCCATCCCGGCGATGCCGACGATGAAGGAGATGGGGGAATTATAGGAAAAGTTATTACCTCCCTATTGACAGCAAAACTAATGTTCTATATAATTCCAATGCAAAGCAACCATTTGTTCTACACAACAGCTGTTCGGAGGTTTGGTATTATGAGCAAAACACACCCATCGGCCACTCCGTTGTATCACATCTCACATGTCAGGAACATAGCCTCAATAATGAAGTATGGCATACTTTCTCATAACGAGGCTTACAGACGGGGATTGATAAAGAGAGACGTCTCTAATGAAAGAGTACAAGAGATCCGCGAAGAGAAACGTGATCCATACTATAGGCGTGCACTGCATGACTATGCATCCCTCTACATCGTCCCTATGAATCCAATGTTGAGACAACTGCTCACATTCCATCAGGATATCGTATTGTTCACAGTGACACCGCAAGTGCTGCTTCGTCAAGGAACGGTATTTACGGATGGGAATGCTTCGTCCGAAGATACGAAGATTTACAGGCAACGGTCCGATTTCTCTCACCTGCGATGGAATGTTCTCCTTGCCCCCAACTGGGATGCTTTCATTGACGGGAAGCGAATTCGTTGTGCGGAAGTGCTTGTCTTTCCAAGGGTGAGTCCGTTTGAGATTCTATCAATCTTATGCCAGTCTCCAGAGCAATATGCACGTATTATCCGCTCTTGTAACTTATCGACGATGAAAAGCTTACTGCACATACGGCCTGATATCTTCAAGGTTCCGTGAATGGAGAACAGAATGATCCGCTACGCTGAAACCACCGTCTTCAACGTCGGCGCCAGGGTCATCGTCAATACGGTGAACTGCATCGGCGTCATGGGTAACGGGCTGGCGCTGGAGTGCCGGCTGCGCTACCCGGAGATGTTTGACGATTACGTCACACGCTGCCGGCGGGGAGAGGTGGCGATCGGAAAGCCGTATCTCTTTCGCTATCCCCGTGGGCTGACCATCATCAACCTTGCCGTCAAGGCTCACTGGAAGCATCCCTCACGGCTGGAGTGGGTACGCCTGGGATTGGCGGGGTTGGTCACGTTGCTGGAACGCGAAAGCATTGACTCACTGGCCATCCCTCCGCTGGGCTGCGACCTGGGCAGGCTTGACTGGCGGCAGGTGCAGCCGTTAATGGAGCATTATCTCGACCCACACCCCACCGATACCATCATCTGCTTAGACCGCGAAGAACGTGCGACCGGCGTCGAAGGGCAGATGGTGGATCTACTAAACGACACGGCGAATCCCTGGTGGCTCACCGAACTTCGCCCGGGGCAGGCGATTGCACAGCGTATCCTCGACGCCCTCCCCATCAACCGCTTCCGCGACCTGCGCCGACTCCCCGGCGTCGGGAAGCGCACGTATGAACAACTGCACCGCCTGCTATACTGCCGCGTGACCGGTGTGGAATTCCCTGGATTGAAACAACAGCGAATGCTGAAACAACGGTGCCTGCTTCTGTAACCAAGGCCTGTCATTATCGGCGGCAACGTTAGCAACAAGCATCGTGGGCGACGAAAGGCATGGGGATTCGTGGGCAAGTATATTGTGATGGGCTTGTTAGAACGCAAGGGAAGGGTGCGGGCCAAGGTGGTAAATAACAGAACGTCCAGTACGCTTCAGCCGGAAGTCAACCAGAACATTCAGCGGGGATCGAAACTATACACCGACGCCCTTCCGTAGTATAATGGATTGTGAAGGAGCTACCTACACGAAGTCATCGACCACGCCAAGGAATACGTGCGCGGAGAAGTGCAAACAAACAGCCTTGAGAACTTTTGGAGTCTCCTGAAACGATGTTTCAAAGGAACCTATATCAGCGCTGATCCTGCCCATCTCTTCCGGTACGTGGCGGAAGAGGTGTTTCGATTTAACGAACGCAAGGAAGATAATGGCGAGCGTTTCCT
>Ga0315284_10015540_pt1 | contig 10821 bp, 8 predicted proteins | sample YL17G09_16_MG_FD_203696 | JGI IMG/M metagenome (GOLD analysis project Ga0315284, IMG submission 203696) | Sediment microbial communities from Yellowstone Lake, YNP, Wyoming, USA - YL17G09_16 | ecosystem: Environmental > Aquatic > Freshwater > Lake > Sediment | place: USA: Wyoming | collected...
CATTAGAGTTAGCTTTGCGAAAAGGTGAGGAAGAGAGAGAGAGAGAGAGAGAGACGTGAAAATTTTAAGGAAAAACTTGAGGAAAACATTTGGTCATCTCTCGTTCGCTTTTCGTTTCACTTGCCTCTCGCGCTGTCTCCCGTTCTCTCCTCGATGCTCCCAATCAATTCTATTCGCTGGTTCTTATACTACACAAAGCGAAAAAAAGAGAGCAGAGGACGCTGCTTAAGCTGCCGCCGCCTCGCCGCCTTCTCCCTCTCCCTCTCCCTCCCCCTCTCCCTCTTCCTCTTCGCCGTCCTCGGGGGCCGGCTCGGGGACCTCCTCGGGCTTGGCAAAGGTCGCCCCCCGCACGGCGCGGCCCCCGAAGCTCTTCCCGCTGACCGCCAGGCGGGCGACCGCGGCGGAGGCCGCCAGCGCGAACACCACGAAGATCGGAGCGCTGGGGGGGGCTACCCCTTCGCCGCCCCCGCCGCCGCCGCCCTCTGCGCCTCCTCCTTCCTCTTCGGGCAGCTCCCCGGTCTCCACGCGGACGACGTCGCCGAACTTCGAGCACTCCGCGGCGAGCTCCGTCAGCGCGTGCGTCAGCGCCTCGGCGTCGGCCAGGGCCTCGGCGGGCAGCAGGCCCTCGACGCGGAGCACCGGCGTCGGCTTCTGCCGCGGCGGGCGCGGCGGCTTGCTCGCCTCTGCCGCCGCCGCCGCCGCCGCCGCCGCCTTCCTCCGCTCTTCCTCCTCCTCCGCCGCCGCCGCCGCCGCCGCCTCCTCTGCGGCGGCCAGGCCCAGCTCCGGAAGCTCCAGCGCGGGGATCTGCACCCCCACCGCCTTCAGCTCCTCGCGGCAGGCCCGCGCGTCCCCCTCGAGGAGCCTCGCCAGCGCCGCCGCCGCCGCCGCCGCGTCGGCCGTGGCCTTGACGGGGTCGACGCGCACCCCCGGCCTCCAGATCGCGATCCGCGAGCCCAGCAGGTCGACCTGGCCCGAGAGCGTGACGGCCGCAGCGGCCATCTCGCTGGAGCGGAGCTCGATGGTCGAGAAGCGGCGCTCGGCGTTGAAGACGACGCGCACGACGGCGCCGCCGAGCGCCGCGGCGGCGGGGAACCCCGCGCCCAGCGCGGCGTCGAGCAGTGCCCGCAGCGCGTCGGCGGTCACCAGGGGCCCGTAGCTGCCCACGATGACCTCGCGGGCGCGGGACTCGGCGATCTCCACCGCCTGCGCCGCGGCGGCCTGCATCGAGGCGAGGCGCGCGCGGAGCTGCGCCTCGGCCAGCGCGCGGGCCCTGGTCGCGGCGTCGGCGTCGTCCGGGACGCGCTCGCCGTTGATGGTGAGGAATTGCTGCTGCTGCTGGAGCTGGGGCGCGCCGGGAGGCGGCGGCGGCGGCGGGGGCAGCGAGGAGGCGGAGGGAGGGGGGGCCCTCGCGCGCGCCTGCAGCCTCCGTGCGGCGACGACGGCGGCCGGAATCGGCGGCTGCCCCCCGGGGAACTGGGGGACGACGTTGGACGAGGGCGGGGGCGGGACGTAGCCCCCGTAGCGCGAGCGGGACCCCGGCGGGGTCACGGAGCGGCCTCCTCTGCGGCGGCGGCGGGAGGAGCGGCCGTGGCCTCGGCGTCTGCGGTGGTTTATTTGAGGGTGAAGAGGAGAGGAGGAGAGCGTCAGAGCGAGAGGCGGCGTCGAACAATTGAGTTTTCTTTTTTCTTCTCCTGTTCTCTTCTTTCTTCTCCCGTTCTCTTCTTTCTTCTCCCGTTCTCTTCTTTCTTCTCCTGTTCTCTTCTTTCTCTCTCCCTCTCCGCTTCGTTCTCAAAACACCAACGCACCTGGGTGACCTCGACCTCGACCTGGACCTCGATCTGGAGCGGCGGCGGCGATGCCCGCGGTCCTCGTCGTCGTCGCTGTCGTCCCTCGTCTGCCGGCGTCGATTGCCGTCGCCGCCGCCATCTCGTTCGTCGTCGTCGTCACCGCTGCGCCTTCCTCCTCCTGTTCCTCCTCCTCCTCCGCGCTGCTCGCCACCGCGGTCGAGACTCCGGCTCCGCGACCGCCTGTGGGAGCGCTCGTTGCCGTTGTCGCGACGGGGAGAGGAGGCGCCTCCGCGAGATCGGCCGCTTTTAGAATCGCCGGCGGCGGCGTTTGCATCTGTGGGCGGCAACGGCGGAGGAGGGGGCAGGGAGGGCTCGCTGTCGCCGTCAAGCGAGGTCATGGTAAGAGAGAGGGAGAGATGCTATGTTCTGCGCGTGTGTGGGGAGGTGGGGGGTGGGGCGTGCGCCAGGAAGAAGAAAGCGGCAGAGAGAGGTGGAGAAAGAAGAAAAGAGCGAGGGGAGCTCCTCTTCTTTTCCGCCGTCGAGAGAGAGAAGTGGAATCAGCAGCGCCAAGCCGCGCCACTTGCATCCCATCCCCTTTGCGCCCACCTCTGTTCCCTTTCTCATCCCTTCGAAGAAAAAAAGACCGCGCAGGTGCGTTTTTTCCTCGTTGTTCCTCTTCTCTCTAGCCGCTCCTCTTGCTCTCAGAGACGAACCTCGTCCTTGCCTCTCGCTCCGCGGAGTTTGAGACAACGAAGAAGAGAGAGCGAGAGCGAGACAGCGACAGTTCTTCTGTCGGCCGATCAAAGGCATCGCCGCCCTCGCCGCTGCCTCCATCACCGCCCCTCTTTCTCTCGCTCTCTCTCTCTCTCTCTCTCTCTCTCCGGTCCCTCACTTCCCGAATAGCGATCGAGCTTTGCTTCGGGATATGCAACGCGCCCCGCCTCGACGCGGCTGGAGCGTCGCCTGAGCGATTCCGGCCCGCCACACGCGGCCAAGCGGTCGTCGTCGTGGGGACGGGGGAATACGCGACGAGCGGCGGGCGACGGCTCGACGGGAACGGGCTTCTTCTTCAGCGCTCCGCTGTCTTCTCCGCCGCCACCGCCCCTGCCCCTTGCTTTCTCGCAGGGCACGAGAAGGATGCCCCCCGTCCACGGTCTCTCTCGAATTACAGGAACAGGAAACAGAAAGCTCACACACAAACGGCCGTTCTCTTTCCTCTGTGTCTTCCATCAATCGAAACTCTTCAAAACAGCGCTCCCCTTTTTCCGTCCCCTCCTCTTTCGTCAAAAAAAAATGACCGACGCCAAGCCCGCGACCGCAGGGGCCTGGGCCACCGCCAAGCCCTTCGTCAACGGCGGGCTCTCCGGGATGGCCGCCACGACCATCATCCAGCCCATCGACATGGTGAAAGTCAGGCTGCAGCTCGGCGCGAGCGGGGGGCCGGTAAGTTTTTTTTACCTCCTTTTTTCCCCCCTCGCTCCACTCTCTCTCTCGAGGCCGAGAAAAAAAAGAAAATCCAACCTCTTTTTTCTCAAAATACCCGGAAAAACACGACAAACTGCTCCTCTCCCCCCTCAGTTCTCCGTCGCGGCGCAGTGCATCAAGGAATCTGGCGTCTCGGGCCTCTACCGCGGCCTTTCCGCGGGGCTCCTGCGCCAGGCCACGTACACCACGGCCCGCCTCGGGATCTTCAACTCGCTGTCCGAGGCCCTCAAGGAGCGCATGCCCAACGGCGAGCCGCTGCCCCTGTACCAGAAGGCCGGTGCGGGGCTCGCCGCCGGGGGCCTGGGAGCCCTGGTGGGCTCCCCCGCCGACCTGTCGCTGATCCGGATGCAGGCGGACTCGACGCTGCCCGCCGCGCAGCGCCGCAACTACAAGGGCGTCGGCGACGCGCTGACGCGCATCGTCCGCGAGGAAGGGGCCGGCGGGCTCTTCCGGGGCGCCGGCCCCACGGTGGTGCGGGCGATGGCGCTCAACATGGGCATGCTGGCGTCCAACGACCAGGCCAAGGAGATGCTGCAGGCGGCCGGGTACGGAGGGCAGACGGCCGTGATGGGAGGTGAGTCTTGGGTTTGGGTTTGGGTTTCTTTTATCATTTTTCATTCCTTTCGATTTTCTTCTCGACCTCCTTTATTTTCCGTAAAAACTCACTCTCTCTTTCTCTCTCTCTCTCTTGTCTTTTTTCCAAACCAAAACGCAGGTGCGATGATCGCCGGCTTCTTCGCCGCGGCCTCCTCGCTGCCCTTCGACTACGTCAAGACGCAGATCCAGGAGATGAAGGCCGGACCTGACGGCAAGATGCCCTACTCTGGCCCCATCGACTGCGCCCTCAAGACGGTCGCCAAGAGGGGGCCGCTGGCGTTCTACACCGGCTTCCCGACCTACTGCGTGCGCATCGCGCCGCACGCGGTCATCACGCTGCTGTTCGTGGCCAACCTGCCCAAGTGGGAGAAGGCGATCGGGCTGTAGAAGGAGAGGAAAGGTTTTTTTGGAAGAGGAAGGAGAGAGGGATGGAAAACGAGGCGAGAGAGAGAGCGCGAGTGAGAAAAAGTGAGTCGAGGGATTCTTTTTTTTAGACGCTTTGAGAGCTCTCGCTCCGCTTCTTTTTTCTTTCCCTTCTTGCTTTTTATTTGGGAAAAACCCAACAAACCGTGATTTTTTTAGCTGTTTTTTTTTCCCACCATTTAAGAAAAAGAAACAAATTATTTCCTCATCTTTCCTTTTTTTTCTTTTCCAAAAATGAAACTCTTTTCTTTTGTTGCATCGACTCTCCCCCCAACCTCACGGCTCAAGAAACAGTGGAAAGTGGTAAAAATACTGATTATCGTGGGAGAAAGAACGAAGGGGGGGGGGGATGGAAAAAGCAACTCTTCGAAAAACTCTCTCTCAACTCTTTTCCTTCTATACTTTCTCGCCGCCGTCGCCGCCGGTTTTCTCCTCGTCTCCTCGCCCCTCCCTCGCCGTGTCGTCAGACTTGCCCGCGTCCTCGTCCTCCCTCGCACTCAGCGGCAGTGCGTTCCTCAGGTCGTCGACCGCGTCCCCGACCCGCACGTAGACCCTGTCCCGACCCACCAGGGCGTCGAGCCCGGCGCGCGCGAGCTGCTTGGCGACCTGGCACGACGGGTTGGCCAGCGCGACGTCGACGCCGCGCGCACGGGTCTGTCTCACGTACGAGGCCAGGAAGTGGACAGCCGACGCGTCCATGTCGGAGACGGGCGAGAGGTCGAGCACTACGGCGCGCAGCGGCGATCGCGGGCCTCCGGGAAGGGCCGAGGACACCGCGCCCTCGCCGTAGGGGGCGGAGGCAGCCTGGTGGTACTGCTTCTCGTAGACGCGCAGCGCGTCGGCGACGGGCCCGACGTTGGCGAAGAACAGCGGCGCGTCGACCCGCACCAGCAGCATGCCGTCGATCTGCTTGGCCGAGGCGTACTGCCTGACGTTGCGGTAGACGGTGGTCCCCGGCAGCCTCCCGAGCACGGCCGTGTGCGGGAACGCGGACTTGTAGAGGGCCAGCGCCACGGAAAGCCCGATCGCGATGGCGAGGCCCAGCTCGACGCCCGCAAACCAGACGCCGAGCATCGCCGCGTTGAAGACCAGAAAGTCGAACTTGTTGACCCTCCACAGGAACCGCCACTCCCTGACCTGGAGCAGGCCGATGAGCGCCGAGACGATGATGGCCCCCTGCGCGTTCTGGGGCATGTTGCGGAACACGGGCGTCAGCAGCAGCAGCACCATCATGACGAGCAGGCCGCCGACCCAGCCCGCGACCTGTGACGTCGCGCCGACGTTGTCCATGATCGCCGAGCGCGAGAACGAGCCCGTCGTCGTGTAGCACTGGAAGGCCGACCCCACGATGTTCGCGAGGCCCAGGGCCGTCAGCTCCTGCGTGGCGGCGAGCTCGTAGCGGTTTTTGTAGGCCAGCGCCTTGGCGATCGAGATCGACTCGAGCACGTCGATGGCGCAGACCAGCAGGGCGAGCCCGACCTTGGCGCCGACGTTGGACATCGGAAACCACCACGTCACCGTCTCGTGCGGCAGCCCCTTGGGCACCTTGCCGACGACGCGGACGCACCGCGGGTTGAACTCCTTGGTCGCGGACGAGCAGCCCAGGTGCAGGCCCGCCGTGACCGCGATCGAGAGGCCGGTCACCGTCAGCGGCCCCAGCGCCTTGAGGAACACCAGCCTGCGGGACCGCTTGCCAGCCTCCTTCATCAGCAGCAGCAGCGCGAGCCACGAGACGGCCATGACGAAATCGCGCCACTTGAAGACGGCGAGCCACTCCTTCGAGAAGAGGTTGCGGAGCTGGTTGATCATGCGGTCGTCGGCATGCCCTCGAGGGAAGGGGATGAACTGAGGGACCTGCTTGTTGTTGGTTGAGAGGAAGAGAGGTGGGGGGGCGGGGAGGGAAAGAAAGAGAGAAAGAGAATGAGTTCCGCTCTCAACACCGACGGGGAAAAAAAGAGGAAAAACTTGAAAAAAGTTCAAATACTTCCTTACCGACTTGGGCGACTCCGGAGTCCATTTCTCGTTCTTGATCGAGTCGTACCCGAAGAAAAACTTCATTTGCGTCAGCCCGATCAGCGTCGCCGCGCCCGTCATGAAGCCCGAAATCACAGAGTGCGACAGGAAGTTGGTGAAGAAGCCCAGGCGCAGCACCCCGACGAGCGTGTAAAAGACGCCCGCCAGAAAGGCGACCTGGATCGCGGCGCGGTTGTACGCGTCCTGTCCCCTGACGTCCGATGGCTTGTTCGGGTCGGACTGGAACCTGAATCCCGGAGAGTCGCGGGCGACGATGGCCGGTAACGAAGAGCCGATGATCATCGAGGTGACGGCGACGGGGCCGACCGCCTGAGAAGAGTTGGTTTTTTTTTTCGGGGGGGGGGGGTCCTCTCTCTCTTCGAGGTGAGCAAGAGAGGGAAAAAACTCCCTCTCTCCCCTTGTCAATCTCTCCCTCCTCCCCCTTCTCCTTTTCTCAACGTATCCGACTACCAACTCACCAGGTGCCTCGACGACCCCAGGGCCGCGTAGACCATCACGGGCACGAATGCGCCGTAGAGCCCGTACTCCTGCGGCAGGCCCGCGAGTCTCGCGTAGCTCATCCCCTGCGGCACAACGAGCGCCGCGACGCTCGCGCCGGCGAGCACGTCGAAGAGCAGGCTCGACTTGATGGAGTAGGTCGAGAGCCAGCGGACGCAGGGGAGGACGGAGGCTGCGTAGTCCAGGGGACCGTACGTGGCCCTGACGCGGGAGGCGCTGTTTCGGTTTGGTTTTGGGTTTTGGGTTTTGGAGAGGGAAAGAGAAAGAAGAAAGACGAGAGGGTTTGGAACGACGAGGGTGAGAGCCGTCGTCTGCTTCGTTTCTTCTTTGGCAGCTCCCTTATTTGTCCAAGAATCGCAGCACGTGACCCAAGTGAGTAAAACCCGCTTGATTGTCCCGTTCTTCGTCGCGATGGCATCAACACGCTCGAAATGACCCATCGACGCAGAGATGGTGGTGAGATTGAGCCCACAGGGGCCAGCAGAGGCCGTAACGCGGCACGGTGACCGAGAGAAGTGTTTTCCCTCGATCTACGGGCCCCATCGCCCTTGTTCGCCTTTCTCTCCTCATCAAGCGTCGCGACCCAAGTGTCAAACAGAGCCCTCGTCGCTCCCTCTTCCCAGAGTCGACCGAAAAAGAACGCTTCGACATCGTTAGTTGCGGTGAAAAGGACGGAGAGAGCAACGGGCGCGGAGGAGGAAGGATTCACTCTCGAAAGGCGAGTCCGCCCGCTTTCGTCGCCGTCGTCCGGCGTCGGAAAACAAATCAAAACTCACCCCTCCTTGACCCTCTTGCCCCAGCTCTCCAGCGCCTCCTTGATCACGTTGTCCTCCTGTGCGGGCCATTTGACGTCATGGTTGGAGTGGGACGCGGAGCGCGTCATGCGGCGCTTGAGAGTAGCGGGGGATGCGGCCCCGGCATTTGCAGCAGCAGCCGCAGCAGCGGTGCCGCTGCCGCTGCTGGGCTCTTCGAGGCTCGGCTCGTGATTGGCGTCAAACGCGGTGCCTCCTCCGACGGCCGGCATCGTTGCTGGAGGGTCTGGCGATGCGTCGTCGGGCTCGATAGAGATCTCTCCCGCTAGCGAGCGGGGAAAGACCAGCAGAGGCCGTCGCAGCTGCGACGGAGAGGGTATTTTTGAGGGAAAGCCAAAGGGCTTTCTTCCTCTGACGTCGTCGAGAGAGCTTTTGCTCTTTTTTTTTTTCTTTGATAACGAAATAATGATTGGCGAGACTTCAGACCGTCGATTTAAAAACGAAACCCAAAACGTTTTTTTTCGCTTCTGAAGAAGAGAGCCGAGCGTTTTCTGAAAGCACACAGCGCCGTAGTGCCGAGACTCTCTTGTATCTCAAAGCATCGAAATCAAGGGCGAAAAACACATGAGCGGAGAAGGGGACGACGGAATCGATGCAGCGGCGGTGATGGCGGCGGAAACGAACCCCTCTTGCTCGGCTCGACCTCGACCCCCGGCGCCCGTCGCCCCCGGGGACCCGGCGCCCTCTGCGGGGACCCGCATTGGGCGCGTCGTCGCCGTGAGGCAGGTTTACGACAGGTACCTGTCCGTCGAGCAGAGGGACGTGGAGGTGGACGTGGCGGGTGCAAAGGTAAGGGAGAAAGAAAGAACAGGGCTCTCGTCTTTTTCCTCTCGACTCTTTCTCAGCTCAAAAACCCGCTCTCTGTTTCTACCTTCTGTCGCCTCGCTCCGTCTCCTCCCTCGCGCTCCAAACGAACAGGAGCTCGTCAGCTACGACGTCGTCTCTCACCCGAGGGCCCACTGCGCGTTCGTCGTCGCGTTCCCGTTCCATCCCGCGGCTGCTGCGGGAGCAGGGGGAGGCGCGGGGGGCGGCTCGACCCCGGCCGCCGACGCTGCCGCCGCTCCCTCCGTCTCGTTCCCCTCCTCTTCCTCTCCGCCTCCTCCTTCTCGTGCAGTGCCGACGGTCACCCTCCTCCGCGAGTACTGTCATGGCATCAACGGCTGGCTCTACACGCTGCCCACGGGCGGGCTCGACCCGCGGAAGCACGGCAGCGAAGGCGGAGGAAGCGGAGAGGGGGAAGGAGAATCGGCAGGGGGAGGGATCGCGCGGGCGGCGGCGGCGGAGCTGAGCGAGGAGGCCCGCCTCGAGGGCGGCGACTGGGAGTGCCTGCTCCCGGACACCGAGGAGGAGGGGGACGAGGCGTCGGGGCTGGGGTCAGGGTTCCCAAACCCGCTCTCCGCGGGCGTCCCGGAGGCGAAGTGGTGCGCCAACCGCTTCTGGCCGTTCCTCGTCGTCGGCAGCTCCGCGGCGGCGCGGCCGGGGGAGCGAGACGCGGAGGAGGAGCTCGGGACGATGGAGGTGCTGCGGGTGACCGTCTCGGAGCTCAAGTCGATCATCCTGAGGGGCCGGATGCTGCTCCCGAGCGTGCAGGCGAGCTTCATGGCCCTGGAGAGGCTGCGGGAGAGGGGGCTGTTGTAGAAAGCAGAAGAAGAAAGAAAGAAGAAGAAGAAGCAAGAGGCGCACTTTTTGCTCCGGTTTTTTTAGGCGCACATTTTTCAAACAGTTACTTGAGCCCACCTGAAATCAATTCGCGCGGCGGCGAGTGGGGTGACCTTCATCCGCCCTTGCTCCAGTTTCTCACCCTCCATTTTCCCATCCTCGGCGTCTCCAAACAACAGGCATAGTCCTGTCCTTTGGTTTTTTTGCCTTCGAGCGCCGAATAAGGTGCAGGGAAAGGCTTGCTCGCAATGAAAAGAAGCATTTATAATGGCGTCGCCGCCGCCGCGATGCTTCTCGTCTGCCTCAACCTCCTCCTCCCCCTGGCCTCGGCAGGCCTCGCCCCCGCCCCCGCTTCCACCCCCTCGGCAGCGGGAGAGCAGGGAGAGCTCCAGAACTGGTCCCTCGTCTCCACCATAGTCCCGGCCCCGCCCTCCACGATCTCCCCGCCCGGCTCGTTCGCATTCGCGAAGCCGAGGACGGTCGCCGAAGTCCAGGCCGTCGTCGGCGACACGACCGGGAAGTTCCCCTCCCCGGTCCTCTCCGTGGGTTCGGGCCACAGCTCCGGCAACGTTGTCTCCCTGGTGAACTCTTCCGACAACGCATTCAGGGGCACGATTCTGCAGATGACCCAGATTTTGGGGATGGAGCTGGAGGAGGTCGACCCCGCCGGGGGAGGAGGAGGGGGGGCCGGCGGCGGCGGCGGGACGACGGCGGGCGGCAGGCGCCGCAGCAGCAGCCTGAGGCGCCGCCGGCTCGAGGGAGCGGCGGCTGCGACGGCGGCGGCAGGAGCGCCCGCGAAAGTACTACGTCCGCGCGGGGGGAGGCGTCATCCTCGCGGATCTGCACGACTGGCTCGCGGAGCGGCAGCTGGTAAGGAAGAAGAGGAGAGAGAAGAAGAGGGAGGTTTTTTCTTCTTCCTCTCTTTTTTTTTCTTCTCAACCTCTCGACCTCGGCCTATTCTAAATTTTTGTGTTTCCCTTTTCCCGAAAACTCCGAAAGTCTCTCAAAACAACAACAGGAAATCTCCTTTTCCCCCGAAATCGGCGATGCAACGCTCGGCTCCAGCGCAAGCGCGACGATGAAGGACTCGTCCGTGCGCGGCAGCGGGGACGGCGAAGAGGAGCAACCCGGCGCCACCTTCCCTCCCTATCCGCCCTCGTCGGTCTACAAAGGCATGGGATACGGCCACCTCGCGCCGCTGGTGCGCGGGCTGCGCTACGTCAACGCCTCGGGCGCGCTTGTTGACCTCGACGCTCGCCGCTCGCCCCTCGAGGCCTCGGCCGTGCGGGCCCTGGGCGGGAGCTTCGGCCTGATGGGCCCCGTCGTCAGCGTGCTGCTCGAGACGCGCCCGCTGGCTCTGGTCGAGACCAGGCTCAAGGTCGTGCCGCAGGAGGCCCAGGAGAGCGACGAGGCGTTCACGGAGAAGCTACTGGCGCTTCGGAACGAGTGCGACAACATGTTGGTGAGAGAGACTCTCTTGATTTTTTTATATGGCGATCAAAGGTCGTCGGGGAAAGGGGGGGGGG
>Ga0315284_10015541_pt1 | contig 10820 bp, 9 predicted proteins | sample YL17G09_16_MG_FD_203696 | JGI IMG/M metagenome (GOLD analysis project Ga0315284, IMG submission 203696) | Sediment microbial communities from Yellowstone Lake, YNP, Wyoming, USA - YL17G09_16 | ecosystem: Environmental > Aquatic > Freshwater > Lake > Sediment | place: USA: Wyoming | collected...
CCGTGCCCGACGAGCAGTTGCCGACGACCCAGAGTTCAAGGTTGTTGTAGTTGGTGATCGAGTTCGCCTCGGCGGAGGTCAGCGTGTAGGTCTTGTCCGCGTCCGTCGAGGTGAGGTTCCCAGTGCCGAACGATGCCCGCAGAGTGCCGCTCTCGCGCAGCTCCACGCTGAAAGTGAATACGCCGTAGAGGAGAACCGTCCCGCTCGACCGCTTGGCGTTGACCGTGATGATGTGGCTGGAACTCGACAGCGGATCGGTCGCGTTGTCGAGCGCGATCTTCAGGATGCCGCTGGACGAATCGTCCGCGCCCGGATCGCAGCCTGCGTAGTTCGTCCCGTCATCGACCTGAACGTTCGCGCCGTTCGTCCAGCCCGCTCCGGTCGCTACGATGCTGGAGTAGTCGAGGGTCTGGCTCACGAGTCGTCACCCACGGTGGTGCGGTCGTTGTTCAGCTCCAGCGTTCCTGCGGTATCGCCGACTTCGCCTCCGACGATCCCGCCGCTGTACATCGACCACTTCAGCTCCGGCCACTTCTGGATCGCCGGGAGGTGGTGCTCGTCGTAGAAGCCGCTGGAGAACTTCAACTGCTCAGTCACGGCGTTGACGGCATCGCTCTGGAGCGGATTGAGCGTCGCGAGCAGGATTGGCCGGTTGCTCTCGTGCGCGAGAGCATCCGCCAGCGCGTCGTTCGACCGGAAGCCGAGTGCGTGCTCGACCAGTGGCACGCCGGCGCGGTTCGGGACGTTGAACTCGCCCAAGCCCTCGCCGGTCAGGACGTAGTCGGTCTCGACGGGGATGTTCCGCGCTCCCGAGCAGTACGGCGAGGTCGCGACGGTGTAGCTCACTTGCGCGACGGTCCCGGCGGTCGTCGTGTGCCGGATGAAGACGCTCAGGTCGGCCTCGTTCGATCGCCCCGTGGTCGCCGCCGTCGTCGTGCGGCTGTGAAAGGTCAGCCCCGATAGCGAAGGGACCACGCCGGACATCTCGGTGTCGAACCGATCCGTGGTCCCGTAGATCAGCATGTCCCCGACCGCCGAACTGGACGTGGCGGCGGGCAGCGTGTGCGTCACCGTGTTCGTCGCGCTGTTGTCGCCGTAGCTGTTTCCACCGCTACTATTGCCGGTGACAGCGATCAGCCTGTACGCGCGAGTCGGGTTCTGGAGATGCGACTCGAAGATCCAGCTCTCTTCTCCATTGTACGAGGCGATGTACGCCCAGAGCTGTTTGTAGTCGCTCTCGGAAGTCGTGACGACGTAGTTCGACAAGCTCGCCGCCGCGAGCTTCGTCCAGCCGTCAGGAGTCGTGATCGTGTGGTCCGAGCTGCGATCCGAGCGTGCGCGGACGGAGATGAACAGAACCATCCGCGCGCCAATCGGAGTACCCGCCGGCGGCGTGACGATCAGATCCTTGCCGTACCGTGCGCCACCCTTGCTCGAACCGAAGACACGGACGGCCACGGTTAGTCTCCAGCCCGCAGGGAGTACAGACCGAGCAGCTCTGGGGCGACGGTGTCAAACGCGACGCTCGTATTCACCACGCCGCCTGCGTCGTTGAAGTGGGAGTGGGTCGACGCCTGCCACATCCCGATCAGATACGAGGTCGATGCGGTGCCGGTGTTCTGGTAGACGAGGAGCTTCGACACGGGCTTGTCGCCCATCGGCGCGGTCCAGACTTTCGCCGCGTCAGTGACGTTCATGTACGCGCCCGCGTTGTTGCCGGCGGAGTCGGCGCGGTACTGCGTCGAGGTCTTCCCGGTGATCGTCGGTGGGGCCGCTGCGTCCGTGCGAACGCGCCAGTCGGCGGGGATGTCGGCGAGCGTCTTGTGACCCCAGACCATGTGCGCCGCTTTCGACAGCCACTCGATCGAGACCGTCACGCCGGGATCAGCCGCCGTCGAGAGCACGTTGCGCGTCGAGCCGCCGAGTAGCGATTCCATTGCCAGCCCGAAGAGGTACGGGTACGGTCGATCCTCTCCGCTCATCTGGTTCAATAGCTCGAACAGCCCGACCCCGGTGCGCGGCCAGCGGATGACCGGCGAGTCGCCAGCGACCATCACGAACGGCGAGCCGTCGAACTTGCCCCAGTGCCCGATCAGCCGAGTCCATGTGTCGTGCTCGACGTAGACCGCGATCGATGCCGCAGTCCCGGGCGTCGCGCCCAGCACGCCGGGACCGCCGTCCGCCAGCCAGAGGCACCCGTTGCGCGTGTTGAGCGCGGTCGTGTCCTCGCCGTTGATCGTCTGCACCAGCCCCGTGACGTAGGCCGAGATGCTCGCGTAGGTGCTGTGCGTCGGAGCGTAGACGTAGCTGCTGCTCAGCCCGACCGCGATCACGTTGGGCGTGGCGGAGAGCGCGCCCTGCAAGCCACTGCTCGACGACGCCGACTTGAACACCACCGTCAGGATGTCCTTCAGGAACGGGCTGTAAATCCTGAACGCCATCTCAGGCTGCACGCCACGCGGTCTTGGTCAGGATGTCGAGCTTGTCGACGACCTGCTTGGTCACCTTGACCTGAGTCTCGCCGATCTCGGCCTGCTTCGCCATCTGCTGACGGTTCTGCTCGGCGAACCGCTTCGTCGAGGTGTGGTGCGCCTCCGACGCCTCGGCAACGCGCTTGTGGTAGATCGTGTTGCCGTCGGTGATTGTCGCCGGCGTCTTCATGTCAGCGATCGCGCTGCCCTCGCGCAGCATCTCGTCGAAGAACTGAGTGAACGACTCGAAGCCGAACATCCCCATCTCGCCGCCGCCGGTCCACGACTTCGCCAGCTCCAGCACGCGGTTCAACATCTCGGGCAGGGCTTGCACTGCCTGCAGGTTCCCGCCCTTCGCGAGCGCGAGGTTCTTCTGATAGTCGGCGAACGCCATCTTCAGGCGCTCGCGGTCGGTCAGTGCGGTCGTCGACTCGCCGTACTTCAGATCGTGGATCGCCTTGCGGAGCTGCTCCTGCGCGTCCTTGAACGACTTGACCGCCTCGGCGAACCTATTGACGTGGTCGCCGAAGCCGCCGCCACCCGGCGGAGGATCGCCGGTTCCTGCCGAGCCGGAACCACCACCAGTGCCCGGCAAGTGAATGTCTTCGAGATGGAGTGAGTCGATGAAGATCCCGAGGCGCGCGGCGAAGCCCGCGTACATCTGGTACTCCTCCTCCAGCATCTTGCCTTCGGCCTTGAGGAACTCCATCTTGCCTTCGATTTCGAGCTTCCAGAGCTTGAGCTGCATGATGAGCATTTCGCCCTTCATCTTCAGGAGCGCCAGCTCTTCCTTCGCGCTCTTCTTTTTCCCCGTGAGCGAGTTCCAGATATCGTTCGCCTGCGCGAGACCCCATTCGCCGGCGAGGCGGAACGCTTCCTTCGCCGAGACACCGAACTCCAGCAGCTTCGCTTCGACGTTCTGGATCTGCGCGAGCAGACCCTGCAGCGCTTTGGTCGTGGCATCGATGCCGCTGGCCTCATCCTCGATCTGCTGGATGAAAGCCATCTGCTCCTGCAACTGCTCCGAGGTGATGCCCTGAGTGATCGATCCCCACCCCTTAGTGTTGTCGTTGACCGCCTGTAGCATCTCTCTCATCGCGGTCGAGATCGTGCCCGTGAACTCGCCGGACGTGAGGCCAGCGGCGACGACGGCTGCGATTGCCTCGGTCTCGGTCTCGAACTGACCGAGGAACGCGCCTTCGAGGTACGCCTTGAAGTACTTTCCGTCCTCCCTGATATCGATGGTCATCGTTTCGATGCCGGTGATGAACGTGCCGGTGATCGACTGGAAAGTGTCGAGCAGACCGAGGATCGCTTCAGCTACACCACGGTCAAGATCCTTATCGCTGTGCCCGCCGCTTTGCGACCCTAGAGACCCGTCATCCATCCCGACAACTGCAGTGCTGCTGTATCGTCTCGCCTTCTTGCTCGCCTCAATCGACTTGAATATGCCAACGACCATCATCACGATCGCGACGTACAGGCTCGCGCTCGCCATCTTTGACGCGGAGCTTGCCTCAGAGGCCGAGGCGTTCAGCGCCGTGTTGCCACCGCCAGCGGCGGCTGCCGCTTCCTGCGCTGCCGCCGCAGCAGCCGCCGCTGCAGCCATCTGCTGGTACGCGCCGGCAATGCCGATGACCATGTTGAGAGCATCGGCGAGCTTAGAATTCATCGAGCCGAGAATGCCAGAGAGGAGCTGCGCCCCCTGAATCCAGCGGTCCATCGCGGCGAGTTGCTGCTCCGACGTGTCGAGCTGCGCAGCCTGCGCGCCGTTGAGCTTGAGCTGGGCGGCGAGCGCCATCGCATCCTTCACTGCCTGACTGACCTTCAGGGTGTCGATCCGCTTCAGCTCGTCTTTGTATGCCTTCGTCGCTGCGTTCATCTGCAGCCAGAGGTTGTAGTGCTTGACCATCTCCTTCGTGGTCAGGCCCATGCTCGCGCCGAATGCATCCGCCAGTTCAGTGGCTTCTTTGAGTGCTGCAGCGTCGACCTCGATGACGACCGGCGGCATCTCAACTCCGAGGAGCTTGGAGTCCGCGATCGCCTTGTCCACCTTGGCGAGTTCCTTCTCGACCTTGGCCCGCATCGCGGACATCACGGCTTCGACCTCTTCCGTGCTCTTGCCGCTGGTGCGCGCCCACTCCTCCGCGATCTTCATCTCTACCGCGAACGCGAGGAGGATGTCTCGGTGCTGCTTCTCGAAGTCGCCGCGCTGCTCGCTTAGAGCGGTGATCCCGTCCTGCATGCGCTGCGTCGCGCCGTCCATCGACTGCTGCACTTGCGCTGCGGTCGCGCCGGTCGCCACGCCCCACGCTGTGATCGCCTTCTTCTCGGCCTCGAACGTGAGATTGAGACGCTCCAGCGCGGGGAGCGTGGAGAGGTACATCTCGTTGCCGTTCTGGATCGCTGCGTTCAGTTCTTCCTGCGCGCGCTTGGCTGCGTTGAGCGCGAGAATCCGATCCATCAGATCCTTGCCCGTGCCGGAGAGCGGGTCGATCTTCAGCGCGAGCACCTGAGCGAACGCTGCGGCCCGCTCCTGCGCGAGCGAGTACCGCTTGCTCACCTCTTCGAGCGACACGCCAACGCCCTGTAGGCTGTACTCGGTTTCCTTGAGAGTCGCCTGCAGGAACTTCTGCACCTTCTCCTGCTCCGTCAGCGAGAGCTGGAACGCAGCGACCGCCTCCGCGATCGGATTCTTCTCAGCCTCGGGAGCGTCTGGCTCTGGTGGCTTGATCGCGACCAGCTTGATCTTCTCCAGCTTCTCCAGCGTCTTCAGGAGTAAGCTGAACTCGTAGTTCAGCTCGTTGATCTTGTCGGGATCCGTAGTCGACGCAAGCGCGATCTTGATCGCCGCCATCTTCTCCTTGACGACGTTCACCGTGTCCCAGTCTAGGAACCCTTCACCGATCTCCGTGTTCGCTCTCTGTATCGTGGCACCGAAGCTAGCGACCGCTTCGGACATGTCGTCCATCGCGTCCGTTGACCGCTTCGCCGACCACTTCGCCCACCGATTGAGAGCCTCTGCAACTCCAACGACGGCGAGGAGCGTCAGCCCCGGTCCCGATGCGAAGAACGCCAATAGCTCCATCGATAGAGCCTTGATTGCCGCCCCCAGAGTCGGGAGCAGTGGCGCGAACGCGATGAGGAGGCCGAGAGCATTCAGCACGGTGCCGGAGATGCGCACGAACTCGCTCTGCGAGTTCGTCAGGTTGTTGAAGCCGACCGTCGCGACGAGGAGAGCGCCGGCAGGACCGACGAGCTTTCCGAAGTCGGTGTTCATCTTCACTGCCGACTTGCCGGCGTTCGCGAGGCCAGCCTGCACCTTCGTGGCTTGAGTCCCCACGAGCTGGAACGGCTTGCCCAGACCGTCAAGAATCATCGTGGTGTGCGACGCCTCCTGACCGAACGCATTGATCGCTCCCGTCGCACCCTGCATGCCGCCAGCCGTCGCGGTGAGCGGGGCCACCATCGCGAGAACGGAGTCGCCCATCGAAGCGAACGCCGCGACCGCTTTCATCGTGATGAACGCCTTCAGCGCCTTGACCAGCAGCTCGACGTGGTTGACGGCCCAAGCCATCTTCTCGCCGAAGAATGCGACGGCTTTGGTGATCGCTCCACCGATCTCGCGCGCGAACTGCATCGCAGCGTCGGAGCGCAGATACTCGTTCAGCTTCTTGAGGATCACGATCAGCTTGTCGAGCATCCCCTGCTGCCCGACCGCTTCGAGGAACTCCCCCCATGAGTTCTTCAGTCTGTTCATCCAGAGCTGCGCCGGCGCGATACCTTCCTGAGCGTAGCCGACGGTCTTCTCCTTCAGGATGTCCATGAACTGCGCCTGAGCAGCAGCGGCTTGGCCCGCATCCTTCAGATCCTTGATGAGCTTTTTCTCGGTGTCGCTGAGCGTGATGCCGGCACGGTTCAGCGCCATCATGCTCTCGCCCGGCGACTCCAGCGCGCGCCCGAGTAGACGCGCCGCCGTCGTCACGTCCATGCGCGCCATCGCTGCGAAGTCGACGAGCACCTCGGTCACTTCGCCGATGTTCTTCGCGGTGACGCTCTTGAACCGCAGCAGCACAGCTTCGGCCTCACGGATCGATTCGTCGCTGACGCCGGACAGCTCGCTCAGCGAGCCAGCCATCTCGCTCAGCGACGAGGCGCTGAGCGACGCAGCGTCCGCTCGGTTCTTGATCGCGAGCGCGAGGCGCAGCTCGGAGTTCTCCGCCTCGATCGCCGCCATGCCCGCCTCTTTCGTTAGGCTGGTCAGCTTCGATACCGAGACGTAGGCTGCGGCCATGCCGACGAGCTGACGGACGCTGCCCGTCAGATCGCCGAATGCACCGCTGGTGGATTTCGCTTCTTTCGCTGCGCCTCGAAGTCCCTCGTTCAGCCCCTTGAGTGCGGAGCTGAAGTCGTCCTTCATCTGCAGCAGGATCTCGACGGTCCCGGCTTGCATCAGGCCGCTCCCGCCGTGTCGGAGATGAGCTGCTTGACCTCGCCCCACCGTGCCCGGCTTGTCAGTGGAGCGCGACCATGAGATCGAGCGCTCTTCCTGCTGGAGCGCTCATCGGGGAACAGCATGAAGTCACCGATGGTGTATGGCGATGTCTTTTTCTTCGGGTCGCGATTGACGTTCGCGAGGATCGAAGCAATCAGTGCCGATCGCATGTCAGCCCTCTCCTCTCCGAACGGTTCGAGTTCCGCGTACTCAACCCAATCGCAGAACTGCGGCCAGCTCATCTGCGACAGCATCCTGTCGACATCCCATACGCCCAGCTCTTTTGCTAGTTTGTGGGCGAAGCGGATCCACTCGCTTCGCCTGAGCCTTTTCCCTCTGCGCCATCACCCTGCGCCTGCTTGATCCCTGCCACGACAGCGTTTGAGAGCGCCGTGAACACGGTGAAATTCACCTCCTGCAGCTTCTCAACCTCGTCCCGCGTGAACAGCCGGGCACCGTCACCGTCGACGATCGACTCCGAGATCAGCGTGAGCATCGCGTCGAGCTGCTCGACCCCGAAGTCGCTTCCGACCACGTCCTTCATCTTCGTGCCGAACGCGAGCACGCTCCGAGCGGTGAGCGGCTTGAGGCGGAGCACGCCGGCCTCGCCGTCCACGGTGAGCGCGGGGATCACGACCTCGCGGAACGGGTTGTCGCCGCCGGCCAGAATGTCTGCTGCGCTGAGAAACTTCTTCTTGTCTGTCATTGTCGTTGTCTCCAGAGTGGTGGGTGTTAGGAGTTGCCGACCTGCACGCCGTCGATCTTCTGCCCCTTGGTCAGCTTGATGCTCACGTCCGCAGTCCGCGCGCCCTCGCGCACCGGATCGACGTGACCGATCGACTCGACGCGCCCGGAGGCGATGACCTCGTCGGTGTTCGCGGTGCCGCCCGGGCCGCGCAGGCGGACACCGAACAGCTCGTTGGTGATGATCTTCTTTTGCAAGCCCGTGAGGTGGTCGTGGGTCGTGTCATTGAAGATGTAGTTCGTCGAGAACGACAGGCTCTCGCGCCCGAGACGACCGGCGACGTAGGAGTCGATGTCGTCCTGATGCGGGGTGACCTCGGTCATGGACCGGCTGAGACCGGGCCAAGAGATGTCACCATTGAGTTCGGCGATGACCGTGAACACGCCGGGGGAACCTACCGGCAAGAGTTCGATGGCGATCGTCGCACCGTGTCCAGCGACTGCCTTGGTGCTCATGTATTACCTCCGTTCAGTGTGGCGACTACGCCGCCACGGTTACATTCCTCTGACCGTCCAGCGCGCGCCAGATGGTCAGAGCGAGATCGCGGCCAGCCGTGTACGACTTCGACCGCACGATCACTTGGAATGACAGGCGCTCGTACTTCGCGCCGTCGTGCGTCTCCATCGGAGCGGTCCCACCGCTATCCAACACCAGAGTGATCGGGCCGTCGGTCTCTGGGATTTTTCCTCGCATACCCACGAGCAGCGTCGAGCCGATCGTCCCTCCGCCGGCCTGAGAGACGAGCTTCGCGATCTCCTCCTCGAACGCGGAAACTGGGGCTGCAGCGACCGCGTTGAAGTTGCACGAGAAGAGCGACCGACCGTTGTCATCGGTCATGTACTGGAACGGTCGCTGCACGGCGATGATTTCGAGGTAGCGCGTCGCCATCTCAGAGTCCCAAGTACGGTCGCATCTCTGCGCCGATACGGTCCTGCATCGTGGGCTTCGCTTCCATGTAGGGCTTCTCCAGATACTTCGGGCCGTGGCCCTCGGGATGGAACGTCACCATGCCCTCAGTCGTCACGCGCTGCCCGCCCTTGCTCGCGGCTTTGCTGTAGTTGCTCGACATCGTGCCCTTGCCCTTCCAGCTTCGCGGGGAGTGCGCGCTCGGGTGCTCGTGCACTGCCTCGGCGTAGTCGACCGCCTCGTCGCCGTAGCTCAGCGTGACCAAGCACGTCTCGCCCTCCCACACCGCGTCGTGGCGCTTGCCGCTCGACTTCAAGTCGTTGAGATCCGTCGGCACGAATTCGTTCTGGGAGCGGAAGAGGATGCGATCGCCCTCGCGCTCCAGAGCGCGCGCGATGCCGACGGGGATCTGCGCCAAGAGCTTCGCGAGCGCAGCCTCGACAGCCGCCGACTTGACCGTGACTGCCATCGCGCCCGCCATCAGGCGACCTCGCTCGCGACTGCCGGCGCGACTGCCGGCGCGCAGACCCGCTCAACGACCGACTGCATGATCGATCCCGTCGACGACCACGTCAGCTCGCGCGCGCGCAGCAGGCCGCGCGAGATGTAGGTGCGGCGATGGACTTCCGACCGATACATCGCGTCCAGCTCCTCGATGAACGTCCTCTCATCGGGCACTCCGCCGATCGTGTGCATCATCCCGTTCATCGGCGCCGTGAGCGCTGTCGTCGGGCACGGAATCTTGACCGCAGCATCCATGACCCACCCTCCCAGACCGCTCCAGTCTGGAACGATACAGGGGACACCGCAAGACATGGCCTCCAGTGTGGGCAAACCCCACCCCTCGCCCTGACTCATCGTCGCGTAAACGTCGAATGACGAGTAGACGTAGGAGAGCATCTTCTCGTCGACGCCGATGCCGACCGGCGGCTCGCAGAGCAGCACGCGATTGCCCAGACCGTAGTAGTGCGCTAGCGATCGGATGTCACTGCCTTCCTCGCCCGTCGGTGCGCTGTGCAAGAACAGGCGCGCGTCCGTGATGTCCATGCTGTCGATCCAGTGCGAGAAATACTTCATCGTCAGATCGAGCCGCTTCCGCATCTGATTCCTGCCAACGACGCCGACGACGAACTTGTCGGCCCACTCGGGCGGGAGCGCGCGCTTCCGCGCCTCCTCGCGCGGGCGCGGCACGAACAGGGACTGGTCGACGCCGAGCGGCGCTACCGTCCACCGTCCGTTGTATCCGCCGCGCTTGAGTTCGTGACCAGCCCAGTCGACCCACGTCACGACGTGATCGAGTTCGTTGAGGCGCTCTCCCTTTTGGTTCGCCCCGTCGACAGCGAGCCAGCCGATCATTCTCGGGCGCTTCACCGTGACGCCGTGCTCCAGCATGCGGTCGGTGTAGCCCCTGAATGCGTCGAGGTACGCCGGGATGTTCCACGGATCGTTGAGCATCACGACGCAGTCGACATCGTAGCGGTGCGCGAGCAGCGGCATCCTGCCGGCGCCCATGTAGTCGCGACCGCCGTCGGACGGCTGGAAACACGGGTGGATCGGGTAGGGATAGCCGTGCGGGTCGCCGTGATAGTTCATGCCGAGCACGCGAACGTCATGACCGGCGGCGTGCAGCGCATCGCACGCGGCGTGCGTGCACCGTGCGAAGCCGGTCGAGACGCAGGCGTCGCCGACGAACAGGATCTTCATGCAACCTCCGTCGCGCTTCTGTCTCTTGCTGTGATCATCGTGCTCCAGAACCCGGTGGCGATCCTCCGCCACGAGAAGCGATCGCGCGCGGCGCGCCGCTCCTGAGTCGTGACGGGGACGTAGTCCCCGCGAAACACCGTGCGCAGCAGGCCGACGAGCTGGTCACCGCTGCACTCGGGAACGTAGACCGCGCTCTCGCCGTACCAGTGCCGCATATCTGGCTGGTCGAAGAGGATCGGGCGCGCTCCGCACGCGAGACCCTCCGCCGCCGGCAGCTCGAAGCCGCCGAGGTGGCGTAGCGCTGCGACCCACTGCGCCGATCCGTACTCGTGCGAGAGCGCCTCGTCGGTGATCGCGCCATCGGTCGAGCGCCACGAGAACGGCTGGCGCATACCGCCGACGGATCCGGGTCCGATGTGCATGCCCTTGACGCCCTCGAACTGGGCAGCGGTCCAGACCTCCTCGATCGCCTCGGCGAGCGGGCCGCTGACGTGACCCA
>Ga0315284_10015542_pt1 | contig 10820 bp, 15 predicted proteins | sample YL17G09_16_MG_FD_203696 | JGI IMG/M metagenome (GOLD analysis project Ga0315284, IMG submission 203696) | Sediment microbial communities from Yellowstone Lake, YNP, Wyoming, USA - YL17G09_16 | ecosystem: Environmental > Aquatic > Freshwater > Lake > Sediment | place: USA: Wyoming | collected...
TATTTCTGAACCGGAGCCAAGTGAAATAGAAGTTCCTAAACCCGAAGAAGAGCAGTAATGATTACGTTCAAACAACTTCGAAAGAAACTTCTCAAAGAAGAAGACGGTGAATCGGGCACCAGGGAAGTTGCTGTTGATGGTATTGAAAACTTTTCTTATGACGAAACCACAGTTGAAGATGAGTTCAGTCAAAAGTCAATGCATCATCCAAAAAAACAAAAGGCATCCCAACAAAACAATAGAATTCGTTATATGTCATTTCATCATGTCAATCCAAGCCAGAAGGCCCAGCCGCAACAAAGAGGAAACTCCAAACGCGGTAAAGCTAATAAGGTAAAACAAAAACGAAAAAAGAATAAATAGATTTGTATATTTGAAGGAATTGTATGAAAGCTGATGTAAAGAAGTTGATGAAAGCAATCGTTGGAAGCAAACCCCGCGATGTTAAGAAGCTTATGCAAGCTTTGATTGCTGGCAAAACTACAGAAGTTTTGTCCGAGAAGAAGAAAGAAGTTGCAGGAACTATCGCACTTCCAAAAAAAAAAGTGAAAGATTAGTTGAAGATGTTTTGGTAGATGTCCAAAACATTGTTGATAACGATAAGTTAGCGAAAATAAAGCTAAATAATGGTGAAGTGGTTGATGTGGATGTGCCAACGGCCAATGTTGTATTGACTGTTCTGAATGCACTTGACGATGAAAACAAGCAGAGAATGTTAGAACTTATGGCGGCAGATGCTAAGAACTTTTTAAAGGTAGTTGATTTCTCTTGGAAAAACGTGGAGTAAACAAATGAAAGAGTTAGATTTAATTAAAAAATTAACCAAAAAGAAAGTCATCAAAGAAGGATTTTGGGATGGTGTCTTTATTTCCAAGACCAAAAAAGATTTGATCATGAGCATAGCGGTCGCGGCTAAAAAAAAGGTATACCTCAAATATGGAATGTTGTGTGTTGAGACTCAACAAGATTGGGATGCAGCGTCATTTATGAATGATTATATTCTTGAAATTGCGTGGGTTATGGCTCGTGATGAAGGGCAATTATGGTTTAAACTATATTCAAAACAGAATCTTGACAAACATATCGCCGTGGCAATCATGTCAGAAAAAGATACTGTATTGACCCTAATAAATGATTTCGAAGAGGTGGCGGTCGACGATAGAACCAAGGACAAACTTGCTAAAATGAGAAAAGAAGTTGAGAGTGGAACTGATTATTTTTCGCAACCTAAAGACTCCCTTGTCAAGAAAGGGGAAGGAGACACAAAGTAACAATATGAAACTAATAACAGAACAAGTAACAGATACCATTAAACTTTTAGTCGAAGAAGATAAAAAGACAAAAGAAAAGAACTACTTCATTACCGGCGTTTTCATGCAAGCAGAAACTGCAAACAGAAACAACCGTGTATATCCTATTGAAATCATTAAACGCGAAGTTGATAAGTACAATACAGATTTCATCAAACAGAATCGTTCCCTCGGAGAATTGTGCCATCCAGATAGCCCCACAATCAATCTGGAGAGAGTTTCACATTTGATCAAAGAACTAAAGCTTGACGGTAATAATGTAGTCGGCAAAGCCAAAATTCTTGATACTCCATATGGAAAGATTGCAAAAAATCTAATGAACGAAGGAGTTAAGCTGGGCGTGTCGTCTCGCGGCCTCGGTTCTTTAAAAGAAAATGGTAATGGTATCAAGGAAGTACAAGAAGATTTTTCTCTAGCTGCAATTGATCTTGTGGCAGATCCGAGCGCACCAGAAGCCTTCGTTGAAGGAATCTTAGAAAACAAAGAATGGATCTACGAGAGTGGCGTCTGGAAGGCCAAAGAAGTTGAACAATACAAGAAAGAAATCAAAAAGACCAATTCAAAGAATTTAGAGAAGAAAATGCTTAAAGTTTTCAACAATTTTATGAGCCAACTAAAAAAGGTTTAATTATAAGATAGTTGAAAATTTTAAATTAATAAATAGTTATAGCACAAAAGAAAAGATTTCTAATCTTTCATTTAGGAGAATTTAACATGACGATTAAAAAGATTCGCAAACTTCTTAAAGAAGACGATTTGAAAGATCTTGAGAAAGAGCTTGATCTCAAGAAAGAAGAGTCCGACGAGGACGAAGATGAGGATGAAGTAAAGAAAGAAAAAGAAGTTGAAGAAGATTCTGACGAACTCGATCTAGACAAAGAGATTGAGAAGGAAGCCAAGGACGAAGACGGCGAAGAGGAAGAGAAGAAAGACGAAGCAGAAGTTGAAGAAGCTTCCGACGAAGATGCTCCCCCCGCCGAAGACGATGTGGCCATGGACGAGCCAGAAGAGTCCGATGCTGAAAAAGAATTCGATCTCAATGACGAGTCTGATGTATTCCTAGATGACGAGGAAGAGGCAGCTGCCAAGAAAGAAGAAGCCGATGAAGTCGAAAAGAAAGACGACGAAGAAGTAGAAGAGTCCGCCGATGAAGACGAGGACGATGAAGAGAAGAAAGAAGTTAAGGAATGCGATGCCAAGAAGAAAGGACTAGTTGGCAAAGCCATGGAGAAAGAAGAGAAAGAAAAGGACGAGGACGAAGAAGAAGTGGAAGAAGCCAAGAAACCATCTATCGATGTTGAAGAACATGTAAAGGCCCTATTCAATGGCGAATCCCTATCTGAAGAATTTCAGAACAAAGCTCGTACCATCTTTCAAGCCGCTGTTAAAGAAAAGGTTCTGCAATATGCTAAGAATCTTAAGAGCCGCTATAACAAGAAACTTGGTGGCGCAAAGCAATCCATCCAAGAAAGACTTGTTACCAAGCTCGACGGCTACATGGACTATGTAGTTGAGGAATGGATGAGCGAGAACAAGGTTGCTGTAGAGCACGGTCTTCGCACAGAACTTACAGAAGAATTTGTAACAGATCTTCGTAATCTCTTTGAAACACATAATATTATGATCCCGAAGGGGAAAGAAAACCTAGTAGAAGCTCTTGTTGCCAAGTGTGACAAGCTTGAAAAGGAATTAGATTCTTCTGAGAAGAAGAACATTTCCTTCAAGAAGAAGCTGAACGAGGTGAAGAAATTGGAAGTGGTTCGAGAAATATGCGAAGGTTTAGCAGACACAGAGATCGAGAAGCTCAAATCATTGGCCTCGAATATCGAGTACGATGATTCTTATAGAGCCAAGCTTCAAGTCATCAAGGAGAATTATTTCTCCACGAAGACAAAGAAGGCTGATTCTATTGAGAAGCTCGATGACAACAAGAAGGAAAGTGAAAAGGTCGCGGCTCCTGCCAACAGCAAGATGCAACGATATATTAATATATCAAAACAAATGAGGTAATCTAATTTAAAGGAGTCCCTTTTATGGCATACAAACAAGAAGATCTTTTTAAGAAATGGGGCGAATATCTGGATTCTCCAGATCTACCCAAAATCAAAGATCCATACCGTAAGGCCATTACCGCTGTCCTTCTTGAGAACCAAGAAAGATATGGTGGTGAAAGCACGGAAAATGGAATGTTAACCGAAGAAATCGTCAACAAGGTTGGCGCTGGCGTAACCTACAATGGTAACCCGAACCTAAAGGGCTATGACCCCGTTCTGATTGCTATGGTTCGTCGTCTAGCTCCGCAATTGATGGCGTTTGACCTTTGCGGTGTTCAACCGATGAATGCCCCCATTGGTTTAATCTTCGCCCTCAAGAGCCGTTATACAAATCAGGCTGGTGCAGAAGCTCTGTATTATGAAGCCAATACCGCTTACTCAGGCGGCGGCACACATACAATGCCCCTGAACCCACTTGATCCCGCTCTTAACACTGGCCGTGGTATTACTTCCGCTGCTGGCGAACAAATCGGCGGGGTCGGTCAACCGGCTATTCCAGAAATGGCATTCTCGATTGATCGCATTTCCGTAACAGCTAAGACCCGCGCTCTAAAGGCTGAATTCACCGTTGAATTGCAGCAGGATCTTAAGCAGATTCACGGTCTTGATGCAGAGACTGAGTTGGCAAATATTCTGTCAACAGAAGTTAATGCTGAGATTAACCGCGAAGTCATTCGCACGATCTACATCTGTGCGGTTCCTGGCGCTCAAGCAAACGTCAAAGTTGCTGGCGAATTTGACCTTGATATCGATTCAAATGGCCGTTGGCTAGTTGAAAAATTCAAGGGCCTTATTTTCCAGGCAGAGCGTGAGTGTAACGAGATCGCCAAGCAGACCCGTAGAGGGAAGGGCAACATTTTGCTAACATCTTCGGATGTAGCAAGTGCGCTTTCCATGGCCGGTCTGTTGGATTACGGGGATCATCTGAAGGATAACCTAAACGTTGACGATACTGGCAACACGTTCGTTGGTCGTTTGAATGGTCGTCTGGATGTATATATTGATCCTTACTACCTGACAACTGATGATAACTTCTTCGTAGCGGGTTTCCGTGGGAAGAATGCGTATGATGCTGGTATTTTCTACTGCCCATACGTTCCTCTTCAGTTGGTGAAGGCACTTGACCCCAACACTTTCCAGCCTAAGATCGGCTTTAAGACGAGATATGGTCTGGTAGCAAATCCGTTCAGCAACATCAATGGTGATTCTGACGGAACGTTGACAGCAAATGCCAACATTTATTACAGGAAAGTCAAGGTGTTACACCTCCTATAAACTCTTAATTGAGTTATAGAAGACTTAGAAAGGGGGCTTCGGAAGCCCCCTTTTTATTGCCCAAAATCAAACTCCTTGACATTTCAACCCAGTTGCTGTATGATATTATTATGAGAAAAGCAAATAATAAACTATATAAGCTATTTCAAACAGAAGATGCAGCCAGAGTTGCTCTCATTGAAATGAATAAAGAACATAACTTAGCACAGATATCAATCAAACTCGGCGTAGGTAAAGATACAGTCACCCACTGGTTTCAACAACTGGACATTCCCGTAAATCAAAATACATTTAAAAGTAGTTTAACCGGAAGAAAATTAAAGAAAGCGCCCGATCAAACAATCACAAAAGAATATCTATCAGACCTTTATTTTACTAAGCACAAAACACAACAAGAGATCGCACAATTAACAGGACTTGCCAAGTGGACCGTTCAAAATCTTTTTAAAGAATACGACATCAAGCCGCGCCAAGCTAGAAACAAAAATGTGTCGAGCGATACCGAACAAAAATTAAATGATAAGGATTGGTTGACGGAACAACATCACAAAGAAAACAAATCGATTGCACAAATATCAGAAGAGTTAAATGTGTCTGGCACAACTCTTTTAAAACGGTTTGACAGATTTCAAATTCAAAAACTTCAAGCACCAGGAAATAGTTTTAAGAATATTTTCAAAGACGATGAAGAGGCCAAAGAAAAATTACAAGAGTTCAATAAAACAATGAGCCTTACTGAAATTGCAAACACATATAATCTTGACGTGGGAACCGTGTCGTTATGGTTTAAGAAATATAATATTATTCCCAAAATTCATTACACATCCAAAGAACAAAAGGAAATATTTGAATTTATATCTAATCATACACAATGCGAGTTCAACCATCGAGGGTTGCTCGGGCGATTAGAAATTGATATATATCTTCCAGAATTTAAAATTGGCATTGAGTTGGATGGAATATATTGGCACAGTGTTAATAAAATTCTTGATATCAACTATCATAAAAATAAAACCAATCGCGCCGAGGAAGCTGGAATTTTCTTATATCATTTTTACGATACTGAGTGGAAGAGCAAAACTGAAATTGTCAAATCGATGATTTTATGTGCAATAAACAAATGTGATAGAATATATGCCCGAGAAACGGCTTTGGCTGAAGTTGATCATGAAACTGCTAAAAAGTTTTATAATGATAATCATATTCAAGGAAATATATTTTCTAAAATTAATTATGGATTATATTACAACTCTGAATTAGTTTCAATGATGTCTTTCAGCAAGAATCGATATTCAGATCAAGTTGAGTGGGAACTGACCCGATTTTGTAATAAATTAAATACCCGTGTTCTTGGGGCCGCTGGGAAACTTCTTTCCCATTTTGTGAAGATCTTTGATCCAAATAGCATCATATCATATGCGGATCGGAGATATTCCAAAGGTAAAATGTACGAAAAGATTGGCTTCTCTTTAAAGAATACCACAATACCCGGATATCACTATAATATTAATGGAAAACTTGAATCTAGACAACGGTGGCAAAAACATATGCTCCCCTCAAAGTTAAAGGTATTTGATCCACTACTTACAGAAGAACAAAATATGACAAGTAATGGATATCATAGGGTTTATAATTGTGGTCAAATGGTCTATATCTGGAACAAACCCATTTGACAAACCTTCAACTTTTTGAGATAATGTTTATATAATGAAGCGTTTCAAACTGCCCAAAAACAAGATAGGTTTTTTTGAATTTCAGCAAGATGTCTCCTTAACATATAGACATCATTTTGTGTTTAACAAATATAATTTGTCGGTTGCCCTAGCGAATAATCATATTAATATATGCGACGGCAAAAATAAGTTTAACTTATTCTTTAGAGACTTCAAATGAATAAAACCCCTGAACAGATTGAAGAAGCCAAGAGAATCTTTGACCGATTAACCGAGGGCAAGAAGATTGTAGCTAAAGGAAAACTTATCAGTATTAAATCAAATGCAACCTGGCCGACAATAAATTATACAATTGCAACTGAGAAGGGCTTGTTGGCGTGGTTCTCGACCAGCAAACAAGAATTCAAGTCAGTTAGCAAAAATGATTACGTCGAAGTAGAGTTTCAAATCAAGGGAAAGAAAGATACTTGCAACAATGCCTTCTTTGTTTTTGGTAAGCTTCCAAAACTTCTTAAGTGTACTCCGGCCATTTAATGCTTGACATAGTAGCTGCTACCTGCTAATTTTAAATCCGAGCTATTAGTGGGGGCAACGGAATGCTCCTCTTTTTATGTACTCATATGAAACTTGATAGAACACTACTAACAAATGAAAATTTCAAATTAACTGAGCACGAAATAGCCGGTGAACTTTGTACATTTGTTCGACCGGTTGCTTCTGTCTTTGATGTGTGGAATGAACAGAATTTGATATATCGTTCTTCTATTTGGAACTCAGAAGGAGATTTAATCTCTGCCAGCTTTCCAAAGTTTTTCAACCTTCCTGAGAAGCCAGACTTAAATCCTTTCAGCGGAAAACTTGAAGGTTGTTCTCTCACGGAAAAAATAGATGGCTCCTGTTTGATAGTTTCAAAATACAAAGGCAAACTGATATTGCGTACTCGCGGAACAGTTAGTGCATTTGATATGCCCAACTGGAGTGAGCTGGTGGATTTAAAACTTCAGTATAAGAAGTTATTTGATGAACTTGAAGCATATGAAACTTTTCCTTTCACGTTTCTTTTTGAGTGGGTTTCTCCGGAAAACAGAATCATCATTGGTTATGGAGCAGACGCCGACTTGTATCTAACAAACATCGTGGAGCACGAAACATATCTATTAGCCAAGCAAGTAGACTTAGATTCATTTGCTGCGGATTATGGTTTGAAACGACCACCAAGGCACAGTTTCAATACACTTGAAGAACTGCTTGCTAATGTTGAGAAGTGGGAGGGCAAAGAAGGAATTTGTTTGTACTATGATAACGATCAACATATCCGAAAGGTAAAGGGCGCTTGGTATCTTAAGCTACACGCTTTCAAAGCTAACTGTAATGTTAATAGTCTTTTGGATTTGTACTTCAGCTGGAACAAACCAAATGCTGAATCTTTTATGAAGACTTTAGAAGAAGTTTTCGATTATGAATGTGTAAGGATGTCCGGTTCAGTTGTAGATCACATTTATACGCACGGAATCAATCCGGCGCTTGAAGCGGTTCAAAAGATAAACGAATTTGTCTTCGACGAAGATGTGGTTGGATATGACCAGAAAAGTTTTGCTATACGTTTAAAGGCGCACTTCCCAGATAAAGTATATCAATCAATTGGATTCGCAATTAGAAAAAATGCTACCTATGAAAAGTCTTTCAGAACTTTGATTGAGCAAAAGATTAAAGAGTATAAAGAAGAGTCTAGTTTGATTAGTGAAGTATGACAATTATAGAAACTAGTAAATTAAAACATCTTTATGAAGCAGGTCGAATTTTACAACAAGATATAGAAATTTACTTAAGAGCATATCCTAATGAATGTGAATTAACAGATCATATACAGGTTAATAAAGTAACCTGGGATACCGAAAAAAATATGTTGTTTATTAATTATGGGGATAGAGATCTATATAATTTTGGTATTGCTCCCGATTGGTTTAAAGAAAAATTTATTCATTATTGCAACGAATTGTTAGTTCAACGAATTTTTAAATTTATTAAAAATAATTTATGAAAACACTATTCAATTTCCAACTGCATAGAAGTATTTTCATTTCTCTTGAATTCAAGCTAGAAGATTTTTGGATTGGATTATTTTGGAGAAACAGTAAAGCAAAAACTGATAATGGACCCAAGACAATGTGTATAGAAATTTGGATTTGTTTATTTCCTTGTCTTCCGATTCATATACAAATTTGGCGATCAATCTTCGTGGGAATGTTATAATGAAATTCTGTCCGACCTGTCACGCCCCACTATTAAATGAACGAGATCAAACCGCAGGTAATTGTTATATTTGTCGGGAAAGACTTCAGCCGGATCTTAGAACTAAGGCCAAAAAGAAAAAGAAACCTACTCGGTAAACCAAATGTCAATAAAACGCTCTTATATTTACATTTTAGGCGAGCTGGAACCTCCTGATTATAAATCTTTTGTTATATTATCGTATAGACAAACACCAGAAGAATGTTTGTTTGATCTCAATCGAATCTTACAAGAACCCCGTCTGGGATTGTTTGTGCGTGTGTTTGATCCATATACTGCTGAAATATTATATTCAATTTCATCAATGATGAATGGATCTTTTGTGGAAGAGATTATTAAAAAATTAGAACATTTTAAAACTACTCAGTCGCCTTCTTTATCATCTTAATCATTTCTTCGGTTGTCACAATTAGATTATTATTTGTAACTTGCTTCTCTGGACCGTCCTTTTTCAAATCTTTCATCTTCTTGTGAAGATCTATTAACTCTCTTGTGCTTTCTGAAAGACTCTTCATTAAAGCACTCAAAGCTTCAAACGCTCTTGGGTGTTGTGAACCTTCTGCAATCTCTGTTAAGGAACCCAGGGCAACCTGTCCAGAATCTATAAGATTCTTTAAGTTGGTTCGGATGTAATCAAAATCTTCTTTGGCCAGTTCCTCCGGTTCTTTTTGAACAATTGGTAGCACCTGAACTGTAGGTTGTATGACCTGATGTATAGGTGGTTTAGCTTTGGGCATTATAGCTGGCGCAGCAGGATTGGCCAGCTCTTTCACATTTGGCATTTCAAATATTTCTTTTAACTCGTCTGAAAGTTCTTTTTCTTTGTCACTCATGTATTATATTTATCATTGACTTTAAATGCTATTGATGTACATTAAGCAGTAAGTATCTTAAAAGAGGAATATGAAGAAGTTTAGTAATACTCCCATTATCTACTTAGCAAATCCTTATACCCACAAAAGTAAAAAGGTGATGCGCGAAAGATATTTGAAAGTTGACAAAGCAGCCGCGCATCTTTTCAAACTTGGTGTTATGACATATCCACCGATTGCTTTAAATGCAAGATGGACCAAATACGAAGACTTTGGCCATAGCTGGGAAGCCTGGGAAGCATATGATAAAAACTTTTTAGAACGCTGCGACGGGCTTTTGGTATTGATGCTTGATGGCTGGGAAAAATCAGTCGGCGTTCAAAGCGAAATAGACTATGCCAGAGAACTTGGTATACCCATTGGATATGTTACATTTGAAGATGTAATGAACGATGATATCGATGGCGTGTTTAATTTAGTAGGGGATATTGTTAAGCGAGAGTCACAGAAGCCGTCCTGGCCCAAATGTGTAAGAATCTTTCGATAATGTACAATATTCTTTACCAAAATGCCCTTTAAAGTATCATATATTATACATTAACCCACTTAAGGACTCATATGCCATACATTAAAGCAGATCGAAGAAATTTTTTTGACTTTGCAATTACATCACTTGTACACAATCTTAAATTTGGAAGTGATGATCAGAACCGAGCGGGCGATTTAAACTACATCATTACCAGAGTTTTTAAAGAAGTTTATGCTGATAAAGATTGTTACAAAACATACAATGAAAGAATTGGTGTCTTAGAATGTTGCAAGTTAGAACTATATCGTCGTGCTATCAGTGAGTATGAAAATTTAAAGGCAATTGAAAACGGAGATGTTTAAAGTCTTTCAAAAGTGAACAAAGTATATTTAAAAACTACTTCAGCTGTAATGTAATTCACGGTTGTATCAGTTGAATTAAAAATCAAATCTGACATACTTGTCGGCCAGCAACTCATAAAGTTGAACTTAAACTTTGGATTCTGTTTATTATCTAATAACAAAAGAGAAATGTCGCTGGTAACTTCTCCTTCCTCAAAGTTTCCGGGAAATCTATTTCTGGTGGCAAGTTCTTTATACTGAGCAAAGTTCTCTGGAAAACCTAAGCGAATCATCCAATCAAATATCGAAAAGTAGTCATCCATATTCTCATCAACTTTAAATGAAAACGAGAGGTCATTAAAAAGCAAATCTCCGGGGTACGGGACCGGAGATGCAAATGGAGTAGAACGATTGGCTGCGCCCAGATTGAGTCCAGGAATTGAACACCGTTGAAGGAAATATTCAATTTCTGGTAAGCGCATAATTACCAAATGATAGCCGAATTGTGATAAGAAATTTGTGTTTCCGGGTTGA
>Ga0315284_10015543_pt1 | contig 10819 bp, 12 predicted proteins | sample YL17G09_16_MG_FD_203696 | JGI IMG/M metagenome (GOLD analysis project Ga0315284, IMG submission 203696) | Sediment microbial communities from Yellowstone Lake, YNP, Wyoming, USA - YL17G09_16 | ecosystem: Environmental > Aquatic > Freshwater > Lake > Sediment | place: USA: Wyoming | collected...
GCCCCCCCCCCCGCCCCCCCCCCCCCGGCCGCCCCGGGGGGGGGGGGCGGGCGGGCCCGGGAGCGGTGAGGGTCTTCAAAGCGAAAAAAGAAAAAAAGGCCGCACGTCGCGCCGTCGTCGGCATCGTCGTTCGCCTTGAAAGGTCTCTCGACGAGTTCCCAGTGCGCCTTCTCTTGCTTCTCTCGCCCACGACACTCCTCCCGACCCACCGAACAGCAGGATGTGATGCACCACGGCGGCGCTCGCGAGCGGCTCCACGCGCGTCAGCCCCAGCGGGACGCCCTGCGGAAGCGGCACACTCGTGCAGAGGTACTCCTCGTCCTCGACCGTCTCGGCGGGAGGGAGCGTGACGTCGAGCGTGCGCACTCCGGACGAGGGCCAGCCGACCGCGGGGTCGAAGGGCGGCGGAGGCGGGGAAGGGGAGGTGTGAGCGCTGGTCGTCGCCTCCTGGGCGGAAGCAGAGGAGGCAATGCCCAGCGCGATGATTGCGACGACAGCAACGGAGCACGCGAGGGAGTGCGGGCGGCTTCGACCCGTCTTCATCGGCGCCTTGGCGGCGCGGCCGCGTCGTCCCGGGACGGACATGACGGCCTTCGTGTGTCGAGAGAGAGTGAGACGAGGTGATGGAGCTCTCTTGAAGGCTCGAGGCCCCGGAGGAAAGAGAGAGAAGATTTGAAGAAGTGAGAGAGCAAGAAGATGAAGAAGAAGCAGAAGAAGAAAGAAGAAGAAGACGAAGAAGAAAAATCAAACTTCAAGGTGCTTCCACTCTTCCTTCTTTTCTTCGCAGCGATGCTCTCCGCTTCAGCGTCAGCGGGGCGCCTGCCTCTGCGAGCGAGCAGTCCACGCAGCAGCTGCAGCGGAAGCAGTGGCTCAGTCGAAGGAGCGACGCCGAGAAGAGGACTGGCAAGGGGACGCCCGCACTCGCCGTCGCCGTCGCCGGGCATCATTTCGGCGACCGCTCCCGACTCCGACGCCCTCTGCCTCGCCAAGGTGCGCCGCGCCGGAGGCCCCCCCGCCTCTCCCTGCCCTCGCCCCCGCCCCCGCCCCCGCCCAACACGGCAGAAGAAGGCGAGCGACCTCTTCCCTCGAGCCTTCCTCTCTCCTTCCTCGTTCGCATCAGTGGCCGCCTCCTCAGCAGCGGCGACGCCCCCGCTCCCCTGGTGGCTGCCCCTCGCCGTCGCCGCCCTCGCCGCCGTCGCCGCCGTCGCCGGGGCCCTCGCCGCCTTCTTCGCCTTCGCGGCCCCGGCCCTCCGCAGGGCCGAGGCCGCCGCCGCAGCCTGCGAGACCGCGGCCGTCGCCATGGAGTCGTGCGCCGTCGAGCTCGAGGCGGCGAGCAGGGTTGTGAACTCGGACCTCCCCGAGACGCTGGCTTCGACGGACGCCGCGGGCAAGGAGTTTGTCATGGTCGGGAAGGCGATGAACAAACTCGCGATTCAGCTCGGTTTGGCTCCCCCGACTCCTCCGCCATCGAGCAAGCACCAGCAGCAGCAGTGGGCTCTGGACGAGAAGAAAAAGGCGGGGGAGCAGCAGCAAAGCCAGCAGCAGCCGCTGCTGCTCCCGCCGGACGCGCCCCGCGACCCGACCTCTCCTCTCGCGTCGCCTCCCTCGACGACCAACCGGGACTTCTCGTCGCAGCAGGCGCCCTCTTCGCCGTCGGTCCCGGTCGAGCGGGTGATCGCGAGCTTCGCGCAGGACTTGCTCGCCGTCGCGAGGATGCTCGCTCCCTCGGCGCTGCTCGGGAGCGGCGCGGCCGGGAGGGCCTCTTCTTCTGCTTCTTCGACGGCGGCGGCAGCGACGACGAGGGCTCAGCTCGCTGCCCCGGCAGCGAAAGAAAGCGAATCTTCTTCTTCTTATCCTGAATCTCCGTCAAAGCAACAGCAGCAGTGGCAGCAGCAGACGCGGGCGGAACAGTATGAGTCTGCGCGTGCGTGGATCGAGAGCTGGCGCAAGCGGCAGCGAGGAGGAGCAGGAGGAGGAGGAAGCAGCGAGGGAGGGGCAGCAGCAGCAGCAGCGGCGGGGATGATGGCGACGACGAACGCCTCGGCAGCCTCGCCGCCGCGCTCTTTCGCGCCTTCTTCTCCTCCGCAGACCGAAGAAGAGCAGAAGCAGCAGCAGCTCGAGCTCGAAGAGGAAATGAAGGAGATGGGGACCTACGCGTCGATGTACAGTACGGCGCCGACTTCCTCGCCCGTTGTCGTCGCCGCCGACGCACTGAGGCTGTTCAAAGAAGTCAAGACGGATTTAGCCGGCGCGAGGCGCGCCGCGGCGGAGAAGGTGGCCGAGGCCTTGTTGGCCGCCGAAAGCGCCGCCGCGGCGGCCTCGGCCGCCGCGAGCGAGCTGGAGAGCGCGCTGCAGAGCGCGGCGTCGACCGCTGTCGGGGGGATCGAGGGAGGGGGAGGAGCAGAAGGCGGGAGGAGTGGCAGCAGCAGCGACAGGGGGCAGCTTTCCTCTTCCTCGTCGACCCCCTCCTCCGACGAGGAACGGCGTTTCGACGCCGAGGCCTCGGACGACTCGGACGGTGAAATTTACCCGGTGATGGTCGAGGGAGAAGACAGGGTGCCCCGGCCGAAGGCGGACGTCGTCGGCACGCCACGGAGGAGCAGCAGCAAGAAGGAACAGAAGAAGTGATTTCCTCTTTTCGTTTTTATTCCCAAAAAACATAGTTTATTTCTTTCATTTCGTTGCCAAGTGTCAAAATACAATGTACTATTTCCCCCTCGCATTCAGCTCTTCCTTTCTTTCTCCCAGGGGGGCAGAGGCGCGTCGCCGGGCTCGCCCGCGAAACCGTAGACTCGTCGCAGGGCCCTGAGGAGCGACGAAGAAAAGGCGTCGGTTTCTCTTCCTCTGCCCGTCGCTGTCGTCGCCGCTTTCGACCTCGTCTTCGCCCTCTTTGCCTCCGCTTCCCCTTCCGTCTTTTCTGTCCTCGCCCGCCACCCGACGATCCCGTCCGGGCGGACGAGGACCGCGCGGTCCCTCCATTCTCGAGTCTCTTCGTCCTCGACCAGGAACGCGACCTGCTCCGCGAGGCCGGGGTCCAGCGCCCGCAGCGCCTCGGAGGCCTCGCGCGCCGCGGCGTCGCCCGGCGAGACGACGGCCAGCCGCAGAGGGAGGCGCGGCTGCCGCCCCTCGCTGCCTCCTCTCGCGAGGAGCTCCAGAAACGCCCGGGACCAAGGAGAGGGCGACGAAGGATCGCGCCCTCTCACGATGAGGACGCACGAGGGCTCCCGCGCCGGGGGGAGGTCGAGCGTCGAGAGGCGAAGACGACCGGAGGAAGGGAGAGGAAGAGGCGGGGGAGGAGCGGCGGCGGGGGCGGCGGGCGGCTCGAGCCAGGGCGGCGTCGCCCCCGGGACCGAGGCCGCCGGGCGGAGCCACGCGTGGGGCATCCGCGACCCTGGGACCGTCGACGGGTGGTAGGGCGCGTCCGGCGGGGGGTCCGGAGTGTCGGGCGGGAGCCACGAGGGAGCGGCTTCTGCCTGGCTTCTCTCGCCGTCGCCGCCGCCGCCGTCGTAGGTCTCGGCGTCGGCGTCGCCGCCGTCTTCGTCCAGGACCGCGGCCCCCTCGGCGGAGGAGCACCCCACCCCGAGATCGTACGCCGGGAACAGCAGCCTGAGCCCGCCCTTCGCCCTGGCCAGGGCTCCCCTCGCTCGAGCCGCGCGGAGGTCGTCGAGCGCCGCGAAGGCGCCTCCTCCGCCGCCGCCGCCGAAGACCGCCCTCCCGGCCGAGAGCACCCCTTCGAGCGCCGCCGCGGCCGCGCCCCTCGAGCCCGGAAAGGGGAGAAGCAGCCCGGCCGCCGCCGCCGCCGCCGCCGCGGCCCTCGAGGCGGCCTCGGCCGCCCTGTCGTCGAGGCCCAGCGAGCGCGGAACGGCAAGGGCCGAGCGCCAGTTGGCGAGCGAGAGCGCCGCGGCGGCCCTCGCCGCGGGCGCGCGCTCGCTCGAGTAGGACGGGAGGAGGAGAGGTCCCTCCCCTCCTCCGCCGCCGCCTCCCCCGCCTCCTCCCTTCACCGCGGCCGCGAGCCTCCAGGCCAGCGCCGACGCGTCGGCTATGCCGGTGTTCATTCCGAGTCCTCCAGCGGGAGGGAACTCGTGCGCGGCGTCCCCGGCGAGGAAGAAGTTTGGGCTCGGAGGAGCGGAGCCCGACGGGATTCTCGAGCGGTGCGACGGGATTCTCGAGTGGTACGCGCCGGCGACCCGGGCGCGCATCGTCCACGGCCGCACGCCCTCCACCTCGAGGTCGTCGCCCGCGGCCCCCCTCGCTCCTCCCCCCGTTCCTCCAAAGAGGGCCGACCTGCAGAGGCGCTCGATCCTCTCCCTGCCGAAGTCGGACGAGCTCTGCAGCGGCGGGAAGTAAGGGGCCTGGAGGACAAACTCGCCCTTTTCCAGATTGTGCGCGACGACCGCGCCGGCGACGCCTGCGTTGAAGACAAAGTAGAGCATCGCAGGCCCCGTCGTCGACTTCTCGTCCCTTTTCGCATTTCCTCCTCCTCCCGAGGAGGAGAGCAGCAGGGCCCTCCCGGCGGAGGGGCACACGAAGTGGATCGAGAGGAGGTGCTGCAGCGGGCCCGTGCCGGAGAGGGCGAGGAGGCGGGAGGCGGAGGCAGGAGAGGGGGTCGAAGGAGAGGCGCCGTCGGCCGAGGCGGCGGCGGCTTCGGCGGCGACGGCGGCCTCCCGCGTCGGCGAGCGGGCGCCGTCGGCGGCGACGACGAACGCGGCCTCTGCCGTCCTGAGCTTCCCCGTGGCCGAGTCGACAAAGTCCACCGCGAGCGTCGGAGGGAGCGGGAGGCGAGGCGAAGCCCCCGGAGCGGAGGAAGGAAAGGGGGGCGGGCAGAGGGGCCGGACGCCGACCACCTCGCAGCCGAAGCGTGCGTCGACGAGCTGCCCCTCCCCTTCCGGCTCGCGACCGCCGCCTTCTCCTCCTCCCCTGGAGGCGAGCCGGACGGCGCCGAGCAGCAGCGGGAGCAGACGGTGCTGCGGGAGGTGCGCGACCCTGACGGGGGACAGCGCGGCGGAACCTCCTGCTCCTCCTCCTCCCGCGCCTTCTTCCTCCTCGCTCGCCCCTCCGCCGCCGCCTCGGACTTTCTCTTTCCTCTTCCTCTTCCTCTCTCGCTCTCCTTCCCTGTCCTCCTCCTCGTCAAAGTGGTCCACGGAAGCCAGTAGGGGCCCGTTGACGGCGGAGCCGCAATAGACGAAGCGGCGCCACTGGTCCCTCGGGGGGCACGCCGCGGCGACGGCGTCGGCGAGGGAGGAGATCGCTTTCGTCTTCGTCTTCCCGTTTCCTTTCGTCGCTGCTTCTTCTTCTTCTTCTTTCCCCGCTGCTTCTTCTTCTTCGCACCCAAGCTCAGCGGCGGCGACGACAGGCAGCCTCCGGAACGTCTCCATAGTCCTCGCGTTGATGAAGTGCGCCGCCGGATGCGCCCTCCCGGCCACGGGGGACTTCTCCAAAAGCAGAGAGCGGACGCCGAATCGGGCGAGGAGCGCGGCGAGGGTCGCGCCTGTCGGTCCGGCGCCGACGACGACGACCGGGAAGTAAGGAGAAGGCGGTTCTTCGTCTCCTTCTTTCGAGGATGAAGACGGCGTAGAAGAAGAAGAAGAAGAAGAAGAAGAAGAAAAGGAAGAAGAAGAAAATGAAGAAGGGGAAAGCGGTCGGAGTCCTCCAGGGCGAGAACGGCGAGCTCTCAAAAGCGAGAGCGCCATCATTTCTTTTCCCATTCCAGCCTACCACCTCTCTTTTTTCTTTTCCCCTCTTCTTTTCCCTCAAAGGCTCAGCCCGCCGAGCAGCGCCTGCAGCTCCGCGTCCTGCGCCTCGCTCCGCTTCGTCTCCAGCAAGCTCAACGCCTGGCGCACCACCGCGGCGCGGTGCCTCGCGTAGGCCCCCGAGCGGGCGGCGCCGGGCCTCGCGAGCGTCGAACAGAGCCACGCCCGCAGACGTGCGGCGGCGTCGGCGTCCGAGGCCGCGCCCGACGGGTCGAGGATCCGCCGGGGAGGATTCGCCTGCGAACTGGCGGCTGCTCCCGGTTGCGGGACAGCGATGTGGGCCCTGGGGGCGGAGGAGGAGGCCAGGAGGCTCCCCTTCCTGCGGGCGCGGGCCGTGGCTCGCGCGCGCTTGAGGGCGGCGCCTGCCGCTGCGGCCTCGGCGTCGCTGAGAGCGAGGGCTGCGGAAGGAGGTCGAGGAGCCGTGTGGGCGCCCGACGACGACGTAATTGGTTGTTCTCGCTGCTGCTGCTGCTGCTGCTGCTGTCGCGCCCTCTCGCCGTCGTCTTCTTTTCGCTCGCCGTCTCTCTTGCTGATGTCGTCGCTGTCCGAGGAGCCGGAGGGCGAAGAGAGCATCGAGAGGGAGAAAACGAAAGAAGAAGAGAGAGAGAGAAACAACCAAGAAGCAATCCTCGATGGAAAATGAAAGGAAAAACCCCAAAACCTCTTCTTCTTTCAGAAAATTGTTTACACGAAGAATCTCCTCTCTCGCACACGCTACTGCCCCGCCTCCGCCGGCGTCTTCGTCGTCATCGCGTCCACAGCGTGCACCGTCTCGGCAAGCTCCTGCCAGATGGCCTTGTAGACCATCCGCTGCCTCTCCATCGACTTTTTCCCCTCGAACGCCGCCGCGACGACGTCGATCTCGACGTGGCGCCCGTCACCGCTCGCGTCGCCCACGCGGACCAGCGCGGGGTCGGTCTCGAGGGTCGCCGCGATCTTGAGGCGCATGCTTTCCATGAGCTCGGCGGTGATCTGGCCGGCGAGCTCGTCGGCGGCGGCGTCGGATCCTGGCGCCGCCGCGCAGGTGGCGACGACGCCGGCGGCGGCGCGGGAAGAGGTCGAGGTTGAACGGAGATCTCCCTTGACGAACGACAAAGAGCGGCGAGAAACGGTGATCGAGGTGCTCCGCTGCGCATGCGCGGCCAATGATGCCCGCGGGGACGACGCGAGCCCAGCAGAGCTCACAGAGAGACGCGCGGTGGCGCGAATCGAGGCGACGGAGCGCATTTCAAAGGCGCGAATTGAAGGAAAGAGAGAGACGGCTTGATCTAAAAAATGTGTTTTTTTGTTTTTCCTCCTCGACCTCAAACCTCGGCAAAGAAAGAAAAATTCAAAGTAATCACCTCCTGGTCGGTTCTATTCCTTTACACACAAGCGCGGCAAAAGCTCACATTTACTGCTGCTGAGCAAAAGAGGGAAAAAACGAAAGAGAGAAAGGACAAAGGTCAGTGCTTGCCACCCTTCTTCCCTCCTCCTCCTCCTCCTCCTCCTCCTCCTCCCGCTGTTCCCGCCAGCGCCGCCGCCGCGGCCGCCTCCTTCTTGAGCCGCGCCGCCCTCGCGGCGGCCTGCCTGCGCCCTTCGCCCCGCAGCGCCGCGACCAGCTCGTCCTGGGTGCATGCCAGCAGGGCGGGGATGTCGTGCTCGTACTCGGAGGGGTCGAAGTTGGTGACGCCGCTGTTTTTGTTTTTCGATTTTGATTTTTTGGTGGGGGAAACTTGAGTTTTTTTCCTCTCGATTTTTTTCTGCTCTCTCTCTCTTTTTCGCTCTCCCTCAAAAACCAAAAAAAAGGTCAAACTCACCCTTTGGCAGAGGGACATCCATGGAGCTCGCACCAGAGCATCGCCTTGTCGTAGGCGCGAGCGGCCTGTTTTTTGTATTTTGGAACGAGAGGTTCGAGAAAGAGAGAAAAGTGTTTGAGTTTTTCTTTCTTCTGTTTTTTAATCGCTCCCCACCCCAAAAAAAAAACTTCAAAAAAAAACACACCGCCTGCTCGTCGTCAAAGCACCCCAGCGACGTCGGCTTCCCGCCCCTGCGGAACTGCGCCTCCCAGCGCCGCGTCGGGAACGTCTGGTGGACCCCACGGTACTTGGAAGTGTAGGTCCGGGGCCCCGCGCCCGCGGCGGCGGCTCCGGCTGCTCCGGCCGCTCCGGCTGCTCCGACCCCGGCGGCGAGGGAGGACGAGGAGGGAGAGGGCGAGGGGCCTGCCGCCCCCGAGGAGGCCGCGACGGCCGCCGCCGCGGCCGCCCCCTCGGTCGGCGCCGCGCCCCCCGATGCTCCTGCTCCTCCGGCGCTCTCCGCGGGCGCAGCGGTCGTCGAGCGGGAGCGGGGCCTCGCCGGCCCGCGGGAGGGGGCGCGCCCGCCGAGGCCCTTGGAGGCGCGGCCCCTTCCTCCGGAGCCGCCGACGACACCGCCGACGGCGGCTGCGTCGGGGCTTGCTCGCTCTCCTCCTCCGACTCCGGCTCCGGCTCCGGCAGCAGCAGCAGCAGCAGCCGAGACGGCCGCCAGCACCTCTGCCGATGGCTGTGGGCCCGTCGCCGTCGTTGTCGCCGCTCCTCCCTCCCCTCCAGTGACGGCAGCGAAGTCCAGCATCGGCAGGGGCTGCGGCGTCGGCATGCCTCCTCCGCCGCCGCCGCCTCCTCCCACTCCTCCTCCCTGCTGCTGCTGCTGCTGCAACAGCTGGAGCTGGTGCTGGATCACGAGGTGCGCCTCCGAAGACGACAGCGGAGGGAGCACGTCATTGGCTGCAGCGGCGGCAGCGGCTGCGGCGCTCCTCGAGGCCGCGGCGGCCGCGAGCGATGACGACAGCGAGGGGCGAAGGCGCCCCAGAGCCGCAGTCGATGAAGGAGAGGAAGCAGCAGCGCCGCCGATGTCGTTGTTCGTGGCGTTCATGCCGCTGGCTGCGGCGGCCGCGGCGAGCGCGGCCCCGCGCCCGCTGCCCGCCGCGGCCATCGCCGCCATCAAGCCGCTGTTGTTGTTCCCGTTTCCGCCGCCGCCGTTTGTGTTCGCTGCTCCCGTCGTCGGGCTCGCAAGCAGCCCCCCGATGACGGTCTCGACCCCGGAGCCGCGCAGGGCCAGGGGCAGGACCCTCCTGGCGGCGATGGCGTCCCAGTCGGCGACGGAAACGCCGAGGTGCTGTTGGAGTTTTTTTTGAAAGGAGCGAGTTTTTGGAAAGTTCTTTGAGTTTTCTTCTTTCGCTCTCTCTTTTCTCCTCCTTTTCTTTTCTCCTCCTCTTTTTTACTCCAACCAGCTCTCGCTCTCTCTCCATCCTCTCACCTGGGCCATGTCAAACCCCGGAGGATGCCGCTTGTAGATCGTCGGGAGGTCCGCGGCAGCAGCAGCGGCAGCGGCGGCAGAGGCGGCAGCAGCGTTGTTTTCTGCTCCCGTTGCCGCCCCTCCTCCTCCGGCGTTGCCGCCCGGAGACAGCGGCGACCCCGCCGACGCCGCGGCCGCTGCCCATGCCCTCACGGCCTCCAGGGCCGCGTCTGCCTCGGCGGAGAAGTTGGCATTCATCGCTGCTGGTTGTTGCTGATAGCTGCGTGGTCGGACCTGTTGACGAGAGGAAGAGATTGACGAAGAGGTTGAGGTTTTTTTTCGCTTCCCCTCTCTGTCGAAGGGCACCTCCGTTTTTCTCTCTGTCGCATCGCCTCGCTTGCTCGCTCGTTCCTCCTCTCTCTCTCTCTTTTTCATCCTTCGAATCCATCGCCCCCTGGCCAGGTCACGCACCAGCCCTGCGCCCGAGAGGAAGATAAGGCTGCGGTATGGGAGAGCACAGAGGAGGAACGAGGGAGAGAGAGGGGGAAGCGATCGGCCTGTCAAGAGCTGTCGAGGAAGAGACGAGGCAAAAAAAAAAAAAAAACGCACGCAGGCAAATCTCGCTCTCTTTCTCCTGTCCCGCGCTCTCTTACCCTGCTCCCGCCAATGAGCCCCTGTCTTGGGCGCGTGCTCTCTCTGTTGAGGATGTCGCTGGTGCTTGGCCGGGTCGGGACTACCCTGGACAAGCCCCGGCGTTGTTCTGCTCTCACTAGAAAAAAGCGAGAATGGCAAGAAGTGAAGGAGAAAAAAAGACTCGCTCGCATCTGCTCTCTCGCACTCCCCTCTTTGACCAGACGAACGAGAAAGAAAAAGATCAAACAACGTTTTCTTTCTCTCTCTTCAAAAAACTTCAACCACCATGTGCTCCGTCCCGATGAACCAGGACGAGCTCCGCAAGGCCATCGTTGGCATCCAGCTGGACACGACGATCGACGAGTCGGAGAAGGCCGCGAGGAGGCAGGCGCTGCTGACGGGCAAGTGGAGGCCCGGCGACGGTGAGTCTCGATGCATTGATTTTTTCCTTTGACCGAATCGTCCCCTCTCTCTCTCCTCTGTCACACGATCGTTTGCGCCTCGTCGTTTCGCTCTTGTCTTTCTACGCATTCGGATTCTACTTCTTGCAGAATGAATCGTTTTTGGTCTCTTCTGTGCCGTCCGAGTAAAAAGTGAAAGAAAAAAAGCACACGAGAGCTGGCGAGCACTTTAAAAAAGGCAGCGTCGACGTTCTTCTTTTTCGTCCCTCGGCGTTTTTCGAAATCCGTTGGCATCAAAAAAGCCTCTTGCCCGCCTTGCCCCTCTCGGTTCTCGCCGCCTCCGCACACTTTTTTCCCTTTCTCGCACCGGATCAGCATCCTCGATCATCTCCTGCTCACGTCACTCAAACTGAAAAAAAAAACATTGAAAACGACACCAAACAGGAGACGTCAAGCCCAAGGCTGCCGTCGCCGTCTCTGCCGACGCGACGACAGCCGCTGCGACTGTGAATGCCTCCGGCGTCGCCGGAGCTCCGGCCGCCCCCGCTGCTGCCGCGGCCCCGGTCGCCGACGGCACCGCCAACGCCAACATGTTTGACGAGTCCCTGAAATGCGCGATCTGCATGGACCTGTGCGTCAGGCCCGTCACGGTAAGAGGAGGAAGATGATGGTGACGAGAAGAGGAGAGCAACGTCTCTCTGCTCTGCTCTCTTTCAGTTTCAACCTCTTCCTCGACCTTCGCGCTCTCTTCTCTGTCTCACGTGCCCGCGCCCGCTCGCGCCC
>Ga0315284_10015545_pt1 | contig 10817 bp, 9 predicted proteins | sample YL17G09_16_MG_FD_203696 | JGI IMG/M metagenome (GOLD analysis project Ga0315284, IMG submission 203696) | Sediment microbial communities from Yellowstone Lake, YNP, Wyoming, USA - YL17G09_16 | ecosystem: Environmental > Aquatic > Freshwater > Lake > Sediment | place: USA: Wyoming | collected...
AGCGGTCATCCGGTGTTATCGCCACGGCGAAAACCCCGCTACTATGCCCGATAAGAGTACGCAGTTCTGCCCCGCTTTCCAAGTCCCATACCTTCAGCGTTTTATCCCATGATCCAGAGATCACCCAGCGGCCGTCCGGCGTCACCGCCACGGCTTCAACCCAGCCAAAATTCCTGGGGAGGGTGCACAGCTCAGTCCCGCTGGCCAGATCCCACACTTTCAGAACCCCGTCCTTCGAGCCGGAGATCACCCGGCAGCCATCTGGCGTCACCGCAACAGCTCGAACCCCATTGCGATGCCCTGTGAGGGTGCACAGTTCCACCCCGCAGCCCCAATCCCACACCTTCAGCGTATTGTCGTCTGACCCGGAGATCGCCAAGCGGTCATCCGGTGTTATCGCCACGGCGAAAACCCCGCTACTATGCCCGATAAGAGTACGCAGTTCTGCCCCGCTTTCCAAGTCCCATACCTTCAGCGTTTTATCCCATGATCCAGAGATCGCCCAGCGGCTGTCAGACGTCACTGCCACGGCCCAAACACAATCGCTATGCCCCTCTAGCGTGCGCAGTAAAGGTCCACCGGGCTCGGTGAGACTTGCAGTCACTGGCCGCAGCCAGAGCCGGTCATGACCTTCGCGGGCACTCTTCAGCAGGATCTGGACGGCGGGATCTTCGAAGCCCAGCAACCGTCCGAAAAGCTGCGACGGCAATTGGTTGGGGTCTTGTGCCAGAACATGTGAGGAAAGCTGCAACGCCTCACCGATCAGTCGGAGGGAGGCCTGTGGTTCTGACGGAAGGTCTGCTTTCGCCGAGTAGACCCGTTTATAGTCCTCAATCAGGCTCTGCCCCCCGATCCCGCGCAGTTTGGCGTCTATAAAGCCATAGTCCGTCAGCGTTGCTTGCAGATCATCCCACAACAACCCCAACGCCTGCTGCCACGGAAGCTCTTCCAGCTTCCGCCGGTTAATCAACGGCTGCGCCACAAAATAGCCGGCGATGTCCGCGTGCGTCCGGTGCCGTGTTTCCTCCTCCGGCAGGTAGCGCCGCTCCACCGCCTCGCGGAGCTGGCGGTGGTAGAAGCCCAGCGCCTCGCCGCGCAGCAGCAGGTGCGGCGACAGGATGCGGTACAGGCGCGCCCATTTGAGCGGGGCGACGGCGCCACCTTCCGTGACGGACAGTGCCAGCAGCTCCTGCTCGGTCATGCCGTAGCGCCCGCAGGCCAGGCAGGAGAGCACGCGCGCTGTGAAGGGCTGCCCGTGCTCGCGCTCCAGGTGCTCCAGCACGAAGGCGTAGATCGCCGGGACCGTCTCCGGCAGTCCCCGCAAGTAGACTGTCACTCCCTCGTATTCGCCGAAGGCGAGCAGCTCATTCAGCGCCACCTGCAGATAGAGCGGGCTGCCGATCTCCTCCTTCTCGGTCAATGCCGCCAGTTGCTCGGATGACAGGCGCTTGCGGAATTGGGCAAGGTAGTCCACGATCATCTGCCCGGCAGCGGGCTTTTCGAAGAACGGTACGCGCAGCAGGCGGTCGCCGGCGCGCGCATGCAGCGGCGGCCAGGTGTTTTGCTCATCCCCCGACAGCGAGCTGGCGAGGAGCGTGACGTTCGTCGGCAGACTGCCCGGCAGCCAGTTGAGCGCGTGCGCGTTGTCCGCCGTCTCCAACTGATCGAGGGCGTCGATGACGAGGAGGACCGGTTGCCGGCCGCCAGCCGCTTCCAGGATTTTAGGGAAGGTCTGGACTAGTTCCCTGAACTCCAGCGGCAGCTCCTCGGTCCATTCCGCCGCCGGCGCCAACTCCCGGCAGAGGCGGGTGAGGATCTCTCGCGCGTTGGCGGAGCGCGTGCCGGCGCCGATGAAGTGGGAGACCACCAGGCACTCGGGATGGCGCGCGACGAAACCTTTTTCCCCGTAGAGCCAGTTGGCCAGCAGCGCCGTCTTGCCACAGCCGGAAAGACCGATGACGGCGACCCAACCGCCGTTGGCTGCCGCGACTTGCCGGTCCAGCTCCGCCAGCATCTCCTCGCGGCCCACGAAGAAGCCGGTCAGCCGCCCAACGAACAGCTCCTGCGCCAGGCGCTCCTCCGCCGGCGGGTCGGCGGGGGTCGGGCGCTCCTCGGGATGCTCACGGATGATGCGCTCCCAGAGCCCTTCCAGGACTACATTGCCCAGGGTCTCCAGGTCCGCATATGGCTGCGGCCTCAGCCCAGCCTCCCGAATGTCCCGCTTGAGCGCCGCCAGCTTCTCCCTGCCCTCCTCCGTCGGCTCGTAGAAACCCTCCGGTTGGCCTGCCGCTATCGCCCCGGTCAGCGCCGGATCGCGGAAGTAGAAGAGGCTGTGCATCTGCTGATCGGGGTTGCGCAGCACGCCGTGGAAGATCTCCTGCGCGGTGATGGACTGCCCCGCCGCCGGCGTCCCCAGCGCCGCCAGCACTGCGAGCAGATTCTTTTCGTTGACTTCGCGGTCGTCGCCCCAGGTCTCCTGCCGCTGCCTCTCGCCGCGCAGCAGGTACTCGTCATACCCTTCGTTTCGATAGTAGGCGCCGGCAAAAAGCCCTGCGATGTCGCCCGGCAACCGCCCGGCAACTTCCCCCCGCACTTCGGGCGGCAGCGGCGTCCAGCCGTAGCGCTCGCCCAGCAGGCAGAGGAAGAACGGCCGGCAGTCCTCGATCTCCCGCAGGCAGATGCGGAGCGTCTCGCCGCTCTCCGCCTCCGCCTGCGTCACCCCCCAGCGCAGGTCCACCGGCACGAACGATAGCCCACGCGCCATGCAGCGCCCCTCCAGCTCGGGGAAGACCACCCGCATGAGGTGGTCCCGTTCCGCCTGCATGTCGCGGAAGGTGGAGGAAATGAAGACGCGGATGTGCCGGGATTGGGCCATGACAAAGCCTCCGGGGTCGAACGGGCGGTACGAAGATAGCATCGTCGCCCTGGTAACTGCATGACCTAAATATTGTATGGCAATCGCCTGCAAGCGGCAAGAGACTCGCCATGCAACCGCTGGTTTATCGTCTCCCGTTTCGGCGAAATCCTCCCCGCGTCCGCGGATTATACGCGTTCGACCGGGAAAGTCAACCGCGGACGACAACGGCGGCAGGAACGCTCCTGCCGCCGTTTTCTGATCCCCCCTCCGGAATCAGAAGATGATGCCCGACACCTCCGTGGCGCCCAGGTCCGTGGTGCCGCCGGTTGTGACGGTCGCCGTGGCCGGCGCGGGCGGGATGTCGAAGGTGGACGTCTGGGCCTGGTAGGTCGTGTTGGACGTCACCACGTAGTCCGTGCCCGCCGGGATGCCGTTCATGGTGAAGACCTGCGTGGTCGAGCCGGCGTTCATCACCAGTTGGGTGATCGCGACGGCGTCGGGCGAGCCGTCATGATGCAGGGTCAGCGTGGAGACCACATCCTCGGTCGGCACGGCGGCCGCCGGCAGCGCCAGCGTGCCGGTGACGGAGCCCGCGTCGTCCAGCTTCACCATGCGCACCGCGTTCGGCGTCAGCTTGAATTCGTTGTTCTGGTGCAGCTTCGTCAGGTCGAAGTCAAGCAGGACGACCTGGGTCGCGTCGGGTACGATGGTAAGGTTCAGATTCACCACCTTCAAACCGGTCTGCGGCCCGCTGGCCACCTTCAACGGTTCGATGGTGCCGTCTTCCAGCACGACATTGCTCCCGTCCTCATCGACGATCAGGCGAAGCTGCGTATACGTGCCGGGCGGCACCGCAACCAGACCGAGCTGCGGCAGCTGCGCCACCGGCTTGTTGGCCAGCGACAGCAGGTTGATTACCTCGCTGCCGGAGAACAGCGTGACTCTCGGGCTGTCCTCGTTGTCGTTGGCGATCAATTCGACCGTCGTGATGTCCACGTTGACTGCGGTTACCACCGTTCCATCATCGAGGTGCAGCGGCGCGTCGCCGACCACCAGCCGCACCATGCTGTCCCCGCCGCCCCCGCTGCATCCGGCCAGCACGAAGAGCAGGCTCAACAGCAATCCCGTGAAAATGAGTGTGATCGCTCGCATGTGGTACTCCCTTTCGCTTCCGAGTCTAGTTACACTATACCATATCCAACCCAGATTATACAATCACTTGATGACTTTTTTTGTGGTCCCCCGCTTTTTTCATTGTCCCTGTCTTTCCGATCAGCCATCCACCCTTCATTCCTCTCGCAAGCCTGCCGAAAAGGAAAAAAAGAGAGCAAATCCGGAATAAGAAGCTGAGGATTGTTTTAAGCTGTTGACAAACCGGTTATATTGATTATAATAACATCAACCGCTTTGTTGGCGGCGTATTGGTACGCCGTTTGGCCTTTTATCTGCCGGGAGCGGTAGGGTTATTCAACAGTCAAGGATGGATTCCTTCTCTATCGGCAACATGATTGCATCAGCAACATCACAGGTTTGAGAGGCAACTCTCAATACACACGGTCCATGGGAAAATTTGCTGCCATGGACCGGGAAGGAGAAACAATGAAGAAACTATTGTTGCTCGGGTTGGCATTGGCCGCCGTATCGGCGGCGTTCGCCTTCCCCACGGTCACTGGCACCTCCGGTGGCATCCTCGTTCCCTCTTCGGACGTCAGCAATGGCGTGACGATTGCGACGACGAACTTCGCTGACTTTGACGACGACGACTTCCAGTTCCCGCCGACGGTCCTGCTGTATGGCAAGGACGCGTTCGAGATCGGCGCCGGCTATGCCGGCGAGTCATTCTACAACGAAGATGCCTTCAGTTGGTCTGTCTTCGGCAAGTGGGTGCTGCCGGTCGCGCTGGGTCCCGCCAAGCTGGCCGCCGGCGCCGAGTATCGCACCGACGATGATGACTACCACACCTCGTTCCTGTATCTGACCGGCACCATGCCGGTGTTCAGCAGCTCGAAGCTCACCCTGACCGCCCTGCACACGGACGACTCGTATTACGACGAGAACAAGTTCACGTTCATGGCGAACCTCGAGAAGACGCTGGAGAGCGGCGCGGCCGTCGGCCTGGAGTGGTACTGGGGTCTGCCGGGTGTCCTGGACTTCTCCTCCGAGTTCAACGATGCCTCCAACGCGGGCAAGCCCCAGGGCGCGGCGTATATCACCTATCCGGTGGACGACCAACTGTCCCTGCGCCTCGGTATCTCGGGTATCGTGTTGAACACCGAGGATGAAGGCGACAACGCCTGGGTGCTCGGAGCGGCCTACACGCTGTAGTCGGCTCCCGAGTCCTCACGAACCGGCGCGCCGCCCTTCGGGGCGGCGCGCCCCATTTGGTTCAGTGGTCGCCCGGTTTGACGGGGGCGAGATCACCGTGCGCGGCGACAGCGGCTTCGGGATCGATGAGATGATTTGCCGTCATGAATAATCCGGATTAGCTGCGTGAACGGGCACGACCCTTACGGGCCTACTACGAACACGATGGTAATTCTGCGCTGCCGCGCACTATTTCACACCCACCCGCGTATCTTGCACGCCTCGGCCACGCGGGACACGGCGACCAGGTACGCGGCGCTGCGAGTCGTCGTCTTCTGCTCGTCGCGCGTGTGGAGAACCTTCCAGAACGCCTCGATCATGCGGGCATCCAGGCGCTCGTGTACCGTCCCCAGGTCCCAGTAATAGCCGCCGATGTTCTGCACCCATTCGAAGTAGGAGACGATGACGCCGCCGGCGTTGCAGAGGAAATCGGGTACCACCAGCACGCCGTTCCGGTAGAGGATCTCGTCGGCGGCCGGGGTCGTCGGACCGTTGGCGGCTTCGGCGATAATACGCGCCTTCACCTTGCCGGCGTTCTCAGCGGTAATCACATTCTCCAGTGCGGCCGGACAGAGCACGGTGCATTCCAGCTCCAGCAGCGCCGCGTTGCTGATGGGCGTCGTGCCCGCCAGACCGTTCAATGCGCCGGTCCGTTCCTTATGCGCGCAGGCCGCCTGCCAATCGATCCCGTTGGCGTTGTAGACGCCGCCGCGGCTGTCGCTGAGGGCAATAACCCTCATGCCGAGCAGCTCGGTGGCGAGCCGGGCCATGAAGACTCCGGCGTTGCCGTACCCCTGGACGGCGATGGCGCCGTCCTTAAGGTCGATGCCGAGATATTTCCCCGCCTCGCGCACGCAATAGACGGCGCCCCGCGCGGTGGCGTCGTTGCGCCCCTGCGAGCCGCCCAGCAGGATAGGCTTGCCGGTGATGAGGGCGGGCACGTTGTAGCCGGTCATTTTGCTGTATTCATCCATCATCCACGCCATGATCTGCGGCGTGGTATAGACGTCCGGCGCGGGGATGTCGCGGTCTTCGCCGATGAAGCGACCGATCGCGCGGATATACCCGCGCGCCAGCCGTTCGAGCTCGCCGGCGCTCATCTCCTTGGGGTTGCAAATGATGCCGCCCTTCGCGCCGCCGTAAGGCAACTCGACGATGGCCGTCTTCCACGTCATCCATGCCGCCAGCGCGCGCACCGTGTCGATCGTTTCATCGGGGTGGAAGCGGATGCCGCCCTTGGTGGGACCGCAGGCGTCGTTGTATTGTACGCGGAATCCCTGGAATACGCGGAAAGTGCCGTCATCCATCTTAACCGGGATGGAGACATGCAGCTCGCGCATGGGGATGCGCAATAATTGGTGAGTGGCCTCATCCAGCTCGAGTGCTTCGGCCGCGGCATCCAACTGCGCCTGGGTGATCTCGAAGGGATTGAGTGATTCCTGAATAGCTAACACGCAAATTCCTCCCTCACATGAACAATTCACGTTCTCAATCGGCGCCGGATGGACTGCCGGCGCCGTGGAATGCCGCCGGGAACACGACCATCCTGCCGCGGCAAGCGGTGCGGGATAGGACATGACCGGTATCCCGGCACTGCTTGCCTTGGTACGAAAACACGACCTGACAGCGGTCAAGTCGTGCCATAATACTCCCCGGGATTGTCGGCGCGACGCTGTAGACGCGAAGTGGCGCGGAAACGCACGGTTCCACTCGGATGAGGGGCCATTCCTTATCGCGCATACCATCCGGACCGTCGCCGGGACAACTGAATAATTATTATATAAATGTTTACGGTTTAGCGCAACAATAATCAAGTCAATCACACTCCCTTGTCCTTATTGACATCCATCCCGCGCAACCGTATTATATATGCGTTATGGCGCATATATCATTGACGGAGATGGCAGCGATCCACCAGGCGCTGGCCGATCCGACGCGCATGCGGGTGATGCGGCTGGTGCTGGAGCGGGAGTTGTGCGTGTGCGAGATCGTCGGCGCGCTGGAGGAGCCGCAATACAAGGTGTCGCGCCACCTGACGGTGCTGAAAAACGCCGGGCTGGTGCGCGACCGGCGCGCGGGAACCTACATTCTCTACGCGGCAGCACCCGATTTGAGCGGGGAAATGCTAACCGCCCTGCAGGCGCTGGCGCAGGTGTGGGACGCAATCCCCGAAGTGGCCCATGCGCTCTGGCGCGTGCGCAACCTGTGCTTCCTCCCAAAGGGGAAGCCGTGATCGAGCTGATCGCGCGACTGTAGTTATGGAGCGCGGACTGCCGGTCCGCGCGAGTCCAATATAAGTCCCGGCGCCGGTATCGACAAAGGAGAAGACCATGAAATCAGATGACGTCCGAGACAACGTCCGACGGAATTATGCGAAGATCGCGCGCGAGCGCGGGGGCAGTTGCTGCGGCAGCTCATCGTGCTGCAGCGGTCCCAAAACGGCGCGGGACACCTCGGCGCAGCTCGGGTATTCGCGCGAAGAGCTGGATGCCGTGCCCGACGGCGCCAACATGGGGCTGGGCTGCGGCAATCCGCAGGCCATCGCCGCCTTGCAACCGGGCGAGACGGTGATCGACCTGGGCAGCGGCGGCGGATTCGACTGCTTTCTCGCCGCCCAGCGCGTGGGGCCAACCGGACGGGTGATTGGGGTGGATATGACTCCGGACATGATCGGCAAGGCCCGGCAAAACGCCGACATCGGCAGCTATGCCAACGTCGAGTTCCGCCTGGGTGAAATCGAGGCGCTGCCGGTGGCGGATGGCATCGTCGATGTCATCATGTCCAACTGCGTGATCAATCTGTCGCCGGAAAAGCCGCGCGTGTACCGGGAAGCCTGCCGCGTGCTGAAGACGGGCGGCCGGCTGGCCATCTCCGACGTCGTCGCGCTCAAACCGCTGCCCGATGACCTGAAAGAAGACCTGGCCCTCCTCTCCGGCTGCGTCGCCGGCGCGGCGACGGTGGATGAGCTGCAGCGCATGCTGACGGAAGTCGGATTCACACAAATCGACATCCAGGTGTCGGAAGCCGGCCGTGCGATGATCCGGGAGTGGGCGCCGGGCCGCGGGATCGAGAATTACGTGGCTTCGGCGACCATCACCGCGGTGAAAGGGTACTGAAGACGAACCGGTAGGGAACCATGTCCGATCCACTCTGCAACACCTGCAATGGAGAGATGCCCGCGGGACCGTCGGCCAGTATCAACGCCTGGACGGCGACCGGCCTGCTGGCGTTCTCGCTCGCCTGCTGGACGGCGTTATACCTGACGATTGCGCCGGTCTCGCGCTGGCTGGCATACGACCTGCTGCGGCTGCCCGCCGACACGCACCTGGGCATGGCGGTGGAGTTTTTCCTCTTTGAAGTGCCCAAAGTGCTGCTGCTGCTGGTGCTGGTGGTCTTCGGAGTGGGCGTCATCCGCTCGTTCTTCACCCCGGCGCGTACCCGCCGCATCCTGGCCGGCAAGCGGGAATCGGTCGGCAATGTGCTGGCCGCGCTGCTGGGCATCGTCACGCCGTTCTGCTCCTGCTCGGCGGTGCCGCTCTTCATCGGCTTCGTCACCACCGGCGTGCCGCTGGGCGTGACCTTCTCGTTCCTGATCTCCGCGCCGATGGTGAACGAAATTGCACTGGTGCTGCTGTACGGGCTGTTTGGCTGGAAAGTAGCCGCGCTGTATCTCGGCACGGGCCTGTTCATCGCGATGGCGGCGGGCTGGACGATTGGGCGGCTGGGCATGGAACGGCATGTCGAGGAGTGGGTCTATGCGGCGCGGATGGGGGAGAGCGCCGAGGTAAATCAGGCATTGGATTATGCCGGCCGGATTCGCTATGGTCTGGAGGCCGTCAAGGAGATCGTCGGCAAGGTGTGGCCCTTCGTGGTGGTCGGCATCGCCGTCGGCGCGGGCATTCACGGTTACGTGCCGGAAAACGCGCTGGCGGCGGTCATGGGCAAAGGCGCCTGGTGGTCGGTGCCGCTGGCGGTGCTGCTCGGAATCCCCATGTATTCCAACGCGGCGGGGATCATCCCGGTAGTGGAGGCGCTGCTCGGCAAGGGCGCGGCGCTGGGCACGGTGCTGGCTTTCATGATGTCGGTGATCGCCCTGTCGCTGCCGGAGATGGTAATATTGCGCAAGGTGCTCAAACCTCGGTTGATCGGCATCTTCGTCGGCGTGGTGGGCGCGGGCATTCTCTGCATCGGCGTGCTTTTCAACCTGCTGGATATTCAGCAGTTCGTCGCCAGGTAACAGAGCGAAACCCGTAGCCGCAGGTGTTTATCCCTGCGGCAAGAGCCGGTTCCGGCCGCAGGGATAAACACCTGCGGCTACGACAAACGAAAGGTGAATCGCATGAAGACCATTACCGTGTATGGCCCCGGCTGCGCCAAATGCAAGCAGACCGAAGAACTCGTCCGCCGCGTGGTGGCGGAGACGGGCGTTGAGGCGGACGTCGTGAAGGTGAGCGACATCAGGGAGATGGTGACCGCGGGGATCATGTCCACCCCCGCCGTGGCGGTCGATGGCGTCGTCAAGGTGTCCGGCCGTGTGCCGAAGGCCGACGAAGTGAAAGGGTGGATCACGGGTTAGCCCGGTCCTGATGCTGCTATCCTGGCGTAAACGGAACCAATAGGCTTTTCTCTAAAGAGAACGATTCTGGCTTTTGATTCACGGTTGGGCTTTGTCCATATCTTTTGAGGGAAATTCAGATCACGGATCGATTTTCTCGACACGCTGTAGAGAATTTCCCTCAAAAAGAAAATAAAGGAGACATTCCCATGGCTGATTGTTGCGGCAAGGGCGACGTATTGATCTTCGCCTGTTCCGGTGGCTCGAACGTGGGCCAGATTTCCAATGACGCCGCTAAGGCGTTGGACCGGTTGGGTCAGGGCAGCTTTTTCTGCCTGATCGGCGTCGGCGCGCAATTGCCGAATTTCATCGAGCGCACGAAGAAGGAGGGCACCACCGTGGTCGCCATCGACGGCTGCGGTGTGGCATGCGCGAAGAAAGCGCTGGAAAACGTGGGCGCCAACGCGGACGCCTATGTGGTGGTGACCGATCTCGGCATTGAGAAAGGCCATCATTTTAACCACACCCCGGATGAAGTGGGCAGGGTCGCCCAGGCCGTCGTCGATGCGCTGCACGGCTCCCGCTGCTGCGGTGGGGGGAGAGAAAAGGTATGAGTATCGCCCGCATCCAGGTTCATGCCGGCGTGTGTGGTTTCGTCACGGAGATCGCCGCCACTTCGGAGGACGAGCAGATGGTGCAGTTCACCGTGACCAGCCCTTGCGCGAACCTGCAGGGACTGGCGACGAACCTGCCGCGGCAGGTTGATGCGTATCAGGAGATCGGCGCCGGTTACGAGGGTGAGTTGTGGAACGCCATGCGCGGTGCGTTGCACGGTTGCTGCAGCGGGTGCGTGGTGCCGCCGGCCATCTTCAAAGCCATGCAGGTGGCGGCGGTAGTGGCGCTGCCGGCAGATCCGTCGATCCACTTCAGGCAAGAGGAGGGAACATGAAATCCGCCATCGGAAAAATCATCGTGGTGGTGGTGCTGCTGGCGGCTATCGCGGGAGTGCTGTCCATGAAATCCCGACAGCAGCAAGCCACC
>Ga0315284_10015548_pt1 | contig 10816 bp, 9 predicted proteins | sample YL17G09_16_MG_FD_203696 | JGI IMG/M metagenome (GOLD analysis project Ga0315284, IMG submission 203696) | Sediment microbial communities from Yellowstone Lake, YNP, Wyoming, USA - YL17G09_16 | ecosystem: Environmental > Aquatic > Freshwater > Lake > Sediment | place: USA: Wyoming | collected...
CAGGCCCCTCCGCTCCGGCTCGGCTCCGCCTCGCCTCCGCTTCGGGCCCTGACGCCCTCCTCCAATTCCCACCTCCCCAAACAAATTACACACAACTCATTACACTACTCCTGGCCACCGCCTTCGCCTCCCGTCTCCGGGGCGACCTTCTCCGGTCCGGCGCTCGCGAAGTCGTGCACCCGCGCCAGTTCCCCGTAACAGACGAGGCGGTCGCCCGGCCGAATGTGTTCGGCGGCCGAGGGGTTCGGCAGCGCCTCTTCGCCTCGCCGGATCGCCAAATCAACCGGCCGAGTCGCGTACGAGCCGGGTGCGGGAGCACCCGGCTACACCTGATCGGCCGTGGCATGTGCCAAGTCGGGGAGCATGGCCGGCGGCTTCCGCCGCCGGCTCGCAAAGCAGCGCAAGGGGCAAGCCCTCGCGTATCAACTCGCCATGGGAATCCAAGGCGCTGGACTCGCTCCGGTCGCGTGGTATAATAAGTATGGAAGAGACCAGGAGGGTAACGCAATGCACAACGAGTTCACCGCCGTCGTCGAAAAGGACGGTCCGTGGTACATCTCCTACTGCCCGGAGATTCCGGGCGCTAACGGCCAGGGGCGAACCAAGGCCGAGTGCTTGGAAAGTCTGCGCGAAGCCGTTCGCCTGATCCTCGAAGACCGCCGGGAGCAAGCGCTGCGCGGCGTGCCCGCCGACGCAAGCCAAGACATCATAGCCATTCCATGAAACGCCAAGCGCTCCTGCAACACCTCCGCCGCCATGGATGCTGCCTGAAGCGCGAAGGCGGGGCTCATTCCCTTTACATCAATCCGAACACCGGCCAGATGCAGGCCGTCCCTCGACACACGGAGATCGCCGACCGGCTGGCGATGAGAATCTGCAAGGGACTGTCCGTACCCAAACCAAAGTGAGGCGGCCGGGGTGAACCGTCCGATAACCCGCGACTTTGCTTCAAGGAGGCCGATTCCGCATGCCGATAACCCTTCTGGTCCGACGAAAAGCGGGCTGTGAGGACCTTCCCCTGCCCCGATACATGAGCGAGGCGGCGGCGGGGATGGACGTCTGTGCGGCCGTTGACGAACCGATCGCCCTTGAGCCGGGCGACGTCAAACTCGTGCCGACGGGATTGTTTCTCGCCGTCCCCGAAGGCTGCGAGGTGCAGGTCCGGCCGAGGAGCGGCCTGGCGCTCGCGCACGGCCTGGTGGTCGTCAATTCGCCCGGCACGATTGATTCGGATTACCGCGGCGAGGTGGGCGTCATCGTCGGCAACGTCGGACGCCGGCCGTTTACGATCACGCGCGGCCTGAGGATCGCTCAACTGGTCGTCGCGCCGGTCGCGCGGGCGGAGGTCCGGCTCGTGGAGGAGTTGCCCGACAGCCGCCGCGGCGACGGGGGCTTCGGCTCAAGCGGCACGCATTAGCGATCTGTCACAGTTGAATTTGCCTCGGTGAACGTCGCCGACCGCTCCCGCAGTCGGCTCACAAGTGAGCCGCGACCGGAAGGTCGCGGCAACGTTCAGGAATGCGCCGCGGAAGGCCGGGGAAGCGAGGGTAGCGTGGAACGCATCAGCCTCGGCAGAAAAGTTGCGGCCGTCGTCACGTTCTTCGCCGCCCTCTTTCTCATCACCAGCGTCCTGACGTTCAACCCGGCGGACCCGCCCTCCACGAGCGTCTGGCCGCCCAACGACCCGGTGTGCAACTGGTGCGGGCCCGTCGGCGCCCACGTCGCCTACCGGCTTTTCTGGGCCCTCGGCGACGGGGCCTATCCGCTCCTCTTGTTTCTCGTGGCGGCGGCGTTCCTCTGGCTCTCCCAGAAGGGCGTCCAGGACAAGGTCTTCCGCGTCACCGGCGCCCTGCTGCTCCTGGTCACCGTCTCGGTCATGTCCGCCATGATCAAGACCGAGGCGCGCCTGCCGGAATCGAACGGCGGCGTCCTGGGCCTCTCTATCTGGCGGGTCCTGGAGCCGGGCTTGGGCAAGTTCGGGACGGTGCTCTTTCTCGTCCCGGTGGGCCTGGTGGGCCTTCTGCTCCTGACGGACACGTGGTGCATCCTGCTGCCGGTCGCGATCTACAAGTTCTTCCTGTGGGCCACCGGCCGCGCCCGGGTGCCGGTGAAGCGTCTGGCGTCGGCGGCGTTCACGGCCGTCCGGCCGGTGGCGTCGGCGTCGGGCGGCTCGAGGGCCGCGGCCGAAGCGGCCGACGAGGAGCCGGACGTCCGCCGGGCGCGGCGTGCGAAGCCCGAGGAACCGATCGCCGACGAGGAGGAGCGCGAGGAGACCGAGGAAGACGCCCCGCCGCCACGCCAGGTGATCATCCGCCGCACGCATCGCCCCACCGAGGAGGAGGAACAGGAGGAGTTCGCGTTCACGCCCCTCCCCTCCACGCCGCGGAATCAGGACTATCAACTTCCGCCGACCGACCTGCTGGAGGATGCCGCCCACGACGGGGACACCGACCAGGAAGCCTACGTCCGCCAGCAGGCGGAGGTGTTGACGCAGACGCTGCGTGAGTTCGGCATCGAGGCCCGCGTCGTCGCCATCGAGACGGGCCCCGTCATCACGCAGTACGAAGTAGCCCTCGCGCCGGGCGTGAAGGTCGGCAAGGTGATCGGCCTGTCGGACGACATCGCGATCAGCCTGAAGGCGCCGAGCGTCCGGATCGTCGCTCCGCTGCCCGACAAGGACACGATCGGCGTCGAGGTGCCGAACACGTTGCGCCAGATCGTGCGATTCAAAGAAATCATCCTGGCGGCCCGCGATGCGACGGGGCGCATGGGCCTGCCGCTGTTCCTCGGCAAGGACGCGACCGGCGATCCGCTCGTCAAGGACCTCGCCGTCATGCCGCACCTCCTCATCGCCGGGACGACGGGCAGCGGCAAGAGCGTCTGCCTCAACGCCATCATCATGTCGCTCCTGTTTACGCGGACGCCCGACGACCTGAAATTCGTGCTCATCGACCCGAAGATGGTGGAACTCTCGGTCTTCAACCGCCTGCCGCACCTCTTGTGCCCCGTCGTCAACGACATGCGCAAGGCCGAGGCGATCCTGGCCTGGCTCATCGAGAAGATGGAGGAGCGGTACCGGCTGCTCTCCCAGGCCCGGGTCCGCAACATCGCCCAGTACAATCGCCTCTCGCGCGACGACATCATCGAACGCTTCGGCGCGGCGAACGAGGCCGACCAGGCACGGCTCGTCTACCACATGCCCCACATCGTGGTCATCGTGGACGAACTGGCGGACCTCATGATGGTCGCCGCCAAGGAAGTCGAGATGCACGTGACGCGGCTGTCGCAGAAGTCGCGCGCCGTCGGCATCCACCTGGTGATGGCGACGCAGAGGCCGAGCGTCGACGTCCTGACGGGCCTTATCAAGTCGAACCTCCCGATCCGCATCTCGTTCCAGGTGGCGACGCGCGTCGATTCGCGCACCATCCTCGATTTCATGGGGGCCGAGAAACTCCTCGGCGCCGGCGACATGCTCTTCATGACCCCCGGGGCCCACAAGTTCGTCCGCGCCCAGGGCGCATTCGTCAGCGAGCAGGAGATCCAGGCCGTCCTCGACTTCGTCACGAAGGACGCCGAGCCCGCCTTCCAGCGGGAACTCGTCCAACTGAAGGCCGCGGACCAGGACACTGATGACGCCGAGGACGACCTCTTGGCCCACGGCGCGGACGACGAACTCTACGACCAGGCGGTCGAGATCGTCCTGGCGAACGAGCGAGGCAGCGTCTCGCTCCTTCAGCGGCGCCTGGGCATCGGCTACGGCCGCGCCGCTCGCCTCATCGACCAGATGGCCGAGGACGGCCTCGTCGGCACCTACGCCGGCAGCCAGGCCAGGGAATGCCTGCTCACGCTCGAGGAGTGGGAAGCGCTGAAGAAGCGCGGAGGCCGCCACGCCACCACCCCCGCCGCCGCACACGCCGAATCCGACGAGGAGGACGACCCGCCGCCCGACGAGTAACCACCGCCGAAAGGATAGCGCGGTGGGCATTCCTGCCCACCGCGCCGCCGCTTGAGTAACACGATGCGCAAGGCGCGCTTGCAAGAGCGCCTTCGACCCTGGAGCCGCGCGAGCCCCCTACCGCGGCTCCGGCCTTTTTGCGCTTGGCTGCGCCAGCGGATTCTCTGCTTTCGGCGCCTGCGATTCCGCTGCGGGGGTCGCCGGCGCGGCTGGTGGCTTGCGCGTTCGAAGAACGTCCCTCATCTCCGCCAACGTGGCCCTGGCCTTGATGTCCTTCTCCGTGAGGGCGACATGGACATCGCCTTCGGCGGGGACTGTCACCGTGCCGCACCACGCCAGCGGGTCGTTTTTGTCGCCGAATCGCACAAGGATGTCATACTCGCCCGGCGGGATGTTGTACGCTCTCCCCCCCACCCCCGTGTCCGGGCGATGAAGCCGGAGTTTCACATAGGTGGCGGGCGCGATGGTTCCCTTGGGAGTCAGCCACAGGTACACCACACCATTCCATTGCGTAATCCACTCTGCCGGATACGGGACGATCATCTTCCTCGGGGGGCCCTTCGGCATGGTAAGCGTCACTTCACCCTCGGGCGGCTTATCCAGCACGAGACTCGCGGCCCCCGTCTCGTTCACGACCATGATGAGGATGGGAAACGCGTCTCGCCTCAGTTTTTTGACAAAGCCTTCCCCCGTCATAGTACCCATGCGATAGAGGGGCTCGGACAGGTCGCGCATGGACTGGATGTGTCCCTCATAAGGCGTCGGCTTGCCTGTCTCCGGGTCGAGCACCTGTCCGCGCAGTTCCACCATTTCGCTGGGATCCGCCGGTGACGCGGGCGCACTCTTTTCTGAATTCCCTTCGGCCGCCCCCAGAAGCCCGAGCGCCGCCACTGCTACCACCGCCAACATGGACCACCGCATCATGGTTTTTCTCCTTTGAGATGTGCTTTTTCGCCGGCTGGACGCGCCGAACGCCGCTGATTCTTGTAATCAATTATGCCTGTAATTCCCATCCAATTGCCCGCAGTAGTAGTAGCCACCGTCGCAAAAATACCTATAATGTTCCCGCGGGATCTTCGCGAGGGAAATAATGGAAATTCACCCGTTCATTCTCGGAGGCTATGGGGTTTCGGCCTACGTCGTCACGGCCGACGGCGAGACCATGGTCATCGACGCGCCCCAGGGCGCCGAGGCCGTCATCGCCTTCTGCGACGCCCGCGCCCTCGTACCGCGCTTGCTGGTCAACACCCACGGCCACGCCGACCACATCTACGCGAATCGCCTCCTGAAAGAACGCTGGCCGGACCTGGCCATTGCCGTCGGCGCCGGCGACGCGCGGCTCCTGGGAAGCCCCATGCGGAACCTTTCGCCGCTCATGGGCACCTGGGTCAAGAGCCCGCCGCCCGACCGGCTGCTGGAGGACGGCGACCGCGTCGAACTCGGGTCGGTTTCGTTCGAAGTGCTTGCGACGCCCGGCCACACGAAGGGCGGCATCAGCCTGTTCTCGGCGGACGGGCCCGGCGGCCCCAACGGGGCAAGCCGGCCGGTCGTTTTCACCGGCGACACGCTCTTCGCCGGCGGCATCGGGCGAACCGATTTCCCCGGCGGCAGCCACGAGACGCTTCTGGAATCCATCCGCAAGCGGCTGCTGGCGCTTCCGCCGGAAACGGTCGTCTATCCGGGCCACGGCCCGCCCTCAACCGTTGCCGAGGAAGCCCGCTCGAACCCGTTTCTGTAAAGGGATGCGCGGCACAGCACTCAGGCGGTCCCGCTGGAGGGAGTGGATGCCCGCGCCGATTTCGCATAACGCACTCGGCGGACGATGGTCACGATCAGAATGACCGATCCCGCCACAAAGGCCAGCCCGGCGATGCCGACGCCGGCGCAGACCCCGCCGGCCGCGCCCAGTGCCGAGCCGAGCAACCCCTTATCAATCATCACGACGGCTTGCTCGTCGGACTCGACGGTGACAACGTACGGCCCCGCCGTGTCAACGGTGAACGCCCAGACCGAAACGCCTTCGCGCGAGCCGTAGTTATAGGTCACGTGCGCCGGACGGTGGACGGAAACAGCCTGCCCGTCGTCCTTCCGCGTGACCGTGCAGCGCAGGCTAACGGAACCCTCCGGCTGGGAATACACTTTCCCATCGAGTTCGCTCTCATACTCGTGAAAGACGGTGTACGTGCCGGGCTCGTCACACATGATTTCCCGCGTTCCCGGCGCCACCATCCGAACCGCGTTCTCCCCGATGCCCGAAATGACGAAGTAGCTCAATGCAACAGCAATGGCAACGCCAATGACCCAGAGCAACGGGCCAAGGATCCAGGACAGCCAACCCGGTTTCTTCGGCGCTTCCGCCATAGGATTATCCTCCTCCGGGGCCTCACGCGCCCCATCGTGATGGAGTGCGAACGCTTGTCAAGCACAATGCGCCGACCCGTTCTTGGTGGGTGTGGCCGCAGATCGTGGCCGTGGCTGTTAGGCCCATTCATGGGCCTTTGCCCCGCGCCAGCGGGGTATAGCCCCGCCATTTTATGGCGGGGTGACCTGCCGCCGCCTTCCCTTTCCTTATTCTTTTCCCCCTCCGCCCCGCTTGCAGCGGGGCGGAGGGGGGAAAGAAAAAATGAAACGTGTTCGGACGCGACAGCGAACCGGGGCTACAAGCCCCGGTCTATACGCCGCTCGCGCGGCGGGAAGGCGGCTGAAGACGCCTCAAGACGAATCCACATCAAAGCCGTGCCACGAAAAACGGCCACACCCTTCTTGGTGCCATTTCCAGAAAAGTAGCGTCCGTTTTCCAGGGGTGCCACGGACTGCTTGCAGTCCGTGTCCTCTACTTGGCCCACGGATTGTCAAGCAATCCGTGGCACCCGGAAGTCGCAGTACCTTTCTGGAAAGGCACTAAGTAGAACCGCAAAATGAATCATTCACTGGCGCGGCGTCATAGCCCGTTCTATATCCCCCATTGCGAACACGGGGACTCAATGAAACATTCTGCGGTTCTACTTAGCCTAGCGACCGACGGCGCAAAAAAACGCGGCCCGGAATGGGCCGCGAGCAAGTCGCTTCGTTCGCCGGACCGACGCCTACGGCGTTTCTTCTTTCATGAGCAGCAGGTTATCCACCAGGACGCGGGCGCCGCTGATCCGGAGGCCTGCCAATCCCCTCAGGAGCGCCGGGCACCCCGCCTGGCCCGTGTCCGTCCAAGCCACCTGCCAGCCGAGCGGCTCGTCGGTGTCGCTCCGCCACGCCTTCCCGGCCACGCTCACGCCGTCGTCCATCTGCTGGACGCGGATTTTCATCGTGTACCACCAGCCCTCGGCAGGCGGCTCGCCCATGTGCATGATCGCCTGCACGGGTTCCAGCAGGAGCCGCTCGCGGCGCGCCCCCGCCGGGCCGGCGCGCCCCTCCGTCGCTGCGAACTGCTTCACCAGGCGCAGGCGCCGCGGCGACAACTCCAGGATGTAGCCCGAATCGTCCGCGCTGCGGCACGCCACGGCGCCGATCGCGTAGTCGCCGCGCGACGCTTCCACCTTCACGTCCACCTGGAGTGTGTAGTTCCCCCAGTGGGGGCTGCCGGTCAGGAGTTCCGCGCCGACGCGGTCCACCTCGTTTTGCCGGAGTGCCTTGCCGCCCGGAACATCCACGATGTGGAACTCACCGCCGCGGGCACGCACGAGGGCCCACTCGGCCGGCGTCCCCCGTTCGTACCCTTCGAAGTCCTCCGCCACGAGCCGCAGCGGACGGTGCTCCGCGGCCGCCAGTTCCGTCCCGAATTCACGGGCCACATAGGATACCAGCCGGGGGTCCTTCACCCGCTTGAACCGCAAGCCCGCCCCATGCGCGTCGCCCAGTTCGTAGCGTGTGAGGTACGCGGCGGCGAACCAGTACCGGTCGTTTTCGTCCGCCAGGGCCTCGTACTGCCGAATCGCCTCCGCCACGTTCTGGTTCTGAAGCGCCAGGTCCACCCAGAGGGCGCGGGCCATGGCGTCCGGCGGGGGTTCTTCCGCCCCGGCCAGCACGTGCGCGGCCTCGGCCGACCGCCCCAGCATCTGGAGGCACCAGACGCGCAGCGCGACGTCCCGGTCGTCCGCCCGCATCGCCGCCAGCGCCTCCTCGTACGCCCCTGCGAGCACCAGCGCTTTCGCGTCCGACAGTCCCTCAGCCGCTTCGCGCAGGCTCACCGGCGGGACGGCTGCCGACGCCAGGAAACTACATCCCAGCGGAAGCCTAGCGATCCGTCCCGCCGATTCCCCCCGCTGAGCCCACACGCCTTCCACCAGGAACCGCACGTCTCGCGCCTGGCGCGCTTCGTGCGGACGCTGGGTGATGAACGAGACCAGAACCAGATCGGCGATGCGGTCGGCGTTCGGCGCCGGGCGGGCGAGTTCTTCGCCGACCGCCGCCCGCGCCAGCGCCGCCAGCCGGGAAAGTTCCTCCACCGACGTGGCGTGCCGGGTGCTTCGCGCGAGCCGATCGATCGCCCCCGCCGGTTGGATGACCCCGGGGACCGGCGGATGAAGGCCGACGATCACCAGCACCGCCGCCGCGGCCGCCACGGCCAGCGGCACGACCCACGGCAGCCAGCGCTTCCGCTGGACCCTCAGGCCGATCGGGTGCCGCATCGGGCGCCCCAGCCAGCCATGGACCCGGGCCCGCCGGTAAAGCGACTCGACCGCTTCGTCCGACAGATCCGCGCGCGAGTGCTCCGCCAGCGATTCCAGCGACGCCGCCAGGTTCCGATGCTGCTCGGCCCTTGCCCGGCAGGCCTCACATTCGCCCAGATGGCGGCGCAGACGGTCCGCGTCTTCCCGCGATCCTGGCGCGCCGGGACCCCGTTCCAACTCGTACCATTCATGTGCGCGAGGACAATCCATATAGACCCCCTGCTCTTCGCCTCACTTGCATCCGATGACCGCCACGCCCCGACGCGTTTTCGGACGTAACTTCGTACCGCCGATATGCAACCCGCAAGGGCCCCGAACCCCTCCGGCCCGTCTGCGAAGTTATACGACTAAGGAGGCGTTTCGTCGGCCGATTCGTCCGTTTTTTTTGCACTTCCCCGGCGGTAGAATTTCCGCAGATAGTCCAAACCGTAGTCCATCCGGCTCCGGGCGGTGGATTCCGGGCAATCCACGATGGCCGCGATTTCCCGATAGGACAGGCCCTGGAGGGCCCGCAAAACCACAACCTCGCGATAAGGGACCGGCAATTCGAGGAGGGCCCGGTTCAGGCGCTCGAGTTCCTCCTGCCAGGCGACCTGGCGTTCGGCCACCGGCTCGGCGGATCCGAGGCGGGACTCCGAGAGGCCCTGGAAATCGTCCGGCACGACGGCCCGCTTTTTCTTCAGGAAGTCCGTCGCCAGGTTCCGCGCGATCGTGTAGAACCACGTGTTGAATCGTTTCGGGTAATCATACAAGTCGGACTTTTCGAGGATGCGCAGAAAGGTTTCCTGCGCGAGCGACTCCGCCTCGGCACGGTTCCCCACGAGGCGGTACACGTAACTGGTGATCGGTCCGCGGTAGCGGGCGAACAGGAGGTTGAACGCTTCTTCATCGCGGCGCTGCTGCACGCGGTGCATCAGGTCTTCGTCGCTGGCCGTCCGGTCCGCCATACGGGAGTGCCGCCCTTTACGCACCGCCTTCGGACCCGCCGCTCGCCTAGTCGAGTCGCCTCGGGCGACCGGGCGCCTCGCCCTTCGACTCCGGCACCAGGATGTGCAGGCGGATCAGCAGGCCGTGCCACAACTCCATGAACCGGAAACCGAAGGTAAACAGAACCGGCGTCAGAATCAACGTAAAGATGGTCGAGACAAGGAGGCCGCCGACAATGACGGCCCCGAGGCCCTGGTAGAGTTCCGACCCGGGACCCGGCCTGAAGACCAGCGGCAACATGCCGAGGATGGTCGTCAGGGTGCTCATGAAGATCGGGCGGATGCGGCTCTCGACGCTCGCGACGACCGCCTCCACCATCGGCAACTTCTCGTTCCGCATGAAGTTCAGCGCCTGAGCCACGACGAGGATGGCGTTGTTGACGATGATGCCGATGAGGATGATGAAGCCCAGCATCGTCACCACGTCCAGAAGCGGCGGCGCCTGCCCGAGGAGCAGGTTCCAGCCCATCGCCACGAACAGCATCGCGTACCCGCCCACGACGGCCAGCGGCACGCTCAAGATAATCACGAGCGGATGGGAAAAACTTTCAAACAGGGCCGCCATCAGCAGGTACGTAATGATCATCGCCAGGATGAAACTCCACTTGAGGGCGCCCCACATCCGCGCCAGGTCCCTCGCGGTGCCGCGCAACTCCACGACATAGGTATCCGGAATCGTGTGATTCTCCTCGAGGGACTTAATGACGTTATTGCGAATATGATCCACGACGACGCCGATGGGCACATCGGCCTGGACGTAACAATCGAGCCCGACGCTGCGCTGCTGCTCGGTGTGCTCGATGACGTTGAACCCGGCGGCGGGTTCCAGGGGCGCCACCTGGCCGAGGGCGACCACGCGTCCGAGCGGCGTCCAGACGGGAATGTCCCCCAATCGGTCGATATGCTCGCGGAACCTGGGGTCGGCGCGAAGCATCAGGTCGATCTCGCGCCCGTTCTCCTGCCGGAAATCGTCCACCTTGACCCCGTTGACAAGCGACGCCACGACATAGCCGATGTCGGTGGCCGTCATGCCGGCGTCGGCGGCGCGCTTGCGATCCACGACGGGCCGGAGTTCCCAGTTCCCGAGTTTGAAACTCGGGTTGATGAACTGAATCCCCTCCGTCTGCGCCAGCATCGGCTTCATGACGCCGGCGATGCGATAGAGTTCATCAATGTCGTCGCCGCGGATGGTGACGGTGACGCTTTGC
>Ga0315284_10015549_pt1 | contig 10816 bp, 11 predicted proteins | sample YL17G09_16_MG_FD_203696 | JGI IMG/M metagenome (GOLD analysis project Ga0315284, IMG submission 203696) | Sediment microbial communities from Yellowstone Lake, YNP, Wyoming, USA - YL17G09_16 | ecosystem: Environmental > Aquatic > Freshwater > Lake > Sediment | place: USA: Wyoming | collected...
ATTTCAGCAAAGGCCCAAGGACAATCCTGTTGCGTCAAATAGCTGGGGTATGATGAAATGCCAATACAAAGCTCTCAACTTTCAGGACGGCCTACTAGGTCCACGTCTACGTCCAGGTCCAGGTCCAGGTCCACGTGGGGGAAATCGTTAGGTAGACGCTTATGGGGCTAGTCTGTGACCCTCAGTCTCAAGTGTGGGATACGGCTAGCGCTAACGCGCGGGGCTACGCACTGCCGGCGCTTCGCGCCTCATCGCTTGGCAGATCAACCGTTGAACCCCCTCAAAAATCCGGGCGCCCTCAGAGCTCAACTCCGATCCCGAGTATCGCAGCGTGCTCTGACTTGCGGCAAGACCATCCGCGGAGGCGCTGCTGCCCGGGCAAGGCCGTAATCGAGGGCGCGGCCCGCCTGCCGGAGAAGTACTGACAACCTAATGAGGGCATTATCGATGACACGTGCAGGAAGATTTATAGCGGCAGGATTGTTGTGTATCGGCATGGCAGCTTCCAGGATCGAATGGACGCAAGCGGGTTCGGCTCCGGCAGCACGCCCTGCTGCACTGGCGGAACGTGTGCCGGCCTCCGCGGTCAAGTCGCTCGGCGTTTTGTCCCGGGGCTTCGATGAGCGTGCAGCCATGGACCTCGTGATCTTCATGGACCAGTTCTGGCGCAATGCCGGCAACGCAGGATATAACGCAACGATCGACCGCATCCGCACCCGGCTGCGACAAGTGGGATTTCCGGATCGCGAGAAGGGCGCAGCCCCGGCGGGCGGGCCACGCACATGGGTCGAGGAATACGACCGGGCACAAGGGTGGGACTATACCGTCGGCACGCTCACGCTGCTCGGGGGTGAGCGAGGCAAAGATGAGGTGCTGCTGTCGCGCGAGCAGCAGCGCGTCGCATTGTGCATCAATTCGTTTTCGACCCCCGCAGGCGGCATTGAGACGCCCATCGTGGATGTCGGCCAGGGTGCCGACGCGGACTACGCCAACGTGGATGTGAGGGGCGCAGTGGTCCTCGGCGATGCCGGCATCGGCCGCCTCTGGCAGGCCGCCGTCATCCGGCGCGGCGCGATTGGCGTGATGACGCCGAGCATCGAGGCGTACGTGCGCCCCGGCTCGACCGCCGCCGACGCCGCACGGCCACGCAGCGAGTGGGATGTGTTGCAGTGGGGCAGCATCCCGTACGACGAGGCGCACCATGCATTCGGATTTAAGGCAACACCCAAGGCGGCGGCCAGGATCCGCGAAAGGCTCAAGGCTGGACCGGCTCGCGTCAAGGTCGAGATTGCGTCCACTTTCACTCCGGGGCCCATCCGGACACTGGTGGCCGAGATCCCGGGCGCAGTGAAACCAGAGGAGCGCATTGTGCTCGCGGCCCACATCCAGGAGCCAGGCGCCAACGACAACTCGAGCGGATGCGCCACACTGCTCGAACTGGCCCGCGCCATCAGTGATGCCGTCCGTACCGGCAAATTGGCGAAGCCGGGCCGCACGCTCACGTTCCTGTGGCTCGAGGAAATCCGCGGCAGCCGCCAGTGGGTGACAGACCACCCCGCGGAGGCGAAACTGGTCCGCTACATGTTCTCGCTCGACATGACCGGAGAAAATCCGTCGAAAACCGGCGGGCCGTTCCTGATCGAGAAAATGCCGGATCCGACTGCGGTGTGGAGCCGGCCTTCCGACCCGCACACGGAGTGGGGCGGCGGACAGTACAAGGCCGAACTGCTCAAGGGTACGCTGTTGAATGACCTTTTCCTGGCGATCTGTCAGCGGCACGCGCGCGGTACGACATGGGTCGTGGAGACCAATCCGTACGAAGGCGGCAGCGACCACTCGGTGTTCCTCGGACAGCGTGTTCCATCCGTGCTGGCGTGGCACTTCCCTGACTGGTTTTATCACACGAGTCTCGATCGTCCTGACAAGACAAGCCCTGCCGAGATGAAGCACGTCGGAGCGAGCATTGCTGCGACGGCATTGTTCCTCGCCAGTGCCACGGATGTGGACGCGCGTGCCGTCGTCTCGTTGATCCAGACAGCCGCCGCCGGGCGGCTGGCTTTGGAAGAACAGCAGGGCGCGCAGCTGGTTGCGAAAGCCACCGACCGCGCCGCGGCTGCAGCGCGCGAACAGCAGGTCAAAGCCGCGTGGATCAAGTGGTACGGCGAAGTATTGCGAGAGACGTTATCGCTCCCCATTTCGAGCGCGTCCGCAGAGTTGAAGCGGGATGTCGAGAACGCAACCGCAATACTCCAGCGCCGGTAGGATGGCCTCTCCTGGGTGCATGGGACCGAACATTTCCATGCTCATAAAGGCAGATATCCGCCGGGACATTGCGGCCCGGGAGGGGGACCGTGAAAGCCACATGCTCCTTGGGAGCTGATGCAACTGCGAAAAGTGTGCTGTAGACTGCGAGGCTTGCCTTTGATGGAAACCTTCTTTCAAGACATCCGGTACGCGCTCCGCATGCTGCGCAAGGACCCGGGCTTCGCCGCCGCAGCGGTGCTGACCCTGGCGCTCGGGATCGGCGCCAACACCGCGATCTATACCGTCATCAATGCCGTGTTGCTGCGTCCGTTGCCATTTCAACATCCCGAGCGACTCGTCACGCTGTGGGAATCCAACCCGCAGCAGGAAATAGACCGGGCGGCGGTCTCGCCGCCTAACTTTGTCGACTGGAGTGACCAAAGCCGGACTCTTGAGCAGATCGTGGCATACAGGTACTGGGGGTTTGTGCTCGCAGGCGGCGATGCGCCGGAGCGCATCACCGGTGCACGCGTGTCCGCCAGCCTGTTCTCATTGCTGGGAGTCAAACCCATCCTGGGCCGGACTTTTCTTCCCGAAGAAGATCGGTTCGGCGGCAATCATGTCGTGCTGGTGCGTGAAGGCTTTTGGCGGCGCCGCTTCGGTGCTGACGCTGGCCTCCTTGGCAAGTCTCTTACTCTCAATGGCGGCAGCTATGAGGTGGTCGGCATCCTCCCGTCTGAATCCACGCTCCCGGATGCCGAAGTTTGTATCCCATTGGCCCTGGAGCCCTACGCCATGACGCAGCGCGGGTCTCGTGCCCTGACCGTCCTGGCCGGTTTGAAGCCCGGAGTTACCCTAACCCAAGCCCGAGCCGAAATGCACAACATCGCCGGCCGGCTCCAACGCCAGTATCCGGAAGCGAATTCCGGTTGGGACGTCACCGTCCTGCCGCTGCACGAGGAGATGGTTGCGCACATCCGGCCTGCCCTGCTCGTTCTGGGCGCGGCGGTCGCTTTCGTCCTGCTCATCGCTTGTGCGAACATGGCCAATCTCCTGTTGGCCCGCGCCACTGCGCGGGAACAGGAGATCGCCGTCCGCGCCGCGCTCGGTGCAAGCCGATCTCGCATGATTCAGCAGTTGCTGACCGAAAGCGTCCTGATCGCTCTCCTGGGCGGTTCTCTGGGACTGCTTCTGGCGCAGCAGGGCACGAACCTGCTCGTAACGCTCGGTGCTGCCAGTCTGCCTCGCACCGGCCAGATTGGCATCGATCGCTACGTGCTCGGATTCACGCTGCTGCTCTCGCTCTTGACCGGACTGGGTTTCGGATTGCTTCCCGCGTGCCAGGCTTCCAGACCGGACTTAAACCAATCACTCAAGGAAGGCCGAGGTCGGGCAACGAGAAAGGTGCGCCTTTCCAGTCTCGGCAGCGCCGTCATCATCTGCGAGGTGGCGCTGGCGCTGATCGTGCTAGTCGGCGCAGGCCTGCTGATCAGAAGTTTCATTGGGCTTCTGGCGGTAGAACCGGGATTTTCATCTTCCAACGTTTTAACAATGACTATTTCGTTGCCCGAGTCTAAATATCCCGAAGGCCATCAAAAAGCCTCCTTCTTCCAGCAACTGCTGCAGCGCGTCGATTCGCTGCCCGGCGTGACGTCCGCCGGTCTGGTCAGCCATCTGCCGATAGCCGGCCGGAATCTCAGCACTGATTTCGCGGTGGAAGGCCGTTCCCTCCCACCCTCGGGACAGTTGCCGCTGGCGGACTATGTCAGCATCAGCCCCGGCTATTTTGGAGTCATGCGGATCCCGCTTCTCAAGGGACGTCAGTTGACGGAACGCGATGTCATGGGGAGCCCGCCGGTGGTCATCATCAACGAGATCCTGGCTCGTCGCTTCTGGCCGGATCAGGATCCTCTGGGCCGGCGCTTGATTCTCGGATCGACCATTGGAGCCGACCAAACGCCTCGTGCTGTCGTGGGCGTGGTGGGGAACGTCAGGTCAGCGGGCCTTGAATCTGAACCGGGACCGATGATCTATGTCTCATACTCGCAGAATCCATGGCCCACGATGAGTGCGGTGATCCGCGCGGCCGGCGATCCGATGCGCCTTGTTGCCGCAGTCCGGAGAGAGGTCCTGGCGTTGGACCAGGATCAACCTGTGTACAATGTCAGGCCCCTGGAGGATGTTGTAGGCGCGTCGCTCGCTGCCCGCCGATTCCAGATGCTCCTGCTGGGAATCTTCGCTGCGGTGGCTCTGATCATGGCCGCGATCGGCGTGTACGCGGTGATGGCGGAAGTCGTTGTGCAACGCACTCACGAAATCGGCATCCGCATGGCTCTGGGAGCGCGTCCGCGTGACGTGCTCAAATTGGTTGTGGGGCACGGAATGCGGTTGGCTTTGGCGGGCGTGGCCATAGGATTGGCAGGAGCTCTGGCCCTGACACGCTGGATGTCGAGTTTGTTGTTTGGTGTGAGCGCGGCCGATCCGCTGACTTTTGCCGCAGTCGCGCTGATCCTAACCGGAATTTCCCTCCTGGCCTGTTACATTCCAGCGCGACGTGCCTCCCGTCTTGATCCCATCGCCGCGGTGCGCGACGAGTAGTTCCCTGTCTGGGTTGGGTGCCGATCTGTCCTATACAGTTTTCGCATCAAGAAGGCTGAGTTCCGGTCGGCCCCGCACCCGGTCATTACCGTGGGTCAAGTGCATTGTACGGAGCCTCTATTCGAAAAACTGCTTTCTACAGATGTGGCCCTCCATATAGTCTCTGACAAGGTATCAAAGAAAGAAGCTGACCAGGTTTAACGCTAGGCTCGCCACCAGCAGGGCATAAAAGAGCGCCCGGCGCTGGAATCCCGCCAACAGCGCGGACAGCAGTAAGCCAATGCCCAAGGATGTGAGGAAGCCACGCCGGTTCAGTTGCCCGCCCTGGATCCAGGTGGCAAGGTTGAGAACGAGGGCAAGCGCAACCAGCACGAAGCCGATACCCATGAGCACACGTGCGGCTGCCGGCAGTAAGGTCGATGGCCCTTGGCCGGATTCGTCCCTCATTGATCCTCTCCTTTCAACGCAGCCTGTAATCCATCGAACGTCCGGCATCAGCCGCGGCGCGCTTTTTGCATCGACGGCCGGATGCCGTTGAGAATGCCTGGGCTGGGTTTACTTGCTCCTAGCGGCTAACTTCCTTTGGCGATCGGCGATCTTGCTCAAAGCACGGAGTGCCTCGTTTACAGTCCTGGAGTCAGGAAATAGCACTGCCACGTCGGGGTCCAGAACGATGATATTTGTGCCTTCGGCAAACCGCTTTGCGTATTTTCCGCGCTCGCCGCCTGAGAAGTCGTATTCGGCAAGCATCTCAGCTACTCTGGGAGTGTTTTTACCCTTTCTCATAGCCCCCACCTTCATAAGTTTTCCTCTCTTTAGGGTTTGCCTCGCGTGCGCTGATGATCCGAATTCCATTTTCCCGCTCGACATGGACGACAACGACGAGCCGATCCCGGTTCGAGAAACCGACGAGCACCCACCTTTGCTCTCGGGTCGAGTGCATCTCGTCCGCGATCGTAAGCGATAAGGCATCGCCAAACACCGTCATTGCCTCCTCGAATGATACACCGTGCTTCTTAAGGTTTGAATCCGCCTTGTTGAGGTCCCATTCGAATCGAAGTGCCATCCATGGACTCCTGCGGGCAGCTCTGCGGTCTAATGCCCGGCATCAGCCGCGGCGCACCTTTTGCGCCGACGGCTGGATGCCATTGGGCCTCTAGTAGATGCAAGCATCAAGTATGGAGAGAACCTCCTCAAGCACGTCTTCGGAGGCTCTCCCGATGCGGTGGGCCTTGCGCGCGCGAAAGTCGATCGATTTGACCTGCTCAACCATGATGAATCCGGTGACTTCCGGGTCGTTGGGAACTGCGACATGGAAGGGGAACCCTCGATCTTTGCTGGTAAGAGGACAGACGATCGCAAGACCCGTATGTTCGTTAAACTGGGTGTTACTCACAACCAGAGCAGGTCGGCGGCCTTTCTGCTCATGGCCAGACTGCGGATCGAAACTGACGGCGACGAAGTCACCTTTTCTTGGGACATAGGGCTGCATTTACCACACCTCTCTACCGACTGGTTCCCCCCAATCGATTTCGCCGATTTCGTTGTTCTTGGGGATGCGTGACACCAGTTCTTGCAGGCTCCGTTTGCCGCGAATCGGTTTGATGCGAGCAATAACAATCGTGCCGTCCCGTGCGGTCACGTCGACGTCATCACCAACCGAAATGTGAGCGTCCTCGAGCACCTGTTTGGCGAGGCGGAGCCCCTGACTGTTGCCCCATTTCTGAACCTTCGTGACCATCGTCGCACCTCCTTGGGATATACATCGTATAGCCCACGAACAGGGGACCTGTCAAGCTCGTTTGAGCCCAACGCCCGCGCTAACCGGCGCGCCGGTTTTCAGCGCGTCTGGTTGAGCGCGCAGTTAGACGTGACCTCGCCTCACGCAATCGTCCCGACACGTACTTATGGAGAACGCTCGCGATCAATGTCTGATAGGGTATCCCTTCTTCGTGCGCCCCCCCAGAGCCGCCAGTCCGATGCAAATGCGAATACATCCGCAACTGGCGCATCGATCTCAACGCTTGCCACAACCCTCTTCATGGCGATTCTCTCCCTTCGCCTCTCGGGTCAGTGCAGATGCCTAACGGCTTTTCTGTTGAGCGGCCGCGCTTTCCAAGCAGCCAGTAGGCTCTGTGCAACGTCCTCCGCGGCGGCGCTACTCATGCCAGTGCGTCCCTCCAGACCGAGTGGCGCGTTTTACGCTCCATGTCAGCCCGACTCGAATTATAAGGGTCTGGCGAAAAATGATATGCCGCCGAATTTTGGCGGTGTATCCCGCCAGCCAGCAATGCCCCTTTGACAGATCCAATTGATATCACGCATCTTCAGGCAGCTTGATTATTTCGAATGAGATTTGAGCCAGCGGGTCAGATCGGTTTTGGCATGAAAGTCAAGCAGTGCTTCGCCGAGGGCTTCAATACTCTTGAGCGTGAGCCTGCGGATGGCCTGTTGCTGCCGGGGCACAAGCGCTCCCAGGCGGCGGTTCAGTTGGCGCAGTACGAGTTCAATCTCACCTTCCTCCCGGCCTTCGGCTATTCCAATCCATACAAACGGATTTCTGCGCAAGACTTCCTTGGGGATCCTCATGTTCCTTATACTAGCCAGTTTTCTCCGCAATTTCAAACCCTCCTTTCCCACGAATTCCTGATACGCGAAGTAGAATCGGGAGATCGCATCCAGTTCCCTCGGCGTCCAATTGGCACGCATGGTGTTGTGGATGAAATCGACCGCAAGCGAAATCCTGCTGACAGGATCCATCCGCATGCGGGCCGAAAGCGCCATCGCGGCCGCGTTCAGTTTTCTGGCGTATTCTCTGGCTTCGAGACGCCCCAGGTCAATGACCGCGAAACGGAAATCGAGAATCTCCTCGCCGCGGATGATCATATGAAGAGGAGGCAGGGACTGGGGGGCGAACTCCTTGTGGGAAAGCACGGCGATCGGGTACACCGGAAGGTCGAAGTCGCGCCAGTCGAGAATGAAGTACTCGAGCATGCGCCGAGCGAGATCTTGGTGCGCCTGGGCTTCGTGCTCCAGGTGGATCAGGAAGGCGGCGTCTTCTCCGCGGAATTTTGTCTTGATGAGAAAGTCCCCAGTCCTGCGCTTCCCCTCGAGGGTGAATCTTTCCTTGTCCACGAACTCGATATGATCAAAGTCGATGAAACGGTGGATCCTCGGAAGAAAGACCTCGAAGAAGTCCCGGAGCAAGCGACCCGTCCTCAGAAGCGACTTGAAAAGCGCATCATGGTTCATGACAAGATAATGTTTCTCGGGGCGGCAAGATATTTCACGAAAAACAGGCAATCTTGGCACATGAACTGTTGGGTTCGAGTGACCGGCTGGAGGCGCAGATCACGACCGCCCAAAACGCGACCGTGCCATACCGGTTGCGCACGCAGAGGGATTCCATGTTAAAGCAATTCAAAGTGATCGTGGAAAAGCACTCAGATGGCTATGTCGCCTATGCCATTGGCTTGAAGGGCGTCATTGTAGGTGAAGGCGATACCTATGAAGATGCCCTGGCCGATGCGAAATCGGCGCTCGGGTTTCATATAGGGACCTTCGGGGCCGACATCCTCGAAACAGAGCAACCTGTCTTGGAAGCATTCATCGCAGAGACCGGGATCGCCGTGTGATGGCCAGGTTTCCCGCCGGGGTGCTGGGGCCGTATCTGTAGAATCCAGTTTCTGGATTAGAGCAGGTCCAGTCACACTGTCTTGTGAGGCGCTCCAAGGCAATAAATGGATTCTACCGATATGACCCCATTTTCGTTAGAGCCGGCGTGCACAACGCTTGGTTGATGCAAATAACCGAAAGCAACCGCGCGCGATCCGCCTACTTCGTTCTGGTGGCCCTGACTTCGAAAACCGGGATCCAGGTCTTTTCGTCCGTCGAAATCTCGAATGTATATTTGTCGGTCTTGAGATCCTGCGAGAGGATGTCCGTTCCTCGTGCCGCGTACTTCTTGCCGCCTTGAATGAGTGTACCCTTCCAATTCCAGGTGTTTCCGCTGCTCGCTCCGCTGCCGAAGATGATACCGCCGGCGTTATCCCAGGAATTCCAGGTGTACTGCTTGTTTACTGGATCATAAGCAGTCACCTGGTAGCCTTCGACCGGACCATTCGTCCCCTTTTCACTATAGCGGTTCTCCTGCGCAAACCCACCGAGAATCATCTGTATACTCATCTTTCCCGTGGCCTTGCCCGCAAGACCCACGGGACTGGCTTTATAGTCAGTTTCGTAGCTCCATTCTTCGTTCCAGACCTCCAGCTTTTTTAGTTCCGGCCCGGGTTTCGGCGCCTGAGCGTGTGCGCCAACGGTCAACAGCAAAACAACCCCGATTGTGATTGCCACATATTTCATACGATTCTCCTTATGCATGGATGCAAGGCAGGTTTTGAATCCGGGTTCACAGAGCGAGATCTCGACCGGCGGGCACTAATTCTCCGCCGATACCATCCCTCTTCCGGACTGCACGAATTCGTAAGGCTAGACGCATGATATTCAGGAAAGCGAAAACTACTTTGATCGGAGAACAATTATATTACCAACGAATAGTCCAGACAAGCAGAAAACACCCGTTCGTCCGTGTCGCGAGCCGGTGCTGCGACTGCGCGCCTATCTTGGCTGCGCTTGGTTTGGTGCAGGGCATTTCCGAACAGGATTTTGCCCGGGCGTATGCTAGCCTCCTTATGCTGCTCACAGCCCGTCGCCGCGCGTGCGAACCGGGATTTTTTTCTTAATGCGTGACAGGCTACTCTTTCCCCAATTCGGCGACCGATATCAGCTTCATCACAAGACCGCCAAATTGGGGAAAGAGTAGCCTGTCACCGATTTCTCCGTGGCGGTGCTGCTTTTCCCAGTTGATCCAACCGTCGAACCAGCCGCGCACCGTCGGATCCGCCTCGCGGGCGTAGTTCATCGGAATTGCCATATCGAGTATGCCTTCCTTCAGCCAGCCGTTCCAATCCTGGAATATGCGTTGTCCGGGAGACGCGTCTAGGAAGTCCCGCTCGCTCTCAGGTGGTTTGCCCCAGGCAATGGTTGCCGCCGTCACCTTGAGGCGCGGAGTGAGCGCCTTCGCTTCGATATAGATTTGCCGCACGAGTTGGGTCACCTGCTGCCGCCGCCAATCTGTGAAGCGAGCGTCGTCCGGCGCCGGAGTGTCGGCCCGCCCCGTTGCGCGCCGGAAGCGCGCGAGGCTGGTCTCGTTGTAGCCGACTCCCGCGCCCCGCTCCATCCGCTCTTCAGTTTCAGGGTAGCGGATGTAGTCGAAGTGAATCCCGTCGATTGGGTAGTTGCGGACTATATTGAGGTAAACCTTCACCAGATAAGCTGCTGCACCCGGGTGCCCCGGATCGAGGAAGTAGCCGACGGGGAATCTGGCCTCGCCCTTGGGCGAGCGCGTCAGCCAGTTGGCCTCGCCGGTTTGCGCCGGCCCGGGCTGGTTATAGACATGTCTCGGGTCTTTCGGCGGCGTCTCGTCACGCCAGATCGGCATGGCATTGACCCAGGCATGGACCTCAATCCCTGCAGCATGTGCCGATTCCAGGACCGCAGCCAGCCCGTCGAAATTCCCGTCATAGGCCGGATCCTCAACCGGCGGCTCGAACGACCTGCTGTAGAGCGCGTCTCCACGCCGGCGCACCTGCACGATCAGCGTGTTGACGTTGGCGCGCTTGGCATCCTCAATCAGCTGCGCCACTTCTTTTGCAGATCGTATTCCGGCATGAAAGCCGTCGACCCACAGGGCTCGGAATTCCGCTGCGTCTCCGAGGTCTGCCGCTGCGCGCAGCGGGGCGCGTCGCTGTGCGCACGCCATCGCTGTCAATGCGAGAGAAATGAAGATGACGCAGCGAGGCAGCTTCATTCGCAATCCTCCGTTTTCAGGGGAAGCATCTCCGACATGCTGTATTCTAACGTCACGATGTCGACCCCCATTTCCTGGAATTGGGCATCAATCGTGTCTGGCCGA
>Ga0315284_10015550_pt1 | contig 10816 bp, 7 predicted proteins | sample YL17G09_16_MG_FD_203696 | JGI IMG/M metagenome (GOLD analysis project Ga0315284, IMG submission 203696) | Sediment microbial communities from Yellowstone Lake, YNP, Wyoming, USA - YL17G09_16 | ecosystem: Environmental > Aquatic > Freshwater > Lake > Sediment | place: USA: Wyoming | collected...
TGGAGAGACGGCGAGGAACGGTGAGAGACGGGTGAAGTCCCTCTTGACGCCGTCCGCTGTCAGTCGAAAAGTGGCCCAATCCAATCCGAGGGCCACAGCGAAGGCCTCGGACTTGATCAAGGCCGCTCGCGCGTCGGCGTTGAACACTCCGGTGATAAGGGCCAGGGCGTCGGCGCCGATCTGGAGCCGGCCGGAGATGCCGTAGGCGACCGGCCCGATTCCGAGGAGAACTTCTCCCCGGTTCAGGGTCGATCCCGTGGGCAAAGAGAGATTCGTCGTAATTGGCCGGCCGGCAAAGTTCCCGGCGGGTTTCTCCCGTTGGATGCGGGCTGCCCGGTCGCCTCGCGGGGTCGTGTATTGCTCCGCCGACGGCCGGAAATCGCCGGCCGCTAACGTTCCCTCCCGTCCGTTCTTCAAGCTGATCTTGGACTCGGATATTTTCCCGTCGGCGATTTTGACGACCCGGTATTGGCCTTCCTCCAAACCCAAGGGGATGCGTTGTCCGGCCGACTTGGTCAATTCCAGGGCAAGCCGATGGTCTTGATCGTGGATGAAGATCCGTCCCGATATTTCGGGGCTCAAAACGAGGATCGTCGAGCTGTTGCGGACGTCCGTCATCACGACATCGCCAGCGCCGGACATCTCGATGTCGTAGTTGGGATGCTGGGGGCCGTTCATGGTCTGGGTCGTTTCGGCGAGCGTTTCGCTGAAGGCGAACTGGTATGCTTCGTTCAGCGTCACCCGGCCGTCCTCGTTGCGGTCGGCGCCCCCGCGAAGGCCCGAGGCCAGATAATGGGTGAAAAAGGAACCCTTAAGAAGATCGGATTCCTGGGAGGCTTCCGTGGAGGAGCTGGAGGTCATAAAAGCGTACCCTTTCATCCGGACGGCCTCATCCATGAGAAAGGAGGGCTTTTTCTTTCCCCCTTTAAGCCTGGTAAACGCCCCCGAGGCGCAGGAATCGAGAATGGCGATTCGGACGTCGGCCGGCGTCTGGTTGATCGTCTCGCGAAGGACTTCATAGAGGATCGATCCTTCGTTCAGGAGAAGACGTTTCTCGTCGGAGTGTCCCGAATAATAGAAGATAAACTCGATCCGGCTGTGAGCGGGTCGGGCGTCTTCCATCCTGGCCCGCAGCTTGTCCATCTCTGATAAAAATGTCTTGACGTCCGGATCCGGAAGAAACAGACAATCCTCCCCGGCGATTCCGCCCAGCTCCTCCAAGATTCCGCGCATCGACCGGGCATCGGAAACGGCATACCGAAGCCGGACGCGATCCTTCCCGCCGTTGTTGGCCCCGACGATGACCGCGAACCTCCGCCCGGCCGCGGGCGCCGCGTCCTGAACGGAGCCAAACAGAGTGCCGAGACAGATGATCACACTCCCGAGGAAGATGCCCGTTTTTTTCATGGACGCGGTCCTTTTTTCAGAAAGATGATGAATTGTCCCAGGCCGGGAGGTAGATCGAGCCGCATCCCCGGCGTGTAGGCCGTCCGCCGGGCCGAGGCCGCCAGGCGGTCGAGAACGCCCCGGACGTCAAACTCGGCCCGGGAGGTGATGAAGTAAAAGCATTCATAGCCCGGTGCGTCATCCAATTCATATGAATTCTCGAGCCTTACCAGGGAACCCGGCCTGAGCTTCGCCGAACTCGTCGGAGCGTCCGGAAAGTGGAGATTGACCATCCCTCTGCCGTCGACGGACGCGATCATCCCGAATGATCGGCCGGCCGGGATATACGCAATTTGGAGAAGATCTCCGGAAGCGACCCGGTCCCCGTTTTTCAGGGTTTCAACGGACGGGCCCGCTTTCCGATAGATGAGGATCTGGGGCGTGGTCGCAACGACCGCCCCGCTTCCTTTCGGCCGCGTCGTCGGATCTTCGCGGAAGATGACGACCGCCAGGATTGTCGCCGCGGCCAGGAGGGGAGAAGCCCAGAGGAGGCGCTTCCACTTGGGGGTTCGGCGGAGTTCTTCCGGACGGCCGTCCCGCGCCTGTTCTTGAGTCAGCCGCGCCTCGATCCGGGGCACGAATTCTTCGGAAGGAAGACGCCGCCGGAGATCCGCGTCCGACTGCCGGAGCGCTTCGATGGCCCGGGCGATTTCAGGGCAATCCCGGGCCCGCCGGCGGATAGCGGACATCTCTCGTTCCGGGAGCTCGCCCAAAAGGAATCGTTCCAGCTTCCAGGCGGGAATGGATTTGTTCTTCATGGGTCGGTTCTCTCTTGGATGAAGACGCGGGCACGGAACTCCCGCAGGCGCTTGCGCACGCCTGACACCGATAGCCCGGATTCCCGGGCGGCCTCCTTCAGCGTCATCCCGTCCACATAGAGCATCATCGCGATGTCCCGGGTCGAGGGTTTTTCCTTTCGGAAAAGCCGGGCCAACAGGTCTTCGAAGATCGTCCGGTTTTCCGAATCATCATAGCCGGCGATCCTTGTAATCGTCTCCTCTCCTGAGACCTCGGAACGAATCTTTTGAGCTCGAATCATGTTCAGGCAGACATTCGTGGCGATCCGGAAAAGAAGACTGGAGGGGAAACTGCCCGAGAGACGGTCCCGATGAAGCAGGAGTTTCACGAAGGCCTCCTGCATGGCGTCCTTGGCCTTTTCCTCATCTCCGAGAAGTTGGCGGCAGCGCCGGAAGACCATCGGTCCATAGCGGGCGTACGCCCCGGCGACGTCGATTTTTGAATTTTCCGGGCTGGGCATGGGGACGTCACCTTGAACCTCTCAGGGGATGAAACACCCCGGAGGTTCGATTGTGTCACTCTATAATACGCTAAATCCGGGACATTCGTTTGTTGGCTCTCTTCCGTTTTATGGGGTTATTAAAGGCCATCGTCGGCATTCGTATTCGGCCTCCGACCCCCGGAGCCGCTTACCTTATTGAGGCCCCTCCGGCTATCGAACGCGTTCACGATATTTATGCCCTCCCTTTTTCGAGGGAGGGTAGGGTGGGTGAATATCAATAAGGTCAGAGTCCGGAAAGCGCGTTCGTCGGTTTTAGGCAGGGGAGGTAGGGATCAGTAAGAACAGAGTCCTAAAGAGCGGCTCCGAAGTAAACAACCACCCGAGGCGCCTCGGATCTTACACTCCTCCCCCTTCACCAGCTCGAAGATTTCAGGTCGGCTTTGCTGGGCTCTGGAGCCTCGGCGTCCGAAGACGGGAGCCTCGAAGAGCGTCTGCGAGGCGGCAAACCCTCATCACGTTCCGCCCGATCACGAATGCCGAAGGAGATTCCCCGCCTCATCGAAAGAGAGCCCGTTTGTTTATTGCGGGGGGAGTGACACTTTCGAAGGGTCGGGGTGTTCCACCATGGGAGCGCAATGCGCCCCCAAAATTCAGAGGCGATGGAGGCACCGATGAAAAAGATAGCGATCGCGGGTCTTTTAGGATTGAGCGTCCTGGCGTTTTCTCCGGCGGAATCGTTTGCCCGCCACTGGAAGCACGATCCGCCCAAAAGGACTGTGACAATGTCCCTTTTTGTTTTTCACCCCTGGAGCGTGGGCTACAGACATCTTATCGCCCGTAATGTCTATTTAACCGGGAATATGGATTATCTCGATTCGGACAAGGATCTCCGGTTTCAAGCCGGCGCGCTCTATCGGATCCCCCACAAGATTCTGTTTTTTCACGTGTACGGAGGGGGAGGGGTGGAAGCTTCGCGCAACGATGGGTTCATGCACCCCTATATTTCGGTGGGCGCGAATTTCTGGATTCTCTACTCGGAAATCAACCATCCTCTCCGCAACGGCCGGGAGCCGGTGACCCGGTTCGGCTTCAGCTTTTCTTTCTAAAGGACGGCTTCGGTCGAGAATGCCGCCTTGACGGCTTGAGAGGCTCTGACCTATGATTCCGGGCGATGATCCCCAGGAAAAACCGGCGAGCGTGTTTCTCTCGGCGGCGAAGCGTCATCACGAATGCCCGGATCGAGGCGGAAAAGGCAAGGACGACGATTGGGCGCCGCCTTCGGATTCTGCTATTCGTCATCGTTCTCTCCTCGCCGCTCGCGGCCGAGACGGTCCGGTTCGCGGTCATCGCCGACACCCATATCGGAGCTGGAACGGCGGCGGCGGATCTCCAATCGATCGTCGGACGGATCAACGCCCTTCCCGGACTTGACTTCGCCGTCCTCGTCGGAGATATCGCCGAAAAAGGCCGTGACGCGGAATTCGCGGAGGCGAAACGTCTTCTGGGCGGCCTGAAAATCCCTTGGCATGTCGTTCCCGGCAATCACGACTCGCATTGGATCGGCCAAGGTCTTATCGGTTTTCGGGAAGCTTCGGCTTCGGACCGGTTTTTCTTCGAGAAAAGCGGGCAGACATTCATCGGACTGAATAGCTGGGATTTCGGCCATCTGGCGCCCGAAGATATAAAATGGCTGGCGATGAGCGCCGAAGCAGCGTCGAGGGCCGGGGCGGTTTTTGTGTTCGTTCATAATCCGCCCGCTTATGTGGACAACTGGTTCAAGGCCCAAGCCGTTCTGAGGGCTCGGAAATCCGTCGTCCTCAGCGGCCACGTCCATAACACCCGAATTCTTGACTCCTCCGGCCTTCCGGTCGTCACCGTCCGTCGGGCCATGGCCGCGGCGGCGATTCCGCCCGGCTTCGTCCTGATCGAAAGCGCCGCCGATGGGATCTCGGTTTTCGAAATGAACGGGAGCGACGATCCAAAGCTGATAGGAATAATCGCCCCGGACAAATTGGGCCTCGCTTCCGATATCCCTCCGCCTGTCCGGACCAGGGACGAAGTCGAAATTATAGGCCGGGCTGATCTCGGAACGCGCGTATCCCTCGCCCCCGTCCTGGCCGGGGACCTTATCGTCGTTGCGAACAATTCGGGAAAAATTTCGGCATTCGACGAGTCCGGTTCGCTCCGATGGTCTCATGATCCCGAGGCGCTTTGCGCCGCCCGGCCTTGGGCGGACGAAAATTTCGTTTATGCCGCGACGGCGAAAGGGCGGATCCTCAAACTGGACGCCGTATCGGGCCGGGTTTTGAAACGGGGCGACGTCGGAGAGCGTGTGACCTCGCAGCTAACGACCTTCGTAAGCGAAAAAGGGGAGAGGCGACTCCTCGCCGGGACTCTGTCGGGGCGGATGATTTGCCTCGACGCCGCGACTCTCGAAACCGTCTGGGCGAGCGAGGAGTCCAAGGACATGATCCAAAGCCGCCCGCTGATCGTCGGGGGCAGGGTCATCTTCGGGAGTTGGGATGCCCGCGTCCATGCCCTTGACGTCGAAACGGGACGATTCCTCTGGCGCTGGAGCGAAAATTATAATTTCTATTTCGCTCCCGCCGGCTGCGTTTCCGCCTCGGACGGGAAGAGCATTTTTATCTGTTGTCCCGACGGATTCGTCTCGGCCATCGACCTCGAAACCGGAAAAACGCTCTGGCGGGAGAAATATTCCGCCTGGGAATCATTGAGCCTATCCCGCGATCGGGCGAGACTTTTCGTCAAGAACCGGACCGATGAATTCAACATTCTCGCCGCCGCGACGGGGCATCGGCTTGTCCAGTCCTCTCCGGCGCACGGAAACGGCGATATTATGCCCATCGAACCCGTCGAGTGGGAAGGACACGTTTATTACGGCGGGCTCAACGGCCGGGTGTATGACGTCGATAAGGCCGGCCGGATCAAGGCGATTCTCGACCTCGGCCCGGCCGGGATCCACACCCTTCTTCCTCTCGGCGAAGGGCGTTTCGCCGCCCTGAATCTCGATGGGACTCTTGTCGTTTTTTCCGTCGGGAAAAATATTATCGGGGAGAAATCCCCCCTCGCCCCCCTTTACAAAAGGGGGACAGGGAGGGGCGATGATACCGTCTCGTTTTCCCCCTCTTCCCCCCCCTTTTTAAAAGGGGGGGATGGGGGGGATTTTTTGGGGCAGCGGGGAAGACACTGATTTCCAAAGGAGATTTCCATGAAATTAATGGACCGACGCGAATTCCTGAAGCTGGCGGGTTTGGCCGGAGCTGGGGTGCTGGGAGGAGGACTGGCCTTCAAAAGCGGACCGTCGAAGCGTCCCAACATCCTCTTCATGATGTCGGACGACCATGCTTTCCAGGCGATTTCATGCTATGACGGCCGCTTGAACAGCACCCCGAACATCGACCGTCTGGCCAAGGACGGCGTGCGCTTTACGAGCTCATTCTGCACGAACTCGATCTGCGCCCCTTGCCGGGCCGTCCTCCTGACGGGAAAATACAGCCATGTCAACGGCGTCATCGACAACGCCGTCGTCTTCGACGGGAGTCAAACGACCTTTCCGAAACTCCTCCAGAAGGCGGGCTACCGGACCGCGCTTTTCGGCAAGTGGCACCTGAAGAGCGATCCGACCGGATTCGATTACTGGAACATCCTCCCCGGCCAGGGGGATTATTACAATCCCGAGATGATCGAAATGGGCGAGCGCAAAAAACGCCAAGGGTATGTCACCGAGATTGTGACCGATGACTGTCTCGAATGGCTCGGGAAACGCGATCGCTCCAAGCCGTTTTGCGTCCTTCTTCATCACAAGGCGCCCCATCGCAACTGGCAGCCCGCGACGAAATATCTCGGCTTATATGCCGACGAAGCGAAGCCCCTCCCCGAAACGTTCGCCGACGATTATGCGACCCGCAGCGATGCCGCCCGCCGGCAGCAAATGCGCATCGCCGATCACATGACCCTCAACTCTGATTTGAAAATCGCCCCCGACGCAACTCCGGGCGACGACACTCCGGGCGAGGCCGCCGACCGCAAAAATTACGAGGCGATGCTCAACCGGATGACTCCGGAGGAGCGGGCCGCTTTTGAGGAAGCCTATCGAGCGGATAACGAGGCGTTCCGAAAGGCGAATCCTTCCGGCCCCGAACTCGCCGCTTGGAAATACCAGCGCTATATCAAGGATTATCTGCGCTGCATCGCCTCGGTCGACGAAAGCGTGGGGCGCGTCTTGGATTATCTGGAAAAAGAGGATTTGGCCGACGACACGCTGGTCGTGTACACCTCTGACCAGGGCTTTTATCTCGGCGAGCACGGCTGGTTCGATAAGCGGTTCATGTACGAGGAGTCGCTCCGGATGCCCCTTCTCGTCCGCTTTCCCAAGGAGATTCCACCGCGGATCGACGAGCGGGACATGGTTCTCAACCTCGACTTCGCCCCGACGTTTCTCGATTACGCCGGCGTCGAGGCCCCCGCCGAGATGCAGGGCCGGTCGATGCGGGCGGTGCTCAGGGGCAAGCCCCCGAAGGATTGGCGCACGTCGGTCTATTATCACTTTTTTGAATTTCCGGCCGTCCATATGGTCAAACGGCACTTCGGCGTCCGGACCGCGCGCTATAAACTCATTCATTTCTATTACGACATCGACGCCTGGGAACTCTATGACCTGGAGAAGGATCCGCGCGAGTTGAATAATGTTTACGGCGATCCGGCTAACGCGCCCATTGTCGCCGAGCTCAAGGCCGAGCTCGAACGCCTGCGGAACCGGTACGGCGACACCGACGAGGCGAAATTCCTGCCGAAAACCAAGGAGAAGACATGACGAGCAAACGTGTGAGCGCCATCACTTTTATGGTGTTTGGCGTAGCGGCAATCGTCGTCCTTATTATCATCTTTCAGAGCCAACAGAAGTCTTCAGTCCTGGGATCGAATACGGCTTCGGATCCGCCGGCCAACTTCGCCCTCATCGCCCCGGGCGAGCCGCCGGAATCCATCATCCGGAAGGCGGCCGTCATCGTCCCTTCGCCGCGTCAGTGGGCCTGGCAGCAGCGGGATTTCATCGCTTTCGTCCATTTCGGGATGAACACCTTCACCGGCCGGGAGTGGGGGGAGGGGACGGAAGATCCGGCCCTCTTCAACCCGACGGACTTCGACGCCCGACAGTGGGCCCGGGTGATGAAAGATGCCGGAATGTCCATGATCATCGTCACGGCCAAACACCACGACGGTTTTTGCCTCTGGCCGTCGAAGTTTACGGCGCACAGCGTCCGCTCCAGCCCCTGGCGCGGGGGCAAAGGCGACGTCGTCGGCGACGTGGCTGCGGCCTGCCGCGAGGCGGGTCTCAAGTTCGGCGTCTATCTCTCGCCCTGGGACCGGCACGAGCCGAGCTTCGGCGACTCGCCCCGCTACAACGAGCATTTCCGCAATCAGCTCCGGGAGCTTTTAACGGCTTACGGCGAAGTCGCCGAGGTCTGGTTCGACGGCGCCAACGGCGAGGGCCCGAACGGTAAACGGCAGGAATACGACTGGCCGTCCATCTACAAGGTCATCCGCGAACTTCAGCCGGAATCCGTCATCGCCATCATGGGCCCGGACGTGCGTTGGGTCGGGACGGAGTCGGGCTACGGCCGTGAAACCGAATGGAGCGTCGTTCCGGCCAACGTCCAGGAACCGGCCCGAATCGGCGCCGCGTCCCAACAGCATCCTTACGACGACGCCTTTATCCCGATCGATATGACGAAAGACGACCTCGGAAGCCGGGAACGGATCGCCGAGGCGAAAGCCTTGATCTGGTATCCCTCCGAGGTCGACGTCTCGATCCGGCCCGGCTGGTTCTATCACGCCGACCAGGACGACAAAGTCAAAACGCCGGAAAAGCTCGTCGATATCTATTATAGCTCGGTCGGCCGGAACGGCGTGCTTCTTCTGAACGTCCCTCCGGATAAACGCGGCTTGATCCACGAGAACGATGTCAAAGCCCTCTCCGGAATGCGGAAGATCCTCGAGGCGACGTTCCGGACGGATTTTGCCGCCGGGGCGGCCGTTCGGGCTTCGAGCGCGCGCAAAGGGCATAAGGCCGAGGCGATCCTCGATCAGGACAAGGAGTCCTATTGGACCTCGGAGGAAGGCGTCGAAACGGCGGAGATCGAATTCGATCTCGCCGCCGAGGCGGTCTTCGACCGGGTGTTGCTTCAGGAACACATCCGGGCCGGCCAAAGAATCGAGCGTTTCGTCCTCGAAGGGTGGGACGGCGTCGCCTGGAAAAAATTCGCCGAGGGCACGACCGTTGGTTATAAGCGCCTGCTCCGCTTTCCGGCGGTTACGGCGAAGCGCGTCCGGCTGGTCATCGAAAAATCCCGGACAAGCCCCACCCTCGCCGCCTTCGGGCTTTACAAAGCGCCGGCGCAGGGAGCGCGGCCATGAGAAATGTCGAGATTAAAGCCAGGGTGAGAGACCTCGACGATTTCGGCGCCCGATTGAAGGCCATCAAGCCGGGGAAAGCCCGTATCCTCGTCCAGGAAGACGTGTTCTTCCCGGTTCCTCAAGGCCGGCTCAAGCTCCGGGTCCTGGGGCCGCGTTCGGGCGAGCTGATCCATTACGACCGCCCCGATCGCCCGGGCCCGAAATCGTCGGATTATGAGATCGTCCGGACGCGGGAGCCGAAAAAACTACGGGAAATCCTCACCGCGGCCTTGGGCGTCCGCGGGATCGTCAAAAAAACGCGTCTCTTTGTCCGGGTCGGCCAAACCCGCGTCCATTTGGACGACGTCGGCGGGCTCGGCCTCTTTATGGAGCTCGAAGTCGTGCTTCGGCCCGGCCAGACAGCCGGAGAAGGCCGGGCCATCGCCACCCGGTTGATGAAAGTCCTCGGTATTTCCAGGGGCGATCTTGTCCGCGGCGCTTATATCGATCTTCTTGAGGGAGCGCAGAAATATGGTGACAGCTACCCTGATTACCGAAAAAAGCTCGGCGGTAGGCGAGTTGCTTCCCCAAATAAGTAACGCGTCCCGGCCGAATGGAGATTTCCAATGAGAAAAGAAAAAAGAAAGGACATGGTCCTTCGGATCGCCTTGATCGTGTCGGCGGCGGCCTGCGGGCCCGCGAAGGAGAATCCGGTCGCAGCCACCGCTGCGGCGGTCGAGGTGCCTTATCTTAAACACTACGACCAAGCCCATCTTGCCCGGATCGCCCTTCCCCTCGGCGGGATCGGGACGGGGACGGTGTCGCTGGGCGGACGGGGCGACCTTCGGGATTGGGAGATCATGAACCGCCCGGCCAAGGGCTTCAATCCCGGCGCGCCCTTCTTCGCCGTTTGGGGAAAGAGCTCTGACGGCAAGACGTTCGCCCGCGCCCTCCAGGGACCCGTCGAGCTCTTCCAGTACGAAGGGCCTTCGGGGGTCAGGGACGCGACGAACCACGGACTGCCGTGTTTCCGCGACGTTTCGTTCGATGCCGGCTACCCCTTTGCTCGGGTCAACCTGGCGGACGCGGATTTGCCCGTTAAGGTCGCCCTCAAAGCGTTCAACCCGCTCGTTCCCACGGATCCCGAGGCGAGCGGTTTGCCCATAGCCGTGCTGACATACGAGGTGACGAACCTGTCCGACCGGGATCTTGTCGTCTCGGTCTGCGGGACAATCCAAAACTTCATCGGCAACGATGGGGTCAAGACTTTGGCGAAGAAGAATCGGAATGCCTTCCGCAAAGGAGCCGCCGTTCAGGGGATCTTTATGGAATCGGAAGGCGTGCCTCGCGACGCCGAAACATGGGGGACGATCGCGCTGTCTGTTCCGGCGGGCGAGGACGCGACCGCGCGGACGGCCTGGCTCCAGAAAGGGTGGGGCACGTCCCTTCTCGATTTCTGGGACGACCTCGGCGATGACGGCCGGCTCACCGACCATTCTTCGACCGAGGACCAGCCTCGGGCTTCGCTCGCCGTCCAGGCGGTCATCCCCGCCCGCGGCACGCGCGCCTTCCCCTTCACCATCACTTGGCATTTCCCCAACCGGTTCGCCTGGTCCCCGACCCGGGTCGGCAATTACTACACGACCCGGTTTGCGGACGCCTGGGATGCGACCGAAAAAGCCGTCCCCCGGCTTCCGGAACTGGCCCGCGAAACCG
>Ga0315284_10015552_pt1 | contig 10815 bp, 2 predicted proteins | sample YL17G09_16_MG_FD_203696 | JGI IMG/M metagenome (GOLD analysis project Ga0315284, IMG submission 203696) | Sediment microbial communities from Yellowstone Lake, YNP, Wyoming, USA - YL17G09_16 | ecosystem: Environmental > Aquatic > Freshwater > Lake > Sediment | place: USA: Wyoming | collected...
GACTACGACTCCTCCAGCACTCAGGGCGGCCCGGTGAGTTGCACGGGGGCCGGGGTATGCACCTACACCCCGCCAACCGGGTTCACCGGCACCGACGTGTTCACCTACACCGCCAGCGACGGCCACGGCGGCGCCGCCACCGCCAGCGTGAGCATTACGGTGACGGCCGTGCCCCCCACGGAGCACCTGCTTTACGTGCCCATCGTCATGAAAGCCTACGGACTCCCGCCCGGCCCCGACCTGGTCGTGGAGCGCATCGAGGTCGCGGGCAGTCACGTCCTGGTCGTCATCAGGAACCAGGGGACTCTGCCTGTCCCGGTGGGGAACGCGTTCTGGGTAGACCTGTACGTGGACCCTGACCCAGCCCCGACCCGCGTCAACCAGACCTGGCCCATGCTGTGCGACTTTGGGGTAGCCTGGGGCGTCACGGTGCCGGCCCTGCCGCTGGCGCCGGGCGGCACGCTCACCCTCACGATCGGCGACCCCTACTATCAGGCAGACGACAGCAACTTCCCCGCGTCGCTCCCCGCCGGCACGCCGATCTACGTCCAGGTGGACTCGGCCAACGTGGGCACCACCTACGGCGCGGTGCTGGAGAACCACGAGATGGTGGGCTGGACCTACAATAACGTCAGCGGGCCGGTGCTCTCGACGCTCAACGCCATGGAGGAAGGGACGGCCACAGAGGCCCACCCGTCCACTCCGTCCGGCTGGTTGCCCCCCAGGCCCTAGAAACGCGCCAAAAGCCCTGAGAAACCAGGTTTTTGAGAAAAACCTGGTTTCTTTACTGCTGCCTGGATTTTAAGGATTTCTTAGCCTTAATCCGTCCTGCTTATTACCATTGCCCTGTACAATCAAATTGCTGACCCCGTGTAGTGGGTAGGTTGCGGATTACGAATCCGTTGGGTGCCATGGGCGGGCCTTCCCCGGTGCGTATGCTGCCGGTGAAGGCCCGATTTATTTGGAGAGGCGTGGGAGGAGGTGTCTCGTGAAGAGGAAATGGACTCTATTCAACGGTATTCTGTTGGCGGCCCTGGTCGCCAGCGCCCTGTCGGTTGGCCTTCCGGCGGTGCCCGTCGCCGCCCAGGAGGGGCACGTCGGCGCCGACGCCGTCGTGCTGGTCAACCCGGCCAGTGCTCACTATGCCGACTTTGCACACTACGTCCAACCCTACCTGGACAACTTGGGCATCCCCTACACCGTCCTCGATATCTCCGTCCAGCCGGTGACGGCGGAGATTGCCCATCACGCCCTGATCATCGTGGGCCACGACGGGCTGGACGAAACTGGCGCCTACCTGGATTCCACGGAACACACCACCATCTCGGCCGCCGTGGCCGGTGGGGCCGGGCTGGTGAACCTGGACAGCCTCCTGGCCGGCCCGGGCTACGTGCCACGCTACCCGTACGTCCAGGATATCCTCGACCTGGCCTATGGCCCCGCTGGGAGCGCCAGTTCCATCGAGATCGGTGAAGGGGGCGGCGGGGTGCGCCTCAACTGCTGGGAGGATGACCATCAGGACCCGCTGCTGGTCACGACGACCAACGCCGCTGACCTGGTGCCGAACGACAACCGGTGGACCGAGTTTGAGTGGACCCAGCGGGGTTACCCGGCGGTCTTTGGCGGCTACGACGAAGCGCTGCCGTTGATGCGCTTCTACGCGGCCGTGCCCGATGGCGCCTACACGCTGGTGGCCCACCTCTACTGGTCCCATAACCTGCGCTACTACTGGGGCTACACGCCCGGCGCGCCCCAGGCCCATTCCTACGACGTCACCTCGGGCAACGCCGGTGACTTTGCCGACTATACCCTTGGGACGGTGCAGGTCACTGGCGGCCTGTTCGAACTGTACGTCCAGAACACCGACCCGCTGCCCGGCGGCAATGATTACCCCTTCTTCGGCTGGGCCTGGATCCGCCTGGTGCCGGAGGGAGAACCTCCCTCGGCGCTGCACTATATCACCCAGCGTCACACGCCGGACGAGTCCATCGGCCTCTATAGCAGCATGACCGTCCCCGGCCTGCTCCCGCCGGCCGACGCCCAGGTGCTCGCCACCGCCGGTGGGCAACCGTTCCTCGTCGTGCGGACCTATGGCCAGGGCCGGGCCGTGCAGTGGGGCTCCTACGCCTGGATGTCCCACGCGGTCAAAGGGCCGCTGCATGGCCTCGACGACCTGCTGTGGCGCAGCCTGGCCTGGGCGGCTCGCAAGCCGTTCGTCATGCAGGGGTTGCCCCCTTTCGTCACCATGCGCGTGGACGACGAGTCGGGGCCTTTCTGGTGGATCCACGTCGCCAACGAGTTCGACATCAAGCCCTGGGCCGGCCTCTTCTTCCACAACGTGGACGACGCCGAGGCGGCTGACCTTTCTGCGCTCGTCCACGCCGGCCAGGCCACGACCTCCATCCACGCCTTCAACGGCGGCTTCTTCTACTTCAACCACAGCGGCGCAGACTGGCCCGACGGCGTCGTGGCCGCCCACTTCGCCGAGGGCACCCAGTGGCACCAGGACCACGATATCCCCATCTCCAGGTTCGTCCTGGGCCACTATTACGAACTGGGCACCAACGTCTTCGGCGGCCTGCGCGCTTGGGACGTCGAGTTCATCGGTACCCAGATGGACCCGGGGCGCGGGTACGGCGCTCCCTGGATCATGAACGGCCCGTACCGCCGCTACGAAACGGGGTCCAGTTCGTCGGGCCGCCCGATGTTCTATGCAGACTTTATGACCATCCCCAACCATCCCGAATTCGACGGCCAGTTCTTCAACTGCGTCACCGAGATCCGCGACGACGCCGGCTACGAGTGGTATCCCAGCAACGACGTGGCGGGCAGCATCGGCCGGGGCACCCGCCAGACCAGACGCGCCCTCGATAGCATGGCGCTGGCCACCCTCTTTACCCACGGCCAGCACATCTATGGCATCACCCCCACCAACTGGCGCGCCATCCTGCAAGGCATCACCACCAACGTCGCCCCCTACGATCCCATCTACGTGACCATGGACTATGCCTGCCAGTACGTGCGCGCGACGGCGACCTCCGACATCGCCCAGGGCGAGTTCGACCCCTCCACCGGCGTGCTGACCACCACCCTGACCGGCGAGACCGACCTGCCGACCCAGTTCTACCTCTTCACGGGATGTGGTCCTGAGATCCTCGAGCAACGCATTGACGTGCCCACCTTCTCAGGCTCAACCGAAGTCGTTACCCGGCTCCCCGGCGCGTTGCAGCGCATCGAGATCAGCCCCCCGGCCGTCACCTTGGGTTTCAACGACCAACAGCAGTTCGTGGCCCAGGGGTACGATGCTGGCGACGCGCCGGTGCTGTGTGCCAATTACGCCTGGGGTGTGGTCAACGGCGGCGGCACCATTGATCAACATGGCCTCTTCACCGCCGGTACGACGCCGGGTACCTTCGCCGACACCGTCACCGCCAGCGACCAGGGTATCACCGGCACTGCCACCGTCGTCGTGGCCGAGTTCCCGGTGGACCATTTCGCCTTTGACTCAATCGGCGACCAGGTGCTGGGGGTGCCTTTCACCGTCACTCTCACCGCACTGGATGCCGAGGGACTGCCTGTGACGAGCTACGACGGCACGGCCACCCTCACCGACACCACCGCCACCATCGTGCCGGCCGTCACCGGCCCTTTTGCGAATGGCGCGTGGAGCGGAGAGGTGGCTATCCACCAGGCAGCCACGGGAGTGATCATCCGTGCGCAGGACGTGGCGACCGTCGGCAGCAGCAACCCCTTCACCGTGACCGAGCCGCCACCGATCCCGGCCTACGTAGTTACATCCACTTCCTATGTCCAGACCGCCGGCGTCCCCTTCACCGTGACCGTCTCCAGTGTCGAGACGACCATCAACCTATGGGAGGACGAACACCAGGATCCGGTGCTCACGACCTTTACCAATCCCGCCCTACTGAACGACCACGATGGACAGTGGGACGAATTCTGGTATCAATCCGGGCGGCCCTATCCCACCCTCCTGGCCGGCCACAACGAATGGGAGAACAACAACCTGCAGCCGATGCACTTTTTCGCCGGTGGCCTGCCCAACGGTCGCTACCGGGTGTGGGCCAACCTGTACACCAGCCGGTACACTCGCCACTATTATGGCTTCACGGAGGCCGAGGCCCGGGCCGGGACGCGCTGGGTGGACAACGTGGCCGGCGCGGGTGGATCGGACCAGCACGACGAGTACTCTCTGGGGATCGTCGAGATCACCGGCAACCGCTTCGACCTGTGGGCTGGCGACGGCGACCTGCTCGGCGGCTCTCCCTACTACTACGGCTGGGCCTGGCTCCGCCTGGAACCCGCCCTGCCGGAGACGACGATCAACCTGTGGGAGGATGCCCACCAGGACCCGGTGCTCACGACCTTTACCAATCCCGCCCTGCTGAACGATCACGACGGGCGCTGGGACGAGTTTCTGTACACCCCCAGCCGGCCTTTCCCCACACTCCTGGCCGGCCATAACGAGTGGGAGAACAATGGCCTGCAGCCGATGCACTTTTTCGCCACCAACGTCCCCGATGGGATCTATGAGGTGTGGGCCAACCTGTACACCGTCCGCCGTACCCGCTATTTCTACGGCTTCACCGAAGCGGAGGCGCGGGCTGGAGCCCGCTGGGTTGACGTCGCGGCCAACACGGCCGGCACGCAGCACACCGAATACAACCTGGGCACTGTCCAGGTCACCGGCGGCCGCTTTGACCTGTGGGCCGGCGACGGCGACCTGCTCTCCGGCGTGTCCTACTTCTATGGCTGGGCCTGGGCGCGGCTTGTCGCCAGCGGCATGACGATGAGTTCCAGTTCGCCCGGCATGCTGTTCGACGGCGACCACGACGGCGCCTTCGGCGAGCCAGGCGACGAGATCGGCCTCCTGGCCGGCGGGACCTTCGACATCGCCGCCCGCGATACGACCGCCGGCAGCGCGACCGTCATCACCGCCACCGACAGCGCCGGCTACTGGGGCCGCGCGACCTACACCATCCTGCCCGGCCCGCTGGCCCGCGTCGAAATCGAGCCCTCCGCCGCGTCGCTGCTTCCCTACGGCCAGCAGCAGTTTACGGCCACCGGGCTCGACCAGTGGGACAACCTCATCCAGGGGCTCGCCTTTCACTGGGACGTGGTCCACGGGGGCGGCGCGATTGACCAGGCCGGGCTGTTCACGGCCGGCTTTGCCCCTGGCCTCTACGCCGACACCGTCGTCGCCACGGGCGGCGGCCTCAGTGGGACGGCCACCGTCACCGTCGAGCTGGTGCCTGCCGACCACTTTGAGTTCGAGTTCATCTACGAGCCGCAGTACGCGGGCGTGCCCATCGAGCTCATCGTCACTGCGGCCGACGACGCCGGCGACCCGGTGACCGCCTACAACGGCCTGCCGGCCCTTTCCGACACCACCGGCACGCTGGTACCTGCAACCATCGGCCCCTTCACCGATGGCGTGTGGCAGGGGTACGGCACTATCGCAGGCGTGGCCAACGACGTGGTCATCACTGCCGACGACGGCGCGGCGACCGGCCAGAGCAACCCCTTCGACGTGCTGGGCTGGCCCGCGCACATCTACTCTCTCACCTCCACCTCCTACGTCCAGGTGGTGGGCCATCCGTTCAGCGTGACGGTGGCCCCCATCAGCCACACGATCAACCTGTGGGAAGACGCGCACCAGCGCCCGGTGCTCCAGACCACCACGAACGCCGGTGATCTCAACACGACGGATGGGCGCTGGACCGAGTTCCACTACGTCGCGGGGGGCCGCCCCTTCCCCTCGGTCATGGCCGGCGCCGACGAAGAAAACTATGGCCTGCCCACCATGCACTTTAACGCCGTGGGCATCCCCAACGGTACCTACCAGGTCATCGCCAACCTCTACACCGCAGGTTCCGGGCGCAACATGCGCTACTACTACGGCTTCACCCCCGGCGACCCCAAGGCACTCTACGTGGACACCGTCGGCGGCGCAGGCGGGTCGGACCAGCACGAGGAATATAACCTCGGCCAGGTCACCATCGCCAATGGCCGCTTCGACCTCTACGTGCGGGACGCCGACATCCTGGGCGGCACCTACCCCATCTTCGGCTGGGCGTGGGTGCGGCTGGAGCCGGCCTTCCCTCAGACGCGCATCAATCTGTGGGAGAACGCACACCAGGACCCCGTGCTCACCACCACGACCGCCATCCCTGACCTGATCCCCAACGACAACCAGTGGACCGAGTTCCACTACGCCCCGCGCGGGTATCCGGCCGTGTTCGCGGGCTACAACGAGTCCCCACCCTTGATGCGCTTTCACGCCGAGGGGATACCGGACGGCGAATACGCTCTGATCGCCAACCTCTATTGGTCGCACAACCTGCGCTACTACTGGGGTACCACGGCCGGCAACCCCCAGGCCCATTTCTACGACGTCACCTCCGGCCGGGCGGGCGACTTTGCCGAGTACCTCATTGACGAGCGCGTGACCGTGACCGGCGGTACTTGCGAACTCTTCGTCAACAACGCCGACCCGCTGCCGGGCGGCGCCGCCTACGAGTTCTACGGCTGGGCCTGGGTGCGGCTCGTGCCGACCTCCGTCACCATGTCCTCCAGTTCGCCCACCCTGCACTTCGACGGCGACGGCGACGGGACGTTCGGCGAAGCGGGCGACGACGTCCACCTGATGACCGGCGCGCCGTTCACCACCTGGGCGGTGGACACCATGCCGGGCACGAACGTGCTGATTACCGCCACCGACGACCTCGCTGGCACGGGCGTCGCCCGTTACACCATCCTCGACCTGGATACCATCGCCATCACACCGGCTGAAGCGACGCTCGATCCTGGAGGCACGCAGCAGTTCACAGCCCAGGCCTACGACAGCCTCGGCCACTCCATTCCCGGCCTGGCCTATGCCTGGTCGGTGGCCAACGGGGGCGGCACCATAGACGGGAATGGCCTGTTCACGGCCGGCACCATCGCCGGTGAGTACCCGGCTACTGTCGTGGCCGGATACGCAGGTGTGTCCGGCACCGCCAGCGTGACGGTGCGCTCGGGGCCGCCAGTCGCGCTGGAGTGGGCGCCGCTATATGGCCCGCAGTACGCCGCTGTACCCTTCCTGGCGGACCTGGTCGCCCGCGACGCCTATGGGAACGTCGCCACCGGCTACAATCGTGCGGTGAGCCTGTCGGACACCACCGCCACCCTCACGCCGCCCACCGTCACGCTCGTGGATGGCCGCTGGACCGGCGAGTTGCGCGTAGACGCGGTGGCGGAGGACGTGGTCGTCTCTGCCCAGGAGGGCGCCTTCGCCGCCCACACCCTCCCCTTCGACGTGCTCCCTGCTCCGGAGCAATCCTACCTCGTCACTTCCGACTCTTACCTCCAGACGGCCGGCGTACCGTTCACGGTCACCGTCACCGCCATCTCTAGCACGGTCAACCTGTGGCAAGACAACCACCAGCGCCCCGTCCTGGAGACTTTTACCGACCCGGCGCTCTTCAACCAGACCGACGGCCGGTGGGACGAGTTCCTATGGGCCGGGCACCGCGATTACCCCGGCGTCTTCGGCGGCATCTCCGAGGCCATCTCGGAGACGCTGGAGCCGCTGCACTTTTACGCCGTGGTGCCCAACGGCACCTACCGCATGATCGCCAACCTCTACCGCTCCAACGACTACCGCTACTCTTACGGCTTCGACCCTGCCCACGTGCGTGCTCACTCGGTGGACGTGACGGCCGGCCCTGTCGGTGACTTTGCCGAGTTCGACCTGGGCACCGTGACGGTCACCGGCAACCGCTTCAACCTGTACACCGACCACGCCCAGGTGATCGTCAATCGTGGGGCCTTCCCCTACTTCGGCTGGGCCTGGATCCGGCTGCTGCCGGTCTCGCCCGAGCAGCAGATCAACTGCTGGGAGGACGACCACCAGGAGCCGGTGCTGGCGACCACCACCAACCCCGCCGACCTGCTTCCCACCGACGGCCGCTGGACCGAGTTCCACTACGCGGCCGGGGGCCGCCCCTTCCCGGCGGTCTTTGCGGGGGCCGAAGAGGAGAACCATGGCCTGCCCGTGATGCGCTTCTACGGGGACGTACCCAATGGCACGTATGAACTCATCGCCAACCTCTACACCTCCGGCGCCGGGCGCAACATGCGCTACTATTACGGCTTCACACCCGACGCACCCAAGGCGCTCTACGTGGACACCGTCGGTGGCAGCGGCGGGGCGGACGAACACACCGAATACAGCCTGGGCCTGGTCACCGTCGCCGGCGGCCGCTTTGACCTGTACGTGCGGGATGCCGACCTGCTTCCCGGCGCCGGCACGTATCCCTTCTTCGGCTGGGCGTGGGTGCGCCTGGTCGCCAACCGCGTCACCATGAGTTCCAGTTCGCCCACCATGCACTTTGACGCCGACGGGGACAGCACCTTTGGCGAGCCGGGCGACGAGGTCGAGACGCTCGCCGGAACCACCTTCGACGTCAGCGCCCGCGACGCGACGGCCGGCACGCAGGTCGTGATCAGGGCCACCGACGACGCAGGCAACTGGGGGGCCGCCACCTACACGGTGACCCATGCCGCAGCAGTCTCCATGGACGTTACCCCGCTTGAGGAAACGGTCGTGGCCGGCCAGAACGTGACCTATCACGCCGCAGCCCAGGATACCTACAGCAACACCTGGGACACGACCGCCGAAACCCACTTTAGCATCGAGGCAGGAGCGGGCGGCACCTGGGCGGACAACGTCTACACCAGCCAGTCCGCCGGCGATTGGACCGTCACCGGCGCGTACGCCGGCCTGGCCGGCGCGGCCACCCTCCACGTCCGGCCCGCCGCCGCCCTGTCCGTCACCAAGACCAGTTCCGCGGACCCGGCCAGGGCCGGAGACCCCCTCACCTACACCGTCACCGTCCTCAACACCGGCCCCGCGACCGCCCTGGGTGTAGTCGTCACTGACACCCTGCCCGTGAGCGTGACGTCCGGCTCCGCCACACCCAGCCAGGGGACCTGCAGCGGAGCGGCCACCCTCGTCTGCACCCTCGGCGATCTCCCCGCCGGCGTTACCGCCACGGTGGTCATCGCCGTCACCCCTGGGGCGGCCGGCCCGCTCACCAACACCGCCCAGGCCTCGGGCACCGACCCGGCCGGCAATCCGCTGACCGGCACCGGCACCGCCTCCCTGCGCGTCATCGGGCCTGCCATCCGCGTGCGCAAGAAGGCCAGCGCGCAGACGGCCAGCGTGGGCGACACGATCACCTACACCTACACCGTGGACAACGCGGGCGACGCCACGCTCACCGGCGTCAGCGCCAGCGACGACCGGCTGGGCCTCATCCCCCTGGGGCGCACCACCCTGGCTCCAGGCGAGACCACTACCGGCACCGCCACGTACACGGTGACAGAAAGCGACCTGCCCGGCCCACTCACCAACACCGTCACCGTCACCGGCACTCCCCCGGCGGGCGACGTGGTGAGCAACACCGCCACCGCCACCGTCTCCCTCAAGCCCACGGGCACCATCATCTACCTGCCCATCGTCCTGAACAAATACACCCCTCCCGCCCCCGACCTGGTGGTCGAGCGAATCACCGTCGCCGGCAGTCGCGCCCAGGTCGTCATCAAGAACCAGGGCGACGCCCCCGTCCTCAGCCACGACGAATTCTGGGTGGACCTGTACGTGGACCCCCACCCCGTCCCCACCGCCGTCAACCAGGCCTGGGACGCGCTGTGCAGCCGGGGCATCGTGTGGGGCGTCACCGCCCCTGCCCTGCCCCTGGCAGTCGGGCAGACCATCACCCTCACCATCGGCGATGATTACTACTGGGACGACTATAGCCATTTCCCCACTCCCCTGCCCGCAGGTCTCCCCATCTACGTCCAGGTGGACTCGGCCAACCTGAACTCTACCTACGGCGGGGTGCTGGAGAACCACGAGCAGCGGGGGGAACCGTATAACAACGTCAGCGGCCCCGTCTTATCGGCGCTCAGCACGCTGAGCCACGCGCCAGCAGAGGTAGGGCGGCCTGTCCAACGGGATCCCCGGCGCACAGAAGGCCACCGGCTACCGCTCAGGCCATGAGAGTTCGCGGGTGCCAGGCGCCCACCAGGCGCCTGGCGCCTCGCTGGTCAGTGAACAGGAGATTGCGAATATGCGTACAAGTAACGTTCAATCGGGAATCTGCGTGGCGCTTGCCCTCATCACCGCGGTCGTCGGCATCGTGGAGATAGTGACGTGGCCGGCCCCCACGGCGCAGGCCGCTCCATTCCGCCTGCCCCCCCGCCCCACGCGCCATCCCCAGGTCCTACCCGATCCCCCTCGGGCACCCTCTGGCGGCTTCATTGACTTGCACGTCTTGTTCACCCCCGAGGGGCTACAGGCGGTCGCCCACTGGCAGGAACTATGGACCATCGTGCAATGGCAAGATCGGGCCGGAGGATGGCACGACGTCACCGGCTGGCAGGGTACACTCGACGAGGCCGTCTCCACCGAGGGCCAGAAGGTGTGGTGGGTGGCGGACGAGGATCTGGGCACGGGCCCCTTCCGCTGGGTAGTCTACCAGGGCCACGCAGGCAGGGAGCTGGCATGCAGCGAGCCGTTCGATCTGCCAGGCGCGGTCGGCGAGACAGTGAGGGTAGAGGTGCTGCTCTCCGACCCGTGATTCAGCCGTAGAAACCGGGTTTTTCCCAAAAACCCGGTTTCTCTGGGGCAAAACCTGGTTTCTCTGCCCTACGTGCTCCGCCGTACCTGTGTCGCCGCCTCGAAACCTGCCGCGAGCGCCTTCAGGTTGACTTCCGCGCTCCCGCGCGGTGCGCGGGCCCGCACCGCTGCCT
>Ga0315284_10015555_pt1 | contig 10813 bp, 4 predicted proteins | sample YL17G09_16_MG_FD_203696 | JGI IMG/M metagenome (GOLD analysis project Ga0315284, IMG submission 203696) | Sediment microbial communities from Yellowstone Lake, YNP, Wyoming, USA - YL17G09_16 | ecosystem: Environmental > Aquatic > Freshwater > Lake > Sediment | place: USA: Wyoming | collected...
AATAAAATTGTAACGGTTAATTGGCAATTTACGACTGAAGATGCTAGGGTAAAATTACGCCGCCTTTATCCGACACTTGAATGTTGACGAGACACTAGTGACAGGGTACTCCCGTGATTACCTGATCGGAACCGATTTCTCTGACTATTTCACTGATATAGAGAAAGCAAAGAAAGGATATACGAAAGTGTTTGATGACGGTGTTGTGCAGGATTTCTCACTTGAGATCCGGCACAGGGATGGAAAAATAACCCCGGTAATGTATAATGCCACAATCTACCGCGATGAATCAGGAAATATTTGGGGTGTCTTTGCCGCAGCACGGGACATTACCGAGCGCAAAGCGGCAGAAGAAGCACTCACTGCGACAAACAAGAAACTCACCCTCCTCTCCAGCATCACCCGGCACGACATCACCAACCAGCTGACGGTACTTGTCGGATACCTCCGCATTCTGGAAAAGAAGCAACCGGATACTTCATTCAGCGAGCATTTTAAAAAGATCAACACGTCTGCACAGCGGATCTCTGCCATGATCAAGTTCACCAAAGAATACGAGAAGATCGGCGTCAATGCCCCGGTCTGGCAGGAATGTCGCACACTCGTAGACACAGCGGTAAAGGAAACTCCGCTTGGAAAGGTTCTGGTGAAGAACGAACTTCCTGCTGGTGCCGAAGTCTGGGCAGATCCGCTGGTTGTCAAGGTCTTTTACAACCTGATGGACAATGCGGTGAGTTATGGCGGGAAGATCACTACCATCCGGTTCTTTGCAGAGGAATCCGCTGATGATCATCTCATAGTATGTGAGGATGATGGCGACGGTGTCGTTGCAGGAGAGAAGGAGAAGATCTTCGAGCGCGGGTTTGGGAAGAACACCGGGCTTGGCTTGGCACTTTCGCGGGAGATTCTTTCGATCACCGGCATCACCATCCGGGAGACCGGCGAACCGGGCAAGGGAGCACGGTTTGAGATGACGGTACCGAAAGGGGCGTGCCGCTCAAGCATTTGTGAAACGGTCGGGACTGAACATGCAAAAAACAAGAGATAGCGATTCAAGGGGGACTCATGGATATCCGTAGAAAAACTCTGCTGGCACTTGGCCTCACCTTTATTGTACTCTTCTGCATAATCACGGGTGTCTCGATGTTCCTGTATGTGGATCAACTCGGGCGTCTGGAACAGCAACAGGTAACAAAAGATGTTACGGAAGTAACCGGTGCCATAGCAAACGAGCAGGATGACCTCAGTAACACTCTTCACGACTGGTCATACTGGGATGACACGTACTTGTTTGCCCTTGATCTCAACCAGGATTATATCATTGAGAATTTAAATGAAAACTCTCTCTCGGCACTCCGCGTCAACCTCTTTATCGTGACTGATAACAAAGGACACATCATCTATGGTAAGATAGTGGATCCGGTTACCGGTCGTGAAACCCCGCTTCCTGAAAATATTAATCAGTTCCTCCCTCCCGGTCACCCCTTCCTTAACCATACCTCCGTGCCGGGTACGAATGCCGGCCTTCTCCTTCTCCCAGCAGGACCCATAATGATTGCATCATCGCCTGTGCTTGACAACAACAGGCAAGGACCTTCGCATGGTGTCCTCGTAATGGGAAGGTCTCTTGATGAGCGCACATTTGCCCGTATCTCCCGTGCCACGGGAAACGCCGTGTCCGCTCACTGGAACGGAGATCTGGGTGCTGATGACCTGCAACTATCACTCCTGCAAAAAATGAACCCGGATTCTGCCGTTATCAGCATTCCCAGTTCAGAGGGTATTATTTCGGGATACAGGGTCATCAACGATGTTAATGGCCAGAAAATTCTGCTTGTTACCGATCAGCCACGTGATCTCTACCGAAACGGACTTGCGATCATCCAGATGTACCTGGTCCTCTTTACGTTTGTAATATTAGTCACCCTGGTTATTGTCCTGCTACTCGTAGACCGGATCATCCTGAAACGGTTGAATCACTTAACAAACCGCGTCAGGAAGATTGGGCAGGGTGTTGATGACAACATGAAGCCGGAACTTACCGGGAGTGATGAAATTGCTCACCTCGAGCAGGCAATCCTGTCCGCCCACACCGATCTGACGAACAGCGGGCAGGAGCTCAGAAAATACTCAACCTCGCTCGCTGCGGCAAACAGAAAACTCAACGTCCTCACAAACCTGACACGACAAGACTTAACCAGCCAGATCTTTGTCCTGAACGGCTACCTTCAGCTGGCAAAAAAGCAGGCTGCCGGACAGGATCACATCATCGAGACCGTACAAAAAAGTGTTGAAGCGGTCCGGTTAATTAACGAGACCATTGAATATTCAAAAGATTACCAGGACATGGGAGCAAAACCCCCGAAATGGCAGAACGTCAAGATGACGTTGTTGCTGGGGCTCTCCCATATATCCATTGGGCAGATCCAGCACAGTATTGAAACAGAAAATCTCGAGATCTTTGCCGATCCCCTGCTGGAAAAGGTCTGCCAGCGCCTCTTCGAAAACTCGGTGAAGCATGGCGACCATGTCACCCGGATCCGTGTCTGGCACACGGTCACTCCTGACGCGGTCACTATCCTATTTGAAGATGACGGCGTTGGTATCCCTCAGGCGAAGAAGGAACAGATCTTTTTACGCGGCGACGGAACCAGTGCCACTAGGGGGAGTCTCATCTTTGTCCGGGAAATTCTCGACATCACCGGCATCACCATCAAAGAGACCGGCGTACCGGGCAAAGGAGTACGGTTTGAGATGACGGTGCCGAAGGGAGTGTGGCGGATTGGGGGGACGAAAGAATAATGGCAGCAAACAAGAGGGAAGAAGAGGCAGAGGAGACAGAGATCCGCACCCATTCGATACGGGATGATGTGGAAAATAATCCCGCAGACTCCCCTGATCTGAAAAGGCCGGCACCGGATGAGAGGTCAACCGTTTTTACCGAGAGCAAGCAAGAACTCTTGAACATCGGTATTGAGAAAAAACTCAGCCTGCTTCTCATACCCTGTGCCCTTGTCATTATTGCATTACTGGTCGCTCTGAATATACCAACCGCCTTTGAACCTCCCCTTGTTCTGCCGTTAATGAATACCGTCTTTCTTGGCATTATCCCCATCGTTATTGCTTACATCACGTTTAAGGTCTATACAAAAAGCGGATCTGCAAGCGTGCTCCTGATTGGATCGGGTATCCTCATCTTCGGGCTTGGTTCGATTGTTGCCGGCTGGGTCAACCCTCTTTCCGGTGGTCCGAATATGACTGTCACCATCCACAACACCTGCGCGTGTATTGGATCGATCTTAATTCTTGCCGGAGCGATAATGAGTCATACCCCCGCGAAATCCGGCAGGGCAATTAAGAATACCGGAACAATTGCCGCCGCCTATACTGCAATTGTACTCTTTGTTACGATCTTCAGTCTCGCAACCCTGCAGGGAATTATCCCGCCGTTCTTTGTTCCGGGTTCCGGACCAACCGTGCTCAGGCAGGTTATTTTAGAAAATGCAACCGCACTCTTTGCCCTGTCATCAGTGCTTTTCATGGTGGCGTATCGTAAGGGGAGATCAGATTTTTTCTTCTGGTACTCGGTTGCCCTCGCACTGATCGCGATCGGTCTTCTGGCGGTCTTCGTTCAGCCCTCGGTCGGCAGCCTCATTGGGTGGGTAGGAAGATCGGCACAGTATATCGGGTTTGTTTTTGCATTGTATGCCGTGCTTGTCGCCAAGAAGACTGCGACTGCAAAAGGCCTTCCTCTTGAGGATGTTATCGGGAATTTCTTTGTTGATGCGGAGCAGAATTACCGGCAACTGGTGGAGACGGCGACTGATGCCATTGTCACCTTTGACGAAGACTACCGGGTGCTTCTCTGGAATTCGGCTGCTGAGCGGATGTTTGGTTACCCGCGTGATGAAGCGATCGGGGCATCGTTTCTAAAACTGGTGATCGATGACCGGTATATTGCGGTTATCAAAAACGATGAGCAGGATATCTCTGGCCGTGATATTCCGGCGCTGACTCCGGTACCGGTTGAGATTGTCGGTAAACGCAAAGACGGGGCGCTCTTTCCGGCGGAACTGACCATCTCCCGGCGCTGGCAGGAGGGGCGGTTAATCCATACCTGCATCCTGCGGGATATTACAGAGCGCAAGCGGGCGGAAGAGGGACTCCTCAGGAAAAACGATGAACTGGCTGCAAATGGTGAGGAACTAAAAACACAGTTCGATGCACTCACCGAGAGCGAACGTATTACCCGGTTAAGTGAAGAACGGCTGATCATGGCGCAGGAGATCGGTCGCACCGGCTCGTGGGAATATAATGTGCAGACCGGTAAAATCTGGGGATCAGAAGAAGGTTTCCACATCTACGGGTTCCCTCCGGTAGCGGGTGATTTCCCCCTTGATGATATCGAAGCCTGCATCCCGGAGCGGGAGCGGGTCCACCAGGCACTCACTGACCTCATCACAAAGGGGCAAGAGTACAATATTGAATGTGCCATAAATCCCGCAGACGGTTCTGCCCAAAAGATTATTCATTCCATTGCCCGGCTCGAAAAGGATGAACAGGGTAACCCGCTCAGGGTCGTGGGTGTCATCCATGACATCACCGATATCTGGCAGATTGAGGCACTGCGGGAAAGTGAAACGAGTTATCGCGGGCTCTTCAACACCATCTGGCAGGCGATCTATATTCTCAATCCGGACGGCACTTTTGTTGATGTGAACGAAGGCGCAGAAGCAATGTACGGCTATGCCCGCGAAGAGTTTATCGGGAGAACACCGGAGTTCCTCTCAGCGCCGGGAAAGAATGATCTGGCAGCAGTAATGGAATACATAAAAAAAGCGTTTGCCGGTAAACCCCAGTTGTTCGGATTCTGGGGCCTGCGCAAGGGAGGGGAAATCTTCCCCAAGGATGTCTATCTCTACAAGGGCACGTACTTTGGAAAGGATGTGATTATCGCTAATGGTTCAGATATCACCGAGCGCAAGAAGGCAGAAGAGGCAATCCGGGAAAGTGAAGCCCGCTTCCGAAGTTACTTTGATATGCCATTGCAGGGCATTGCCATCACCTCTACTGAGAAAGGCTGGCTTCAGGTCAATAACCGCATCTGTTCAATGCTGGGTTATACCCGGGATGAGATCATCCGGATGACTTGGACGGAAATAACACACCCTGATGATCTTGCCGCTGATGTGGAACAATTTAATCGTCTTCTCTCTCGTGAAATTGAACAGTATACTTTGGAAAAGCGTTTTATTCGTAAAGATGGGAGTGAAATCTGGACCAAAATTGCCGTGGGGTGCGTAAGGAAACCCGATGGTAATGTGGATTATATTGTTGCTGTGATGGAGGATATCACCAACAGGAAACTAGCAGAAGAGGCGCTGGTATCTGCTCATGAGAGACTCAACGAGGCGTATCACCTGGCACATATCGGGACCTGGGACTGGATTAAAGAAACTGATACCGTGACCTGGTCTAAGGAACTGTACAATATCGCCGGGAGGGACCCCTCACTACCAGCGCCAACCTATGCAGAGCACCCACGTGTCTATACTCCCGCCAGCTGGGATCGTCTGAGTGGTGCTGTTACAAGAACACTCACTTCCGGTGAAACGTACAACCTTGAACTGGAACTCGTTCGTCCGGATGGCAGCATACGATGGGTAAATGCATTCGGTGGCGTCAAACGTGACGGGAAAAGCAAAGTCACCGGACTTCATGGCACGGTGCAGGACATCACAGAGCGCAAGCAGGTGGAGGTGGTGCTGCAGGAGAGCAGGGAGTTGTTTGCCACAGCTTTCAACAGTGGACCGCTCATGTTGGCGATCAGTGATATTGATACGGGCAAGTATCTGAATATCAATGAGACATTTACCCGATTTACAGGATATTCCCGGGATGAGGCAATCGGGAAAAACTCAGTTGAGCTGGGCTGTATTCGTCCGGAAGACCGGGACAGTCTTTTACAGGAACTGAAAAGAACAGGAAGGGTTGCAGGCAAAGAGTTCAGGTTAACAAAGAAAGACGGGGAATCAGGCTGGTATTTGTTTTTCGGAGAGATTATTAAAGTATCCGGAAAAAACCGACTCCTGTCCATTGCAGAAGACATCTCCGAACGCAAACAGTCGGAACAAACAATACAACACGCTCTTGCAGAAAAAGAAGTCCTCCTGCGCGAGATTCACCACCGGGTCAAGAACAACCTTGCCGGAATCATATCGCTAATCAATCTCCAGACATCTTCCCTCACCGATCCTATTCAAATTTACCTGTTCAAAGACCTGGAAACCCGGATCCGGAGCATGGCACTCGTCCATGAGTCGCTCTACCAGACAAAAGATATTGCCCACATTCGTTTAGCCACTTATACGGAAAACCTGACCCGGTACTTGTTCCAGGTATACGAGTCAGTGACCAATGTCCGGTGCAGGATCGATATGGGAGAGATCACGATGCCTATCGAGACAGCCACTCCCTGCTGACTGGTCATGACCGAGATCGTCACCAACTCGCTGAAATATGCATTCCCTAAAACATTCTCCTGCGGCGAAATCCGCAAAGAACCCTGCACGATTAGCATCACCATGCACCGCGAGGGCAGCGACTATATTCTCACCATCGCAGACAACGGCATCGGGATACTACCGGAAGGAACTGATGTCACGATGAAGACCTCGCTTGGTTTGTACCTGATCGGGTTCATTGTAAAGCACCAGTTGCAAGGAAGTACTGAAGTAAGCACCGGTAACGGAACCGCGTACACGATTCGGTTCCCAGAGCCGGCAGCAAAGGAGCGAAAGCCCGATGAATAAGCACAGTATCCTTGTCGTTGAGGATGAAGCCCTCATTGCAGCAAACATTGTCGAAACCTTATCCTCGCTCGGGTATACGGTTCACGAACCGGTTGCCAAAGGTGAGGATGCGATCCGTGCGGTAAACGCCCAACAACCCGATCTTGTGCTCATGGACATCCAACTGATCGGGGCGATGAACGGTATAGAAGCCGCAGAGAAGATCCGGGCAATCGCCGACATTCCAATCGTGTACCTCACCGCTCAAACGGATGACCTGCGCCTCAAGCAGGCACAGCTCACGGAACCGTATGGCTATATAGTAAAACCTGTACATAGACGTGAACTCAATGCCACAATCGAGATGGCGCTGTACAAACATGCACTCGACCGGAAACTCAAAGAAAGCGAGGAACGCAATCGATTCATTGTAGAGGCGTTGCCCGGTATCATCTTTCGTTTTTCGGCTGATGGACGCTTTATTGACTGTCAGTTTAACAAAGGGGATCTTTTGCTGCTCCCTCCGGACCAGATGATTGGGAAACAAGTAACAGAAATCCTGCCGCCAGACCTGGCACACCTGACTGAGAGAAAAATCAGGGAAACGCTCGATAGCGGACAACTGCAAACATTTGAGTATTCGCTCACTTTGCAAGATCAGGAACACTTTTTTGAAGCTCGCATGATAACCAGTGGGATCAACTCCGTATTGGCTTTCGTTTACGACATCACCGAGCGCAAAAAGGCAGAAGAGGCGCTGCGGGAGAGTGAAACAAAACACCGGGCCTTATTTGAATCCATTGCTGACACGGTATTTTTAATTGACCAGAAGACCGGTAACATCCTCGATGTAAACCCGGCGGCGAACCGGCAATATGGGTTTGACCACGACGAGTTTGTCCGGATGAATGCTGTGGATGTGTCTGCCGAACCTGAACAAACAGTCAGAGCCATCGAAAGACCGGTATCGAATATTCCCTTACGGTATCATCACCGCAAGGATGGCAGCATCTTTCCGGTAGAACTTACGGCAAGTACGTTTGAACTGCAGGGAAAAACCATTATCATCGCCACGGCCCGGGACATCACCGAGCGCAAGCGGGCGGAGGATGTGCTGAATGAGAGCGAGTCATTCAACCGGGGTCTTGTGGAGAACCTGCCCGAGTACATCATTGTATACGGAGCGGACGGAAAGATCCTCTATGTGAACCCGGCCACGGAGAGGGCACTTGGGTATAATGTGGAGGAGTTGGTCGGCACATCCGTGCTCTCATATATTGCAGAGGAGCACCGCGAGGATGTGATCTCAACGATGAAGCTCCGCAAGGAAGGGCGTGAAGTCCCTGTCTATGAAACCGTTCTTGTCGCACAGGACGGGCACCGGAAACCAGTGATCGTGAAAGGCACACCGATCCGGTACCACGACGGCCCTGCCACCCTCATTCTTCTTGTTGATATCACCGATCGGAAACGGGTGGAAGAGGCACTGCGGGAGAGCGAGGAAGTATTCCGTGAGGTGTTCAATAATGCAAACGATGCTATATTCCTCCATGAATTACTCCCTGACGGATTACCCGGTCATTACTTCCGGGTCAATGATATTGCATGCAAGCGTCTGGGGTATTCCAGCGAAGAATTATACAAAATGTCGCCGAGGGATATTGTATCTACCCAACATAACCTGAATATACCTGATATTGCAGCAAAATTAAAATCCAAAGGTTACGGAACATTCGAAACAGTACACCAAAGAAAAGATGGATCCACATTCCCTGTTGAGATTAATACGCATATTTTTTTATTACAAGGAAGGCAGGTTGGATTATCCATTGTCCGGGACATCACCGAGCGCAAACTGGTGGATAATGCGCTGCGGGACAGCGAAGAGAAATTCAAGCAGTTATTCACCCGTATGCCAAGTGCAGTCGCGATCTATGATGCCGTGGATGACGGTGAAGATTTTATTATCAAAGATTTCAATACAGCCGCAGAAAAAATCGAGGGGATCAAAAAAGACGATCTTATCGGCAAACGCGTGACACAGGTTTTCCCCGGCGTTAAAGACTTTGGCGTATTTGCTGTCTTCCAGCGTGTCTGGAGAACAGGACAGCCTGAGTTCTTCCCCTCAGCGATCTATCGTGATGAGCGTGACCCCGGTACATGGCGCGAAAGCTGGGTGTACAAACTGGCAAGCGGTGAAATTATATCTATTTACAACGATATCACCGAGCGTAAGCGGGCTGAATCTGCATTAACAGAATCATTTGCGATATTTAAGACCGTCATGGACAGTCTTGACGCGCTGGTGTATGTAGCCGATATGAAAACCCATGAAATCCTGTTTATCAACCAGTATGGCAGGAAGATTTTTGGCGATATTACCGGAAAAATATGCTGGGAATCACTTCAGGTGGATCAGAAAGGCCCCTGCCCGTTCTGCACGAATGAAAAAATACGGGATTCGGATGGCAATCCTACCAGAATCCTGATCTGGGAGTTCCGGAACACCATCACCGGACAATGGTTTGAATGCCATGACAGCGCGATCCGGTGGACTGATGGCAGAATTGTGCGTATTGAGATTGCCTCTGACATCACTGAACGCAAGCGGATTGAAGGGGAACTCCGGGAGAGCGAAACCCGCTTCCGCACCATCATCCACTCGATGCAGTTTGGCATTGTCATCATTGATGCGAACACCCACGCAATCCTTGACGCTAACGATAAAGCACTTGAAATGATTGGAGGGAGTAATGAATCGGTTTCAGGTTCGGTCTGCCATCGCTTTATCTGTCCTGCTGAACTGGGTAAATGTCCGGTTACGGATCTGGGGCAGACGGTTGATTCTTCTGAACGCGTAATTCTCACCATGCGAGGGGGGAGGATACCGATCCTCAAGAGTGTTGTCAGGACAAATCTGGGAGGAAAGGAAGTATTGATAGAATCCTTCATTGACATCACCGAGCGCAAACGGGCAGAGGAAACACTACGGGAGAGTGAGGAGCGATATCGCAACGTCGTTGAAGACCAGACCGAGTTTATCTGCCGGTTCCTCCCGGACGGCACACACGTCTTTGTCAACGATGCCTATTGCCGGTATTTCGACAAGAAACGGGAGGAGATCATCGGGCACCGGTTCAGACCCGTAATCCTCCCGGAAGACCGGGAAATTGTCGCCCGGCATCTTGCCTCAATAACCCCGGATCACCTCGTGATGGATATCGACCATCGGATCATCATGACCAACGGCAGTATCCGCTGGCAGCGATGGAGTGACCGTGCAATCTTTGACCCTGACGGCAGGGTTATTGAATACCAGTCGGTTGGTCGGGATATCACGGAACAGAAAGAACTCGAAAAGGAGATGGAGTTCCATACGCAGGAACTCAGGAAATTTTCTACCTCTCTCACTGCAGCAAACAAGAAACTCAACCTCCTCTCCAGTATCACCCGGCACGACATTACCAACCAGCTGACGGTACTCGTAGGATACCTCCGCATCCTGGAAAAGAAGCAGCCGGATACATCATTCAGTGAGCATTTTAACAAGATCAACACGTCTGCACAGCGGATCTCCGCCATGCTCAAGTTCACCAAAGAATACGACAAGATTGGGGTCAATACCCCAGTCTGGCAGGACACTCGCACGCTCGTAGATTCTGCGGCAAAGGAGGCACCGCTCGGAAAGGTTCTGGTGAAGAACGATCTCCCTGCCGGTGCCGGAGTGTTCGCCGACCCGCTGGTTGTCAAGGTGTTTTACAACCTGATGGATAACGCAGTCCGGTACGGCGGGAAGATCACGACCATCCGGTTCTTTGCGGAGGAATCCACTGATGAGCATCTCATCGTGTGCGAGGATGATGGCGACGGTGTCGTTGCCGGAGAGAAGGAGAAGATCTTCGAGCGCGGGTTTGGGAAGAACACCGGGCTGGGTCTGGCACTTTCGCGGGAGATTCTCTCGATCACCGGCATCACCATCCGGGAGACCGGTGAACCGGGCAAAGGCGCCCGGTTCGAAATGA
>Ga0315284_10015557_pt1 | contig 10813 bp, 7 predicted proteins | sample YL17G09_16_MG_FD_203696 | JGI IMG/M metagenome (GOLD analysis project Ga0315284, IMG submission 203696) | Sediment microbial communities from Yellowstone Lake, YNP, Wyoming, USA - YL17G09_16 | ecosystem: Environmental > Aquatic > Freshwater > Lake > Sediment | place: USA: Wyoming | collected...
GCGTTTCGAGCTTTATCCCTTCGTCGATAGCGGCGTCGACCTCAGTCGCCAGCGCCGGCATCTCGGCGCGGGTGCGCCGATAGAGGATTGTGACGCTTTCCACCGCCGGTTGGCGCAAAGCCACACGCGCCGCGTCGACAGCGGAATCTCCGCCGCCGATTACTCCGACTCGCCCTTTGGCAATCTTCTCACCGCGGAGATTGAAGTCTTTCAGGAACTGAATGGCCGGGTAAACGCCTTCGATGTCCTCGCCCTCGATGTTGAGCTTGCGGCTCTTGTGGGCGCCCATCGCCAGGAAGATTGATTTGTATCCCTGATTGAAAAGCTCGTCGATCGTGATATCGCGGCCAAGTTTGGTATTGCACTGCACCGTGACATTCTCGTCGACCAGCGATTCAATTTCTTTATCGAGAATTCCGCGCGGCAGGCGGTATGACGGTATGCCGCAGGTGAGCATGCCGCCAAGGATGCCCTCGGACTCATAAACGGTCACCTTATACCCTTTAAGTGAGAGATAATGAGCCGCCGTCAGGCCGCTGGGACCGGAACCGATGATGGCTATAGGTCTTTCGCCGTTGCCATTGGCCGACATCCTCTCGGGCTTGAATGTCAACGGATCGATGGTGTCTGTCACGAAACGCTTCAGGGCCCTGATAGCAACCGGGCTCATGCCGGTGGTGCCGAGCTTGCAGCGCGATTCGCACTTATGGTCGCAGACTCGGGCGCAGACCGACGGGAACGGGTTGGTTTCGCGAATAGCCTTGTAGGCTTGTTCATATTCGCCGTGTGCAATATGAGCCACGTATCGCCAGGCCTCGGTGCCGATTGGACAGGCCGACTGGCACGGCGCGCCGACAATCTCCTTGCAGACAAAGGCGTCACAGCGCTGATCCCAGATATGACGCTCGTATTCGCCTTTGAAATATTTCAGTGTTGAGAGCACAGGGTTGGAGGCTGTGTTGCCCAGGCCGCACATGGTGGTGTCTTTCACCACCTCGGCCAGTTCAGCCAGCAGGTCAACATGCGCCATGCTTGCCTTGCCGGAGGTTATGTCATCTAAAATCTCGTGCATCCGCTGGGTGCCCTTGCGACAGGTGAAGCATTTCCCGCACGATTCGTCCTTGAGGAAATTCATATAGTACTTGGCGATATCGAGCATGCAGGTGTTATCATCCATGACGATCATGCCACCTGAGCCCATAATCGAGCCGGCTTTGGTCAGGCTGTCATAGTCAATAGGCAGATTGAACATGTTGGATGGTATACATCCGCCGGATGGCCCGCCGGTTTGAACCGCCTTGATCCTGGCGTTGCCCGATGGCCCGCCGCCGATATCGTTGACGATTGTCTCTATCGTTGTCCCCATTGGAACCTCGACCAGGCCGGTATATTTGACCTTGCCGACGAGGCTGAAGATCTTGGTGCCGGAGTTGTTCTTGGTGCCGATCTTGGCAAAATCCTCGGCGCCCATATCGAATATGACCGGGATATTGGCCCAGGTCTCGACATTGTTAATCGCGGTCGGGCGGCCGTTGATTCCCTTCTGCACCGGGTATGGCGGCCTCTGCCTTGGCTCGCCGACCTTGCCCTCTATAGAGCGCATGAGCGCCGTCTCCTCACCGCAAACAAACGCGCCTGCGCCCTTGACGATCCCGATATCGAATGAGAAATCGGTGCCAAGGATATTTTCGCCCAGGAGGCCCAGCTCGCGCGCCTGACGGAGCGCGATTATGAGGTGCTTGATCGCCAGCGGGTATTCGTTACGCACATAAATGACGCCTTCGGTGGCGCCAGTGCCGTACGCCCCGATCAACATTCCCTCTAAGATGCTATGGGGATTGCCCTCGAGAACGCTGCGGTCCATATAGGCGCCGGGGTCGCCCTCGTCGGCATTGCAGACGAGATATTTGCCGGTATTGCCGTTTTGTTTCGCTAGCATTTCCCACTTGAGCCCGGTGGGGAATCCAGCGCCGCCGCGGCCGCGGAGGCCCGACGTTTTTACCTCATTTAGCACCCAGTCGCGTTCGCCCCTCTCGAGGACATCGACCAGCGGTTCGTAGCCGCTGTTTTCGATATAATTGTAAATCCTGATCGGGTCGACCTTTTCGTTCCGAGAGAGGATCAGGCGGAGTTGCTTTTTATAAAACGGGATATCGGACTGCTTTATCACCGGCTGTCCGGTCTGGGGGTCCTTGAAGGGCAAGTCTTCGAGGACCGCATCTCTGGACACCGCATCCACGACCCGCACCATATCCTCAAGGCCAACCTCAGGGTAGAATATGCCGTGCGGTTCGATCAGGACCGATGGTTCCATTTCGCAGAATCCATGACAGCCGGTGATTCGCAGATTAATCTTGTTGGCGAGCCCTTTGGATAGGATCTCGCGCTTGGTAATTCTTATCAAGTCATTGGCGCCGCTCGCCTGACCGCAGGTCCCGGCCGAGATGATGATGGTCGGGATCTTCCTGTTCCGGACTATGTTCAGGCGGTCATAGAGCGCCTTGAATTCGCTTATCGATCTAAGTTGTCCCATCGCCACAAACTTTCTTTCCGTTCAATATGGACCCAAATGGATTTAGATATTCACACCAGTTAAATCGAGGACATGCCCCTTGCATCCTCGCCGGGAGCAGATCTGCACGATCCCCCCGCCGCGCACCATCATCGGCACCATAGCCGCGCCGCACTCGGAGCACGGCGAGACGCCATTGAGCTCCGCGTGGCAGTGCGGACAGAAGAAATTCAAAATGGTGTCTTTGGGAATGAGATGCTCATGTGTTGCGGGGCTTCTGCCATAAAGGCTGGATAATCTCAGCCAGCCGTGCATCGCCCCGAACGAGACCGTGATCCTTATCGACGGGTAACCATCGATATAATGCGTCTCATCCATCAGGCTGTGATTGCACCTGGGGCAGGAGACATCGAGCGGGAAGACCCGGCTGTCATCCTTGGCCAGCCCCTTGTCGAGCCCGAGGCGGGCGGCCTCGATAATCTCTTTGACTTTCGTGGCTTTCACATTCGAGAAGTAGTGGCCGTCAACCACGACTATCGGTCCCAGGGCGCAGGCTCCCAGGCAATTGACCGTCTCAAACGTGAACTCTTTGTCGGCTGTGGTCTCACCCGGCTGCACCCGCAATTGCTTCGCGATCTCCTTGGATATAGAGGGGGCATTGCGGACATGGCAGGCGGTCCCTAAACAGCAGGACAGGAGATGTTTCCCGCGCGGCTTTAAGCTGAAATGACGATAAAAGGTCGCAACCCCGTAGATATCTACAAGGGGGCGACCTGTCTGCTGTGATATGAGCTTGAGCGCGTTTTCGGGAAGATAGCTGTATTTAGCCTGTACCGCCTCCAGTATGGAAATTAATCCGCCTCTGTCATCCTTATGTTTCTCCACTATACCCGCGATGTCATCCGTCTTCATTCCTTGCCTTTCAACATCTAACTAAAATCAATGACGACGCCGGGGCGTCTATGTCTCAATCACACGTATTCTTCGCAGTGCCAGACACCTTCCTCAGACTTGGGGAGACTGCAATCATGGCGGACATCGCAATTGACACAGAGCCCTTTGAATTTTGAGGGCTGGCCGCCAACGGACTTGGCCTCCGCCTTCCCGGAAACATCAAGCTTTACCGGGGCGGTTTGCCCGATATCGAACTCGTCGCACTCCAGCACCGCCTGCGCAACGTCACGCCTGAAAGCGCAACCGTTGGCATGGATGCAGGTCATGCAGAGTCCCAAAAACTGCTCCTGTTTCGGCTCCTCGACCTTGCTCTCGTGTTTAACACGGGTCGTCTTCTGGGTTTTTGCTTTTGCCTTTTTAGTGGCTTTCTGCGCCGCCGTGAATCTTGTCATCGCCTTACCTCCTCTTGGTTTTCTAATTGCCTGAACCGTCACCGGCCCCTGATGGCCGGATCCCGAGGATTGGCCGACCAGACATAGGGCAACCAATGTGCCGCATATTGGCAGATACATATAATTGCCACAATAATAATGGAGTCAGTCTCGATAAAGCTTTATGGTTTAGTATCTTATGAAATGCATTTGGAGCGATAAATACATTCTGGACTTAATCGCTCCAGCATTACACAATATAGATTTTTTTGGAGATTAATGAACCACTGGGTAATAATTCCCCAGTTTGTACGATGATTTTTTGCTTTTAGCGCGTACTTTCGCGCCTACCAGCGGCGGAAGCGCCAAACGAAAATTACCAGGGTAACCGACAGAAGCGCCATCAGCATGATGGTCCAGAAGGCTGTCGGTTGTTCGGCCAACGGTATCTTGACATTCATCGAAAATATACTGACCACCAGGGTCGGCACCATGATACAGATGGTAATGATGTTGAGGGTCTTCAGCAGCACATTGAGGTTGTTCGATACAATCGAGGCCCGGGCGTCCATGAGGGAGGCCAGAATGCTGGAATAAATTTCGGCCTGTTTGAAGCACTGGTTGTTTTCGATATAAATATCATCCAGGAGCTCCTGCTCCTCGGTGTCGAAACCGATCTTCGCCGAGTTGACCCGAAGCTTGTCGATCAGGGCGCCATTGGAGTTGATGGAGTTGAGATAATATTCCAGGCTCTTTTCGAGCGTGAACAGATTGATCAACTGCCGGTTTTCCATGGCGGTGTTGATCTTGGTCTGGAGCTCGTCCGAAATCTGGCTGATTATCTTGAGGTGCTCGAGGAAGTGGAAGATCGAGCGGTATATCATGCGAAGCATTACGAAGGCCGGGGTCGGCGGGCGGGAGAAAAGTATGCCTTCGAAAAGGGGCGCGTCATCGACCATTACAATGATCAGCTTATCGCGGAATAGAAACAGGCCGACCGACGATACCTTGAACAGGAATTGGTCCTTGGCCGAGTAGTTGCGCGGTCGCTTGTAGATGATAGCCACGTGCTCGGGTTCGAACTCCAGGCGCGAGAGCTCATCGGGGTCCAATGCCGAATTGAGCGTATGCTCATCAAGCCTGAGTGTGTCAACCAGGTAGCGCCTCTCGGCCTCGGTGGGATTGATATAAGCGATAAACTGGCTTTGCTCGTTGTCGCATTCGACAAGGCGTCGCTCCTGATAATTAAATCGTTTGACCATAATAATGTACCGCCAACAACCAAGATTTGTCGGGTTTCCTCGCTCGTCCTTGCGGACTCGCTTGATAAACCCGACCTACAATTATTTGACGGGGCAAGATAGGGGATAATGCGGAGGATGACAAGCGGTTTTGTGTATCGTGGGTCGCCAACCGCCGATTATTATTTCAGCAGGATCATTTTCCCTGTCTCGAATTTATCTCCAACGGCCAGCCGATAGAAATACGCTCCCGACGGCAGGCTTCCGGCGTCCCATATGATGCGATTCTGCCCGGCTTGCAGGTCTCCCGAAAAGGCGGTTCCGATTCTACGACCCAGAATGTCGAAAATATCGATTTCAACCAGCCCAGCTTCCGGCGTCGAGAAGCTAATCGTGGTCTGGGCATTGAATGGATTGGGGTAGTTGTAAAGCAGCTGTGGCATTGTGGGGATTATTTCCCTTTCGCCGTCAACGCCTGTGACATTTCCGCCTCCTCCGTAAGCGCCCATATCGCTTCGCGATGTTCCCAAACCAGCCAGGCAATGAAGCTCGCCATCGAGGCTGTCGGGGTTTCCGGCGTCTATGCAAGGAGAATCGTAAAATGCGCCGCACGGAATCCACAACAGACGATAATCGCTGTTAGTCAAGTCGCGAAATCCCGGTTCAACATCAATATTACCAATTCCCGGCCAGCCGCCCAGGGCGTCGCAGTAAGTGATCGACGCTGTCGATCCCGCATCGAGCTGAATTTCATACGTATCATTTCCCCAAATAATCGAATTGACGATTGCCAATCCCGATCCGTGAAAAAATATGCCGCTGCTGTTGCCATATATGACATTGTTGCCAATCGAGGGCGCGAATTGCTGTGAATAATAATAAATCCCACCTCCGCTGGGAGACGAATTACCTGCAATTATATTGTTTCTTATATCACCCGAAAAATCGAAGCACCTTATCCCGCCACCGACAAATTCGCCGCTGTTGCCGATGATGATGTTATTTGTCAAGATCGAATTTCCCGCGCCTAATTGAACGCCTCCTCCGGCATTATCCGAAATCGTGTTGCCCGCAATCATGGCCTGTGCGCTGCTGAAACAGGCGATCCCGCCGCCGCCCCAGTAGGCGCTATCGAATCGGATTTCGTTGCCAACGATAATCGGGGTCGATGGGCCGCTGCAATAGATGCCGCCGCCGTTCCCGCCGACCTCGCCCCAGGTCGCAGCGTTGCCAAATATGAAGTTCCTTTCGATTACAGGGCTGGAGTTGTATGCGGCGATCCCGGCCCCATACCCCCCCCGGTTTCCGATTATCCAGTTAAAGGCGATAATGGCGCCGGAATTATTTTCGCAGCAGATTCCTCCGCCCATTCCGGCGTCGCTGGTCGACGTGTTCGAAATAATGATGTTGTTCCGGATTGTGGGTCCGGCGTTGATACAATTGATGCCACTGCCGTTTACGGCGTGGCCGTTACGGATAGTAAACCCGACCAGGGCGGCGGTGTTGTCTTCGGAATGGTTGAAGGTCACTACCGTTCCTGCAGCATCGCCGTCGATAATCGTTTCACCTATGCTTGAAGTATCCCCATTCAAAAAAAAGTGAGAAGCCAGAATACAAGCGTGGCCATTAAAATTGATCCGCTCATGATACGTCCCCGCCGCCGCCAGCACCGTGTCACCGCCATTGCTGGCATCAACCCCGGCCTGTATGGTGGAATATTGCGCCGGCACGTTGATAATGTGAGCAGAAACCAGATATGGCGCAGCCCATATGATTGCTATAAGCGATATTGTGCGCATAAACCCTCCTGCAAGGGCCAAAAGAATGCCTCCCCATATGTAATATATGATGGTATAGCGGGGCGTCAATAATATTATTTTCACCCATTTGCGTTGCGTCGCCCAAATTACTATATTGATAATTCATTTTTGACGATATTCATCTTTTGGCTGTATAATAGCTTAACGTACGCGTCTTGGAACAAGGGAAGTAAGAAGAAATATGAAAAATGAGGATAAGCCAAAGGCAGCACCCGCGGCGCCAGCCACCACAAACTTCATCAAGGCCATAATCGAGGAGGACAACAAAACCGGCAAATATGGCGGCAAGGTCCTTACCCGCTTTCCGCCCGAGCCGAACGGCTATCTTCATATCGGCCACGCCAAGTCAATCTGCCTCAATTTCGGCCTGGCCCGCGAATATAGGGGGTTGTGCAACCTACGTTTTGACGACACCAACCCAAGCAAAGAGGAGGTCGAGTATGTCGATTCGATCCTGGAGGACGTGCGTTGGCTGGGGTTCGACTGGTCCGCAGGATCCAGCGGACAGGACCGCCTCTTCTACGCCTCCGATTATTTCGGCAAGCTCTATGAGTATGCGATCCAGCTCATCAAGCAGGGCGTGGCCTATGTCGATGACCTGACCGCCGACCAGATTCGCGAGTACCGCGGTACGCTGACCGCGCCAGGCAAGGAGAGTCCCTTCCGTAACCGCTCGGTCGAGGAAAACCTCGGCCTGTTCGAGCGGATGAAAGCTGGTGAGTTCCCCAACGGCGCCAAGACGCTTCGGGCCAAGATAGATATGTCATCGCCGAATCTCAACATGCGCGATCCGGTCATGTATCGAATATTGCATGAATCGCATCATAGAACCGGCGACCAGTGGTGTATCTACCCGATGTATGACTGGGCGCACGGGCAATCCGATTCTATCGAGGGTATCACGCATTCAATCTGCACGCTGGAGTTCGAGGATCACAGGCCACTTTACGACTGGTTTATCGATCAGCTCGGAATCCATCACCCTCAACAGATCGAGTTCGCCCGGCTGAACCTGACATATACGATGATGAGCAAGCGCAAGCTCCTGCAGTTGGTGCAGGAAGGTGTTGTCTCCGGCTGGGATGATCCTCGTATGCCGACCCTGTTAGGGCTTCGCCGACGGGGCTTTACGCCCGAATCTATCCGCGATTTTTCGGAGCGGATCGGCGTGGCCAAGCGCGACAGCATGGTCGACTACGCTCTGTTAGAGCACTGCCTTCGCGATGACTTGAACCGGCGCGCCAGGCGTGTTATGGCGGTCCTGCGCCCGTTGAAACTCGTGATTGATAACTACCCCGAGGGAAAGGTCGAGGAGGTCGAGGCGGTCAATAATCCCGAGGATCCCGGCATGGGAACACGGAAACTGCCTTTCTCGCGGGAGCTATATGTCGAGCGCGATGATTTTCGCGAGGAGCCGCACAAGAAATGGTTCCGCCTGGCGCCCGGGTCCGAGGTGCGCCTTAAACACGGCTACATTATCAAATGCAACGATTACAAGAGGAATCCCAACAGCGGCGAGGTAACCGAGCTCCATTGCACTTACGATCCACAGACGCGAAGCGGCGAATCAACCGACGGACGCAAGGTTAAGGGGACATTGCACTGGGTTTCGGCGGCGCACGCGTCCGAGGTCGAGGTAAGACTCTACGACCAGCTTTTCACCAAGGAGGCGCCTGACGCCGACCCCGATTTCCGGGTCAATATCAATCCTCATTCTCTTGACGTCTTGAGGGGATGCAAGGTCGAACCCGGCCTTAAGGATGCCATGCCCGGGGATCGATTGCAATTTCTGCGGCATGGCTATTTCTGTGTCGACACGCGGGATTCCAAGCCCGGCGCGCCGGTCTTCAACAGGACTACATCTTTGCGTGATACGTGGGCGAAAATCGAGCGGAAATAATCGTGAATCCGTAGGGGCGTTTAATTAAACGCCCCTATGCACCCAAATGGACTGATCAGGGTGCCGTTGGGTGGCCTCACCCGACGGCATGCGTGTCGATTTGTGGCGCACCTTTCAGGGTTGCGTCGGGTCAGGCGACCCGACGCCACATGGTAATACACCCAAATGGCCAATTTACAAAAATCCAACGCCCAAAATCGCATAACCATCATTGTATTATTTGCCGCGTTTATATTCTTGCGTTTCCCTAACTTCGCTCTGGTCGATCACCGCTGGTCCGATATCAATCTTTATTCGATGCTGGCCAAGAATATAATCTCGGGCCAGACTCCATATATCGATTTCACGCTCGAATACCCGCCTCTGGCCCTGGTCTTCTTCTATATCCCCGGCATGATATCATCAATAATCGGCAATTTCGACCTGACATACCGCCTCTTTATGATGTTGTTTGACATCGGCTGCCTCCTATTGGTGGGTGGGATTGTTAAGAGACTCTTGCCGGGCCAGGCCAGGATGGCGGCATTCTCCCAAATTATCTACCTGGCTCTCACGGCGATTTTATTCCAGGTTCTCTACGATCGTTTCGATATCGCCGTGGCATTTTTGATCCTGCTGGCAGTCTACCTTGCAATCAGGGGTAATTGGCCCTGGGCCTATATCGTTGTTATACTGGGGGCGTTCGCCAAGCTTTTCCCGGCGCTCATTTTGCCTTTGCTGATAATCTATCAGGTTCGGCGCGGCAGAACAGCTTATGCTATCAGGGATTTCGGAATTTCGCTGGTCACTGGACTGGCACTCCTTATCATCTCGATCGCCTTTTTCGGCGATTGGTGGGGGTACATGCTTGAATACCACGGCCGGCGCGGTATTCAGATTGAATCGCTCTATGCCTCGATTGCCATGTTGGCCAATTTCGCCGGAGTCGAGGCAGCGATTGGCCACGAATATGGCGCGTTTCAAATCTCAAACGCTTTTACGGCATTCATGGCCAAAGCCTCGATGATTTTCATAGGTTGCTCGGTTCTGGCCGTTTATATCATCTTTGTCCTGAAAACGAGAGAATCGAAGAATAAGGATAGCCAATTCGTTTGGGCGGCGCTCATTGCCCTCTCTTCATTTGCCATATTCAACAAGGTCCTTTCGCCGCAGTTTTTTCTCTGGCTTTTCCCATTGGCGTCGATCATGCTCGCAACATCCCCGCGCAGAGCGCCGATGGCGATTCTATGGACGGCAGCGGCTTTAGCGACAGCTATTATATTCCCGTACCTGTATCGCTCTCTGGTTGCGCTCGAAAGCTTCCCCGTTACTCTCCTGGTCGCCAGAAACGCGTGCTTTGTCGCAACTGCCACTCTCGGACTAATGGCCCTATTAAGGCCGCTTGGAGGTGATTTGGGAGGGTAGACCCCGATAACCTGAGGGTCCACGCGCGCCTGCAGTGTCATCCACATTAGCCCAAATTTGTGCAAAAAATCACTTGAAAATAAATTTTTTATTTCGATATTAAGGCCGAAAAATGGCGAACCTCGACAGTCTTTTGAGGTTTAAACCCCGTAATTATTACGAGGAGAAACGAAAGGAGAAAATAATGAGGGTCACGATAGACAAGGACCTTTGCACCGGCGACCAGATTTGTGTCGATCTTTGCCCGGAGGTTTTCGAGATGGACGGCGATATCGCCAAGGTTATCGTCGATGAAATCCCCCCGGAATTTGAGGATGTTTGCAAGGAAGCGGCCGATAGCTGTCCCGCGGAGTGTATCAAGCTGAACAGCTAACAGCCATTTAATATAGCTTGATTTAAGGGCGTTAAGGCGCCCACGCGAAACATGCCGGCCCCGGTACAATAATATCGGGGCCTTTAATTTGCCAATAAGAGATTACAATCATTATTTTTTACTCGTATAATCTGGATTTGAAACTACGCGCTCGAATGTGTAGTTTAATATTAGTGAATAGGGAAGGCAATTTCAGATACGGAGGCCGGAAATCATGTGCAGTCGCGGATACAAGAGA
>Ga0315284_10015558_pt1 | contig 10813 bp, 14 predicted proteins | sample YL17G09_16_MG_FD_203696 | JGI IMG/M metagenome (GOLD analysis project Ga0315284, IMG submission 203696) | Sediment microbial communities from Yellowstone Lake, YNP, Wyoming, USA - YL17G09_16 | ecosystem: Environmental > Aquatic > Freshwater > Lake > Sediment | place: USA: Wyoming | collected...
CTTCATATTTTTTATTATCGTCTTCAATGATAAGAGTAATGGTTAAATCATTTCTTTTTTGCCAAGAATTAAGAATCTCCTTCAATTCATATTTGTTTTCAGCAATATTATAGGACATTGCTAAAAACTTATCTCCCGTCTTTATCATATTATAAATCTCGCCCATACTCATCCATCCTTTATCCGTAAGTATTTTAGTATCAATAACTAAACAACAGGCGTTTGTGGACAATATTCTGGAATCATAATCATCTTTAGGATCATAGAAAACATCGCTATTACTATACTTGCGAGCAATATCAATATTCTGAACGCCAGGCTCTGCATTTTGGTGCATATTCTTGGCAATCAACTCCATGAGCTTTCGGGCCTTAACCGTCTTAGTGAATATTTCTTTCTTGCGGTCGTGTGTAGCAATTTTATAATAACGTCCGGTTTCCTTCTCTTTTGTTGTGTTCATATCAATACTATGAACATCAACATAAACCCTATCTCCTTTTTTAAGGACAGGAACAGTGAATGACAATTCCCAATCTTCATCATTTTCAACGGCTTTGTAAAACTTTTCAGTGCATTGGACACTGATATTTGCATTTTGGATCTTAGTATAATCCTCCTTGACTTGGACAAACTCTTCTACATCAGGATGATCACACGAAATACTAAACAACATGGCTGGAATTCTACCGTGTTGCCCAACAAAATACCCAAGTTTGTCCTCAAATTCCATCCAACGAACTGCGCCAGTACTTTGGTTGGCAGAATTCATCACTCGTGAACCATTTGGGCGCAGGCGGGAAAAATCAATACCTAAACCTTGACGATAAGCTGCGCATTTTGCAATGGTATAGGCAGCATTCTTAATAATGGATTCGAGATTATCCCACTCCTCATCATCACGTTTTGCTCCGAGAGAAATCGTCGTACAATTGGCCAAACTAATTTTACGTCCACTTCCGGCACCTTGCATGATGGAACCACCCGGATGCCACCAGTCATTAAAAATCTCATCGAACCAACGAGCACTCCAATATTGACGAAGTTCCTCCGTTTTTTCAACCGATGCAACGAAATCACACACACGTTTAACTGCATCTACGTATTGCTCTTTCTCATTTAATGCGTATTTCTTCTTGAATGCATCTATACTAAACTGATTATTTTGAAAATATTCTTCGGTAGATAACTTTTTGACCTCATCAAACTTGATAGTTGTTTCCATATTACTTTTTCCGCGTCTCCTGTTTTAATAGCAAAGTATAAGTAGATAATTTTAAAAGGTAACGCAGTCGAAGAAGTGAAATTTTTCGACTATGTTACCGTTTCAACCTCGATATTTAGTCCGTAACGGCATTATCATGGTGGGTTTCATTCCAACGCTTACGAAGAATGTCTTTAATGCTATCTTGGGCGCTTTTAGCTTTATTCAAAACTTCCATACCTTCGACAGACTTGGGGTCGTAGATATTGATTTTCCCACATGAAGTATCAAACGCACAGGGATAACATACGCCATCGGAACCGAACCTATTCTTCATGACATAAATACGTCCAGTACCGGCAAGTTTGTCTTGCATCTTACGAGACAACGACATGATAAAATCGCCAATCATAATTTTACGATAACTATCAGCCACGTCGAGAGCCTCAATTATATCCTCTTCATGTGCCCCGCGATGAGATTGAGAAGCAGTCCAACCAGGAATCTGAAGCTCTCCGAGAATACCCCGCAATTCTTCATATGCATTTCCAGCTTCATTGTAACTGTTAGAATTCTTCTCCATCATAAATGGACGAAGAAGATCTGCATAATCCACAATTGCTATGTCAATCTTGATTCCTGTAATTAATTGCAAGCGATCAATATGCATTTTAAGCGTGGCCGCCGATGCATATTTAGTTGGAAAGTATTTAATGAACAACTTACCAGCACCATTGCTTTTGAGTTCATCTATTTTCTTTTTGATTTCGGGGGTGTTCTTTCTTACTTCCTGGAAAGCAATACCAGAGAAAATAGCATCATATCTAAGTCCAACATATTTATCATTCAACTCCATTGTAAAATGCATCACATTCTTGCCCTGCATCATTGCTTCGGCACCAAGACGAGCCAAAAACCACGACTTACCACTACCAGCGGGAGCTATTACAAACCCAAGCTCTCCCTTTCCCAATCCTCCATCCAAATGAATATCAATAATATCCCAGTTTGTCTTGACCACTTCCCGGGCAGTTTCAGAATGGCGCTGATCCATTTGGTCTAAATACTCATGACCAAGATTGCGTTCGACCCCCGCTCTGGACGCTTCATTAATAACCTTCCATATATTATCATAATCCCCGGTATTAAGGAACCCTTGTGCAGCCCAAATGGCATTTTTAAGTTTTTGGTTTTTACAAAACTCCAAGAATTGTTCCTTGACATAATCGGTATCTGACGAAGCGTGTTGTTTATATGCAGCCTTAACTTGCTCAATCAATGCAGCTTGAAGTACATTGTCTTGAATCTTTTGTATTTCGACTTGAAAGACTGACATTGTAGGTACATCCCGATACTTGGGAAAGTATTCCATGACAAATTTGACAACCCATTTATAAGAATCCGTTTCCCAATAATCAGGAGATAAAATATCAATTATTCGTTCTAAAAAAACTCTATCTGTTATAATAATTGAAAGGCATTTGGTCTGAAAATCCTTGCCAAATTTACGCAAATTATTTTCTGTAGTTTTATCATTCATATTTCTTTAGTTCTTTCGTTTCTTCTTTATATCTATAAAATCACATTTTAATATCTCTTTTATTTTAGTCATTCGTTCTAAATCAGATTTTCTAAGATTTCCATTCGAGATATAATGGTGGGTTCATCATATTCTATAACCATCATCAGTGTGGGTTCATAATAATCAACAAAATATTATTTGTAAATTCTTCATTTATTTTCACATTCTATTATACTTCGACGTAGAAGTAAACTTATAATAACTTAGGGATGGATTATTTTATCATATAAAAAGTTGCAATCACCTGCCTGGATGCTATATGATATAATAATACTAACAATAAGGAGTATTTTTATTATCGGGAGGATATTGTGGAACACAAACTCCATTACAATTCATATTAGTTTGTAATGGAAGAGTAGGAAACAAAATGTGTTTGTTATGATAAATCAAACTTATCCACTTAATAAATTCATCTTCGGATAAATCCCACTTTATTTGATTGACAATTTTATGAACCCATTGAACATTTTCTTCAACATATCCCAACGAAGAATTTATTCTATCAAGAGACGCGGTGTGTATTTTAGGATTTAGATTTTTATCAAATGTAATATCTACCCCGCTCAAAGCACATTTTCTATTTTGTTTTAGATATAAATTCCACAAAAATTCAGGCGTCAAATTGTATTCTAAATTTCGAGATTTCGCTCCAAACCTAAGATTTCTAAAATATGATCCGGGAATTTCTTCGTATTTAGTTCGTCGTTTACATCCACAAGATTTACAATCTTTTTGTAATAAATGATGAGCAGTATAAATCACAACATTTCCACAATCACATTTACATTCCCATCTCGACCCACGACTGCTGTTTTCTTTTCGACGAATAACAATAAGTTTATCAAATCTACGACCAACAAAATCCGACAATTTTAGGTCTGCAATTTCGGATTTACTTCTAATTTTCATTCCAAATTTATGTAATAATTTTGATATTTTTTGAGAATGAGTTTTATTTTCAATAGCAATTTCATTTAGTGTTTTTTTCAATATAATATATTCATTTTCCAGATATTCCTTCGTAATACTTTCGCATTCTTTCTTTCTTAATACGCTCGGAATTTCTATAATACCACTCGCGTTTCCATCTAAGTTCAGCTTCATATTTTTTTTCTTTTGTTAGATATATTTGTTTTCTTCCCATAATATCCTTTACTATAAATATAAAACTCTATACGAAAAACTCTAAATATTTCTTAGAAAGTAAAGGCAGCCTTCTTTTTTTGGGACGGCTGCCTCATTGTATGACCTCTAATGTGCAAAATGGACGCTACGTTGAACATTGCCCGGTCAATTTCGATCCAATTATCATCATTCGGAACAATCCGAGATTGAATTTGGATTTTTCCCAACCACAAGATTGGGTTTGCGTAACTGGCAGCGAATAAGTATCCGTGCCTTTTATCGCCATACAATAAACCAATCGCAAAACTTCCCTCTCGATTGATGTAGTAATGGCCAAATCTGAATAGCTTGTACTTCCTCATTTGTATATTTTAGAAACCCCAATGTTTGACTTAACAGTGTCTTTCAATTCGTGACAAAGCCCCTTCGGGCAGAAGTATTCTTCGATAGTTTTTTCATATTCTTTTTTGAGTTGTTGTCTTTCTTGATGTTTTCTTAACCGATTTTGTAATTTTCTGGCTTTAGCAGTCATATCATTCTATTCTTGTTACTGCATCTAGTGTCCCAAAACATTCATCAATCCATGCGACGTGATTCGGAAGATTACTATCTAACATATCATCCCGTATAAATTTGAAAAATGTACCTCTATCTAAACGAGGAATTTTAGAAGTCTCTAAACAATCATTACAACGAAGTTGAGCAATAGTAGTCAACATCGTATCTCTCAACTGCATAAGTAATACATTTCGATCCAAAATAGCTTTGTTGGAGACAATATTCTCACACACTTTATATTTATTTCGCAAATTCTCAGCATGTAAAACTACTTCATCAATCGTATGCTGTTTTTCTTCATTAAGCCATGGAAAATGTTTTACTATAGTTTTTGGACCAGCCCCCTCAATACCATTTACATTGTCCGAATCATCCCCATCGAGTGCTCTAAACAAAACAAAATTATTGGGATGAATATGGTACTCTGCTAAAACTTCCGAGGCTCCATAAATGCGTTTCTTGGTTGGAGAATAAACACAAACATTTCCTGTACATAGTTGCAAGAAATCCTTATCGCTCGACATTATGTACACCTTATTAGAATCTTTAAAGTAATTGGTAGCAAGGTAAGCAAGTACATCATCTGCTTCAACGTGATCAATAGACAACATGTTAATCGGCAATACTTGTAAATAATGTAACACACGAGAAAATTGCTTCCGCATCTGTTCCTCTTCGGTCGTTGCATTGGACATTTCTTCATATGCTCGATTAAGCCGAATACGACCTTTACGTTGCTCTTTGTACTGTGAATAGATTTGACGACGCTTGAAAGAACCTCCTAGTCCATCAAAAACAACAATACAACGAGTTGGGGCAAGCAATTTGATAGCGTATCCGATTGATTTTAGAAATCCAACGATACCGCCCGTATGGTTCCCATTTTCATCCATGGCCGGGTTTGCAGCCCAGCAACGTATAAAAGTGTTATTTTAGGTGCCGTCAACCAAAAGAATAGATGAATTCGTATGACGAGTCCACTGCTCTTTTGTGACGGCAACTCCTTTCTTGAAGATTGAATACAATCTTTGTTTTTCTTCTTTAGTTAGTTCCATTTAATATATCTCCTATTAAATGTGTAATTATTTCACTACCACAAAATCTCCATACTATATAAATCTCTGGATAAATAAGGTGGATTAGAAAATTTTACTTTATATCCAAATCCATCCTGCAATATTTTTATAAGTTCTGCAATTTGATCATCGAAAAGTGAAAATGCAATGCGTCCATTTGATACTTTAAGATAGTACCACAGTGAATATTTTCCCTTTTCCGTTTCCCAAATTATCTGTTGCGATATATTGTCTAAAGATTGTTTTAACCAATCTTCTGGGAACTTTTGATCTTTAACATTATCATTTGCTTCTTTTGCTGTCATCATAACATTATTCTTTCTCAATCATCTTCATCGTCATTTTTCGAAACAATCCATACACCCTTAAACTTTTTCTACTCCTATATCTATGTCTTTTGTCCACGCGACAATATTTAAATCCATCATTTCTATATCGGGTGGTAATTCCTGTAATATTTCAATAAATTTAATCACTCTCATATTATCCTTCCTTTACTGTGTTTGCAGTAATATCATCATTTTCATCTTTTATTTTTTCGACATCATCAATGATCTGAGAATTTGGTTCTCTATATTTCATAATATATTTATCACAAATTACATTGTACATCTCCTCTTTCAAAGAAGAATCGGTCCTCATCAAATCAGGAAATTCAGATCCCTTAAATTTTATTTCTTCACCATTTATTTTCTTATAGGTATATCCATGACCAGTTCCATTTATAATTCCATGTAATTTCATGAAATCAACCCAACTAGCCAAGTCTTGAACTCCGGAATCGAAGAATACATCAAATCGGGCGAATCTGAAATTTGGACCAAATCGTGTTTTTATAACTTGAGATTGACATTCCATTCCATAAACTTCTTTCGTAGTGGGATTTTTCAATTTCCCAATGTTTGCCAATCTTATTCTAACACTACAAGCATGGGGAAGTGCTTTGCCTCCACTAACAATCCATTTTTCCCCAAATGGTCCAGCATTCAAGTTATACCTGACCTGGTTTGTAAATACAACAAGCACTCTTTGTTTAGAAATCAAACCAGTAATTTTCCGAAGTGCCTTTCCAATAACAACGGATTTGCCCGTTGCGTACCCGGTAACACCATGTTCCGCTTCCATTTCCGACTCAATAGAAGATTGAGCTATGCTATCCACAAAAACAGTAAGCAATCTATTGTTGTCAGCCTTTCGAAATGCCCCAATACACAATTCCATCTTGGTGAATAACTCCTCCAATGTAACAAATGGAATATAATTCACGTTTTTTACATTGATTCCAAGAGCCTCCCAGAAACTTTTATCTACACTATATTCACTATCAAAAAATACCGAAAGTCCCCCCCTTTTCTGCGTTTCCGCAATCATCTGGGCACAAAACAGGCTTTTCCCAGTAATTTCGGGGCCACTCAATTCCACAAATTTTCCAACGGGCATTCCCCCATTTTTTCTATTTGAAATGGCAAGATCCAATAATGTGGACCCCGTGGATACCCACTCAGTAACTTCGGTAGGATCATCATCTTCATCCAAAAAGAAAGATACTTTTGTTCCATCTTTTTGTGACTTATTAAGTTCTTTTTGAACTAACATTGCCAATTCATCGCGTTCTACATTGGCATCACTATCGACGTGTTTACTGGTGGATTTCTTTTTTTCTTGGGTCATAAATTTATTCAAGTTGATAACTTGAAGGATACCAGTTATCCAGCATCCATTCAAGTTATTTTATCTTTTTCCCAAGATTTTACTTGGTATTGAAAAACTTCTCAAACTCGTCAGCAAGTGCCCCAGAATTGCCAGGGGTTGTTGTAATAGGAGGAGTTGCGGCTGCTGGAGTAGCCGTTGGGGTCTGTGCCGCGATTGCAGTAGGAGTAGCTGCTGCGGATTGTTCCGGTTCAGACTGAGCTGGACCGGGGTTTAACCATTTTTCGACGGCAGCCTTAAGCTCATCATAGGATTTCAGAGGGAAAATAGTGAGAATATCCGTCTGTTCCTTGAGTTTTTCCATCAAATCGCGGCGAGTTGGGTTAACAACCGGAGTGACGTTGGGGTCTGCAAGAATGGTTGTCTCTGGAAACGATTTTCCATCTTTAGTCTTCTTACTAGATTCCTTCTTGAATGTTACATCAATGTCTCTACCTTCTGTCCACGACGTAATGTCACCGTACTTGGAGTTGGTCATAAGTGTCAAAAGTTGTTTATAAACTTGAACACCGAATCCCCAGAAACGAACGCCCAGTTCCTCTTCACCACGAACAATGATAGGAACATAGGTACGAATTACAGGGGCGAGTTTAGCAGCAATATCCTTTTCTTCATTGCTGCCGCTAGAACGAAGGGCTTCAATCGTTTCAAGAATTGGATCTGGCTTACCAAATGTACTGGGAGCAAGATAATTGTTGCCTGCTAGTTTGTAGTAAAATTTCAATTCAATGAAAGGGTTGTCGGGATTGAACTTATAAGGTACAATCCTAATGGTTTGTGCTGGTCCTTCTTTGGGTTTCCATAGAAGTTTTGCGAATTCAGAAGCTTTTGCGCCATCTTCAAATTGTTTCAGGCGATCTGCGAGTTTTTGTACATTTACTGGCATAATTTTTAATCAATAATGAATTTAACTAAGGTAATCAATTCAATCATTAATCTTGGATTAAATCTCGAACTTTCTTACTCAGTATAAATAGCATTCTAACACGAAAAAAATCATCCTACAACTTATTTTAACTAATTTTTAACCAATTATCTTTCGTATTAACATTTTTAGAAAAATATTTAGCAATCTTTCTTTCTTTGCATTTTGAACAGGATTTCATTTTTATTCTACAATTGAAACAATTTTCAGCGGGATAATTCTTATCGATACGTCTCCAGTAATAATTAATGAGTTAGAATATAAAGACCAATCTAAAATAAATGATGGATTTAAACTTCCATATTCTTCCTTTATTAAAACATTGAGAGCATTCAATGTGTACAATACATTGTATTGTTTCTTACGATGGGCCAAAATTGTGTTTGGAAATTTCGGGGAATCCTTTTTGACATTCAAAACATTATATGTCAAATAAATCTCCTTGATGTTTTTGACGTTGGAAAAAGCAAAAATTCTGTTACTATATACTTCGTAAAATTCTTTGATGGCCGCGGCTACTTTATGATAGTCTTCACTATTACTAAAAGTACATAACAACTGTCGATTGTCTTGTTCTATCATAAAAGTGAAACACAGTAACGGATTGAGGATTTACACATAAGGAGTTAAAAATGTGACGGCTTTGCGTAATCCAAGCTCATCTGCCTTTTTATATAATTCACGCAGTTGACGTTTACATTCTTCATTAATAGGGTCTGCTACATTGGATAACGTTGTATCATCAGTACGCATGATTCGATTAACAATTTCCTTTTCTGCCGCAATTCGTTCTGGTGTTCTTGGTTGAGGCGGTAGAGTTGGGGCGGCCGGGGCTGGGGGAGAATTTAATTTATCATCGCCACGAGGCGGTTCAATTTCTAATTTCATGTCTCCTTGAAAAATAGTCGGTTCCTTTTTGTCATCAGGTTCTTTTTCATCAGACTTCGGCAATCCTCCATCACCATCTTTTTCGGGAGCTGGTTTTTCACCGGGTTCTGGTTTAGAACCGGGCGGAGCAGTTTTAGGCTCTTCTGGTTGTTTAGGTTTGGGGTCTTTGTCTGTATATTTCCCGGGATTTTTTTGTATTGCCTTTGATTTATGCTGAGGAGAAGGAAATGTTACAAGAATGCCGTCCTCTTTCCTCCATGCCTGACGTTCGGGGTATTTTCCTTCAACCATTCGATTGGTTACATGAACTGCGGCTTCTTTAGTAAGACCACGTTTAACCAAATAATCACGCAAAGCATTCATGTGCTCTGCTTCATCCATTCGGAAAATACCATCAGCCACTCTTTCATCGAGGCAAACGTCGGCAAGAATTGTTTCGACAATGTTTGGCATATTAACAAAATTGTAGAATTATGGTATAGGAATGTGTCTATAAGAAGACCACCTGTAAGTATTTGAATATTCAACTTTCTTGGTGCCAGAATTATATGCTATATAAAACCGCTTAGAAGCTTTTCCCGGAATAACCGGAGAAGAAGTTAAATAATTGTAAAATGGATCTCCCGGACCTTTACCACCGTATTGTTTTTCGAGTTCATCGTATGACCCGGGGATTTGTGGATAACTCTTTTCTTTCGATCGAGGTTCAACGTTCCAAACATAAATTATTGCACCGTTGGTATCATAAACATCGTCACCAGAATAAACCTGTACATCTCCCCACTTCTTTTGGGCAAGTTTAAATATTAGTTTTCCTAGTTTACTTTTTCGTGCTAAATGCGACGATTTTTCACATATCCGACCTTCTTGCGGCAAGGTTTTATTTACTAATTTAAATTGATTGCCGCCGATGTTTTCAAACAATGGAGTTTTCATATAATGTATCTATCAAATATAAATATCAAATATAAATATCAAATATAAATATCAAAAAACAAACCAAATATAATTATTTTATTATGAGAGATAATCTCTATAATCCGCAAATTTTCCAATTACAGCAATACCTTTATGTTGAAAATCTCTAATACTACCATATTTTACAACATCGGCGAGCACCATATCTCATATGAGTATTTTCGGATAATTGGTCGTCCTTATCATCACCCTTGGTTAGAATGAATAATTCTTCATCTTTGGGCAACCCACTACTTCGCCAAGCTAATAGTTCATCTTCACTATACCACGAACTTGTAACTCTTGCCCAAACCGAAGGTATAATATGCGCCCTTTCTTTTTGTGATTTATCTATATAAAGACGAAACGATTTATTTTTCCATCTACTTGCCAATGCTTGAAATGATTGAAAATCTGCTATATCTTGGTCATTTGCTTCTTTATGGACAGAAAATTGAACGCCATCAACGTGTTGAAGAACATTCTCCATATCATCATTACTTTTATGGAGGGCAGTGTACAGATATATTTTGGCCGAAGGTACTTCTTTATGAAAAAGTTCGGCAATCTTAATTGTTCTATCTGGCTGAAGCATGGGTTCCCCGCCGGTCAACATAATACCATCATAATCTTTCAGACGATCTAACCCATTGATTGGAAGTTGTACTGCCTGTTTTAATAAGCTTTGATAGCTATTGGCACATCCAGCACATTTTCGGGGGCACGCAAAGGTTATAATTATTCTCGCTTGTTTCACTTCTATAAATATCTAAAATAATACCAAATAC
>Ga0315284_10015560_pt1 | contig 10812 bp, 15 predicted proteins | sample YL17G09_16_MG_FD_203696 | JGI IMG/M metagenome (GOLD analysis project Ga0315284, IMG submission 203696) | Sediment microbial communities from Yellowstone Lake, YNP, Wyoming, USA - YL17G09_16 | ecosystem: Environmental > Aquatic > Freshwater > Lake > Sediment | place: USA: Wyoming | collected...
TGGTTTTCTTCCTCGTTTTTTTGCTATTTTTGGTTCTTCTGATAATGTAATTATATTAGTTAATTCAGTGTTAATCAATTGTGAAATATTATTTTCATCATATAAATTATTGTCTACATTATTTTCAATTTCAGAAACATCAAGATTAATTATATTTGGTATTTCTGTTTGAACTTGGTTTGATTTATTATCTTTTTCATTAGATAAAAAATATGTAATATTTAACGAAGCCATTAATTCTTTTTTAGATTTACGGCCTCGCTTAGCTTTTATAGGTGTTATAGCGTTAGTAGTTGCATTAGTAGTTATAACATTAGTTGTAGTACTGGTTAGTTCTTTGGTTTTGTTATTTTTTGGTGCCATTATATTATTATAAAAATTGAATTTATATTGTTTTTATATATTATTTATCCATTTTGTAATTCACATATTTTTATTATATTATTCCTTACATCAAATAAAACCAGTTCCAAACAATATTAAAATTTAAATTAAGATTCATAACAACTTCTACAAACGGGTATATAATTATCAGATCCAACAACAGTTTGTTCTTTTTCAGAAGTAATGCGTTTTGAGAAAATTCCCGGAGTTCCATTTTTACATAAGCTACATAATGATGTTAGTTTGGTAACCTTATCACATAACGGAATTAAATTTAATATTTGTCCAAATTTCTTACGTTCAAAGTCGCCATCTAATCCACAAATATATATTTTTTTTTTCTGTGCCAACATTTTTTCAACAAATTCTTCAAGATCCAAAAAGAATTGCCCTTCATTAATTAATATGACATCACTTCTAATATTCGCTTGTAAATCCAATAGGTTTTCAGTCTTTAAACAAGGAATTTTTATTTGGTCGTGGGTTGACATCAAATTATCATCATAACGATTATCAATAATATGATTAATTACAATAACAGATATATTACAAAACTGACATTGTTTATAAATTTCAACTAATCTACTTGTTTTTCCTGAGTACATTGACCCTAATATGATTTCCAAATATCCGGATTTTATTTGTTCCATTGTATATGTGTATGTGTATATGCAATAATATTTAATATATTATATATTATTAAATATTAAATAAAATATTATAATATAATTAATGACAAGTAATGTGTGGATGGAAAAATTTAGACCAAAAACCCTAGATGATATTGTATTAGATCCTCTAAATAAGAAAATTTTAACAAATATAATTAATACCGGTTATTTTCCGAACTTATTATTTTACGGTCCGCCTGGAACAGGTAAGACAACAACAATAATAAATCTAGTAAATTCATATCAGGAAAAATTAAATCAAAAAAATAAAGAATTAATGATTCATTTAAACGCATCAGATGAACGCGGAATTGACATAATTAGAAGTCAAATAAATCATTTTGTAAATTCAAAAACTATGTACAATCCTGGTATGAAATTTGTTATATTAGATGAAGTAGATTATATGACAAAAAATGCTCAACAAGCATTACGTTATCTTTTACAAAATTTTTCAAATTCAGTCCGTTTTTGTTTAATATGTAATTATATTAGTCGCATCGATGAAGGTTTACAAAATGAGTTTTTAAGATTAAGATTTAACCAACTTCCAGAAAAAGATATAATAAAATTTTTAAATAATATTTCTATTTCCGAAAACCTATATTTTGATGAAAAATCACTATATTTAATACAAAAGTTATATAAATCGGATATAAGAAGTATGATAAATTTTATGCAGTCAAATCAACATATAAAAGATAATAATATATATGTTATTGATGATAGTGTTTGGGATAGTTTATTTGATAAAATAAAAAATCACGACGATTTGGCATCTCTAAAAGTATTTATTAATAATATAAGTTGTCAATATAATATTGATAAAAAAAATATAATTAAGGATTTTTTGAATTATATTATTCGTAATAAGGAAGATTTGAATGTTCCTGAATATTTTAAATTTGTTGAAAATATCATACATTTTGAAGATTGTAAAAACAGCGATTATGTAAATTATTCATTAATTAAATTATCCACATTATTGAAAGAATCATATTGATTCATCCTTAATTGTAACTTTAATATAAAGTCATTTGGAGGGGAGCTTTTTGAAGGGTCAAAAAAACTATTGTTTAAACTATATTCATTTTCTCTAAAGCTTACCTTCTTGGTTGTAGGTGAATGTTGTGGGATAGGTATAATTTTACTTCTTTCATAAATGATTTTTTGTTTATAGCTATTCATTATTCTATATGAAGAGAAAATAATTGAAATAAATAATTGAAATAAATTAATTTAAAGAATATAAAGACATATACCAAAGTAACTAATATGACAGCGATCATGAATATTGACGATGAATGGTCTTCTTATTTAATTGATAAACAAGAGGATGTTTCATCAGATGAAGAAAATATAAATACCAATAATTCTAATGAATGTAATGAATATTCTGAAGAATTGTTTATGAATGAACCAGTGCCTGAACCTACTGAAATTTACATTTCCACAAAATCAAAGATTGCGTATCTTACTGAACCTATTGACTTAAAAATATTTTGGGATATTCCGGTAATTCCTTATGCTACAGCTAATAATGGTGTTATTAAAAAACAAATAAAAATAAATTCAAAAACACCAGAGGAATTAGAATTTCTTCAAGAACGTTTACAAAGTGAGTTATATTATGAACAGCATATAATGTCTCATATTGATAACCCAAATGGTCGTATTAAGTTTAAAGATATACGAAAAATTACTATTGGCATATCTAAAAAAGATATTTTAAGTTATCGTTCAAAAAAGAAACAGGCATTTTATAATTGTTTTGTAATGATACTTCGTATTAAAATAGACGATTTATTTAGAGAATTTCATACAAAAGTATTCAATACTGGTAAACTAGAATTACCCGGAGTTCAAAGTGAAAAAATGTATTATACTGTTTTAAATTATGTTCTTGAAATTTTACAACCATATCATACAAATCAATTAAAATATTATGAACACAATGATACTGTTTTAATTAATTCAAATTTTAATTGTGGGTTTTTTATAAATCGTGAAATTTTATTTGATATTATTAAAAATAAATATAATATTCAAGCTATTTACGACCCTTGTTCATATCCAGGAATTCAATGTAAGTTTCATTATAATAATGATATTGCCATCCAAACTGGGATGCAAATTAGTTCAGAAAATAAAGACAAATATACAAATATTACTCAAGTATCATTTATGGTTTTTAGAACTGGAAGTGTTCTTATTGTTGGAATGTGTGATGAAGATATTTTACGAGATATTTATCAATTTGTTAAACTTCTTTTGAAGGAAGAATTTAAATATATTTGTCAAAAAATTATAACCCCATCTGATTTAGCAAATAAAATTAAAAAAAAGAAAATTCGTAGAAAAATAATTCATATTATTGAAGTTGAAGATGAAGATGAAGATTTAGAAAGCATAAAAAAAATAAATAAATTTAAGAAAATTGAAGAAAGAGAAATTATTTAATAACATTCTTTTATCATTTCAAACCCAGATGTTTCAATAAAATTATTAATTGTGAGGTGCGATTCAACACTTTTTATTAACATAGCTTCTTCATCTGTTAATGAAATATTTGTAATTTTTTCTTCAATATCTATTATTTTTTGTAAATATTTTTTATCACAAATAATAGTTTGAATTTCAATAGTTTTACGTAATAATTTTAACTCATCAAAACACAATTTATATTCATTGGATCCATAGTTACAAGTATCATTGTTTAACATAATTTCCAACTCATTATATCTGGTTTTCATTATGTCTAATTCATCATTTGTAATGATTTCAAATGAACGACATTTTATAATAGTTGAATATAGTAACACATCATAATATAAATACAAATCGGGAAATAATTGTCGAGTACGAATATAATTTGTGTTAGCATAACATTCATTTTTTAATTCATAAAAAGCAGAAATAAATGATGATATTTCTTTTGAATTCAAACGTTTATCAAACCTGGTCGGCGTAAATATACTTATTTTAGTTGGATTAATTAATGTTAACATATGTCTATTAGAAGTACATATTGGTAATAAATCATTAAACAAATCAATTGGTTTGGTTAAATGTATAATATAATTAATTCCAAAATAATCACCGTGAACCATCGTATATTTTATTATATTACAAACTCTTTAAATATATGTTAATCACTAAATATATGTTCAACAATCTTATTTAATTCATTATTATTTATAAAATCACCCATTTTTACATCATAAATTTTATATTTAATTATATTTTCATCTATTTTTTTCTTTAAATTTATTTTTTTTATAAATTCATCTAACAAATTAAAAAAATCAACTATCTCTATTTTTGTATTATATAATAACGTAGTAAATTCATTTAAACAATCAATTTGATCATTATTCATTTTATTTTTATTTAATGTTTCACTAATATTTTTAATCAAATTACAAGAAGTATTTATATTCTCATTTTTATAATTATGATTCATTATATATAATACCATACCTTTATACATATTTATATATAAGTTAACTGTGCCAATAATATTTTGTTCTTCTAAACTAAGTTCTTTAATATTTTTTTTACATTCATTGTTTAATTCAAAAATTGTTTTCTTATATACAAATAATATTGCGTCTTTGGAACTCAATTGTAAAAATGTAACATTATCATCTGAAATTTGTTCAATAAATTCGATATAAAAATAGTATGCTTTTTGAGTATGATAAAAGGATAACTCTAAATTTTTTGTATAATAAAAAATAATTGAAAATACATGAATTAACGTTTTAAGACCTCTTTCAAATATAAATTTATTATATTTTTTGTTTTTTTTTGCTACTTTTTCTGATATAAAACGCGTATATTCAAGAATAACTTCAATAAATTTGTTTAAAATTTCTAATACCGAATTTTTTATTGATGGTTTATAGTTTGAACTATTATGTAACATATAATGAGAATAATCGCTTAAATTATTATGTACGTTTTTTACATTTTTTCCGTTTTTCATTATAATAATTAATTATATTTTATATTAATATTTTTAAATAAGTATTTAAAGACTTTAAATTTAAGTTTATTATAAATGTCAGTAGAACAAAAATCTGGAAATGCTCTTCCTGCGCAAACAGCCGCAATTACTCAAGGACCATCTGTTACAACTAACAATACTAATTATCGTCTCCCTTGTGATGCTACCTTACAAAATGCTGCTAAATTATCTATTGTTGAAGATAAACCTGTTCTTTTTGATTATTGGACGGACTCCTTAGATAAAAAAGCTCTTATTGGGGTTAGAGAAGGGTCCGGAGAAAAATTGTTAGTTAAGTCGGCCGAGGAATATACTTCTCCTATTGCTAAATTTTATAAATCCTTAACTGAATATATTGTTATTACTGAAAATTCTATTTATGTTGTGGCTAGTGATATTCCTACTCGCAAAATTTCTTAAACATTTCTTAAATATTTCTTAAATATTTTATATTTTGTAAACCGATTGTAAATATATATTAAAATTCGTAAGTTGTCCTTTTACAATATTGAATCTAAACATTAAATCAGTGTTTATACGTTTCGCGTTTTTAAAACAATAAATATTACAATCTGAAATATTTCTCAGTTCAAAATTAAGATAACTAACAAGTTCCTTATACATATCTTCAATAATCTTAATTTTATAAGATATTATTACACGATCTAATTTTTGTATATTATTTTCTTCATTTAATAATTTATATACTTCTTGTTTTATATTATTAAATAATAATTCAAATGTGGGAAATGTAACATTTGCGAAAGAGTTTATAATAACTGTATTATCCTTTTTTGACGCTATTTTTCTGTCCTTTCTATTATGTGATTTGTTGCAAACAGCGCAATTATTTGAACAAAACGGTAAGAAAGTAAATGGTAAGAAAGTAAACGGTAAGCAAGACATTGTTTAAGAGTTAATAATTAGTAATATACTCTATTGCTAATTGAATAAAAGTATTTCAATTTTATATATTATTATATTTGTTAAAATATTATGATAATATATAAATGTCAAAAATAATAAAAGATATTAATGGAAAAGATCAAGAAATAAAAGATGATGCTAAATTAGACGGTATTATTTTTCGTGAAGGCACCATATTTGGTGATGTTAACTTAAGACGTGCTAATTTAAAAAAAACGGTTTTAAAAAATTGTGCGTTTTATAATAACGAAAATTATCAAGGTGCTCATTTAGAAGGTGCTCATTTAGAAGGTGCTCATTTAGAAGGGGCCACATTAGGACATACACATTTAAACGGGGCTCATTTAATAAGGGCTCATTTAGAAGGGGCTCATTTAGAAGGGGCATATTTACAACACGCTCATTTAGAAGGAGCTTATTTAGAAGGAGCTTATTTAGAAAGGGCTCATTTACAAGGTGCTAATTTACAAGGTGCTAAAATAAACAGTAATACTAACACTAATTTTAGTAATAATAATATATTTAAAGGTGCTCAATTACAAAAAGCTAATTTAAATGATGTTATATTTAGTAATGATATTGATTCACCGGGTTTCAAATTTGTTAATACTCAATTAAAAGATGCTAAATTTGAACGTGCTATTTTAATAAGAGCTGATTTTACTGATGCTGATTTTACTACTGATGATTTACGAGACACCGATTATGAGGCGGATGATTTTGCTCTGCCTGATTTTAAAAAAACTGTTTTTACTGAGGCTAAATTACAAGGCGCGATTTTTAATGGGGTTGAAATAGAAAATGCTAAATTTGAAAGTGCTGAATTACAAGGCGCACAATTTATTGAGGCTGAATTACTAGGAGCTAATTTTAATGATGCTAATTTAGAACGCGCAAATTTTAATGGTGCTAATTTAGAAAATGCGCAATTTATTGGAGCTAATTTACAAGGTGCTGATTTTAGCACATTGATTAGTTTAGAAGAAGCTGATTTTAATGGAGCTGATTTAACAAGAGCTACTATTAGACGGAGAGACCTTAGACTTGCTCGCAATGTAAATGTAAATGGTCTTAGAATTATAGAACCACAAGGACAAGAACTAGAAGAAGAAGAACCAACCCCTGTACAAAATGCGCTTAATGAGGGTGTTGATATTCATATAGTGTTTAGGTTATTAGACATTGACACAATAATAGAATTTATGTCAGATTTTAACAGAAGTCATAAAATAAATAGTAAAACTGTATCTCAGCAACAACCTCAAGTCAAAAAAAACTTGTTTCAAAAAATGTTGCCTCGACAACAATCACAACCACAACCACAACCACAAACATTATTTACTCCTTTATTAAATTTTATTAATAATAGTGAATTATTTAAACCAAATGAAAAAGAAAATTATAAAGAACAAACAAATAGAGTATTACACCTAGCAGAACAGTATTCAGGGTTTATTAGCAATGAAGATTTTTTAATGTTAATTATTAAATTTGTTTCAAAACAAAGTGATTATTTTATTGATCAATATATTCGAGCTTTAAGAACTGATTGTTTAAAAACTTATTCTGAACGAGGAAATAATACTGAATCTTGTATTAAAGGAATATTTGAGAGAATTTTTACAGTACTTGGAGATACGGCAACAATATTAATAACAGATGAAGAAAATCTAAAAAACCTAACAGATGAAACTAAAGAAATTTGTGAAACATTACAATTTTTTTTTCAAATTTATACTGAAGTAATTAAAAAATGGAATACATTATATTTAGATGATGATGGTGAAAAACACGGAGAAATTGTGAATTTAACGGCACTTGAACTAAAAGACCATTTTATTAATTTTATGATAACTGAATATGGTGGTCATCCAATTAGAGCCGTTATGGAGAAAATAAATGAGGATACTCAAACATTCGAAACAGGCGGTGTTTTTGAGAGACGCAGCTTTGGAGGAAATAATAAAAAGAGAAAAACAAGGAAAGGAAAAAAAGGAAGAAAAGGAAGGAAAACAAGGAAAACAAGGAAAGGAAGGAAAACAAAAAGAAGAAAATAATTTTATATTTTTATTATAATGCGTATTATTTAGGTAAATGTTATATTAAAATAAAAATTATATATATATATATAAATGTCCACTAAACCTACACTTGGAATATTTAAATTTGAGTCTTCTGATTCTGATTCTGGTTCTGATTCTGGTTCAGATTCTGGTTCTAATTCTGCACGAAGAAAACTACCAGATATAAAATTTCATCCAAATTATATTCGTGATTTTAATGGTAATTTTGAAAATGTTGACTTTATAAGGGCTGATTTTATTGGTTTTGATTTTGGTGAATTTGAAGATCTTAATTTTGAAGGTGCTCTTTTTAAACGTTGTTTTTTTCAAAATGCTAAATTAGCCGGTCCTAATTTTCATAATGCTACATTTGAAGATTGCAAATTTTATGCACAAGATGATGACGGTAAGAATAAGAGAAACCATACTGATTTTCAAAACGCCAAATTATAAAATGCCCATTTTCAAAGTGCTAAATTAGAAGGTGGCACCCATTTTGAAGGTGCTAATTTAAAAGAAGCTGATTTTGAAGGTGCAACATTACAAGGCGCTCATTTTGAAGGTGCTCATTTAGAAGAAGCTATATTTTGGTATGCCGAATTACAAGGTGCTAATTTAACTGGTGCTAATTTACAAGGTGCTTTTTTTGAAGACGCTAAATTACAAGGTGCTCGACTTCGACAAGAAGACCTTGATGGTGCTAAAGATGTTGATACTAATGGAATGATTATTGAGGGGAAGGGAAAAAGAGCAAATAGAAGAGGAGGAAAAAAGAGAAAAACTAGAAAAACTAGAAAAACTAGAAAAACTAAAAAAACTAGAAAAACTAGAAAAACTAAAAAAACTAGAAAAACTAAAAAAACTAGAAAAACAAGGAAAACAAAAAGAAGAAAATAATTTTCTTAAAGTTAAAACAACTTAAAGAAAAGTAATTTAATAAATATTATGGAATCATACAGTGATATATTGGCTAAAATGGTTTTAACCCAAACCCAAAATTGTTATTCCACGATGTCAACCAAATATACATCAAGTAAGTAGTATTGGCGAACCTGGTAATGAGTATGCCCCTGTTTATATGTGTTTAATTTGTAAACAAATGGGATACAAAGAAGATTTTAGTAAATAATATTTATTTATAAGAGCTAATCTCATCCTCAGTTATATATTTCCAAGCAAAATAATCATCCACTCCATCACTATATGAATTTGACATAGACAAAAATATATATTGTTTAGTATCAAGTCGTTGTCTTATTTCATACGAGTAATCTCTATATGAATTTAAATATTTTACAATAGGTACATCAGTGTATGTTAAATTCCAACTTTTAACAAGTGTATTAAATTGAGTTGAATATGAGGTCATTAATATTTATTATTTATTATTTATTTATATGTTTAAGTTCTTTTTTACACCTTTTCTCATTTCAAACGCCCATTATTTTAATATAAAATTGAAACAAATAATATTAATAATATTAGTATATTATAAATAATATGGAATTAATTGAACTCGTATCACAAGTTAAAGAAAATAATAATTGGAAAAGTGAAAGTAGAATAGTTGGTGAGGCGTGTGAATACTATATAAAAAATAATATAAAGTGTGTTAGATGTAATGATAACAATTTTAAAAAATATAAAACAAATGAAACATCAAAAGATTTAATTTGTATTAGTTGTAGTCAAAAATTTCAAATAAAAGCAAAAAGTGCTACTCAAAAACAAGTTAATAATATTAAAAATAAAGATATATTCAAGACAATTGGGGGTGAATATTCTACAACATTAAAAAATATTAACGAACAAATAGATTATTTAATTATTTTATATGAAAAAAAATCTTATAAAATTATAAATATTTTATATATTAAATATGAAAATATAAATTTAAATTGTATTATACCAAGGAAACCATTATCTACAACTGCTAAAAGAGCAGGATGGCAAGGATGTAATATTATATTTGATAATATACAATTTATAATATAAAATGGGCGTTTGAAATGAGAAAAGGTGTAAAAAATTATAAATTACAAAATACAATATTTTTTATTACATTTACATTGTAAATATATATTATAACACAACGCAGGAAATAATAGAGCTATTATAAATATTACATAAAAATAATTAATTTTTTTAGTTGGATATTTATTAGGATGTGTAATTCCATATATTAAAATTCCTATAATTGAACAACAAGCTAACAACATATATATTTTAAAGCACAAATGTAACTTATATGATGGCAATATGTTACTTGTTTCAACAACATTATTATTCGATTCAATATCAGGTAGCATTGTAATTATTAATATAATCTATTGTTTATTTATGAAAAGTATTTCAATTTTTTATAAATATATAATAATTAACTTAGAAGATTTTATAAAAAAAATAGATGACATTGAACAATTACGCTTTATAGGAAGTAATAAGAAAAATATTAAATATAAGATAATAATTTAAATACAATTTTAAAAATATTATATAATGTCTTATTTACAATTTACAAAAAATGGTCAAAGATATGCTGATAAACTTGCTGGTGATAATGCTCTAAACATTTTTAATGAACAACTAACAAATATTTATTTAGATAAATATGTTGAAGGTATTAATGAAGTTGTTACTTATAATGATATTGAAGCATTATATTTACTTAAAAATAATGATATAATACAAAGTTTACCGCATAATTTAAAATATTTACACTTGAAATCGGCTACTTTACAAGAATTGCCTATAAGTG
>Ga0315284_10015561_pt1 | contig 10812 bp, 9 predicted proteins | sample YL17G09_16_MG_FD_203696 | JGI IMG/M metagenome (GOLD analysis project Ga0315284, IMG submission 203696) | Sediment microbial communities from Yellowstone Lake, YNP, Wyoming, USA - YL17G09_16 | ecosystem: Environmental > Aquatic > Freshwater > Lake > Sediment | place: USA: Wyoming | collected...
TATATATGCTTACACATTAACTCAGTATGATAAAATATGTATTGTAGAAAGTGATTTAATAATAACTAAAAATATAGACAATATTTTCTTGTTAAATACCCCGTCGGTTTCTTATTTTTTCAATAATGGAATTAAAAAGGTCTTTACTCCAAAAATGTTATTAAACAATTATGTATATAAGGACCCATCATGGATTCTAAAAAATTGTAATGAGGATAGTATTATAAATGGAGGTGTAATTTTAGATAAACCAAGTCTTAATATGTTTGAAAAGTATAAGAATAATTTACAGTTTATTATTGAATATAAATGTAAGTATCCAAATGAAAGTTTATTTTCATATACAAATCCAAAATTTTACAATTTACCTGTAAAATATAATTGTTTACATTATAATTTATCTCCCCAAAAACTTAAGGATATGAATTTAAATATGAAAGATATTTGTATAGTTCATTTTAATGAAACAAAATATAAATATCTAGATATTATTAAGGATAATTGGTTGAAAAATATGATGGATACAGAACATAATAAAAATAAGCGTCAATTTATTATTGATTTTAAAAATAAGGTATATGATGTATATTATAATGAATTAAATAATATACTTATTAACACAAATAACGCTCTCAATAAACCGGAATCAATCAATACTTCAGTAACAGATAATAAGGATATTTATAAATTAGGGATAATTCAAGAAGGCAATGTTGAAATTGGTGTATACCAAATGACTGTAATAAATACATATGACCGTGCTTTAACTATTGCTAAAAAAAATATAGAAAATTTAAAAGATTCCTTTCAAATCCCATATAAGAACGAAAATAATACAAAACTTCCATTTGAAGTACATAATAAAAAATGGAGGATGACAATGACCGCATTAGAAAACACACTGAAATATTTGTTTGAAAAGTTACATCATTCATGTTATATGTTATGCGTAAAAAATAACAATTTTGTAATATATAAGCTTGAAGTGACAGATGCTTCACCAACTTTTGAAGAGGCCATTAAAACACGACATTTACCTATGCTACAAAATAATAAGTTGATTACAGAATATCAAAAGAATTTTATAACTAAAGAATTACAGGACCCGGTTAGAATCATGCAGTGTATATTAAAAAAACCGTATAAATCAATAGTTATGAGTGACATTAAAGACCTCAGAAAAAGTTCTGATTATCACGCATATACCGAAATATTACACGATATGAAGTTACCTAATGGTGTTTTCATATTAAATCTAACTGATGCTGTAATATTAACAAATAATGGAATGGAACCATTTCCAATGGTTACTGGTAATGTGCCATTAGGTAAATATGATTTTAATGAATACATACCAATAATGAGTATGTCTGGACAAGTTGGATATAGTGATATTCCAATTCCAAATTATGACGATATTTCTATATTTAATGATAATAAAAAGTTACAAGAATTTAAAAATTTTAATACGATTTGGAATGACAAAAAAATCAATAAGGCTGTTTTTAGAGGTGGACCTTCTGGGTGTGGATATACTCCAGAAACAAACATGCGATTAAAATTAGCACTTATGAAATTTAAATTTTTGGATGTAGAATTAACCGGGAAAGGAAGAACTATTGATAGCAGGTCTATCAAGTTTGACCCTGTTTATGGATTAGGTATGTTAAATACGAACATTAAACCGGCAACTTCTTTTTTAACAATGACACAACAAAGTAATTATAAGTATATAATCCATATTGATGGAAATGTAAATGCGCATAGATTACTTACAACTATGAGAACAGGGTCATTAATAATAAGGGTTTCGAGTCCTTATATTTCGTGGTTTGACCATTTAATTAAACCGGATGTACATTATGTAATGGTAAGACCGGATTTATCCGATTTAGAAAGTTGTATTGAATGGTGTATGGACAATGACTCAAAATGTAAAGAAATCGCAAAAAATGGTCTTGATTTTGCGATATCTGTGTTTAAAAAGGATTTTATAAAAAGTTATTTCCAAAAATTATTATGGTCTTTATCTGATTATCAAAATATATCATCTCCGGATCATCCACCACCAGGGATGTTTAAACCGGTTAGTCCTGATTATCCACCACCAGGGATGTTTAAACCGGTTAGTCCTGATTATCCACCACCAGGGATGTTTAAACCGGTTAGTCCTGATTATCCACCAACAGGGATGTTTAAACCAGTTAGTCCTGATTATCCACCACCTGGTTCGGTTAAATCGAACAAAAAAATAAAAACCCCATCACCAAAATCTATTAAAAAAATATCTTCGCGCACAAGTTCAAATAAATCACTTGAACGATTACAAACACCATCGTTTTCTAGTTCGGATAAATCACTTGAACGATTACAAACACCATCGTTTTCTAGTTCAGATAAATCACTTGAACGATTACAAACACCATCGTTTTCTAGTTCAGATAAATCACTCAAATCTATTAAAAAAACATCTTCACGAACTAGTTCAGAACGTTCTAGTTCAGATAAATCACTCAAAACTATTAAAAAAACATCTTCACGTTCTAGTTCAGATAAATCACTTGAACGGTTACGGACACCTTCTATTAGTTCAGATAAATCACTTGAACGATTACAAACACCAACTTCGGAATATATTGAATTAAAAGGAAAGCAATGTCCTAAAGGTTATAAAGGGGTTACATATAAAAATAAAAAAATGTGTAAAAAAAATAAAATAATAAAAACCCGTAAAGAACCAATTGTTAAAATTAAAACATGTAAGGATGACAAAGAACTAAACCCTAATAATAGATGTGTCAACAAATGTAAAGATGGATATACTCGACGAATTGAGGATTTTAAATGTATAAAAAATAAACAAACAACAACTTCAAAGATAAAAAATAAAATCATAAAACCCCGTAAAGAACAAATTGTTAAAATTAAAACATGTGACGATGGTAAAGAACTAAACCCTAAAAATAGATGTGTTAAAAAATGTAAGAATAAATATACAAGAAGACTAGATGATTTTAAATGTATAAGAAGTGAATGTGACGATGATAAAGAACTAAACCCTAAAAATAGATGTGTTAAAAAATGTAAGAATGGATACACCCGTAGAATGGAGGATTTTAAGTGTATAAAAAATAAATGAGAGGGTAATTTGCGAATCCAAACCGACTTTCCAATTTATTATTATATTATAACGACATGATATAAAAAATTGAATTGTTTTTATTTTTTTATATCATTATAATAATATAAATAATACAAATAATATGGAAAATATATCGTCTAATACAAAAATATATGAAAATGGTAATATTTTTGAAGGAGATATTAAAAATAATAAAAAAAATGGATTTGGTAAAATGATATACGCAAATGGTAATGTGTATAATGGTGAATGGGTAGATAATAATATAAACGGGGAAGGAATAATGACATACGCAAATGGTAATGTATATGAAGGTGATTGGGAAGATAACGAAAAAAACGGTTCAGGAAGAATGACATACATAACTGGTAGTGTATATGAAGGCGATTGGGAATATAACAAAAAAAACGGATTAGGAATAATGATATACTCAAATGGTAATGTGTATGATGGTGATTGGGAAGATAACGACAAAAACGGAAAAGGTAAAATGATATACTCAAACGGTGATGTATATCGCGGTGATTGGGATGTGAATAATCAAAATGGAAAAGGTAAAATGATATACTCAAATGGTGATGTGTATTGGGGTCATTGGCGAAATAATAATCAACATGGAATAGGAAAAATGACATTTTCAAATGGGGATGTATATCATGGATATTGGAAATATAATAATCAACACGGAATAGGTAAAATGATATATTCAAATGGTGATTTGTATGATGGGGAATATAATAATGGTTATATTCACGGAAAAGGAACAATGATATACTCAACCGGTGATGCTTATCATGGATATTGGCGAAATGATAAACAAACCGGAATAGGTAAAATGATATATTCAAATGGTGATTTATATGATGGGGAATATAATAATGGTTATATTCACGGAAAAGGAACAATGATATACTCAAATGGGGATGTATCTGATGGAAGTTGGGAATATAATGACATGGTTGAAGGAACTGTAAATTACGCAAATGGAGAAATAAAACAAATCAAACTAAATATAGAAGTAATACTTCCATACTCAAATGGAACTGAATTCTATAATAAATGGTGGAAAGATGAATTTGAAAGAAAAAATGTAGCGCTTAAATAAATGTATTTACTAGTAGGTTGTGTAGTAGGTTGTGCTTAAATAAATATATATGTAATAGTAGTAGTAGTGCTTAAATAAATATATATGTAATAGTAGTAGTAGTGCTTAAATAATGACCACTTCATAGAATAAAAACCAGGTAATAAAATTCCAAAGGTGTAAAAAAAAAGGGTATTTCACCTTTTTTTTTAATATATAAATGATGAATAAAACCGTACTTTAAAATCTCAATATCCTCCTCAATCATCAGAGTCGGACTCAGATTCTGAATCTGATTCCGAGTCAGAATCAGATTCTAATACCTCTTCAGAACATGTCTCATTATCTGAGTCTGACTCGGAATCAGAGTCAGATTCTAATTTCGTATCGAATAATATATTACGATCATTCGATATTTTAATTGAGGTGTCTTTATAATTATCAGTTGTTTTGTAAAAGAATACACCATCGATAATATCAATATCTTCATCAGTTATTTTTTTTGCGGCTTCTTCCACAATTTTAGCTTTGGCTTCAGAATTCATGGCTTTTGCTTCTGCGATTCGAACTTTTGCTTCTGCGAGTCTTAAAGATGCTTCAAGATTTCTGGCGTTTGCGTTTAAAGTTCTTGTTTTGGCTTCAGCAATTTTGCGTGTTTTTTCTTCTTTAAGCTCTTTATTTTGTTTTTTGGCTTCTTCAGCAAGTCGGCGTTTTTCTTCTTTAAGTTCCTTTATTCGTTTTTCAGAATTAAGTAGTTTTTCTTCAAACGCTTTTGCTTTTTGTTCAGCAGCCAATGCTTTTTCTTCAACTGCTTTTGCTTTTTCTTCAGCAGCCAACGCTTTTAATTCAGCCTTCCTTAATTTTGCCTCGGAAGCTCTATCCTTAGCCTCTTTAATTTGTGCCTTTTTTTTTGCGTTTTCTTCAGCAATCATAATCTTTTTTTCTTTTTTTGCGGCGATATCTTTAAGTCTTTCTTCTTTTTTTGCTTCAGCAATCCTTTTCTTTTCTTTTTTTGCTTCCTCAAGTTTTAATTTTTCATCAGCAATACGGTTTTTCGCCTTCTCAACTGTTAAAATCAACTTAACATGATTTGCAATATTTTTTTGTGGTTTCTTTTTAGCAACTATAACTACTGGTGGAGGAATAGTTACTGAGATTTCATTATTATCGACAACGATGGGTTCAGTATTAACTACTGAGGATTCATTATTATCACAAAAGGATGAATACATCTCATTTTTCATTTCAGTTTCGTTAGTTATTGACATTTAATATTTTAGTAAGTTACATTAATTAATAATGGTAAATAGTATTTCAATTTTTTATTATAGTATTCATTTATTGTATTACTAAAAATTTAATAAGATAACCTACGACAGTTAAGAGGGATGATCCTAGTCGGAACTGTGAGTTATTCATCGAATTAAATATTAAATAATAATCATCACAATATATGAATAACAAATATATTATACATTAAATAATTTTAAATAGGACTTGGTGTGTTAAAATAACCAAAAATTAATATAACTTTAGTAAAAGAACACGCAGATCTACTATACAGGAATTGGATGTAAGACAAATGGGGAACACACAGAAACCGAATTTTTAAATATAATGAATTCTTTATTTACAAATAGAAAATGGGGTGGTGAATCCAAAATAATATTCGATTATCAACTTGAATTTAAAGATTTTAATTTACCTCATGATTTTGCGTCGTTTACGTTATCGGATTGGGTTGAGTATTCTGGTGCGGAGTATATAATCAATATATAATCCTTATAATGAACCAAATAAATAATCCCACTTAAATTTCTTCATCAAAATGTAATTTATTGATTAAATACTTCTTCAAATAATTCATTGCTGAATTTATAATATAAATCGGAAATATTTATATTTTTGTTCCTATATTTCAATCATAAATTGGGAAATATTTAATTTCCCTATTCGGGAATAATTGAGTTCAACGAATTTGAATGATTTAATTGTAAATTATTTTGTTCTATTTGTAAATTATTATGATTTGATACCAATTCATCATGCGCGACTTGTAAATTATTATGACTTGTTTCTAATTCATTATGGGCAACTTGTAAATTAGTATGATTTGATACAAGTTCTTCATGTGCGACTTGTAAATTATTATGACTTGTTTCTAATTCATTATGGGCAACTTGTAAATTAGTATGATTTGTTACAAGTTCTTCATGTGCGACTTGTAAATTATTATGACTCGCTTCTAATTCATTAAGGGAAGATTGTAAAGTATTAATTTGACTAAATAAAAAGTCATCGTGTTCTTTTTGTAATTTATTATGTTCATCTTGTAACTCATTATGTGAAACTTGTAACTCATTATGTAAAACTTGTAAATTATTATGAGTTTTTTCTAATTCGCTATGGGCAACTTGTAACTCATTATGTGTATCTTGTAATTTAGTATGACTTATTACTAATTCGTCATGATCATTTTTTAAATTATTATGGGCATCTTGTAATTTATTATGATTTGTTACTAAATCATTATGTGTTTGTAGTAATTGATTAGTTACTAATTGTAAAGCATTAAATTGATTTAATAAAATTTGTTTAGCGGTATTAAGTTTATTCATTTATATAATATAATAGTATATTATAAATTATTTATTATATACTATTAAAGTTAGATTGGATTACATACGAATTTATGAGTAAAAATTAAAAAGATCCGCAATATAAAATTATGTTTCCATATAGTAAATAATGAATTATATATTTGAATCTATTATTGTAGGTATATACAGTTGTCTTATATATGTAATAATAAATAAATTTATAAATAATGTGTACACACTGTTATTTTTGTCTGGTTTTATTAAACATTTATTCGGGTATTTATTAAATATTCATACTTTATATTGTAATTATGGTTATGCGTGTAATAACCACGCCCCTAAAAGTGCGTTATTTACAAATTATTTATGGATAGAAAGTATAATTGAAGGATTCTTGTATTTATTTTTGGGAGTGATATTTACTCAATTCATTACGAATAAAATACTCGTTTTATTTTTAATTGGTGTATTATTACATTTAATATTTGAGAAACTAAAAATTCATTATATATTTTGTAAAACAAGATGTATTTAGTTATAATATAAGTATAATATAATGAATACACCGATAAAATCCGCAAGGAGATGCATTACTAAATTACAATCACAAGCATATAAAAAGTTTAATAAAAGTTTAATTATTGATACAAATCAAAGTGAAATTATAAATTTATTTATAAATACCCATGGTTCAATTAAAACTCCTTTAATTGAACAAAACGCAGGCAATAATACAATTTTAAATAGAGTTATATTCGCATCATCTGGATGTGTCGCGTTTTCAAGTACAATTGGTAATCTTAAATTTATAAATAAACTAATAAGAAATATAAATAGCAATTCATTTTTTAATCAGGAATGTATATCTACGGATGATTTAAAAAGTTTTAATGATATGGTATTCGAATCAGAAAAAGAAACTTCAGGAACAAATACAAGATATATGGAAGCATTACCAGAAGTATTTGAGATGGATATTAGTTGTAATAGACCATACCCAAAATTTTTAAAACATTCTCTTGAATTACAAGAAGGGATAAATATAAATAATAAATATTATGATAAAATGTTCACCCCCTTTGGATTACTTACTGAAGAAGGACAATTTGGGTCGGGTATTTTTTTATTAAGTGATTTTAATTATTCAGGTGAGTATGATTTTAAAAAAGAAATCGAAACCGAACTATTAATTGACGCAAAAAGACAATTTAAAAATGATAATTTTAAAGATTATGATGAATTCGATGATGATGATGTTGAAATATTACAAGACACTTATAATTATTTATTAAAAGATGAAAATCAAACAAACAAAATATATAATATATTAAAGCAAAAACCATCTCAACGCATAGAGCATATCATACCTAAAGGAACAAATCTAATAGAGCATCCACTATTTATTGAATATATACAGAACATGAATCATAGAAGAGAATTGATTTTTATTCTTAATAGTATGAAAGAAAAAATTCAGGTATTAGAATATGTATTGTTATCTGAGATAGTAACATTTTTTAAATTAAAAAATAATGAACTTAAATTATTTAATATTATCGACACGAGTTGTGAAGTATTACAAAATTTATCAAGTAATCGTGAAAGAAGATGCTTACTTAGAGATATATCAAAATCAAGTATTAGAGGTGGTCTTAGAAAATATAACAAAAAATATAACAAAACTAAAAAATATAACAAAAACAAAAAGTACACTAAAAAATATAACAAAAACAAATATATTAAAGGTTATCGATTAAATAAAACAAAATGTGTACAATTATTCAATTAATTCTTAATATACTTGAAATTATATATATATATTATTTTTTTGGTGAAGTAGAATCCCAAATTAAATTTTGGGTAAATAAACAACAAGAATTAGAAATACTAAATGATGCTTCATCAAATCGTGTTTTAGATTTATTGGAATCAAATAATGAATTACATGAACAATTCGTTGTATTAATTAATGAATTAGAACAACAAGTTAATGATTGTGTAAAAAAACAACAACTAATTGAATGTGTCAATGATAATTTATCGAATAAGAATAAACTTATAGAATTATTTGAATATAAAGATACGGTAGAACATCAACTTATTGATTTAGAAAATAAAATAAATATACAGGATAAGAATTTGAATGATAATATTAATGAATTACATGAAAAACACAAACTATTATTTAAATCCCATGATTTTATAAATACATCACAAAAAGAATTAAGTTCTAAATTAATAAATACCAAAAAATATTTTAATTCTGAAATAAATAAAACAAATAATTTAATTTATGAACAACATAAAGTAATGATGAATGATATTAATATAAATATGTCGAATTTATTAAACTGTATTCCAAATAATGGTATTTAAAAACTTTAAAAATAAAATTGAAATGACAATTTATTTATTTATTATGATAAATAAATAAATAAATAAATAAACATGATGCGAATGTTTGAATTTTGTCCAAGAAACACAGACAATGATTCAGAATCCAGTGATATAGAAACTGAATGTGCGGATAATCACGAAATTCAAATATTTGATGAACCCTCTATAAAAAACAGAGTTACATTTTCAGAAAATAATGATGTGTACATTATACCAAATAATGATACTTATTATAATGAAAAACGCATTTTGTGGTGGTCTCAAGATGATCTAACTAACGCAAAAAAATCATCCTATAAAGAAATAATACAATTCACAAATTTAAATCCGAATATACATTTTAATATAGCACGAAAAGTGATTTATCAGTCGAAGGTATATTTTGAATTAATAATTTATTATCATGACTAATTACAATTTATAAATCTATCAAAAACAACAAAACAAAAAAAAATGTTTTTATAATACATGAATTTTAAACTTATAAAAAAAAAACAAAAAAAAAACTCTACTGAATTTTTATATGGTCGGTTTGGAAACCATTTTTTTTATTCGATGGTATTACATATTATATCACAACAAAATAACTTATTGACAACTTATAAAGAGTATAATAATCTGAATAAACTAGGAATTAATTTATTTGTAGGAACCAAAACATATGATAAAGTCATGTATGTTACTGATTCTAATTTTCATAATTTTTTATTTAATCCTGTCAATTCAAATGTTATTTTAGATGGGTTCTTCCAAACAAAAGAGTTTGCTTTATATTTATATGATTATTTTAGACAAGATATTAAAAAAAATAAAATTATAGAACATAATATATACAAAAATAGATATCAAAATAATAACGATGCTTTTATTCATGTTAGATTAGGTGATATTTTAAATACTAATAATGAACCATATCAATATTATGATACTGTTCTGTCAAGTATTACTTTTGATAAAGGGTATATATCAAGTGATTCTATAAATGATTCTATATGTAAAGAGTTAATAAATAAATATAATTTAGAGATTATTAATTTTGATATTATTCCAACAATAATGTTTGGATCAACATGCAGAAATGTTATATTATCCAAAGGAACATTCTCGTGGTTAATTGGAATATTATCATTTTATTCAAATGTATACTATCCTTCATCAAAACAAATATGGACTGGGGATATTTTAGTCATTCCAGAATGGACTAAGATAAATTATAATATAATATAATATATATATATATGACGGTCAAAAAATGTGTTTCTGGGTGTAAAGGTCTTGCTACTACAATATGTGAACGCGCACCCAAATGTTCTTATGTAAATGGACAAACCCGTAAATATTGTCGTTTAGGTTCCAAAAATAAAATGGGAAACCCTCCAAGATGTAATGTTACAAAACGCATACACAAATCAAAAATAAAAATTGAAGCTGCGAAAAAAATAGCCAATTTTTTAAAGGAAAAAACACGCAAAATTATTAAAGAAAAAACCCCAACCCCAATTAAAGAAAAAACACCAACCCCAATTAAAGAAAAAACACCAACCCCAATTAAAGAAAAAACACCAACCCCAATTAAAGAAAAAACACCA
>Ga0315284_10015562_pt1 | contig 10811 bp, 11 predicted proteins | sample YL17G09_16_MG_FD_203696 | JGI IMG/M metagenome (GOLD analysis project Ga0315284, IMG submission 203696) | Sediment microbial communities from Yellowstone Lake, YNP, Wyoming, USA - YL17G09_16 | ecosystem: Environmental > Aquatic > Freshwater > Lake > Sediment | place: USA: Wyoming | collected...
AACACGGGAACACTGATCAGTGCACAAATAAGCATTGTTCCTTCGAAAAACAACCAGACTATGAAAAAGCCAGCAAGCAGACTTCCAACAGCGTACGCAACGTAGACAATGGCTCTAAGATAAACCAAAATTTTCCAATGACCTTTGCCTTTCTCAAGAAGAAAAGCTCGGTTCACCGCCCAAAGAGTGCCCTCTTTTGTTCCTTCAACGGTCTTGCCGAAGACAAATTCTAGAGGCGTGTGAGCAAAATAGTACACTAAGGCAGACAGTATTCCTAGCAATCCGTTGGATACGAAGAAGAGTTTTCTACCCCAGAAATCAGAAACCGTCGCAAAAATCAGTCTTCCGCCCTGCATTATCAAGGGCATACAGGCAAAAATTACCCCTACCAGCTTAACATCAATCTGTCTCTGATCCATCATCAATGGTAAAGCTATGCCGAGAACACCGGCTACGAGCGAGTTCAGCACTTGAATTATTAGAACGTTCTTCACTTCGTCCAAATGCTCAACTCAAGAGAACGTACACGACGTTCTGTTTAAAACTGTTGTCAACTCAGACTCTTAGCGAACATGAAAACACTATTTCATTACAAGCTCCAGTAGGACGCCTTTGGTGCTTTTTGGATGCACAAAAGCAACTTTCTTTCCTTCAGCACCAATTCTTGGCGTCTCATCAATCAAAGTTACACCATTTTTTTTCATGTCTGCCAATGCAGCTTCGATGTCTTCAACTCGAATAGCAAAATGATGAATGCCCTCTCCTCGAGTTTCCAGAAATTTGGCAACAGTGCTTTCAGCGTCAAGCGGCTGCACCAGTTCTATCTGCGTTTCGCCGCCAGTTGATATGAGCGCTATCTTGATTTTGCGCTCAGCCAAAACGTGCACGCCCATGAGTTTGAAACCAAGAAGATCACGGTAAACATGGATGGCTTCATCCAAGTTTTTCACAGCGATTCCGACATGATCCATGCCAACAAATATGCAGATTCCTCTTCACAGCAGAATAGTATTTGCCATCGCAACACGCTATAAAAGAATTTCCAATAAGATGAGGCTATTTCCTCTTAGGCTTTGCTGCTTTGTAGACGATTTTTCTGATCTTGGCGAATCTACGTTTCTTTTCCTCAATCTTGCGGAAATCTTCAATCACCGGTCGAGGAATGTTGGTTAATGGCAGATACCAATCAGGTTTTCCTTCAGGAGGGACAAGAGGATACTGTATTCTCTTTTTTCGGGCAGATCTAACAGATAAAGCGTAAATGTCGAAGATAATAGCGCTTATCAAGAACAAGACGGTCCACAGATTTGGAAATAGGAGAAGCACTGCAACGCCAAAAACATTTGCACATAAAAGAGAAGCTAATGCAATTTGCATGCTGATTCTTTTATGCCGAACCACGAAGCTCCCTAAAGTTGTACGTGCAGGTGCCAACTAATACAGTTTATGTTTTCACTCGATTGTTCATACTCTTCCAACCGCGATACTGTTAAGTTATTTGTGATGATGATAAATCAACAGAATCTGGTATGCCTGCAAGATACTTATGCATGCGAATGAAAGGAAAAGCAAAATGTACTGAAATATCACGATAGCAGTAGGTTATGTTGTTAGGAGTGAGGTGAATAGATGGCTTGGGATTCTTCCGATCATTCTGACTATAGGGTTGTTGATTACACTGGTTGGAAAAATCTGGAACTCTATTCTGTTTTACCTTCACTAATTACACTACATTCACTATGGAGAAAGCTGTAGTGTACAAAAGCAATATATCGTTAAGCCAAGAGTAACAAATTGAGACAAAATGCCTGATGAAAACACCTTTGAGAACGGTTTTTTCTGGAATAACTACAAGTCAATTGAGTCAGATTTTCTTGGCTTTATGGAGGTCGCTCCTTATCACAAATCAAACCAGCAGATGTATTCACCGAAACTCACTGGGCTCTTGCTGCAAATTGGAGGATACGTTGATTCAGCCTTCAAGGAAATGGCTAGTTTCTATGATTTGAGAGCCTACAAGAAGAAGGAATTAGAGAAAAACAAGATTTTGGCTGACATAATTGATGCTTATTCTCTGTTTGAGAGTATTTACCACCTGTCTTCAAACAATGGTGGGACTCTAATAGCAAAACTTGATTTTGGTGACAAGGAGTTGTATCCTTTCAAGGAATTTTCTGATGTGTTTATCAGACCATCATGGTGGAATGCATACAACAAAGTAAAACATGAGTATTCTCTTCATTATAAGAAAGCAAGCATAGATAATGTTCTTAGAGGTTTAGGCGGTGCCTTCTTACTAAATGTAGTTCATTATCCCAGTGTAAGATTGCTGTGGCAATTAGGTTATTTGATAACGGGAGTGGAGGCAGGTCCAGGTTTCCAAGAGGTCTACTATGATGAAAAAATGCTCGATAAAAATATCATGCCAAAGGCAATTTCTGAACTTGAACCATTAAACATAGGAATAAGGATAGAAACCCCCCTTTTTCTCTATGCACATAAATAGTGTGAGGAAAATTGAGGAAGAGCATCTTGGCTTCTCTTATTCTCTTTGTTCTAATTGAAGCATTAGTCCCTTGTGCCTGGTGCTCTTCTGGAGAAATTGATGCCACAACAGTTGTAAGCTATGTTATAGATGGAGACACTTTTGACACTACAATGGGAGAAAGAATAAGGCTTGCAGACATTGATGCTCCTGAATCCGGAGAACCAGGATATTCTTCAGCTAAGAATTTCCTTTACAACGCTGTTTATGGAAAGACTGTTTACTTGGACATTGATGATGTTAATGGTGTTTGGCAGAGAGACCCATACGGCAGACTAGTCTGCATGGTTTGTGTCAACCACAATTCTACTCATTACAGGGATGTGAATGAGGCTCTTTTGGAAGCTCACTATGTAGTGATTTCAAATTACCAGAATGAGTTCAATCCTTATGCTTGGACATTGTACATTTCTAAAGATTCTATTCCTGAATACTCGTCACTAGCCCTATTGCTTCTGGTTCTGATGACAATACTTGTGGCAGTAGCAATCTACAAGAGAAAAAGCTTGCGTGCATAGCCAGTAAGTAAGGGCCTTTGAAATTTGAGTATACCTTGAAGAGAAATGTGTCTTCCACAAGTCATAAAAGCGAATCCCCGAAATTGCATCTGCAAGGTGATAGATAATGGCTGAAGTAAAAAGTTCTGTTGGAATTTCAAGGGGAATGTTTGTCGCTGGAATTGTTGTGGCTATCTTGATTTCAAGCCTTGCCTCGACGGTTGCTTCCATGATGCTGGCAGTTGGACCTAAAGGTGACAAAGGAGAGACGGGCTCAACTGGATTACAAGGAATCCAAGGACCAATAGGTCCAAAGGGGGAGGACTATAACGCAAGAATTGTAAGATTCTACAATCCAAACGAAACCATGAACGACAGCGAAGACTACATAAACGCCGCTTCCTTCCGATGGACTCCGAAAAACACAACAAGCAACGCTGTCTTAGCAGTTCACTGCTATTTCAAGTTCCGCAGTGCTATTGTCGGCAAACCCATTGGCTGGAATCTGCTTGTGAATGGAAGCCTTGCATTTTCTGGCGGAAGCGTCAGTGGCGGCACAGTATACCAACAGACTCTACTCTACACGTCTGATCCGCAGAGCTTCACTTTGATACCTAATCAGAACGTCTATGACATCGAATTTGCGTTTGCCTCTCCAAATCCATCATCTGGCGAGTTATACGTTAAGGAAATCAACGTTCTGCTAGAAGTCATGGATGGGCTGCCACCAGAGAACTGAACATCTCCAATTCCTCTTTCTTTTTCTTATAGAATGCTCTTTCACAAGTCTAATAATCTCTCAGGGCTAATCATTTCTTGTATCTTCTGGAAAACTATGGAAAACTTGAATTTAGAGCAGGAGTCTACATTTTCGCTAATGCGAGCTTGCAGACAAAGTATATAGGCAAAGCTGGAGCGGGGAGAATGGTTCTCGAAATTGACAGTGCAATAAGACGTGGAAGGCTTTTGGAGCAACACTACTAAAAGCACTGTATACAAATTCTGATGCGAATGCGTTAAGTTTGGAAAATGCCCTAAGAGTCAAATACAATCCGCCAAATAATCCAGTATAGCAACGGAGTTCTTGGTTCATCTAATTCTCTCAATTCAGGTTACCACAAATAACTTAACAGTATCTCCAACCGCTAAGAGTTATAACCACCTACACAGTTGATGCTTAAATGGAGCTTATCGATAGTTGACACATCATTGGGGATACGTAAGCGGCATTCTGTCTGCTCTACTGGTTGGATTGGGAACCTGCCTGAACAAGATTGTCTTAGCCGAAACACACCCAATCTTGGTCGCTGGACTAATCTACTTGTTCGCAGGCGTATCTCTCTCGCTGATCCGTCTCTTGCCATTCGGAAACAAGATAATGTTATCGTTAGGCATCACATCAAAATCTGAAGTTGGAATGAACAAGAAAGATTTGATTGTTCTCGCGTTGGTTATGTTTTCAGGCGCAGTGATTGCGCCATTTCTGTTCCTAAACGGCTTAAACCAGACAACAGCGATAAATGCGTCGTTACTGCAGAACACCGAATCTCTCTTCACGGTGCTCATAGCTTTCTCGTTTCTAAAGGAACGGGCAAACAGAAGAGAATGGTCAGGCATTTTGCTCTTAACATTGGGCGCCATTTTTCTGACGACAAACGCTGCATTTGATAAGCTGACTTTGACTCAGAGTCTTTATGGAAATATTCTGATAGTTCTGGGCGGCCTATTCTGGGGAATAGACAACAACTTGAGCAAGTTCTTAAGTCAAAACAAAAACCTGCTAGTCGTCACGGCTTTGAAATGTCTCACAGGTGGAACAATACTTGTTTTGCTGGCTCAAGCATTAGGGCTCGAGTTCCATATCGCTCTGACTGCTCTTCCTTATCTTGCCATAGCGGGAGCGTTCGGCATAGGTTTTTCGATACTGCTCTTTCTTGTGAGTTTGAGGAAAATCGGGGCTATGAAGACAGGAGTCATTTTCTCAACTTCCTCGCTTTTTGGAGCGGCTTTTGCATTCTTAATTCTTAGAGAGAGCTTCTCTGCAATACAGTTAGTTGCCGGATCAGTAATGCTGATCGGAGTCTACATCATATACAAGAAATAAACTTGAAAAAACTGGCCAAACCAAAATGAATATACAACGCCAATCAAACATCAACATGTGACACACGTTGATGAGAAGAAGAAAATGCTTGCATCATCCAGCCATGGAATGCCCAACACCAGATGAGCCGTGCATTTTCACAAGAACAGATAAGCCGAAGAAGACAAAGTAGACGTGTTGCACTTAACTGTTGAGAAGGATATAGATGAATATGGAGAGGAATAAGAAGTCAGCAACAAAAGTGGCGAGATTGGTTGATTTAATCGAGTATCAAGAAGCATCTGTTGTTAGCAGAACCCTAATCGACAAGAAAGCAGGCACAGTAACACTGTTCGCATTCGACGAGCAACAAGGATTAAGCGAACACACTGCGCCATATGATGCAATGGTTCAAATTATCGACGGCGAGGCAGAAGTAACAATCTCAGGCACAGCACATTATCTGAAAGAGGGGGAAATGATAATAATGCCAGCCAATAAACCGCATGCGCTCAGAGCAATAAAGAAGTTCAAAATGCTTCTAACAATGATAAAATCCTAAAAACGACGTCGTACCTCGTTCTTAGTTGTTTTATAGCTTGACAAAATTGCATCATCAGACAGTCTTTGACAAAAACAAGTATGTTTACGACATAAAGAGAAAAGTCCTATTTCTGCCTTTAATAGGAGCTCGACACCATAGAGAGGGTTTCCCAAGAAATCAAAATCGAGCATTTCTTATGTCGAATGATATGGGAAAATCGTTCTATCATGTGCCTTGTCTTCAAGCTTTCTTTTCAGCTTTTCAGATGTAACCTTCTTGTCTCTCATGATCCCATTATCCAATCATTTTACGAACGCTCATTATTATTTTTGTGTGAGGCAAGGTTTTGGCAACGACTGCTGAGGCGGCTGAAGTGGCTCCTCCGGTGGCGGGCCTGTCGGTGGATACATTATACGTCGTGGTTGTTGTGGCGGTTGGGACAGTTGCATCAATTGGACATGCATAGTTAATGAAACTGCTTCGCTTTCGAATAGTTTAGCAGCCTTCTGTTGCTGAAGGAAAAGAACCGATCTGCAATACAATTCCCAAATGTTGTTCCAGAGCTCCGAATTTTGATCAATCTTTTCTACGTCAAGTTTGAGCACGTCATGGGCTTCAGTGTAATCAATCACTTTTCCGTGAGATTTGTATTTTACACCTTGCGAAAGCCATTGCGCTACCTGTTTAGCTTGGTCAGGTTTTCCGTTGAGCATGTGTTCCTTAAGCCATTTTTCTGCGAACTCGCATGAACCATCGATTGCACTCTGACATTGGGCGATAAGCTCTGGCCTGATTTGTGATAGCATTGGAAGATACATTTGGACTGGATCACCCTTTGTCTTAATGTTATGTCGAATCATCTCAAGTCCATCGATAAAAGATCTCGCAGGTAGCAAACCGCCTCCGATAGGATTACCTATCTGAGGGTCTATTGGTCCTAGCTCTGCAAGATACCCCATAAGTATCTTGTCGCTTCCAAGGGCTATCATGGTGGCAGCGCTCTTAGCAAAGTTAGGAACAATGACTTTGAATGATTTAGTGAATCTTTGCCTGCACATTACAATCATCTTTTCTGCAACATTTCCGTCACCGCCCGGGGAATTAATGATCAAATAGCCCTCATCCGCTCCTGCAGTAGATCGGAGCAAATCCTCAAAGAGTGGTATGTCTTGGTTCATTATCATTGGAATTGGATGATAGAGACTCGCGACATAAGTAATGACTTTGGCCCCAAGCAGCTTCTGTAAGTTCTGAACTAGTGGCTTGCGATGCAATTGAAAATCATTTGTAGAAATTAGTTTCTGAAGCGTAGTATCGCTTGACATAATCCAAGTTATCTTGGTTTGGTTTATAAATTGCTCGTTATATAAAAATCGTAAGTCTTTCTCTCTTCTTGCTGCAGATCTTTCAATATCTCAAGTAGCTTTTCAATTGCTTCTATGTCTTCTGCATGCTTCTCCCGAAGTTCTTTGATAAACTCTTCAGTAGACATAAGGCTTCAAGAATAATAGTGCAAGATCAATCAAATATCTCTTTTGTATTCTCAATCAATTCCTTGATCATAGATAGAGAGCTGTTCAGTCCAAATCATGGCGGTCTCCTCCACAGCATCAGGTTTTGGTTAGCGAATGGTTTTTGTCACTGTTCCATCTCTAGAATGATTATAGGGAAATCTGTGTCTCTCATAACCGAGTTTGATCCTTGGCATTCTTCGCTGTGCACGTGCCCCCGTAAGCTTACTTTTAACCCTTACACTGGCTGCGACCACATGTGCATATACTGCTACGCCTCAGCATACATACCACGATTCTTCAATTGTCGGCCAAAGAAAAACCTGACACAAAGACTGACGAAAGAAGCGGCAAAACTGAAAGGCGAAACCCTGTCCTTATCCAACTCTTCTGACCCTTACCCTAAACTTGAAGAAGAAACACAGCTCACCCGCCAATGTCTGCAAATCCTAGTTAAACAAGACTGCAAGCTTCAGATAATCACCAAATCTGACCTTGTTACCAGAGACATAGACCTTCTATCAAAGATTCCTTCAATGGTCTCCATAACCATAACAACAGATAACGACCAAACAGCAAAACTCATCGAACCACACGCGCCGCCACCATCCAAACGTCTCAAAGCAGCAAAAACACTCATAGAAAATGGCATACCCGTAACTATACGCATAGACCCAGTAATCCTATACCTAAACGATAATCCACAATCTCTCATGGAAGCCATAGTCGCAATAGGAGTCAAACACGTGACAAGCTCAACCCTCAAACTCACACCACAAAACTGGAAACAAATCAAACTGGCCCATCCAGAACTGGCAGAGAAACTAGAACCACTATACTTCGAGAACGGCGAAAAAACCGGACACTACACCCATCTAAACCGACAAACACGCTTCAAACTACTAAGCCACGTAGCCAACCTAGCCGGCAAACACGGCCTCAAATTCGGAACATGCCGAGAAGGACTCACCAGCCTAAACACGGCCACATGCGACGGCTCATGGCTTCTCCGAAAAACCAGTTCCAAACGTGTCTAAACTGACTATTTCTCCCATCTTCTTTCTAGGCTTCACGAGTCTCACAAGCTTGCCTGTCAAATCCACTTTCTCACACGGAAACCCAAGAGACAAAATAGCCACAACACAATACTTGTCAGGAAGGTTCAGAAGCTTCTTAACATCCGCCTCAGCGAAACTCCCAATCCAACACGTGCCCAATCCTTCACCCGTAGCCGCCAAAACCATGTTCTCCAAAGCAATCGTCGTATCCACCACACACCACTTCGGCGAAGCCTCCTTGTCCCCGCAACCCACAATAGCTATTGGAGCCTCAGCAAGAAATCCAGCCCACTTTCCCCCTTCAGCCAGCCTATTCCTCTTCTCCGCATCCTTCATAACAACAAAGTGCCACGGCTGAACATTCGCAGCCGAAGGCGCCAACCGCCCAGCCTCCAAAACCCTCGCCAACTTATCCTCAGGCACAGGATCAGGAAGATACGCTCTAACTGAATGTCTCCTCTCAATAGCCTCAAACACGTCCATTAAATCCCGCTCTCCAAGATGTACTCTGTACTTTACGGTATTCACTGTCTAATTTATGAACCTAGTGTATTATGTCGATTGGAGCAAAGTGAAAAGAAGAAGAACCTCTGATTTTGACGAGTTCTTCTTCTTCTCAGTTTTAACTTCACAGGGTTAGTCGCAAATTCATGAAACAGCTCTACACTTAACTGAAACTAAGTGAGAAGAACAACAACAGTAAATTTGCGCTGTTCTAGTTCTTCTTAGAAAACTCCTGCTACACGAAACCAAGCGCTACTTCATAAATCCAACATGCGACGCGAATCGAATGAAGACTAGAAGAAATAGAACAATTGAATTATGACCGCTCTACTTCTTCTCAAAAACTTTGGCCTATAATACTGATGAAACAAAAAACAAAAGAAGAAGGAGGGGCTCCAAGAATCACGTCTTCTTCTCGAAAACTTTTCGCAGCATCGACACGGACAAGTAGCCGTTAGCCGTTATCGTGTCATGAAACAGCTTCTCGTCGAAGCCATCACCCATCCTCTTCTTCAAGTCTTCCTTCAGCTTCAAAATCAAATGCTTCCCAAGCAAGTAAGACAACGGATAGCCCGGCGTCTGCGTGTACCGTCTAACCTCAGCCGTAGCTGCTTCCCGCGAAAGCCCCGCTTCACGGACAAGCATGTCCACCGCTTCCTCAAACTTCATCTCACCCCTCGAAAGCTTAACATCCACAATAATTCGCACCGCACGCCAGACACCATCATTCACTCTGATAAGCCGAGCCTCCAAACCACCCGAGAAACCCTTTTCTGCCATCAACTCCTCGCAATAGTGCGCCCAGCCCTCCGCTGTTTCTGTTCCGCCAGCAAGAAGCGGAATTATGCTTCCACGGTTCGTAACTGAACCCTGCAGGAAGTGTCCCGGATAAGCTTCGTGAACGGCCGTGTTCCTGACCGACGCAAAATTCAAGTGCTTCCCAAGGTTCGCCTCATCCTTAGGCCTAGTCACAATGTAAACGCCGATCTGAGGCTTATCAAACTTGGCAGGCATAATCATAGCCGCATAGGGAATAAGCGGAGCAATAAACGCCGGAGTCTCCTCCACAAGCAGCACATCCTCAGGGTAAACCGTCGCTAGATTCTGTTTCTGAACGAAATCCCGAGCCTCCATCATCGTCTTCCTCGTAAACTCTAATGCTTCCTCGAAGCTTTTCGGCGCCTTCGCTTCTATGCTCTTGAAAACCTCTTCTACCGTCTTGCCCGGAGCAATCTGTTCCACAAGCTGCTTTCTCTCAGTCTTCAGCTTCTCCAAATACTCATAACCGAGCTTCAGGATCTCCTCGGATGTCAAACCCAAATCTCGCAGCTTGATCAGTCGCTCAAACTTGTCCTTGCCTAAAGCCCAACCTTCAGCGGTCTTTGGAAGCAGGCTTTGTAGCCACTCCAGATGAGTCTTCAACGCGGGTTCAAGATTTTCCACTGCTCTGCAAAGTTTCGTGTAAACAGGCTCCGAAACCTTGTCTTTCGTGGCGAACGCTATGAACTGGAACAGGCCGCCTATGCTCTGAGCCGATTCGATAGCAATCTCCGTCCACAACTTGACAGGATGCGACTTTTCGAACCGCGAGCGAAACTCCTCCAAGTACCTGGGCATCTTTTCAATCCTAGCCGCCATAGCGTCCACACGCGTCTCCAGAGGAGCATAGTTCCTTGTGAACATGAGAAACAGGATTCCGCCGAGAATGTCGAAAGCGTCCGGGTTCAGCTCGTGAACGCGTCGCTCATAAAACAGAAACTTGTCATCCTCATGCCACTTCTCGATAATGTCCCACTCCAACCTGTGCCTATCGCTAAGCTCTTCACGCTTCACCGTCTGCTTCAAACGCCTGATCCATTCCTCTTCAAGATAGAGGTTATCCAGAAGCCGCTTCGTCGAGCCGTCAGCAAGCTTCCAATCATAAGGTTCATGCAAACCCAGTTCCGTAGCGTAATCGGGGTTAAGTGCAAGAAACTTCTCCAATATTTCCTGATTTAAGCTTTCGAAAACCTCATCTGCACTCATAAACACTCACTTAGTCGAAATTGAAGGCTAGCTAGCGTAATTAA
>Ga0315284_10015563_pt1 | contig 10811 bp, 5 predicted proteins | sample YL17G09_16_MG_FD_203696 | JGI IMG/M metagenome (GOLD analysis project Ga0315284, IMG submission 203696) | Sediment microbial communities from Yellowstone Lake, YNP, Wyoming, USA - YL17G09_16 | ecosystem: Environmental > Aquatic > Freshwater > Lake > Sediment | place: USA: Wyoming | collected...
ACCGGCGCCGCACAGACAATCGGCTGTGATTTTGCAAGAACCACACTTAACGGAGGTCCGCGTTTCGGGGTTATGCTGCGGTATCAGGACTCCCTCAACTACTATTATTTTTACCGGCTGACAGGGGGAACGGCCAGGGTATATATTGCCAAAGTTGTCAACGGCACTCTGACGAATCTGGCTAATACATCTATGTCAAATCCCACTGCCAACGTGCTTTTCCGCATTGAAGGTATCGCTGATGGGACTACACTGAGATTGAAAGTTGATGGTGTCGAAAAACTTTCCGTCCAGGACAGCACATTCTCATCAGGAAAGGTCGGAATTCAGTTCGGCTCCACATCTAATACCGATTCGCACCGGGCGGACAACTTCAGCGCCGCCATTGATACGGCACCCGTTGCGGCTTTTACCGGTTCGCCGACAAGCGGCAGTTACCCATTGACGGTCAACTTCACAGACCAGTCTACAGGCAGCGTTACCGCCTGGAGCTGGGATTTCGGCGATAGTGCCACAAGCACATCGCAGAACCCCTCTCATCAATATACCTCGGCAGGCACATACACCGTCAGCCTGACAGTCAGCGGGGCAAACGGAACTGATATAGAAACCAAGACTAATTATATTACCGTTACGGCTCCTCTGCCGCCGGTTGCTGCGTTCACCGGTTCGCCGACAAGCGGCGATTATCCGCTGACGGTCAACTTTACAAACCAGTCTACAAGCAGCGTTACAAGCTGGAGCTGGAATTTTGGCGACAGCGGCACAAGCACATTGCAAAACCCAACCCATATTTATCAGGCAGCCGGCACATATACGGTAAGCCTGACGGTAAGCGGCTATGCCGGCAGCGATGATGAGATAAAAACAAACTATATTACCGTTACGACACCTCCTGCCCCCGCTGCTGATTTTACAGGCTCCCCGACAAGCGGCGCGGCGCCATTGACGGTCAATTTCGCAGACAGCTCTACAGGCACGATTACCGCCTGGAGCTGGATGTTCGGCGACAGCGGCACCAGTCCTCTCCAGAACCCTTCCCATATTTACCAGAACGCAGGAACTTACAACGTAAGCCTGACGGTAACAGGACCCGGCGGAACTGACATTGAAACAAAATCAGGTTACATAACGGTCAGCCTTAACCCGCCGACAGCGGCATTTTCCGGCACTCCCGTAACAGGCAATGCTCCTCTGACGGTAAACTTTACGGACTCATCGACCGGCGGCGTTACAAGCTGGAGCTGGGCCTTTGGCGATAGCGCCACAGGCACATTGCAGAATCCCTCTCATCAATATACATCCGCAGGGACATATACGGTCAGTCTGACCGTTACCGGGCCGGGCGGGAGCGATATAGAAACCAAGACGAATTATATTACGGTCAATCAGGCCCCGCCGACAGAGACCTGGACGACTTACAACAACGCCAACACCGGCGGAGCGATAGGCAATAACACTATTCTCGGGGCGGCGGTCGAAGCCAGCGGCACAAAATGGTTCGGCACAAACGGCGGCGGTATGGCAAAATATACCGGCACAAGCTGGACAAAATACACCACCGGCAACAGCGGCCTGGCGAACAATACCGTTTACGCCATAGCCTTCGACAGCTCTTCCAACAAATGGATTGCCACCAGCGGCGGCGTAAATAAATACACCGGCACAAGCTGGACAAAATATACTTCAGCCAACAGCGGTCTTGCAAATAATGCCACAAGGGCGATTGCCGTCGATAACAGCGGCGACGTATGGGTAGGGACACTCAGCAACGGCCTGTGCAAATTCAACGGGACAAGCTGGACGACTTATACCAACTCCAACAGCGGTCTGCCCGACAACGCCGTCAAGGGGATTGCCGTTGATTCCTCAAACAACAAGTGGATTGCAACGTTGACGGGCGCAGCCAAATATGACGGCACGACCTGGGCGAAATGGGGCAAGCCGCCGCTGCTGAGCGATGATGTTTATGCCGTTGCGGTTGCTCCCAATGGCAACAAGTGGGTTGGGACAACGAGCGCTGTGAGCAAATTTACCGGCACAAGCTGGACGAACTATACAACTACCGACGGCCTTGCAAAGAATGACAACCGTGCTATTGCCGTTGACTCAGACGGAATTGTCTGGGCAGGCTCTGCCGGTTCAGGGTTGAGCAAATTTACAGGCGCAACGCCGTGGACAATATATAACACATCGAACAGCGGCCTGGCGAACAATACCGTCAACGCAGTGGCTGCCGAATCGCCGTTCAAGCTTTGGTTCGGGACCAGCGGCGGCGTAAGTTTGCTCCAGATACCGGCACCTCCGCCGCCGCCGCCCGGTCAGGCGAGTAACCCCAGCCCTGCCAACGGCGCAGGTGGAGTGAACGTAAACGCAGACCTTTCCTGGACAGCCGGCTCCGGTGCCGCCTCTGGCGATGTATATTTCGGCACAGCAAATCCCCCGCCGTTCCAGGTCAATCAGGCTGCGACAACCTTTGACCCCGGCACGATGAGCAACAGCATTACATACTACTGGCGTATCGATGAAAAGAACACCGGCGGCACAACAACAGGCCTCCTCTGGAGTTTCACCACTGTTTCAGCGACCGGCCAGGCAGCCAACCCCAACCCTGCAAACGGAGCGACAAATGTGAGCAGGTCAATTGATTTGCAGTGGTCTGCCGGTGTTGGTGCGACAAGCCATAACGTATACTTCGGAATAGACCCGACTCCCGACTGGGATGATTACAGGGGCAATCAGACCGGCGCTACCTTCGACCCCGGCATCCTGAACGCATTGACTACCTACTACTGGCGTATTGATGAAGTCAGCGGAAGCGGCACGACAATCGGCGTCGTGTGGAGCTTCAGCACTGCTGCTGAAGGAACAATATATTACGTATCGAGCGCAGCCAACATTTCTTCCGCAATGGCATCAGCCGCACCGGGCGACACCCTGATTATGACCAACGGCACCTGGACGGACCAGAATATCTATATCCAAAAAAATGGCACCAGTGCATTGCCCATTATCATAAAGGCGGAGACGCCGGGGCAGGTCGTCTTGAACGGTTCTTCACGGCTCCGCTTTGGCGGAAGTTACTTGGTTGTCGATGGTCTAAAATTTGAAGGCGGCGCACTGCAGTCCAATTACAGCGTTGTTGAATTTAGGGCAAACAGCGTGGCCGATCATTGCCGTCTGACCAATACGGCGATAATCAACTATAACCCTGCGAATCCGGACACGCGTTATTTCTGGGTATCTTTTTATGGGAACCACAATAGAGTGGATCACTGCTACTTTTCGGGACAGAATAACTCAGGTGTAACCTGTGTTATCTGGCGAGATAGTAGCTCGGCGGATTATGACCAGATCGATCATAACTATTTCGGTAATAGACCGTTTGGAACATTGACCCAAAATGGTTATGAGACGATCCGTTTGGGTACAGCTGAGGAATCCTTATCCAGTTCGTACACGATTATCGAATACAATTACTTCGAACACTGCGATCAGGAACTTGAGGTCATATCCGTCAAGGCATGTGACAATATCTTACGATACAACACCTTTGTTGACTGCAGGGGCCATTTGTGTCTGCGTCACGGCAACCGCAATCTGGTTGAAGGAAATTTCTTCATCGCCCATAATACCCCTGATACGGGCGGTGTAGGGATAGTGGGCGAGGATCATATTGTGATCAACAATTATTTCGCCGGACTAAGAGGCGATGACTGGAGAGCGGGTATTTCTATGATAAATGGAGTGCCTTCTTCCGCCCTCAATGAGTATTTTCAGGTCAAGAGGGCGACCATAGCGTTTAATACCTTTGTGGACTGTACGGAGAGCTTCGGAATAGGCATCAACGCCGCCGATTACAAGGCTACCGAACCCCCGTTAAATTGTACTGTCGCAAACAATATTGTTGTCAGCAGCAGTTCACATCTGATCAGGTATGAAAACGCACCCATCAATATGACCTACGAAGGCAATATTATGTATGGCGCTGATTTGGGTATCCCTAATCCCGGCGGAATTACCATTACCGACCCAAGATTAGTGCTGGCTGCTGATGGCCTGATGCGGCCGGATGGCAGCAGTCCTGCTATAAACGCCTCGGTCGGCAGTTATCCTGATGTTACCATTGATATGGATGGACAGGCGAGAAATGATGGTGCCAAAGATGTCGGCTCTGACGAAGTCTCAGCAGCCACTATCATCTTGTATCCCCTTATGCCTGAAGATGTCGGGCCGAATTGGTGGTATCCATAATCCCGCATCAGTTTATGGAAAAGGCTTTTTCGGCGTGGCGGTCACAACCGCCACGCCTTTTTTACACCTGTCTGGCCCAGCGGCAGCTCTAAAATCCGGTGTCTCCGGTGCACTTAATTATTACGAGACTTATAACGGTGCGAATAAACAACCTTGCCATCCACTATGGTTAATTCCACCTGCACTTTATAGCTGCCCTGCGAGCCGGTAATATCAAGCACCGCAATATCAGCTTTAGCGCCGTCCGCTATTTGTCCAAAGCCCTCGTTCCTCAAGCCAGTCAGCCGACATGCATTGCCCGAACAAATCGCTGCGGCCATAACCAGGGCATCTTCAAACGTCAAGGCCGAATGCCGATTGTTCCAAACCCCTTTCATTTCACTGGTAAGCCAGTTTAGAACATTCTCAAAACCCCTGTTCATCGTGAGGCTGCTGCCATAAAGAGTGTTTTTTTTGCCCTCGACAGCGATATACTTTCTGTCATCGCTAAATTCTCCGCCTACACCCCCGCTTTTGAATTTTTTAAGAGACGAGCCTGCTGCGAAAGAGCAGTCTGTTACGCCGATAATTTTTTCGCTGCCCTTGCGTTTAATAATGTCTCGGACATAATCCGGACTGATATGATAACCATCGACAATTAACTCCGCAAAAAGCTCGTCGAACTTCAGCACCGCTTCGATGGCGCCGCCGCCGTCGAAAGGTTTATACGCTCCGCCAGTTTGATTTGTAAAATGTATGCAGTATTTCAGTCCCGCCTTCACGGCATCGGCAACCTGGTTGTATGTTGCGCCGGTATGGCCGGCGCCGACGACAATGCCTTTGCCGGTCAGGTATTCAGTTAATTTGCAACTTTTTTCCCCTGAATCCGGTACGACGTTGGCTAACTTGACAGTGCCGTTGTCCTCGATGCGGTCAAAGGCATCCTTTGACGGCTCCAGTATCAGGCCTGGATTCATTGCTCCGGCTTTTTCAGGGTTTACGAACGGGCCCTCCAGCAGACCGCCAAACAATCTCGCACCGGCCGGATTGCCGGATTTTCCCAAATAGCCGGCGAGACGACCGTAACAATGTCGAAGGGTTTCAAGCGGTGCGACAAGCGATGCCAGGTAAAAGCCGGTTACGCCGAATTCAGGCAGTCTGCCGCGAAGTTTGTCGAAGCAGTTTTCGTAAACATCCGGGTTGTTGTTATAGGTATTGCTGCTGGGGTCATACAAACCGAAGCTGAAATTAAACAGCTCGTAGCCGTGCATATGGATGTCGACAAAACCGGGCAGAATATATCTGCCGGCCAGGTCGAATATCTTCGAACATTCAATTTTTGCGCCGGACAAATCAATTTGGCCGTTACGCAGAATAATATCTCGGCGTTCAACTCCTTTCGCAGTAACTACGAAAGCATTCTTAAGCATTACACCGTTCATTTTTTTCCCTGCTAATGTATTGGCTTAAATTGTTTTTATCAGGATACCATTTAGCTGTAAAAAAGCAAACACAACGCTTAACAGCATTTAGGATTCTACAAGTTTTAAGGTTGTAATTCCGCAAGGTTGGTTCTATTATTTAGGCCGCTAAAATCCTTTTTATATAGTGCCTGATTAAGGATTAAAAATTATGGCTGAAGACCCGATTTATACCATTGCGGTGCACGCCGGCGCAAATCCTGCCGGCAATTCAGGCTCTCTTTCGGTGCCGGTCTACAATTCCGCTGTGTTCGCATTCCCGGACGCCGAGCAGGGAGCGGCAATCCACGCAGGCAAACAGCCGGGCTACTACTACGGTCGCAGCGGCAACCCTACACAGTCCGCTCTTGAAGTCGCCTTGTGCCAACTGGAAGGCGGCGCCGCAGCAATGGCTTTTTCCTCGGGAATGGCGGCGATTAGCTCAACGCTTCTGACTTTGCTTGGCTCCGGCGACCACATTGTTGCCGCCGACTCACTCTATGCGGCAACCAATATCCTGCTCGACGAGATATTGTCCCCATTAGGTATAGCGGTAAGTTATGTGGATGCCACCAATCCAAACAATTATGCAATGGCTGTCAAGCCTGATACCAGGGTGTTCTACATAGAGTCCCCGGTGAACCCCACTCTGAAAATAGCGGATATCGAGGCAGTGGTTAAAATCGCACGGAAAAACAAGATAACGGTGGTCATAGACAATACCTTTGCAACACCGTTCAATCAACGTCCTCTACAGTACGGCGTTGACCTGGTTATACACAGCGCAAGCAAATATCTTGGGGGTCACGGTGACATTATAGCCGGGGCGATTATCGGTTCGCCGGCAATCGTAGACCGCATCCGCAAACACACCGGCAGGATTCTTGGCGGCGTAATTGCGCCGCACACCGCCTGGCTTGTCCTGCGAGGTATAAGAACACTTGCCCTGCGAATGGAACGCCATAACACCAATGCACTGGCTGTTGCGAAATTTCTCGAACAGCACCCCAAGGTCAAAAAAGTGCATTACCCCGGCTTACCCTCGCACCCGCAGCACGAGCTGGCCTGCCGGCAGATGAGCGGCTTTGGCGGTATGCTCGCATTTGAGGTCGGCGGCGTTGAAGAAGGCCGGCGTTTGGTGAACCATCTGAAATTATGTACCCTTGCGGTATCGCTCGGCAATGTCGAAACACTCATCCAGCACCTGGCCTCGATGACGTATGCTTCTATGCCGCCGGACCAGAGGCGGGCGATTGGAATCACGGACGGCCTGCTGCGCCTTTCGGTCGGCATCGAGCGGGCAGAAGACATCGTAGCGGACCTCGAACAGGCTTTGCACTATGTGTAATACCAATTGTCACCTGCGCTCTTCGCAATGACAATTCCCCAAGTCACGAGTTACAGAGCGCTATTCTACAGTAACGCTTTTTGCGAGGTTGCGGGGCTTGTCGACATCGTGTCCCCTGAGCACCGCAGCGTGATACGCCAATAACTGCAGCGGCACAACCGTCAGCATCGGCTGCAAAAGCTCCGTCGCCGGCGGAACGGTAATCAGGTGGTCGGCATATTTGCCGATGTTCTTGTCGCCTTCGGTGGCCACAACGATAATCTTGCCGCCGCGAGCACGCACTTCGCTGATATTGCCCATAATTTTGTCATACTGCGGACCCGCCGGAGCTACGAAAACCGCAGGCATACTATCGGCAATCAAGGCTATCGGGCCGTGTTTCATTTCCGCAGCCGGAAGACCTTCGGCGTGAATATAGCTTATTTCCTTCAGCTTCAAAGCGCCTTCCAGCGCAACCGGATAATTGACTCCTCTGCCAAGAAACAGCCAGTTGTTCTTGTCGATATTCGCCGCAGCAATTTTCTTAATATGCTCAGACTGCTCCAGTATCCTGCTTATCTTGCCGGGTATTTCGGAAAGCTCCTTAATATATCGGGCCGCCTCGTCACTGCCGATATGCCTCCTTCTGCCCAGCTCAATAGCCAGCATCGTCAGCACCGCCACCTGGCCCGTAAATGCCTTTGTGCTGGCAACCCCGATTTCAGGGCCTACGTGCAGGTATATGCCGGCATCGGTCGCACGGGCAATTGATGACCCGACGACATTGACAATGCCCAGCACCGTTGCACCACGCTCTTTGGCCTGCTCCACCGCCGCCAGGGTGTCCGCCGTCTCGCCCGACTGGCTTATCGATACAACCACAGTGTCATCTTCAATAATCGGATTGCGATACCGGAACTCACTGGCATATTCGGTCTCGGTGGGGATACGCGCCAGATGCTCGAACAGAAATTCACCCACCAAAGCAGCGTGAAATGCGGTCCCGCAGGCAGTCAGAATAAAACGTCTCGTGCGGGTCAGCTCACGCCAATACGATGCTATGCCGCCGAGCTTGATTCTATTATCTGCACGGTCGATTCTGCCGCCCATACAGGTGCTTAATGCCCTGGGCTGCTCAAAAATCTCCTTGAGCATATGATGCGGGAAACCATCCAGCTCGATTTGCTCCAGCGAAAATTCAATCTGCTCCAGCTCTTTCGTTACGGCAATGTTATCAATCGTCTTGGTCCTAAACCCCTTCGGACTGACGACAACCATTTCGTTGTCGGAAAGATATATCGCCTGAACCGTATGCTCCACTATTGCAGCGGCATCAGATGCCAGGATATACTCATTGTCACCGACGCCTAAAATCAGGGGACTGCCCTTTTTTGCACCGATGAGCATTTCGGGAAAATCGCTGCAAAGTATCCCCAGCCCATAAGTGCCGTGTAGCTCCCGAAGCGCCCGCTGAACCGCCCATTCAAACCTGTTCTGGCCATCAACTCGCTTTCTATCCTCATCGCCATCGCCTTTGCTGTAAAAATAACCAATCAGATTGGCTATGACTTCGGTGTCGGTCTCACTGACAAAACTGACCCCCTCATTTTGCAGCCAGGTCTTCAGCGTGGCATAGTTTTCGATGATACCGTTATGAACAACAGCGACCTTGCCTGTATAATCCAGATGCGGATGTGCGTTAATTGTATTCGGCGCGCCGTGCGTGGCCCAGCGGGTATGCCCAAGCCCTACGGTCTCGCCGGGGTTGGGCTTGTCTAATATCTCCTCCAAAACGCTGATTCTGCCGCTGGTCTTCTTGACCCTTATCAAACCGCCGCTCAATATAGCCACCCCCGCTGAATCGTAACCACGATACTCAAGGCGTTTTAATCCCTCTATAAGAATCGGTTGTGCAATCTTTTCGCCCAGGTAAGCTACTATCCCGCACATTTAAATCTCCTTACTTTCAGTGGCACGGACTTCCAGCCCGTGTCTCCGAATTTGATTATTATAATACAAATCGCCCTTTCGGACAAATCAATTTCGCTTAATTGCTCTATCAGGCATTCTTATCATACGCTTGTTGACGACCGCATCTTTATCGGTTTTAATCTGATTTATGATAGTTGTTATCGATTACAAAGTAGGCAATGTCAAAAGTGTATGTAATGCCTTCAGGCATATAGGCTGCGATGTGAAATTAAGCCATAATCCTGACGATATTACAAACGCCGCCGGCCTTGTGCTGCCCGGCGTTGCTGCCTTTGGCTATGCCGTCAGCGCATTAGGCACCCTGGCGGAACTGATAAAAAAACTCGCCCTCGCAGGCAAACCCCTGCTCGGCATTTGTGTCGGCTACCAGATGCTCTTCGACCAAAGCTGCGAATACGGCACTCACAAGGGACTGGGACTGGTCTCAGGCGATGTTGTCCCCATACCGCCCGGCAGGGTAATCCCGCATATGGGCTGGAATTTAGTCAATCTGCCTGAAGATATGGATTTGTTCGCCGGACTGGGAAAAGAAAAACATTTTTATTTCGCACATTCATTTTATCCCGACATTACCGACGCCGAGACGAAAATTGCATACACCGATTATGGCTTTAATTTGCCGGCTGCGGTGCAAAAGAAAAATATATACGGCACGCAGTTTCACCCCGAAAAAAGCGGCCCTGCCGGCCTGGCGGTCCTGAAAAATTTCGCCAAAATCTGCGGAGAGGGAGCTACAAAATGCTGACCAAAAGGATTATCCCCTGCTTAGACATTAAGGATAATCGCGTGGTCAAGGGCGTGCATTTCCTGAACCTGCGCGATGCCGGCGACCCTGTGGAGCTCGGCGCAAGATACAGCGAAGAAGGCGCCGATGAGTTGGTCTTTTTGGACATCACCGCCACAATCCGTTTTCGCAAAACGATTGTCGAGCTTGTAGAAAAGGTCGCCGAAAAAGTTTTCATCCCCTTTACCGTTGGCGGCGGCGTCCAGACGGTCGAGCAAATCGACACACTCCTGCGAAGCGGGGCTGAAAAGGTCTCGATAAACACCGCCGCCGTCGAAAACCCAAAGCTGATTGCCAAAGCCGCCGAGCGCTTCGGAAACCAGTGCGTGGTTTTGGCCATTGATGCCCGAAGGTCGAAGAAACAACTCGGCAAATGGCAGGTATGCGTAAAAGCAGGTACCGAGCCGACAGAACTGGATGTGGTAGAATGGGCGATAAAAGCCGAGAAACTCGGCGCGGGCGAAATCCTGCTGACAAGTATGGACGCCGATGGAACACTGGCCGGCTACGACAACGAACTCAACAAGGCCGTTACCGATGCGGTCGATATTCCGGTAATCGCTTCCGGCGGGGCAGGAAAACTCGAACACCTTTACGATGCCATTGTCGCCGGCAGCGTCGATGCCGTCCTTATGGCCTCGATTACCCACTTCGGGAACTATACCATAAACCAGATGAAGGAATATCTTGAATCCCGCGGCATACCCGTTAATCTGTAAAAACGAGGTGAGAGGATGCTCCCGCCTTCGCCAAGGCTTCGGCGAGACAAGCGATACTCGATGCTGGTGACTCGTGGCTCGGGGTTCGGGGTGGAAATAACTGGGTCCCGGATAACGGCATTCCGGGATCTGCGCTGCGCTCCGAGAGGCGGGCAAGATTGGGTTCGTTTGGCTTCGTTTTTGCATCGTCAAAAGGCCTGAATTATTGTCATATCTATTTGTACTATAATGGGTTAGGTTCATTTTTGGTTTTCCGGAAATTGGGTTCGTTTTGCATAATTTGTTATTTTTGATTG
>Ga0315284_10015565_pt1 | contig 10811 bp, 23 predicted proteins | sample YL17G09_16_MG_FD_203696 | JGI IMG/M metagenome (GOLD analysis project Ga0315284, IMG submission 203696) | Sediment microbial communities from Yellowstone Lake, YNP, Wyoming, USA - YL17G09_16 | ecosystem: Environmental > Aquatic > Freshwater > Lake > Sediment | place: USA: Wyoming | collected...
AAGGAAGGACTACAAAGGTTCCGTGGCACCCTGCCCGAAGGATGGAAACGGATACTTAAGGAATTGGAGACCGAGGAAAAGGAGGACTACAAGCGGATCATTGAGAAGATGATGGGTTCCAAGTTCGCCATCCGCAGGTTCCGCAAGACGATGAAGCGCCCGTCCCGCAGGTTTGGCGTGGGCTGGCCGGGGAAGAAGAAGCTGCATCGTGGAGCGTTGGTTCAAGCATTCGATTCATCTGGCTCGGTTCGTGACCACGACATGGCGGTCATGACCAGTCAGGGTAAGCACTTGGCCAAGAGATATGGCGCTCCGTATCTAGCCATCGTATGTGACGCAAAGATCCAGACGATTAAAATGATACGCAAGGTCGTGGACTTGGACGAGATAGAAGTGTTGGGTGGTGGCGGTACATCCTCGCTCCCCGTGTTCCAGTATCTGGAAGACAACAGGATCAGGACCGATCTTCTGGTTTACTTCACGGATCTGGAAATAGATTTCCCGAAGGAACAACCGAAGATAGTTCGCAGTACGGCATGGGTCGTGATTAACAATCCTACCCGTGACAAGGCACCATTCGGGGAAGTGATTAACGTGGAGGTTAAGTCATGAGTCTAGTAATCACAGCGGACCTGCGTGGCTTCCGTATCAGGGAGTCCACGGATTACAGGGAATGCTTGTATGTTCTGGACGATGGTTCGTCTCTCAGTCCGGATCGTTGCTGGCCCGCCACGATCTTCAACGTGGAAATGGCGGCTCAGTTGTACGCATCCAACAACATCAAGCAGGCCCCCAAAGTTCTGAAGACAATGGATCAGGTATATGAATTCGATGCGGATCCCGCAGTGCTATTTATTAAATTACGGGATAAGGGCTTTACGATAGACGAGGAAACTCGGATCAGGAGGTTGATGGGTCCACCCCTGACCATGGTACAGGAGGATGATATAGCTCCCCTGATCATGAGTCATGTAGAACAATGTGAGCAGGCGAAGAAAGATCCAACAACGATCCCCCTGTTATTCGGGTGGGTGCCGGAGGACATGGAGCATCCGGAGAAGGGACGGATAGTATTCCCATTCAAGGGTAAACTTGCTGCCGGTAAAGGTGAGGGCGGCAGGATATCCCTGTTCAATAACAAGCAAGTCATCCTCAGTTTTCAAGACTGGCACTTAGTACCCAAGGGTTCGGGCGTTGGTTTACTGTCTCAGTTCCTGAAGTGCGAACCCACGGGAGCCACGTCCATTCAAGAATTGTGCGGTAAGAATAAAGCCGTGGTCGAAGACGGGATATTAGTTACAGTCGGACTGAGAAAGCTGGTGGTTTCGGATCTCAGTATCGATCAATTCATTTAAGGAGGGATCATGGACGTCAAGTTACTGTCCACCCGTAGCAGAGTCAATTCGTTACTACAGATCGACAAGGATTTCTACAACATCTATCGTATAGACCTGACCAGCGGCACGCTCAGGGTATCGTCCTTGCCAGCGGAGACTCAAACGAATTACGATTTAATATCCGTGGATGATCTGGACAAGTTCGGGATCACGACCGATGGGGTGATGTGCGAGATCAAGGTCGTGGAATCCGGGAAGGAAGTTCGTAAATGGATCACCCGCCTGCTGAAGCAAGAGCCGAAGCTGTATACCCCACAGAACTTCGTGACCACCGACGGATACTATCCTGCCGTTGCCGTGGGGGAGAACGCAGGATACGGGATCAAGAAGGATGAGTACGATGCGTGGATGGGTTACAGTCTCATCCCCAAGAAGGCGGGGTACAATCCGCTGGTCACTGAGCAGTGCTACTTCTCCGATGCGTGGAGGTTGCTCATGCCATGCCGTCCATTGCTGAAGCACATATTGGAACACTTCGGATGGCTGGCCGATCCGTATGACTGGCAGGAGTTTCCGATAGAATCTCAGGCGAAGAAGTGGGTGGAGTTTCCACCGTTTAAGAAATGAGAAATAGGTATTGGATATATACCTCGCCCGTCTATCAACGGCTACAAGTGAAACGACACGACAAAATTATATTCCACATCGAAGCAGTACCCGGATCCAAAGTACGATTGCTGATAGGCGATACGGTATTTCAGTATCGCAAAACTTCTTATGGCGGCAACTGGTTGAGGTACTTCAGGCTACGTCTCGCTAGGGGATGGCCCGCCATTCATTGGGGAGAAAAATTTGGAGATCGTTGGTACTGGTTACACACACAAGCAGAACGCTTTCATTTAACGGAGGTTTAATATGGAATACGGAATGCCTGTTGTATTCGAAATGCGGAGAGCTAAACGCAGCAAGCTTAATTCCCGTACTGATTACGTGGGCATCCTTCATGGACGCTTTACACAAAATATGAATGATGACAAAGTTCAACGGGCTAAGGTTTACTGTGCAGTGGGTGGTCAGTTACATACCTGCGATTTGTCAGGGGTTAAAACGTTGGACGACAAGCCATTGGATACTCCATCGTTGGTGATCCTGACCCCCGATGCGATAGCTCGTACCGCGCCCAAGGAATTAATCATCCGGAATCATCAAGTAACACGAATCAAATTCGCGAATCGTCGGTCACGATTCGCCCATCTCTTGACCATGAAGCCCACTGAATGGCCGAAGGATTATGTGGAGCAGGCTAACATGTGGCCACCCACTGCGTGCTGGTTAAACGTTGGGGCGGAAGACGATGCTCAGTTCGGCAAATACTATATCGAGGTTGGCCATTACGCGGTCAGGATTCGGAACGATACCTCGATCCCAAACATACCGAATGACGTTGATCGCGTCTATTACGATCCGGCTTTGGAGGTCCAGCCATGGGAGAAACAGACGACGGATTATCTGATCAACCTGCTGGCAAGATACAAATCCTTTGCTGAAGAATTAAAAATTCAATTGAAGAATCAGTACGAAGAAAGAAGGGGGACACGCTATGCTCACCGAACTTGACCGTCACGTTAACGGATATAGTTATAACGATCTCAAGATTCCTTTCAGTACCGCATTCAAAGATATGATAACCAAACGTATTCAGGAACTACGTCCCGTATTCAGGGCCGCAAATTGGAATCGACAAGTATCAGACTTTGTATTCGGTAGCCGGTTCAACGAAGACGCACGGGTTTTGTTAGGCATTCTAACCGGAATCATACGACTGTATCCGGACTGGTCTTCGATGAACATGCTGGACATGGAGAACGTTGAACGACATCACATAGACCTTTGGGTGAACGATAGTCTACGTGATTGCGCTGAAGCAGATCATTGGTATTTGTACGAAAAACAATACGAGTAAGGAGGTCGGATCATGAACGATGCAGTTAAAGAAATCATTACTGATATGCTTGAAGACTTCAAACAACCCGATTCGTTGGACCGCATAGCCACCCACATCATCCCCAAGGATGACCGCCCGTGCGGTAGGTGGTCGTTACTGAACCGATTGATTGTGAGACGGAGCAAGACCGAGGATGCTCGGGGCTTCCGCCAGTGGGACCAGCTTGGCCGCAGGATCAAGAAGGGTTCGAAGGCGGCTTACATACTAACCCCGTTACTCATCCCGAAGAAGGCCAAGGATGGGAAGGAACAGGAGGGCAAGATACTCATAGGATTCAAAAGGTTTCCCGTATTCAAAGTTGAAGATACGGAAGGCGAACCCATGGTGTATCCAGACTTCACGCCCAAGGTTCTACCACCCCTGCTCAACGTGGCCAAGACATGGGGCTTGGAAGTCAAGTACGGTCCCGACTTCTTTGACACTCATATGCTCGGTTACTTCGCGGGCAAGACCGGGGATATCAAGTTGATGACCCATGACGTGAAAGTATTCTTCCATGAACTGGCGCACGCAGGCCACATGAAACTTAATAACGGGACGATCAAGCCCGGCTCCGATCCACAGCAGGAAGTGATTGCAGAATTCGCGGCTGCAATCCTGCTCAGGATGTACGGGTTCAAAGGGGAGGGCAACGCCTACGATTACATCCAAGGCTACGCTGACACAACCAAGAATCAGGACGTACTCCGGGCTTGTACGGGTGCGCTGTCTACTGTGGAAAAGGTAGTGAAGCTGATGCTCGCAATCGAAACGGGGGAGGAAGATGAGGGAGATCAAGCTTAGTTATCATGAAATGAAAAGGATTCAGCATCAAGCCGAGGCTCTAAAAATACTGGAAGAAATCAAAGGTCGGGGATTAAATCCTGAACAATGTATTAAATTAAATACATCGCGTGTAAGAATAGAACCGGATCGTTATGGCAATACTGATCGTTGGATTTCTCATCAATGGTTACTGCCCCTTGCTAATTCAATCTTCTTCCCCCTACTTGAGCAGGGGTTAAGACGATACAAAAGAACGCTACAACGTGTGGCTCGCACAGGAGATGTAAGCCGCATTAAATGGAGGACCAATGCCGAAGTGTAATTTAACTCCGGAAGAAAAAGAGAAAATACTTTTACAAGCAAAGGCGATAGAACATTTAAAAATACTGTTGCCAAAACTACCATTGGAACAAAAGTTAAAACTTGGTTCCGCTGGATACAGCGAGGTCACTATTAATCCTCCTACTGTCCCGTCTCCTAATACAAACGTGGATTGGATGGTACAACTTCGGCACGAAATCTTCTGGCCCTTGTTAGAACAGGGCTACGAAAAATACGTGGAGGCAATCATTAAGATTGCTGAAACGGGGGAGAGATCATAATGGAATGCAAAGACTGTCCAGCTATTAATCGCTGTCAAGATTGTGGAGATTTAGTCAAGAGAGCGAAATATCTAAAACTCAAGGAGGCTTCAATGCAAAAAGCAGTTGTCATTAAGAAACAAGCGGTGCCGTTCAAGGTCGAAAGCAAAAAACTGTACTTTACGATATCACCCCGAGGTTTGCTGTGGGGGAGTGACAACAAGATTATTTTGTTGAAGAAATTAAAGAATGAATTTCACGAGGACGTCGTCATCGATTGCCCTTGGTACGAATTCGATGTCAAGACAGTGGATGCGTCGAAGATAGAAGCTGAAATACAAACAGCGGAAAGGGTGGAAAGAATTACCGAGGCTGAAAAAGAACTTCAGGATATGCAGGCCCGAGTTGCAGAACTTAAAAAGTCAGGAGGAAAATAATCATGCACATCGTTCTCGTTGGTAGCGTAGCCGATAAGAAAATCAGGATACTGAATGACGCGACTGAAGCCGAGGCAGAAGCCATCCTCTTGCAGGAAGTCTTGGATAATGCCTGCCCCGTTGTGATGTTGAATCAAGAACAGGCCATGGAGATTGCGGATGCGGTGGAGATGGAGAGGGTAGCCGATGGGATGTGACATTCATGTCTACGTAGAAGCTAGAGGCGCGAACGGTAAGTGGGAATGTCAAGACAAGGTGTGGAAGGAAGCGGATGGAGAGTTCAGACTGTATGCACAATTCGGGGATTGTGCAAGAAAAGCAAACCCGCAATACAATGAACCAGCGTACAGGTATATTAATCGTGACTACATCTTGTTCTCCGTGTTGGCTGATGTACGTAATGGTTCAGAGGATAAGACACCGTTCATTGATGAAGCGCGGGGCTTGCCCGAGGATGTGACGCCCGAAGTAAAAGAACAATCCGAAAGCATGGGCGAAGATGGACACTCCCATTCATGGTTACTCCTATCCGAAGTGCTGGCATGGGAAGGATGGGATCGGGATTACAGTATAAAAGATTTCGATGATAAGGCTATTCCAGTTCTTAAAACAAAACCATTACGTGAATGGTGCTGGACATTCTGGCAAAAAGTAATACCGGCCATGAAACAATTGAGGGACGATCCAGCTAATGTACGTATGGTTTTCTTCTTCGATAACTAACATGAAGAAACACTATACGATCTCACCCCACTTGATAGGGGGCACCATCAATACAATTGGATATCTTTATTCAGAACTTCCATCAATATCGAGAAAGACTTTAAGAAAATGTAAACCCGAAATTCAAGTCATACATTTTGTTCCATCAAAATCAACCGTTATTTTATTCGCTACGGGTCGTGGAGAAGGTATACAGTTTGTGGTTAAAAAGCGGAACTTACTCGACCCCTGTTTGTTCGACGGGCTTGCTGACTGCATAAACAAAAAAGACTTTGATCTTCAGGCATTCGTTCATGAATTAATGAACGATCAATTATTTAAAAACAAAATAGGAGGACGACATGGGAGCCGACTTATACATAATGAAACTGCATAAGAAACTTGAAAAAGAATGGGGGCCATGGGTTGACAAGGCGGTGACGATCAGGAACATGATCTCCGTCATCAAGAATTCGGGCCGGGGATTCACGTACAACAATGGTGCCCCAATTGATTTCAATAAAGTATTTGACGAAGCACATTCACTGGTCGAGTTCTTGGACAATAAACAATACGAGGAAGGATACTTCCGTGACCCGTATAATGACAGCACGATGTTAAATGTATTAGGCGGCTCGTACTGGCGGGATGTATCAAAGATGTGCGATAAGAAAGGGGATATGAAACTTCGACAGATCAAGACTTTTATCAACTGGCTGGAAGCGCATAAGGTTCCGGAAGTAGAATGGTTTAATACCGAGTGGATAAAGGACACGGAGGGCAAGCCGAACGAGGGGAAGATCAAATGGATTGAGGAAGAAGGCGCGGACAAAATACAGGCGTACTTCGTAAGCAGGAGGGAAGAAATGCTGGCATTGTTTAACAAGGCTCTCGAACTTAAACAACCGGTACACTGTTCGGTTTAGGAGGGGTCATGGACGCGAAAGAACAGCAGGAAAAGATAAGCCAGTTAAGGATTCTATTGATACAGAATCAGGAGGACGCACATCAAGCGCGGGGTTATCGTTCCAACGTGGTCAGGAATACAACGCTGACCAGTCTTAGGGTGGAACGTGAACAGCTTGAGCATCAGCTATTACTTCTTACCGGGTTTCAGGAAGCGGAAGTGGCGCGTATCATCGGGGATTTAAAGTTAGAACCTGCGGGCAATAGTAAAAAGAAGGATGAGGGCGATGACAAAGAACCAGTCAGGGTCTGAAAAGGTACTCCAAACTTACGAACTAGCTCTCAAACGTAGTCACGTTAAGTACCGGGGGATGATAATAGACCGTATAAAAAAGATGTACTATGTTACTCATAGAGGATCACTTGTTAAACACGGTACAAACCTTCGGCTCGTCATGGCCTACGCTGATGATTACATAGAATCAGCGTACAGACGTGGCGTTTAATTTAATTTAATAGGAGGTCTTGAATGAAAAATAGTAAAAAGAATCTCAAGCCCGTGCTAATAGTGATCGAGGGTGGCATCGCAGATGTAAGGTACTGCCCGCCCGGCATTGTTGTGTTGATTAAAGACTATGACGGGGAGTGTGACGAGAAGTGTAATGACCCCCGCCACTGTGCAGTCAAGGTTAAGGGCGGCGGTTTCGACAACTTTCATCTCGGGATCGCGGATCATGGAACTTCCCGTGGCAAGAAAGCCTTGGCGGAAGCCCGTAGACTGATGGAGGTGGAGCTATGATCGCCGAATATTCAGCCAAAACATCGCAGGATATCTTTAAGTCCACGATCAGGAACAAAAACTTCATGACCCCTCTAGTGCTAGGATACTTTCGCCCGAGTCAAGATCATATCGCGGAGCTAAGTCAGGGTCAGGGCATGGAAGGTAACGACTTGTTTGGTGTAACCGTGGTGACAAAGGACCGTTCGACCCATCAGTGGGTACATAATACGGCACAGGGTAAGTGTTGTAGGTCACGTTCAGCGGCGATGGAACACATAGAAGCCTTGACCTTGATCGTTTAATCGTGCCGGGGTGGTGGAATGGCAGACACAGCGGACTTAAAATCCGTCGCCCGTAAGGGCGTGAGGGTTCAAGTCCCTCCCCCGGCACCATTTAATTTACAGGAGGATCCTTAATGAAAAGCATTCCATGTCGTTACTGTTACTCTCCTATGGAGTTTGCCTTCCCCGGCCCGGGCCAGCAGCTTCTGTGCTGTGACAGATGCCTTGCCACTTGCATTTTAAAGGATGACGGCTCGATAATAGACTGGCGAAAGGGCCGCAGGACGAAAGAAGTGATGGAGGTTATGCAAAATGTGGACGGTAAAAGGGGCGGGGGTCACGCATCCAAATGAAGAAGACATGGGTCGAGAGGTTGAGAAAGAACATACGGGCACGATTAACTGGCTCTTAGAGCAGGCAAATGTGCCCCCTGATCAGGCCAAAGCATTACTTGATCAGGCTATAGAACGCATAGTAAAAGATCATATAAAAGAATTACCGGACTATTACACTCTCCTCTCACGTATGGAGAGTCATCTTTAATCACAATCAGGAGGCCACAAGTGAACGGGTTAAGTCTCGCTCAAGCTTTGCATCCGTTAGGAACCAAGAATCTCAAGGTCCAGATAGGTAAAAAGGTATTCGAGGTAGTGGGTGTTATGCCTTCCGATCCCGGAACGCCAGCCGATGCCTTCCTTTCCGTAGCCAAACTCAAGGTCGCCAAACCTTTAAAGGAGAAACAAGTCGTGAACCTTACTCTCACGGTACAGGTCGAAGTGGAAAAGATAACGAAGAAAGAGAAAGTGAAGCTGATGGCCACTGGTACTCCCGACAACGAGCAGGCCCTGCACATGGCGAAGGCAGTCGCGTTCATGGGTAAGGCCAAGATGCGGGGTTGCAAGGTCATATCAACGAAGTAAGGTCATGAAGTCGATCAGTATTTCACTTCAATTGCTTCAGACAATTAAAAGACAGCTAGAATATATGCTGGCCATCATGGAATCTACCTGTGACTGCGGGGAATGTGGACCGTGCAAGTACCAACACAGGGTACAGGATACGATTTTGAAGGTCGGAAACAACATTCAGGCGATTAAAAAATGAACGTAGTGCCCTACCGGCTTGGACTCCGGGCCAAGAAGTTGGTGGTGGAGATCGCCGGGGACGAACTGTGGAGGCTGGATAAGATTAATATGCTTACCAGTCCTCCGCAGATTCGTTTTATAAAGATTGCGGATGATAAAGAACGCCTTAGTTCTAAAACCAGTTGGGATACTTTCCCCGATTCGTTGGGGATCGTGCGACACAAGGCTGTGCTGGCACGTATCGTAGACCGGATGACTGTTCCAGAAGTTGTTAAGCTTATTAATTTCTTTGCCAGCCAGCAGGAAGCGGGGCCGATTAACAACGGGATATTAAGTGACGATCATGGAAGGGCCTACCTGACGGCTCCGGGTTTAGGATGGGGCTGGCGGTTGGAACGTCAGGAAAGAAACTGGACGATTATCAGGTATCTATCCAAGAGAGTTAATCCCGTAACCGAATCCGTACTTTGTTTCTCAAGGTATGCTTCGATATGTATTCCGGTTCATGAGTTCGTGAGTTCAATACGAAATGACTTCGGGGCCTTTGTCGATCCTTATTCGGTAAAAGAATTAATGAACGGGAAGAAGGGCTACAGTGCGGGACATTACATAGATATCCCGTGGACAAAACAGGAGGTAGTCAATGTTACAGGATGATGTACGCTCTATTCGTTGCGTGCTTGAAACGGCGAGAGCAGAGGCCGAGACATGTTTTGAAGCCGCCAGTGGAATTGAAGACGAAATCCGCGATGCATTAAATAAATTGAATGCTTTAGAATTGGGTAGTGATTCAGAGGTAATCCCCGCCCACCAATGCCACTTCATCATTAAGGTAGACGATCTGGCACAGGCACTACTGGATGGGCGCGTACCTTCCCGACCCATGAACGGGGGAGGCACGACGGATGACGCACGCAAGCAGGCGATGGCCATGCTGGCGGCCTGCAATATGTATCTTTAATTAATTCATCACCATTAATTTAAAGGAGGGACCATGACCGAACCTTTAGCGCCCCCGCCTCTGGAAAAGCAATTACTAAAAGGCAATCTGCAACTCCATATCAGGGTCGAGAATATTAATCAGAACATCAGGTTGAGTCAGTATGACTTTAAGATGCTGGTGGTTGAGCATTCGGATCCATTGGAACACCCGTGGAGAAGGAGGCAGACGAAGAACCGGTTGATTAATCTATATCGTTGGCTAGACAAGTTCATCTTCACCGACATACAGATTCACTCCCATGGCATTTGGATCAGGGGGAGAAAGAAGTCACCGCAAGGCCGGTCTATTACGTACCAGTTCTATGTTGAGGGTTCAAAGCTACTCGATCCTTATCTCCTGCACCGCATACGGGATATGGCGAAAGAATTAAACAGCACAAAGCTTCCTGAATTTTATGACACGCAGTTCTCGTTGGAGGACAAGCAGATGGAAGCGGATCTCATCGCCGAGTTGTTTGGTGATATATTCAGGGAGTACGCGCTCTCCCGCCGCAAGAGGGGGAGGCCGCGTAAGTATCCCCTTAATTTACAAGGAGGAACCGATGGAAAAAACGACACCGCGCCAGTGGCTTGACGCCTATGCTGATGAACACGAACTAAGGTTATTGACCGCCAATGGATTTGACGAAGCTATCTTAGGCATCGTGTACCGCAAGGGGATGGAGCCTATTACTTTATATGACAGGGGGAAGTGTATACGAATCCTGATGACGAGGGATGGGATGGACAGGGAGGGAGCCGAGGAATTCTTTTCATTTAATGTCGATGATTCATGGGTCGGCGAAGCCACCCCGGCCTACGCGATACTGGCAAATAAATAGGCAAAACAATTACGCGGGGTTAGATCCGCCCGGAGATCCTTATTGTTTTCATGATTAATTCACACCAACAAAGGAGATTAATAATGCGGAAACAGAATGTAAAAAAGA
>Ga0315284_10015567_pt1 | contig 10810 bp, 9 predicted proteins | sample YL17G09_16_MG_FD_203696 | JGI IMG/M metagenome (GOLD analysis project Ga0315284, IMG submission 203696) | Sediment microbial communities from Yellowstone Lake, YNP, Wyoming, USA - YL17G09_16 | ecosystem: Environmental > Aquatic > Freshwater > Lake > Sediment | place: USA: Wyoming | collected...
CCGGCTTCCTCACCAGTGCATTCTTTATCCCGTAGACTTTGCTCAATCTCATCGGCACGCAGCAGCATGAACAGCAGTTGCAGATAGCGTAAAAATCGTCCCGGCACTTGATAATGTTGTGGATGAGTCCTCTTTGGTGGCAGTCGCGCAGGATAGCTTTCGCTTCATCTTTTGAAATACGTCTATAGTCCTGCGGGCGCTCGGTCACAAACACATTGCCGTCCATCCCGAGCATGATTTCTGCCTGGACCGGATTGTCGCATTTGTGCGCGATTTGACGGCAGGCACACGGTCCAACCGCTAGCTCCGATGCCAAATCAACGATTGCTTCCGCTTCCTCGGTCTTGAGCAAAATCGCCCCTTCGAGACGCTTTCCCCACCAATTCCCCACCCCCCTCACTATCCTCCCAATCACCGGAATCTTCGTCCAACCCGCCCAGAAAAGATAAAACTTCAGTGAAAATTCCCGGTACCGACTATACAGCTTCAACGTATGGTGCATCACCTTTAGAATAACACATGAAACACTAAATCCTAAACCCTAAACCCCAAGCATCTCGTTGTCATTCTGAGCCGCCCCTTTTTTCCCGTGTCATTCCCGCCCCCGTTTTACAACGTGTCATCCCAGACTCCGATCTGGGATCCAAAAAAGTAAACACGGAGCAGGAGTGTAAGAGGGCGCAGCCCTCTTAATAAACATCCCCTCGCCCTACCTCCAAGGGCGAGGGTAAGGGTGTGGGTCGCTGTGGACTGAAAGCTCTGGCAAGGACTACTTCCCCCCACCCATCGACTCTTGATTATTGACTATTGATTATTGATTATTCGTCTTCTTATCTCATTGACATTGTGTTTAATCCACCCTAGAATTCATTAGGAAGGAATCCTTACTGATAGCTGATCACTGATAGCTGAAAGCTACTATGGAGGCATCAAAATGAAAAAACCTGACATGTTAATTCTCATCGCGGTATGGCAGCTATTCACTGCTTTTATAGCACTCATCGGTATCGTCGCGATTGTGTTATTTGCCTTCCCGGCTGTAACCGACAGCTTTAACTATGGCTGGATGGGTTGGAACGGACGCAGCGGCATGATGGCCGGTATCTTCGGATTGAGTATCGCCATTTTCGTTTTGGTGTGTTTGTTCGCCCTCGCACTCGCCGGCGCTATCGGTCTGATGCAAAGTAAAGGCCGCGAATGGGTGCGTGTCGTCAGTATTGTTCACAGTGCTCTCAGCCTTTTCGCCGTACCTATCGGCACCATAATCGGCACTCTCAGCATCATCTACCTCACCAAGCCAGATGTTAGAGACTACTTCAACCCCCCACCGCCTGTGAAGGAAAATCTAAATCCTAAAAACTAATCCCTAAAGGCTTCTTTGTCATCCTTGGCTATTGATTATTAAATATTATTTCGGATTTCGATATTCGTATTTCGATATTACCCAGGAGAATTGTAGGGTGGGTGCAGCGCAGCGAAACCCACCGAACCGCGCCACCCCTTTTGTCATCCCCAACTTGATAGGGGATCCATTAATACGACTTCCTCGCCCTTGAGGGGAGAGGATTGAGGTGAGGGTGAAAAGTGAAATTGTCATTGCGAGGAGTCCCGATAACTTCGGGACGACGCGGCAATCTCAGGGTGGGAGGGAATATCTTCTTCTCCCGTGTCATCCCGTACACTGATGCGGGATCCGGTAGTATTCCCTTTGTTTCTTTTCTCTTGTGTTTTGGTTATTAGTTATTCGATATTGTTTAGGCTTGTCCTTGCTTGTCGAGGAATTTCGATATTCGGATTTCGATATTATGAAACGTAGTTTCTCAGTACCCCAATCGGTGCTATCTTTATCTCCACCACATCCCCCACCTTCATCGGCCCGATCCCCTCCGGTGTCCCCGTCGCAATCACATCTCCCGGCAGCAGTGTCATCACCTGCGATATAAAACTGATCACATCGCGCACCGGAAATATCAAATCGGCGGTGTTCCCCTTCTGCACCAGTTTGCCGTTCAGATACGTCTCGACCGGTGTCTTTGCCGGGTCCAGCTCCGTCTCAATGCACGGTCCAATCGACGCAAACGTATCGAAACCCTTCGCCCGCGTCCACTGCCCGTCGCTGCTCTGTAAGTCCCGCGCCGTCACATCGTTGAAACAGGTATAGCCGAGCACATAGTCCAGCGCTTCCTCTTTGGTGACATGCGACGCCTTTTTCTTGATTACCACACCCAGCTCCCCCTCGTAGTCCACCCGCTTCGACATCTCAGGATAGATTATTTTATCCTCCGGTCCTATCACCGCCGTCGGCGGCTTCAGAAAAATCAACGGATTCGACGGTGGAGCCGCGTTCGACTCTTTAGCATGGTTCAGGTAGTTCAGTCCCAGGCACACGATTTTTGAAGGGACGCACGGTGCCAGGAGCTTTACATCTTTCAGCCGCAAATCCACCCCGGAGTAATGTAAGCCGTGGAAAGGGCTGATCTGGGTTACCCTGATGGACTCGCCCTCTTGTATGCCGTAGCCGGTTTTCTTATTGGCTAAAAATCTCACTATCTTCATTTCTCACTCCTGATTTGTCATCCATTACCCTCTCTCTAGCTCTCTCCCACGAGGGGAGAGAGGATTCAACTTTATTGATCCCTCGCCCTTTATGGGAGAGGGTGTTCAGGAGAGGGAGAGCGATTTCTTAATTTTCATCATTACACTATCAATATTTGAAGTCACTTCACTATTCCAGAATCTAATAATCTGAAAACCCTCGGACTCAAGCCACTTAGTCCTTACAACATCATTGTCTTTGTTTTCTACAGAAGCATGCGAAGCGCCATCGAGTTCGATAATCAACTTCTTTTCGAAGCTGACAAAATCAACAACGTAATTTCCGATGGGTTCCTGACGTCGAAATTTGGTGCCCCTTAATTGTTTTCGCCTTAGGCACGTCCATAAAATTTTTTCTGCATCAGTTTCTTCTCGCCGTAGTCTTCGTGCTACGTTTGCAAGATTAGGTTTATCCATTACCCCCTCTCTCTAGCTTTCTCCCACGAGGGGAGAGAGTGATAACAAGTATTAATTTTCCTCGCCCTTTATGGGTTTATCCTTTATCCTGAAAGGATAGAGGAAGAGGGTGTTCAGGAGAGGGTGTCCTTCTATCTTCATAGCTACACAGTTTAGCGAGAGACAATGGTATTTGCAAGGAATATAGAGGAAAAGAATCTGATGGCGGTAGTACATTCTTCCCAATTGTCATTCTGGAGGAGCCAAAGCGACGAAGAATCTGGTGGAGGCATAGCTCTCCTCTGTCGTACTACTCTCCTCTTTATCATCCGCTGAAAGCTGACCGCCGACAGCTGAAAGCTCTGTTTTAAATTATCTTGTGTGATTTTATTCACAAGCGTATAATGGGTGAAAATTAAAGTTGCAAGGTAAACGATGGTTTTCAGTCATTTTAAAAGATTATTTAAAAGCCTTGGAAAAGGAGCCCCTGTCGTTTCCTTGCTGTGAGGACTTACGCCATATTCACAATAGTTCGTGTTTGCGAATTCATACACAATAATTAGTGTCGCTTGTGCGAGTTTAGGCATAGCAAAGATGGTTATAATTTAAGTAAGGAAGGCCGTGCCTACCAAGACACTAATTTTTTATAGTTTGAGCTTAGTCTACATAAACGTTGAATATTTTTTTACCTATCAGGTCATTTTTAATGATAAAACGCATGCTCGGGCGCTTGACAACATGAAAAATCCAGATTATCATACGTGAATAAAAGAGGGATTGTTGGCTGCAAACAAAACCGCAAATATTATCGATTTATTTAGTGGTGCCGGTGGTCTCAGTTTGGGCGCCGCGCGGGCAGGATTTACTATTCGCGGCGCCGTAGATACTGACACTGAAGCCATTAACGCCCATAAGCGTAATTTCCCCAAGACACCCCATCTGCAAACCGATGTGTCCGAGCTCACAGGGCAAGGTCTGCGGCTCTCATTAGGTTTAAATAACGGGGATCTTACCGGAATCATAGGCGGACCGCCCTGCCAAGGTTTCAGCACCATTGGCAAGAGTGATAGGGCCGATACCCGCAACGACTTATTCACAGCATTCTTTAGGGTTGTTTCTGAAGCCCATCCCCGATTTTACTTGGCTGAAAATGTTCCCGGAATCATGAATGACAAATACTCCGATGTTAGAGCAGAGGCTTTCTCATATGTCGAAGATGAATATGTTCCCTTACCGCCGCTAATCGTCAGCGCAAATAACTACGGCGCCCCGACAACACGAACTCGCGTCTTTTTCTTTGGGTATCTTCCGGACGAGATGAAACCCTTAACTTTATACAGTTTCAATCCCCCGCCAAACGTCGAGACGGTGCACGTACAGGATGCTTTTCAGGGACTACCGATTAAGATAAAACCAACCTGGCAAACAGAAGGACAGAGCTGGAGAATAGTCCATGCGAATGGTAACGGCTACTATTCCTCGAGGTTACATGGTCATACACCCGATCAAGTCGGAGATCCGGTTGCTTTGGAGCGTTTGAGAAATGAAAACCGCGTCTCTGGTTTTTTAGGCACCGCACATTCAAAGGCAGTTGCCGAACGTTACGCAGCCACTGAGTGTGGTAAATACGACCAGGTTTCCAAGTCTTACAGGTTAGACCCTAAAGGTTTTTGCCCGACATTACGCGCTGGTACCGGCCCTGATCATGGCAGTTTCCAGGCTGTTCGCCCCCTTCACCCTACAGAAGCCCGTGTAATAACTCCCCGCGAGGCGGCAAGGTTGCAAGGGTTTCCCGATTGGTTCCAGTTCTCACCAACAAAATGGCACAGTTTCCGTCAGATAGGAAGTAGTGTCAGCCCCATTCTGGCGGAGCGCTTTTTCACAATTATCTGGAAAGCGCTCGCATAGGAGGTTCATATGGCTGATCCTGCAAGGACTAAGTATGAAGACGTTACAGCGGCACCCGCAAAGTCATTCTTTGTGTCGATGCTCACCAGGGATATCGAGTTAGAAGATGCCATACTCGATTTGCTCGATAACTGTGTTGACGGTATCCTTCGCTCCGGTAAAACTGAAAGCGATAAACCTTACCATGGATTCTGGGCTGAAATAGGGTTGAAGCCGGACTTATTCTCATTGTCTGATAACTGCGGGGGCATTCCTTGGAGCTTCCATAAGTATGCTTTCATGATGGGGCGGCCTCATGACTACGAACCCACTGTAACTGGCAACTTAGGCGTCTATGGAATCGGGATGAAGCGGGCTATATTCAAGATTGGCAGATATTGCCTGATTTCTACCCGAAGCGGCAAGGATGAATACGAAATTGAGATCCCGAAAAAGTGGTTCGAAGATGAGTCTGATTGGGACCTTCATGTTAAGGCTACAAGAACTTCAATGAAAGAAGAAGGGACAACCATCCTCGTAGGGAATCTAAACCCCGGCATAGCAGAACAATTTGCCGAAGGAGCAGAGTCATTCAAAAGTAGACTTGAGCAGATGATAGCAAAGAATTATGCCTACATCATTGAGAAGGGGTTTGAGGTTAAGATAAATGGCAACCCGATCAAACCGCGCACGACCAAGATAGTGTTCGACAATCGAGAAGAGACGAGTATACGCCCATACATTTTTAAAAGTTCCTCAAACGGACTTGATGTCTTCTTGACAGTTGGGTTCACACGGCCTATCCCTTCTCAGAACGAAATTTTGGATGAACAGGAGAGTACGAGATACTCGTCAGTTGACGCAGGGTGGACAGTTCTTTGCAATGACCGAGCTGTCTTGTATGCAGATAAGACGGAGATGACTGGTTGGGGAGAAGCAGGCGTCCCACGATACCATACCCAGTTCATAGCTATATCAGGAATAGTGGAGTTCCGCTCAGATGATGCTCGAAAACTCCCTACGACAACTACGAAGCGAGGCATAGATGCATCGTCTCCAGTCTATCTTCAGATAAAGAACAAGATGCGAGAAGGCATGCGAATTTTCACAGACTACACAAACAGGTGGAAGACCCGCGAAGACGAATCGAAGAAGCAAATACAGAAAGGCGTTCGATTGTCTTTAGCTGAAATAAAAAGTACATCAACGAAAATTCAATTTAATGCAACGACGAGAACAATTCCGCCAGGCGAACAATACAAGCCCAAACTACCACTGCCTCCTGTAATTGAACCTGCTAGACGGCGGATTTCATTTGTAAAGGATATTTATAAAATAAAGAGAGTGGCTGAGTTCTTAGGGGATTCCGATTTAGAGCCGTCAGAGGTTGGAGAGAAGTGCTTCGATACTGTCTATGAGGAGGTTAGATAATGAGCCCTCCGCCTTATCATCTGCGCGTTAACAAGGCTGCAGACCGTTTCGCTTTAATCGAAGCCATCCGGCGACTTCCCGGACTTGGCGGTGAGTTGAAGGAGTATACCTACTACGGTTTAGGCGGCCCTTATCTCGAGGATATGCGGCTCCTCTATGAGTTTTATCCAGAAATCACTGAGGTATCTATAGAAATCGATAAAGAAATCAGAAAGCGTCAAGAATTCCATCGCCCCTGTGCTTCAAATACTCTGCAACTTGAAGTAGGAGATATAGGAGCTTACGTTAGACTCTATGAACCTAATGATAAAAAAAGCATATTCTGGCTGGATTATACCGGGCTGGATTTTAGCTGTTTTGGAGATTTCATGGCACTACTGCCTAAATTGGCTCCTGGAAGTATGGTTAAGGTCACGCTGCGCGCTGACCCCAGAGACTATTGGGTCATATCACGAAAAGATGAGAAACCCGTAAAGAGCAAAAAAAGGGAGACAGAGAAGTTTAGAGTCAAATTTGATACTTTGATGCCTCAGTCGTTAACTAATCTTCCTTGGAAGGTAGCAGACTTTGCTCATCTGGTTCAACAAATGCTCCAGATTTCTGTTCAACAAGCATTGTCTGCACAATCCACCAATACGGATTTCCACCCGATATCATCATTCTTCTACTCGGATGGAACTTGGATGTTCACCGCTACTGGAATTGTGTGGACTCGGGATGAAGGTAAAATAATCAAAGAAGCTTACAAAGATTGGGAATTTGCTAATCTAACTTGGGACAACCCCAGATTGATCGATATTCCTGACTTGAGTACGCGTGAACGTTTACAACTTCAACATTGCCTTCCATGTGATAAATCGCCCGGGGAAGCCCTGTATGCCGAATTAGGCTATTTGATTGATGAAGACGTGCCCAAGTCTGAAGCTGCACTCGAACAATATGCTGCCTTCCACAGGTATTTCCCCTACTTCTTAAGGGGAACGCCCTAAGCATCACCGAACTTCAAGCTTATGGTGGAGATGCGATCTATGATTTTGGGTAGATTAATCACCGCCGCCTTTTGAGTCCTAAGTTGGCAGTCCCAGATTACAAGTTGTTGCCACCCTAATGCTGCCAGATTTTTTTCGACTTTCTTATCTCGAAGTTTGTTTGCCTTTATTTTCTGTTTCCAGTATTCTATTCGCGACTTAGGTATGCGACCTCTATTGCATCCCTCGTGCCCATGCCAGAAACAACCATGAATGAATATTGCCAACTTGTATCGCCGAATTACAATATCGGGTTTGCCAGGCAAGTCTTTTGGATAGATGCGAAATCTAATACCTTGAGACCACAAATATCGGCGTACTAGCAATTCAGCCTTAGTGTTTTTGTTGTGAACGGCTGACATTATGCTGCTGCGTTTTTCCTCGCTGACGGTATCCATACATCGATTATAACCCACACCGCGAATACAATGTGCGATCTCACCGGTATTTGAGAACTGTAAGGTTACTCAGGATGTTTTTATATAAAAGTCTGTTTATTTAGGTGTAATATGCGCATTGTCCTTACTTAACTCCAGGTCCCAGGTTCGAAACCATGAAAATTTTCATAACAATTTATACAAACAAAGAGAAACTGATTCTAATAAAACGGAATAATACCAATAATTTTCTCGCTCGAAGAGTTTACGCAATATTAAAGGCGTTTCATTAATTAATAATCATTGCCAGGTATTTTTATTTGTATCTTTTTTATCGTGACTTTCCTTGGAATTTGGTTTTTGGAACTGGTATCGCAATGCCATCCTGAGTCCCGATAAAATCGGGACGAATGGATCTCTGATAGCTTACATACTCTTGACATTATTACCCAATATGGGTAAGATAATACCCGAAATGGGTAAATACATTAATGATTACTCTTTAGCTAACGGTCTTTTTACCAAAACACGGCAGGCGGTCATTGCCTTCCTTTATGAGCAGGCGGAAACCTCCTTTTACACCAGCCAGGTGCTGAACGCGGTAAAAATCGGTCGTGGTACTGTCCAGCGGGAATTGAAAAACCTCACCGATGCAGGCATTATCATCCGCGAAGTCCGAGGCAGGCAGGTCTATTATAGCGCTAACGACAAATGTCCTATTTTCGATGAGCTTAAAAGCATCGTCGGAAAAATCTTAGCCGTTGCCCCTGCTCTGTCGGCGGAGGAGGGGTCTGGAGACGAGGTAGTAGCCCGGCGTTTTAGAGTTCCGAAGGAGCGCCTGGCTGACTACTGCCGTCGTCATCACATTAAAAAACTGTCGCTCTTCGGCTCTGTGCTCAGGCGGGATTTCCAACCCGATAGCGACATTGATGTGTTGGTCGAGTTTGAACCTGGTCATGTCCCCGGCTTTGCCATTATCGATATTGAAGCCGAGCTTTCTCAATTGGTGGGACGCAAAGTTGACCTGCGTACTGCTAACGATCTCAGCCGTTATTTCCGCGATAGGGTAGTGCGTGAGGCTAAGGTACTATATGTCGCCGATTGATCATGAGGCCGATATCATCCGCATCCGCCACATGCTCGACTTCGCCCGTAAGGCTGTCGCGTTTAACAAAGGAAAGAGCCGCAGCGATCTCGACAGAAACGAGATGCTCGCCATTGCCACGGTACACCTCATTGAAGTCATCGGCGAAGCATCACGCACCGTCTCCGACTCTTTTCAGTCGCAGCATCCAGAAATCCCCTGGCAGCCGATATCCGGCACCCGCAATCGCCTCGCACACGGCTATATCGATGTCGACCTTGATTTCATCTGGACCATCGTCACTAAAGACCTCCCCCCGCTCATCAAGCAGTTGAGACGCATCCTTAAACAAGAAACCAACAACTTCTAGTCTCCTCGCTCTTGATGTGTTTTTCTTCTCACTTTATTAAAGGGAGAAAACAAGAGGGATTATGTCTCCCCCCTTGTCATCCCCGCCCCCTCTTATAATCTGTCATTGCGAGCGAATGCGCGGCAATCTCCGGGTGGTGAGGACGCCCTTCTCCCGTGTCATCCCCGCCCCCTTCTCTACCTTGTCATCCCAGCCCCCGAGCTGGGATCCAAAAAATTAGTCTCTTACTCCTCGCCTTGTCCACCCCCGACTCTTGACTATTGACTCTTGTTTGTATCTTGTACCTTGTTATTTGTTACTTTCATCCTGTAGGTTGGGTGCAGCACCGCGAAACCCACCGAACCGCTCCATCCTTTTTGTCATCCCCTAAATTCCAGTATTAGCCCTCTCGCCCCTTGTGGGTTTATCCTTTATCCTTTGTCCTCAAGCGACAGAGGATTTGTCCTGGTGACAGAGGAAGAGAGCCGGAGAGAGGGGGTATGACAAAATCCCCTTGCCTTCTGGCATCGCAATGCCATCCTGAGTCCTTTAAGGACGAATGGATCTCCGCCACTACCATACTGCTACTTTTTCATATCCTCTCCGCGACAAAATCCCCTTGCCTTCTGTTATCCGTCCGCCTTATCATATCCTTACAACGTGGCGGTCTCCGGTGAAAGACGCCGTCGATTCTGGCTGTGTAATTCATTCAGGACTTTGGGGTGTAAGGTCCATGAAGGAGCAGTAAAATCTGTCGTCAGAATCCATCCCCTCGCGTTAAAACACGCGGGTGCCCGTTCGGAGCATGAGAATAATACTTCAGGCGCATCTCCGCTGGGTATCTTGAATATTTGAAATTCGATATTGTTTCGGATTTCAGTATTAGGATTTCGATATTCAGGCAGAGGTGAGGGCCTGCCATCGGTGCAAGGGACACCGAAGTCCTCACGCATCTCCAAAAGCGAGAGGGTCTCCGCACGTTAACAACCTTATGTTTCTGATATTTCACCCCCTTTTTACAAAACGAATCGCTATGGTCATCGTCCCGATGTTAGTCGGGATGGCGATCCGACTCCGCAGAGTCGTACTGATCCCGATATTAATCGGGAGAATGTATCTGGGGTGGTAATAATTCCTCTTCTTTTCAACATAATCCCTCTTCACCTTCTCCCTTTCAAAAAGGGAGAACACTTTTATTTCCCTCTTTTTGAAAGAGGGATTAAGGGAGATTACCTGTAAATTAAATTGTCATCGCGAGGTCACGTGGCGATCTCCGGGTGGGGAGGAAGCCCGTCCTCCCTGAGATTGCTTCGTATGCGCTCGCAATGACTTTTAGGAATAAAAGGCTGAGGTCATTTTTAATTTTATTCCTCTCGCCCCTTCTTCTCCCTTGTCATTCCAGCCTCCGATCGGGAATCCAAAGAAGTATCGTCACTCTCTTCTGGATTATCGGATCAAGTCCGATAATGACACCAACAAAACAGTTTCTCACTTTTTTAAAGGCCTGCCCCGTACTCTGATACGGGGGAGATTGAGAGGGATTACGTCTCCCCACCCCCCATTGACTTTTCTTCCAGGACTCGCTAATATGTCGTCGTAATTATCGTATGCGACTACCGTAACTCACCATTTCAGACGCAAATATTCCAGAAGGAGGCATCGA
>Ga0315284_10015569_pt1 | contig 10809 bp, 10 predicted proteins | sample YL17G09_16_MG_FD_203696 | JGI IMG/M metagenome (GOLD analysis project Ga0315284, IMG submission 203696) | Sediment microbial communities from Yellowstone Lake, YNP, Wyoming, USA - YL17G09_16 | ecosystem: Environmental > Aquatic > Freshwater > Lake > Sediment | place: USA: Wyoming | collected...
GGTAAGTAGATTGTGCGATTTCTCTAGCGCCACCCGTGGAAACGGGTTTCCGGGCGGCGTTTCCAACCCACATGAATGAGACTACCTACCAGAGAGCTAGCAGCGGAAGTCGGCATCTCGCATCGGGCCGCGAACATCTTCGTGGCGCGAGTCGGACTGAAGCGCGACCAGGACGGCAAGATAGACCGCAAGGCGTTTCTGGCTGCGCGTGCCCAGTATGTGAATCCTGCGCAGCAGCAGCGCGGCGTGAAAGGCGGGCGACCAGTGAAAGCGCCCGCACGCAAGGCTGGGCGGGCGAGTCCGCAGCGCGGCGAGAGTCATTCCGATTCGCTCGGCGAGGCGCAGCGACAGCGCGAGTGGCTCAAGGCGAAGAGGGAAGGTCTGCAACTTGAGAAACTTGAAGCCAAACTCATCGATGTTGCGGAAGTTGAGGCCGCGGCTTTCGAGCGCGCCCGGGCAGAGAGGGATGCGCTGCTTAATCTTCCCGCTCGTGTGGCCCCCATCCTCGCGGCCGAATTCGAGATCGACAACCGCAAGCTCTTCCTCGCGCTCGAAAAGCAGATCCGGTTGTTTCTCTCGGAGCGGGCTGAAGCCGGGCCGCTTCTGAATTCCAATGGATCGAAGGCAATTTCTGATCGGGCTCACGGCGGCGGGTAGCCTGTTCAACCGCGCGTATTCTGCTGGCCTGCGCCCCGATCCCGTCCTGACAGTCTCCGAATGGGCGGACCAGTATCGGGAACTCACTTCAGTCGTCGCTTCTGAGCCCGGCCGTTGGAGAACGTCTCGCACGCCATATTTGCGGGAGATCATGGATGCGCTTTCGCCGAGTTCGCCGACCGAGACGGTCGCGTTGATGAAGGGCGCCCAGATCGGCGCGACCGAAGCCGGAAACAATTGGATCGGGTACGTGATCGACCAAGCGCCCGGGCCTATGATGGTCGTCTTGCCGACCGTGGAAACGGCGAAGCGCTGGAGCAAGCAGCGCCTCGCGCACTTGATCGCCGGCACTCCCGTTCTTCGGGGCCGGGTGGCGGATCGGCGCGAGCGGGACAGCGGCAACACCATTCTCACCAAAGAATTCCAAGGCGGGCTCATCATCATTACCGGGGCTAACAGCGGCGTGGGCTTGCGCTCGATGCCGGCCCGCTACATGTTCTTCGACGAGATCGACGGCTACCCCGGGGACGTGGACGAGGAGGGCGATCCGGTTGAGCTGGCCACCAAGCGCAGCGCGACTTTCCAGCGACGCAAGATTTTCAAAGTGAGCACGCCGAAGATCAAGGGCCTCAGCCGGATCGAGCGCGAATTCCTGTCCGGCACCCAGGAATATTATCATTTGCCTTGCCCTTTTTGCGGGGAGTTCCAAGCCCTGCGATTCCCTTTTCTCCGATGGCCAAAGGAGCATCCCGAAGCGGCTGCCTATGAGTGCCAAGCCTGCAAGCAACTTATCGACGCGCGCTGGAAAACGCAGATGCTCGAAGCCGGCAAGTACGTCGCCGAGAACCCGCAGGCCGGCGAGCGCCTGCGGACGTTCCACCTGTCGGCATTGTACTCGCCGGTCGGCTGGAAGCCGTCCTGGGGCGAGATCGCGATCGACTTCGAGGCCGCGCGCGAAGATCTGGGCCTCTTGCAAGTCTTCGTCAACACCGTGCTCGGCGAGACTTGGCAGCAACCGGGTGAAAGTCCTCCCGATTGGGAGAAATTGATGGGTCGCCAGGAATCGTACCGGCTCGGGCAGGTTCCTGACGGCGTGGAATTTCTCACGGCTGGCGCGGACGTTCAGGGCACGTGGCTGGAAGGCTACGTCTGGGGCTGGGGGCGAAACCTGCATCGATGGCTCGTGGATCACTTTCGGGTGGAAAGAGGCCCTTACGATCCGCTGGCATGGACCGAACTCGACGCGCGTTTGGAGCAGATGTACGCGAAACCTTCCGGTGTTCTTTTGCCGGTCGCCAAGTTCGCCATTGACACGGGTTATCAAGGCCAACACGGCACTCCCGTGTACGCGTGGGCGCGTCGCCACGGCGCCTCGCGAGTGCTCGCGGTTGACGGCCGGGCGACGGGTCCGCCGGTTTACCCGCCGACGCTCGTGGACGTGAAGATCGGCGGTCAGAAGCTGAAGCACGGCTGCAAGTTGTGGGGCGTCAACGTGTCCCACTGGAAGTCCGAACTCTACGGCCGGTTGAATCTTCCCAGGCCGGAAGCCGGCGAGACCTATCCCGCGGGATGGGTTCACTTCCCGGCTGACCTGCCAGAAGAGTTCTACAGGCAATTGACTTCGGAACAGTTCACGCTCGCGACCCGAAAGGGCGGCGGCCGAAGCCATCGCTGGGAACCCATCGAAGGGCGCCGCGGCGAAGCGCTGGATTGCGCCGTTTACGCGCGCGCGGCCGCGTTCATGTCCGGCCTGGATCGGCACTCGGCGGACGAGCGTTGGTGGGCGAGGTTGGGTGCGGCGCCGGCTGCTGTATCCGCAGTGCAGCAACAAGCGATAGCCGCGACGCAACCTTCGGTGCCGCTTGCCCGTCAAGCCGCGCCGGAGCAACGCCAGAAGGTGATCGGTCGGTTTTCGTTGATCTGACATGACGAGTGCGGAACTTAGGGCGAAACGCGACAAGGTGCTGGCGCACTGCGACGTGGTGCGGGTGAGCAAGGGCGACAGGTCGGTTGAGTATTCCGAGGCCAGTGAATCGTTGGCTGTGCTAGACCAAGAGATCGCGCGCGCCGAAGCCTCCGAGGCTGGGACTGCTCGCATTCGACAGGTCCGCCTCTCTTCAGACAAGGGATTCTGATGAGCTACTTCCGCAATCTCGCGCGGGCGATGCGCTTCATGGGCACGGCCATGATGGGCTCGACAGGCTACGAGGGAGCTTCTACCGGGCGGCGTCTCACAGCATGGGCCGAGACTGATTCCGCTATTAGCGCCTTGCTCTCTTTCGAGGGTGACGTGCTGCGACGGCGCTGCCGTGGGTTAGTGCGGAAGAACCACTGGGCTCGATGCTCACAGGAAAGCTACGTCGCCAATGCCATCGGAACCGGGATCAAGCCGGAATCGCTGCATCCCGATCCGGCTGTTCGCAACTTGATCCATGGCACCTGGCGCGACTCCGTGATGGAGATGGATGCTGACGGCGTGACAGATTTCTACGGGCTTCAACAGCTTGCCATGCGGGAAATCTTCCAGGCCGGCGAGACGTTGGTGAGGTTCCGCCCGCGCCGGCCGGAAGATGGGCTGATCGTGCCGCTACAGCTCCAGGTGATCCCGTCTGAGCATCTGCCATTCACCGATAATCGCCCGAATGGACAGAACGTTATCCGCTCTGGTATTGAATTCACGCCGTTTGGCAAACGCGCAGCCTATCACATCTATCGCGAGCATCCCGGCTTGGGCACATTCGCACTAAGCACGCGGGCAAATGAGCAGGTCCGTGTTCCGGCTGAGAACGTACTGCACTTGTTCCAACGTATCGCCTCCGGGCAATATCGCGGTGAGCCGTGGCTGGTGCCCGTGATGGTGACGCTATACGAGTTGGATCAATTTGTCGATGCCGTGCTGGTCCGTCAGAAGCTCGGCAATATGTTCCTGGGCTGGCAGCGCAGGTCAAACCTGGATGACTCGGGGCCGATGCTGGCCACGCGCACGGCACCGGGCAGTTCGCCCGCGGAAGCGGGCGTAGGCTTCGGGATTGTCCAGCCGGGCACCATGTTGGATCTGGCGGACGGCGACACCCTGGAGTTCAACGATCCCCCCGGGCCGGGCGCGCAGTTCGGCGAATTCTTGAAGGTCATGCTGCACGCGTTCGCGTCGGGGATCGGCGTGCCTTACGAGCAGATCACGTGGGACTTGGAGAGCGTTAACTACTCCTCGATCCGTGCTGGACTGCTGGAATTCCGCCGCCGCTGCGAGCAGTTCCAGTTTCAGGTCATGTCCTTCCAGTTCTGCCGCCCGGTGTGGCGACGCTGGATCAACGATGCCGCGTTGGCGGGCGTTCTTCCGCAACCGCGCGATCCGCAAGGCTGGCGGGATCTGTATTCGGTCGAATGGCGCACGCCGGCCTGGGATTGGGTTGACCCGCTCAAGGACGTGCTGGCCAAGAAAGAAGAAGTCCGGTGCGGCTTCACCAGTAGGTCGGCCGTTGTCCACGAGAGAGGTTATGACCCGGAGCAGGTTGACGCCGAGGTGCGTGCCGACAATGCGAGAGCCGATACTGAACCGCCGCTGATCTATGATTCTGATCCCCGTAAAACCGCCGCGAGCGGAATAGCGCAGCAGATGGTCGCGGCAGAACAAGGAGAACGACGCTGATGCCCCTTCCGAAGCCGGGCAAGAATGAAGAAAAAGATAAATTCATCGACCGCTGCATGGGCGATGACACTATGAACCGCGAGTTCCCGGAAGCCCCGCAGCGCCGGGCGGTTTGTGAGCGCCAATGGGACGGCAAGGAAGAATCCCGCGTCTTGAGCCGCGCGTTCAACTTCGCGGCGAGCCGGCTCTGGGCCGTCGAAGAAAATCATCTTCGGCTCATCCTCGACATCGCCCAACGCGCGCAGCATCCCGATTTCTTGGCGGTGGCGCAGCGGCGCGCCGAACGAATATCGAGCGACGGCGCGGTGCGCCATTACGGCTCGGTGGCGCTGGTTGACGTGATAGGCCCTATATTTCGATACGCCAACATGTTCACGCGGATCAGCGGGGCCACCAGCATCGACTCGCTCGCCCTCGCGCTGCGTTCCGTCGTGGATGATCGAGACGTGTCCGCGATCATCTTGAACATCGACTCGCCGGGAGGCGAAGTCAGCGGCATAAGCGAGATGGGGAGCGCCATCGTCGCGGCGCAGCGGGTGAAGCCGATCGTGGCCTACGTGGATGACATGGGAGCATCCGGCGCCTATTGGCTGGCCAGCGCGGCCGCTTCCATCGTGGCTTCCGACACGGCCAAGCTGGGCTCGATCGGAGTCATTGCCGTGATTTCCGAGCGCGCCGAGGAGGAGGAAGGCGTGAAGACCTATCGCTTCGTCTCTTCCGTGTCTCCCGATAAGATCCCGGATTTGGAGACCGAGAAAGGCCGCAATGCCATACAGCAGGTAGTGGACGACCTGGGTATGGTGTTCCTGCGGAGCGTGGCCCAGAATCGCGGCGTGTCGATGGATCATGCGGCATCCAAGTTCGGCGCGGGCAAGCTCTTGGTGGCCGCCCGCGCGCTGGATGTCGGCATGATCGATGAGCTGGGCACGCTGGATGAGCTGATCGACAGGACGAAGGCGGGAAACGTCCCGTCGAAGCGGTCTCGCGCGGCGGTATCCGCCGCGCACGTTTCAACGAAGGAGATCGATAAGATGCAAACTGATGAAGTGAAAACAGATGCCGGGCAGCCGCCCGTCGCTGGAGTGCCAGCCGAGCAGCCGAAGGCAGAAGCGCCGAAGGTTGAGGAGAAGCCGGACGCCCGCAAAGAAGCATTAGCTTACGCGGCTGAAGTCGTGGATCTCTGCGCCTTGGCCGGCCTGCCGCAGAAGGCGGTCGGGTTCATTCGCGCGGAGGCGTCCATTGGGGATGTCCGCAAGGATCTGCTCGCGGCCCGCGCCGCTGCCGATTCCGCAACCGAAATTCATTCGCAAGTTCCGCTGGAGTCCATCTCGGATTCCGCCAGGGGTGCGCAAACCGTTAACCTGAAAGACTCGCCGCTCGTAAGGGCTGCCGAACACGAAGCTGAACGGCACGCCAAGGCGAGAAAGGAGAATTAAGCCATGAGCGTCTTGACTCAAGGCAACTACCTGGGCGACTGGCTCGTTGACGAGTTCGGCGCCCCCGACTATTGCCGCGCGGTGAAGAACGTGCTTGTGGACGAAGACCTGCCATCCGGCATGTGCCTCGGCGTCCACACCCTCACCCCGGCACTCTACCCGTATGACAATTCCGCGCCGGCGGCAGTCACGGGAATCCTCATCAACGGCCTGACGGCGAACGATCCGATGAAGGTTACTAGCATCACGGATGCGGCCAACACCGCTACCGTGGTGACGCCGGAGAATCACGGGCTCGTTACGGGGGACATCATCAAGGTGACTGGAGCCACCGTTGACACGGACCTGAATGGCTTCTACGCTGTCACTGTTACCGGGGTAAAGGGTTTCACGTTCACCTCGGCGAACGTTACGGATGCGGCCTACACCGAGGCGACGCTGCGTATCCAGAAGGTTAACCAGCCCGCGGCGTGCTTGGTTCGCGGCCCTGCCGTCATCAGTGCAGGCGGCCTCGGCTGGGCTGCCGCGTGCGGGAGTACCGAGAAGGCCGCGGGCATCGTGGACATCAAGGCCTTGTCGCCGACCATCGCAGTTCTGGAGGGAGTGTAACGTCATGGGAACCATGGTGAATCCGTTTACCGCCACAGGCTATGACCTGCTGGCGATGACGCAGGCTATTAACAAGCTGCCGAACCTTTTCAGCCGGCTCGTTGCGGTGTTTCGCGAAGTTCCGGTTGCCACGACCAGCGTTTTGGTCGAGCAGAGCAACGGCGCGCTGAACATCGTGGCATCCAGGCCGCGCGGCGCCCCCGCGGACAAGGTGATCGCGGACAAGCGATCCATGCGGAGCTTCGCTATCCCGCACATTCCGGTGGAAGACGTGCTCCTGCCGGACGAGTTCCAGAACGTCCGGGCCTTCGGTTCCGACTCTTCCGAGACGCAGGCGGGCATCATGACCCGCAAGTTGCAGAAGATGAAGAACGCTATCGATCAGACCAGGGAATGGCTCAGGGTTGGGGCGCTCAAAGGCATCGTCTACGATGCCGACGGCACGATCCTGTGCAACCTGTACGATCAGTTCGGAATTTCGGCGAAGTCCGTCGATTTCGCGCTGGACGTGAACACGACCATCGTGTTGAGCAAGTGCCTGGAGGTCAAGCGGTGGATCGAGACTTACCTCAGGGGCGAGACCATGACCGGGATTCGCTGCCTGTGCTCGGAGACCTTCTATGATGCGCTCACCACGCATCCCGAAGTGGAGAAGGCGTTCGCCGCTTACCAGGCGCTCAACCAAAACCTCGCGGATGATTACCGGCGCGGCTTCCGCTTCGGCGGGATCGTGTTCGAGGAGTATCCGGCGACCTGGACCGACAAGGACGCCAACGCGCGGAAGGCGCTTACGGCCAATTACGGCATCTGCTTCCCCGAGGGAACGGGCAACACGTTCGAGGAGGTGATCGCTCCCGGCAACTTCCTGGAAACGGCCAACAGCCTCGGCTTGCCGTACTATGCCAAGCAAGAAGTCCGCAAGTTCAACGCGGGCATTGATCTGTGGGCGGAAAGCAACGTGCTTCCGCTGTGCAAGAGGCCGGAAGTGCTCGTTACCGTGTCGATTTGATGTACCCGGTGATCCAGAGGGCAACCGGGCAGCGAGAGCCCCGGAAGCGTCGGCGAGGGCGGGGGGCAGGTAGACTACCCGGGAGGCCGCGCCGACGCCGCCACGAGGCTCTGGCGAGCGCCTTTGGCCCAACGAAATAGAACCGCGGGGGCCGGGCAACGATCCCGCCCCCGCTTTTGAAAGGAAACAACATGCCCAGAAAGACTTACCGCGGCAATGTGCTTATCAGCGGAAACCTTGAGGTCGGAGGGACGATTACTCCGGCGCTCGGGACTGAAGTGAACGACGACGCGGCCATCATCCAGAACGCGGCCGCACCGACGAAGAAGATGCGGTTCAGCGCGGCAGGGATCACGGCGGGCCAAACCCGCGTGCTAACGGCCCCGGATTACAACGCGACATTGGCCAGTCTAGCCGGGACGGAAACCCTCACCGGCAAGACCTTGACAAGCCCGAAGGTCGGGACGGCGATCTGCGACACGGGCGGGAATGAGATCATCAAGACGCCGGCCACGGGAAGCGCGGTCAACGAATTCACTGCGACCAACGCGGCTGCGGGCGGGTCGCCGCAACTGTCTGCCACGGGCGACGATACCAATATCTCCATCTTGCTGACGCCGAAGGGCACGGGCAAGGTGCTGGCCAAGGCCCGCATCGCCGACTTCATGGCGGCAGCTACCATTAGTGCGGCCTCCGACCAGACATACACTGCGGCCCAGTTACTTGGTGGGCTGATTCTCCGAAACTGTAGCGGCGGAGCGAGAGCGGATCTCTTGCCGGCTGCCGCCGATCTCGTAGCAGCCATTCCGGGATGTGCGGTGGGAACGGCGTTCGAGTTCACCCTTCGCAACACCTCGACGGCGGCCGAAACTATCACCGTCACGGTCAACACCGGCGTGACGATCAGCGGAACCGCAACCGTCGCGCAGAACAATTCGAAGCGTTGGCTGATCGTCGTGACGAACGTGACGGGGGCAGCCGAAGCATACACGGCCTATTCTCTCGGCACGGTGGTTCACTAGGCGATCTTTGACCGAGGATCAACCATGCCTACGAACGTGCGATTGCTTTTTCGCGGTTCGGCCGACACGACGCCGGCCGGACAGCTCACCACCAACGATGATGCCATTCTGGTCGGTTCGGAGATCGACACCGCGTTTTACTCCTCGTTGAGCTATACGATCCGGGTCGCTACCAATGGGGTGACATGGACCATCTTCGGTGCGGATGTAGCGAGTTATGCCGATGAAGTTGTTGTTCAGGCGGCTGCCCCGGTTGCGGTGGGCGCCGTGGGCTCTTATTCGATAGCCCTGGCCGTCTTTCGCCATTACCGCATCAAGATCAAATCAACAGTGGGCGGAAACCACGGCACGGCTACTATCGTCGGCCACTGCAAGGTATAAGCCTATCTCAGCATGAGCATGGGGCGGTCTTCGGATCGCCCTGCTCTTTCCCGTGAGCAACTTTTCTGACATCGCTGCCGGCCTCAATGAATCCATCGTGGAGGCTTTCGGGGCTGTCTGTACGTACACGCCGCCGGGCGGGATCGGTTTCTTAGTGGCGCTGATTATCGAGAAGCCATTGCCTGAAGATGCCGCTTTTCCCGGCGCTTATTTGAAGGCATCCGGCGCACTCTCTGATTTCACGACCGTTCCAGAAAAGGGCGGACGAGTAGCCGTCGGATCTGACATCTACATCGTCTTCGCCAAGCAAGAAGACGAAACAGGTTTGGTCGTCTTACTCCTGAATGAATCTTGATATTGGTAGATGGCAACGCAAACCCTGACAACCGCCACCAGCAGTCCGTGGGTCTGCCCGCCCGGGGTGAATTCTATCTCTGTTGAGTGTTACGGGGCAGGCGGCGCCGGAGGTGGTTCTTACACCACGGCGGGTACGGGCGCCGGCGGCGGGGGCGGCGGTGGAGCTTACTCACTGCGCGTCTTCACGGTCAAGCCCGGAAATAGTTATCCCTTTTCGGTAGGAGTGAAAGGCTCCGGCGTCGCCGCGGCGAAAGGTGGGGATGGAGGACCTGCCTGGTTCCTCGCCAATGGATCGACCGGATGCGTGGCCAAGGGTGGGATCGGCGGCAACCCCGGCCTCAGTGCAACTCCAGGTGCCGGCGGAGCTGGCGGCGCTGCGGGCAGCGGTTACGGCACGACGAAATGGAGCGGCGGAGCCGGGTACACCGGGGTCCAGAATGGCGTGGGCGGCGGCGGCGGCGAAGGCTCGGGCGGCGCCGCGGACGGCACCACCGCCAACAGCCAGACGGGCGCGAGCGGCACCCCCGGAGGGGATGGAGGCAACGGTGGTGCTAACCACACGGTCGGCTCCGCCCCCGGCTCCGGAAATGGAGGGGGCGGCGGCGGAGCAGGCCACCGCAATACCAGCAACCTCGCCGGAGGCAACGGCACAGACGGGCAGATCATCCTCACTTACACTGTCATAAACACCAACGAGGGCGTCGCTCCTCGAAAGATCCAGAGTCGATCCACCACGGCCACTTCTTCCTCGGCAACTTTGGCCTTGGCGTTCTCTAGTGCGGTCGCAGTTGGCAGAGCATTGGTAGCCGCCTGCATCTGGGGATCTGCCACTCAGACATGCACCGTTTCCGACAGCGTAAACGGAGCTTGGACGGCAATCGGATCACCGCAAAGAGGTACCGGAAACCTAACCGGCTACACCATTCAGCTATTCTATTTCTTGTGCACCGGCGCCGGAACCCCAACCGTCACGATGACATGCAGCGGGTCGAATACCTATCGGGATATTGCCATTCACGAATTCTCCGGAATTGACACCGTCAGCGCCCTGGAAGCAAGCGTGTATTCCGGCAACGTCACGGCTTCCGGCAACGTAATTACGACTGCCAGCGGGATCACTCCGACAAGTCCGGTCTGCATGTTGTTCTGCGCCTGCATGGTTGACAATCAGACGACATCTGTTGTGGCTCCTTTTGTTCTGGACGAGCGCGTTAACTTCGGTCTGAACGGCACTTCGCACTATGACGTCTATTCGGTTGGGACCTACACTGCCGCGTTCAACACTTCCGGCACCACAAATGCCAGCATGATCCTGGTGGCTTTCAAATCCTCGGGGCAGGTTCCTGTTGGTTCGGTTATCATTCGGCAAGAGAACCAGGGAGCAATGGGCGCCCGGTCTGCGACTGGGGCAGATTGGGATGGTACCTACGATGCCAAAGTCGAACTGGACAGCGGCGTGTACCAGCCCTCCGACACGGCTTATGTGGCCATCATCGCCAAAACATCAGTGAGCGCGACCGGTCGCGTATACTTGTATTACGCGGGGGCTACTGCTTATTACATCGCCGCCATTGAGATACCAGCCGGCACGACTTCCTACACCTATTTCGAATCCCAGCGGTTCGGGCTTCCAGTCAACGAAAAGGGAGATTTCTATCTCTACATAAAGCAGCCAAGTGCTGGCACGCT
>Ga0315284_10015572_pt1 | contig 10807 bp, 10 predicted proteins | sample YL17G09_16_MG_FD_203696 | JGI IMG/M metagenome (GOLD analysis project Ga0315284, IMG submission 203696) | Sediment microbial communities from Yellowstone Lake, YNP, Wyoming, USA - YL17G09_16 | ecosystem: Environmental > Aquatic > Freshwater > Lake > Sediment | place: USA: Wyoming | collected...
TCGCCATTAAGATGCATCGAGAGATTATCGACCCGCCCGACCATCTTTTCGTCGATCATATCAACCATCACGGCTACGATAATCGCAAAGCGAACCTGCGAACCGCCACATGCATGCAAAACAGCTACAACAGGATACACTTCAGAAAGAATCCATCCTCAAAATATAAAGGAGTGAGCTTCAAGAAAAAAACAAAGAAATGGGAAGTCCAGATACGCTATGCCGGCAGGAGCAAGTTCATCGGCTCTTTCGACAATGAAATCGAAGCCGCAAAAGCATACGACAAAGCCGCAAAAAAACACCACGGTGAGTTTGCTGTTCTGAACTTCCCGGGCTGACCGCCGAGTACGCAGAAGACGCGGAGATAAGACTCAATAATCAGTCCACCAATCCTCTAATCACCTGCCTCTGTTGTGGAACTTATGCTCTTATATCTTGTGTTCTCGATACCAATTGTGTAAATATTTGTTTATCTCTTTTCAAATCGAATATCGTCCAGATAGAATGTGATTCCGCCTGGATTAGTATCCCAATTGGTCGCCCAGCAGAATCCGCCGATGATGTGTGACAGGTCAGCTCCGCGCAAATCTATCTCGTACTCCTTCCAGTTACTGGTCAGTTTTGCAGTCTTGCTTCTTGCATACTTCAGGCTGTCACCATACTTCTCGTTTATCCCGCCTACCTTGAATTCAATCCGGCAATCCTTCTCGGCCCTGACCCAGAAAACCAGACGGCTGTACGAAGAGAGATCAAATCCGTTGCCCTTCCAGACCTCATCTGTTCCCCAGTTGTTGGGGGGCTCTTGCCAATAGACGCCAGCCCATTTAGCGGCTCCAGGATAGGGTGCCGTGCTTGGTCCCTTTCCTTTTGCATCATAGGCGATCTTGATACAGGTCTGCCCCGAATGTGGCTTGCTCTCACAGGCTTCATCCACATGTATGTCCCCCGTGTCGCCCATGAAGCCAGTCGGCTTGAAGTGATTATCCCGTGCGTCAATGTCCAAGTAAACGTAGAACTTCGTAGCAACTGGCAGAAGAGTCTGGGCAAAGAGCTTCGGCGTACGATCCGATGTGAAAAGTCCCCAGTGTGGTTCGATCGGCAGATGGGTCTTCCAGGGTTGATCGAAGGCCTCGAAGTAGACGAATCGTACACCGGTTTTCGCCAGATCCTCATAGTATTTCTGTTGCATTGTCTCGGAGAGCTTACCCTCAGGGTCGCCAGCCGTCGGCAATCCCACTTCCTTGAACATAACAAATCTTTTGCTCCGTCTCGTCAGGTCCTGATAGGCAGCCTTGGTCCATTGGACAGCGGTATCTGGGTCAAGTCGGCTATGGAAATAGGGATGTGCATTCGGGTAGATCCAATCTCCAATTCTAAGCAATTCGTTATCTCCGTAGTCATCAATCTCTTCAGTAGTTGTCACGGGCTTGCCAGTAGCCTTGCGAAGATCATCAATCGCAGCCGACAGCTTCTTGATGTCATATCGCTTTCCGAGGCCCTCATTGCCTACACAATACCCCAAGACGATTGGATTCTTCGCGGCTGCAACAGCCGCCGCGATCTCTTGCTGGTTGCTCGGGTCCCAGATGCCCAGAATGAGCCCTTTGAAGCCGACCTCCTGGGCAATCCCTGGGAATTCCCTGCCCATCAGACCAGAAGAGCCATACGTCACCAGCCCAGTGAATTTGGCGTGCGACAGGATTTTCAAATCGTCCTTTATCGCCTGTTGCGTCGGCTCGATCCTTTGGTTGGGATTGCCCGAAGGCGGCGTGTATGCGACCCAAGCAATTCCCGATACCGTTTTCTGCCATTCCCTGCCATCTTGGGCAGAAGCGCGCATTTCCATTGCGCAACACAACATCATCCACAGAACGATGTTGGAGGCACTTATGAGGCAGCATGCGTAGTGCCTACATTCGGGCTGTCGCCCACCAGTTAATTTGCCCTTTGTTCTTCGGATCATTGCTATCTCCTTTCATAAAACACATCGCGCAGCTCAATCTCAAAAACGGGCCACTGCGCGGATGCTTTGTTCGACTTATCCGACTTCACGCCATTTGAGTCCCAAGTGATAATCCAGGCAAATCCCCCTAGGACCCGAAGGAAGTCTTCGCTAGGATGACCTCTGAGCGAAAACTCAAAGGTCTGCCACTCCTCTGCGAGTTCTTTGACTCCAAGACTCGTACGTGGCATGGAATCAGGATACTGAGGACTCATTTTCGTCTTCTTGTCATCCCAAACCCAGCGGACTCCACCGATCACAAACTCTACATAAATCGTGCCTTTCAGGCTGCGCGCCGTCCAGCGAATAACGCCTTTGAGCTCGCTGAGTTTCCATCCACCATACTCTCTTCCCCAGTTGTTCGGCGGCTCCAAGTACATGACCCCAGCGAACTTGGCCGGTGCCGGATTGAGTCTGCCGTCAACGTACTTCCACTCCCATTCATGTTTTCCGATTCCACGGGGTTCATATCGAAAAACGTCGCTCGTGCCCTTCCTCTCGACAGTGATATCATTAACATCGCCCATGAGACCAGAGGGATTGTACTTCATCATTACGGGGAACTGTATTGTACTATCAGGAAGCCTTCCGGGGCACTCTCGTGGTGTCTTAATTTCAGGCAGAGGGGGAAGAGCCTGCTCTGGCCCGCCGTTCCTCACAAGAGTGACGACTGGTACCATGGAAGCTACCACTGCCGCCATGGCACTAATAGCAAGGATTTTCTGATTCCGCGTCCACTTTTTTCTGGCCTTGCTCATTCTACACCTGACGAATGTCGCGGAGGAAAGCGTCCCCGGCTCTCACGCCAGTAGCTTCATTGTCAGCCGAAAGATGACTCGGGACGGTTTCTCATGACCTTCTCATTACGCAACACACCGAGGTTTCGCATGCATAATTCATCTGGCGAAACAAAACTTGCACAAATTTAGAAAAGAAGATTCATCTATACCACTCTCCAAAGGGTGTTGGATCTCCCTTTTCACATTCAACCTGCAATCAAGCATTCCACTCATTGTTACCTCCTTTCGTAACGGATATCACGGATTTCGATCTGAAACTTCTTCACTACATCAGGCGCTTTTCCCTCGTTGATTGATCGGATGCCATTAGGAGGCCAACTGATAACCCATCCAAATCCCCCAATGACCTTCTTAAAATCCTCCTCCTTCAGTCCTTTCTCCTTCAGGTCCTCTTCAAAGCTTTGCCAGTCAGCCGTAAGCTTTTTGACCACTAGACGGGTGTATGGCATTGAATCGGGATGGGGCGCGCCTTTTTTTTTGCACTGCTCCTCATCCCAAATCCAATTAACACCTCCGATCACAAACTCCACATACACTTCTTGATCAAGGCTTCTTGCCTCCCACGCAATGGTATCTCGTGTTTGATGCAGGTCTCGTCCACCATTAGGATCAGTCCCCCAGTTATTTGGAGGATGCAGGTACATCACGCCACCGAATTGCGCGGCTCGATCATTCAATTCACCGTTGACATATTTCCAATCCCCCTCGTGGGGTCCTCGGCCCATCACTTCGTAAATGAATTGATCTGATCCGGCGATACGGAGGACATCTACATCGCCAATATCACCCATTTTTCCGCTCGGATGATATCCATCACTTACAGAGAAACTGAGTTGCCTATTTATCCATATGTTAGCCACTACAGATCCCACCACTGTTAAGAAAAAGACTGTCAGGAACACTGGAACCGACCGCATGAATCCCTTCGCCACCCTCCTAACATCAGCGACCGTGACCTTGATCCTCAAATGTCCCTTCTTGATGGATTCGTAGATTTTCTTTAGGTGCCTACAAATGGCCTTGGCCTCCCTCAGGCAAACTGATAGGGCACCAAGTAGAACGGCAAGCTGCAACACGGGAGCCGTGAACGTCTCATACAGTCTTTCTATTAGTAACATCGACATATCCTCACACCAGTGCAACCTACGCCCAAGGCGCAAGCCAGCACGTCGCACTACAAGTCAGAATCCCCATTCTGCTGGCCATTATTAAGGCTGACGCCGAATCGAAAGTCGTAGTCGGGGATCCCGAAAGAGATCAGGTTTCATCTTAGCATGCGAAGCCGATCAAGGGCCCCCTCGGAGATGGACCAGAACCAACCTTGGGTGTCCCAGCAGCGCGCATACGTGTACTTGGCGGTCGCCTTATATACTTTCACGGCCTGGTCCTTCTGGCCTTCGGCTTCGAGAGACCTGCCTTTTATGTACAAACACGTGGCTACGTCATTCAGAAGACCACGTGCGAATATGACTTGTTTCTCTTGATTTGAGACTACCCCTATGGGCGGTAAAGGCACCTTCTTGGCCGCGAGTTCTTCCTGATCTCTCATTGCACGACCGAGGAACTCGTTGATGCACTTGTCCGCTGACTCGATTGCAGCTTTGTAGTCTTTCCTGTTATACGCTTCCCACGCTTGCGTCGTAAGCACTGTATTCATACCGCTGGTCTGAGCCTGCGCTGATGTGGTATCAGTATCCTGTGCTGGAACCGCGTTATCGGTCTGCTGTCGTTCTGTGTCGCCCGGTACAGCACAAGAAAGGCCAAGCGTCAACACGCATAACAACAATACTATCTTAGGCACTCTACGTTTCATAATCAATTCCTTTCACAATTAGCATATTCTTAATGAGTTTTGTCCAAACAATAACATGACGTCACTATGCTGCTGGGTGTCATCGGAACCATTCTCCGATGGAGAAACTTATTCCGACACGAAAGTCATAGTCCGGTACAGAAGATGGTGCCGAGTCGCGATAGTAAGCCGCTACGCCCAGATATTCTGCATAGACGACGAATCGAGTAAGCCAATTCGATTCATCCTTTTTCTCATAAAGCAAAGGCGCATATCGAATGCCTCCGCCAAGCAACAGTCTATTCTCCCAATAGTATTCTCCATTTTCCGTTAGAGAGTTCTCCAGTGCCAAATAAGGCGTTAAGGTCGAAGCGATTCCAGCGTCAGGTTCTCTAAAGCCCAAACGGACGGCATTGCCGAGAATCAAGGTGTTGTAATCCTTGTCGAACTCATTTGCCGATTGCCAAAACAGGCCCGACCATATTTCCGCCCACCACGGCATAAAAGTATTGTTCACATATAGTGCTTTCCAGTAGTCTGCACCGGCTCGTACCTGCTCATCAGGGCGCCAGACATTTTCCGAGCCCCAATAGTCCATTCTGTTATTTTCAGCGAACAGCCTCAAAGACCCTAAAATTTCAGCCGCTTTCTGGTTGTTCTTTCTGAAATCAGTGGCGCTGAAGGGATACGCTTGAAAGCCGAAACCGGGCTTAGCCAGCCAGGCGTTCTCCCATGCCTGTGAGTGGTCGCTTGTCAATCCTGCAAAACGAATATATGGACCCCATGAGAAGCTCTCGCGACCTGGAGGTATCCAAAACTCAAGCCGGCTATCTCCCTGAGAAAGGACCGTGTGATGTCCAGACTCGTAGAAGTTGGTATTGCGATAGGCAGAATCAAAATACGCCGAGACCGTTAGCCAATCAGGCAATTCCGAGTTCAGTCTGTCGCGAGGCGTTATATTATCTTGATAATGCAAGTTCTTATCTGTACCGTCTGATATCGTCGATTGGGTCACACCTATAAACTGAGCCAGCCATTCGCTCCAGTCTTGAGTTGATGCTAGACTGCATCGTGCTCCCCAGAGAGTAGAAATTCCGATGAACAAGAATAAAGATATGTTCGGGTGTTTCTTGGTTACCATTCGTTCGTACCTCACTTTCTGGGCTTAACTGAGTCCACAAAGCCGAACTCGCCGGCCCATAATTAGTAATTCTACGAACACACACGAGCGAAATTCAATTGTGGTGACTACGTATTTTACAAGACTTTCTTCTTGATATTTCTCTCTATATATTTCGTCTAATGTTCATGATTTTACTACCCAGTGCCCAGCACTGTCTCAATATACATCACGAAATTTCCTGCTTTTAAGATACAGCGTTTCTCAACAACCAAATGTTGCCTATAAATTTTAAAAATATTTGAAAATCCTTAGAATTGGCTCAAAAACCGGCATAATTGGCGTAATTTTTTTATATTTTTACTGTTAAAATAGATCCCTCAGCGAAGTTCGGGACGGAGTCTGCGGTTAATTCCTACTTTCTGACACGGAGATACACGGATTTACACTGTTTTTCTTTTTCATAATATAGTTTTTATCAGCGTCTATCTGCGTTAATCAGCGGTTACAAGAAAATGTTTATTTATCCTTTTTTTGACAGGATTAAGACAGATTTTCTCTTTTTTCGTACTTATTCGTGTGCTTTCGTGGTGAATATAAAACAGTGTTCACCCCGTGAGATAGGTTAAAACAGCATCTCATGGGGTAAATCCGTGTCGAAAAAATTTAATAATCTGTCGATTTTTCTTGGTCGATAATGATATAAGCAATATAATATAATTATGGATGATATCGAATTTAGCTGGGATGCACGAAAAGCCAGGCAGAATTTGCAAAAGCACAAGGTTTTGTTTGAGGAAGCTACAACGGTATTTTACGACGAAGATGCTATTGAATTCTTCGATCCTGAGCACTCAGCCGGTGAAGATCGATTCCTGATGCTCGGCCTGAGCGGGCGTTTGCGGACCATGGTTGTGAGTTATTGTTTGCGAAGGAAAGGTTCAGAAATTCGGATTATATCCGCACGTAAAGCGACAAAGAAGGAAGAGAAAGTATATATCGAAAGAAAGAAATGAAGAAAGAATATGACTTTTCGACAATGAACGGCCGTAAGAATCCTTACGCGAAGCATCTAAAGAAGCAGGTAACACTTCGGCTGGGAATGGACGTGATCGAATATTTCAAGGGTTTGGCCAAAGAAACGGGGATTCCCTATCAGAACCTGATCAATCTTTATTTGCGAGAGTGCGCGCATTCAGGTAAGAAGCTAACTCTAAACTGGGCGTCTTAAGCAGGATTTGGAACAGGGAATTGAGGTCAATGTCCATTTGAGTCAAGATTTACGATTGACTATTTCCCTGTGTCTCGGTGCCCTCTGTGGCTTAAAAACCGTGTCTAAAAAAAATTATTTTCTGTTTGCAAAGGGATTCTCGGTCGATATAATTTATATTATGAACGGAAAACGTACAGTTTGTTCGACCTTCACGGCTGTTATCAGCTCTCTCGACAAGCTCGAGACAGGCTCAAGAACGTTGCTCCTGCGCCGTTTGGCGCAATAATGATACTTCCCTAAAAACCTATTCTCAGTTTTGCCCCTTAATCACGGATTTTAACGAATTTGGTCTGATTTTGGCTTTATTTGTGTTAGTTCGTGCTTATTTGCGGTTAATTTTCTATAATTTTGGCAATTTGACCCTGGTTGGGGCATAATTCAGAATACAGGAGACAGGAGCTATCTCTGTGAACTCTGTGCCCTCTGTGGCAAAAAAGGAGAAAATAAAAATGTCTAAAGAAATAGTACAAATATTCGACACGACGTTGCGTGACGGCGAGCAGGCCGCGGGGACGCGTTTGGGGGCGAGAGAGAAGATGGAAATCGCCCGGCAATTGGTGCGTCTGAACGTCGATATCATCGAGGCCGGCTTTCCCGCATCGTCGCCGGAGGATTTCGAGGCCGTGAGGCTGATTTCCGAGAACATCCAAGGACCGGTCATCTGCGGCCTTACGCGGGCCAGGAAAGAGGATATCGACGTCTGCCAGAAGGCTCTGGCCAAGGCAAAGCGGGCACGAATCCATACGGGCATCGGCGTCTCGGAAATCCATATTGTGGGAAAGTTCGCCGACGAGAAGTACGGCAAGACAATAGGCGAAAAGCAGGCAACGATTTTGAAGATGGGCGTCGAGGCGGTTAAGTACGCGTGTCAATTCGTCGAGCAGGTCGAATTTTACGCCGAGGATTCCGGCCGGGCCGACCGGGCGTTTCTATACGAGATACTCGAGGCTGTAATCGACGCCGGGGCGACCGTTTTGAATATCCCCGACACGACGGGCTATGCCATGCCGGAGCAGTATGGCGCCCTTATGCGGGACATACGGGCCAACGTCCCGAACATCGGCAACGTGATTCTCAGCTGCCACTGTCATGACGATCTTGGATTGGCGGTCGCGAATTCTCTTGCCGGCGTGAAAAACGGTGCCCGGCAGGTGGAGGGAACGATTAACGGCGTAGGCGAGCGGGCCGGCAACGCGGCTATCGAAGAGGTCGTTATGGCGATCCACACCCGGCGGGACTTTTTCGACGAAGTGGAGACCAACATCAACACGCGTGAGTTCTCCCGCACGAGCCGTTTAGTGGCCGACATGCTCGGAACGCCCGTCCCGCCCAATAAGGCAATTGTCGGCCGCAATGCGTTCGCGCACAGCTCCGGGATTCACGTGGACGGGTTTTTGAAGAAGCGCGAGACGTACGAGATTATGAGGCCGGAGACGATTGGCCTGGCCGAGAGCCGCGTCGTTTTGACGGCGCGTACGGGACGGCACGGTCTGCGCCACCGCCTCGAAGAAATGGGATACACTTTGTCCAAGGAAGAATTGGAGAAGACGTACGAGCGATTTATAGCCGTGGCCGACAAGAAAAAAGAGGTCTTCGACGAGGATCTCGCCGCAATTATCAGCGATGAAATTTATATTGTAGACCACGTTTACGAGCTGGAATATCTGCACGTAGCCAGCGGGACCGGCACGCTGCCGACGGCGAGCGTCAAGATGAAAATTAAAGATAAAATCAAACAGGCGGCCGCCTGCGGCGACGGCCCGGTCGATGCGGCGTACGAAGCCATTCGCCAGGCCATAGGATTGTCGCCGAAGCTGGAGAATTATTCGATTCGCGCCGTCACCGGCGGCAAAGAAGCGCTCGGCGAAGCGACGGTCCGAATTACCGAAGACGGCAGAATATTCACCGGCCGGGGCATCTCGACCGACATAATCGAGGCTTCGGCAAAGGCTTACGTCGATGCCATAAACAGAATGGTCGCGGCAAAAGGAAAAGGCGGAAAGACCGACGTCATATCGGAACTTTAATTAACGGAGAGCTAAAAGAAAATGGGAATGACATTAACCGAGAAAATTCTGGCCAGGGCGGCCGGCAGGAAGAAAGTCGTGCCGGGCGAGCTTGTCGATGCGAAGATCGATATTGTAATGTGTCACGATGTGACGACGCCGCCGGCGATTTCGATGCTGGAAGAGAAGGGCATCGACACGGTATTCGACCGTGAAAAGATCGTGGTAACGCCCGATCATTTTCAGCCGGCCAAGGACATCAAGAGCGCCGAGCTTCACAAGCGGCTGGACGACTGGGCGAAGCGGCACAAAATCAAGCACTATTACAAGCTCGGCAGGGCGGGCGTATGTCATGCGCTGCTGCCCGAGCAGGGCCACATCCGGCCGGGCGAAGTGATTGTCGGCTCGGACTCGCACACGTGCACCTACGGGGCCTTCGCGGCGTTCAGTACGGGCATCGGCTCAACCGACGCGGCCGCGGCCATCGCGACCGGGGAGCTGTGGTTCAAGGTCCCGGCGTCAATGAAGTTCGTCCTGAACGGCTCGCTCGGGCCGGGTGTTTACAGCAAGGACGTGATTCTCGCCGTGATTGCGAGAATCGGCGTCGACGGCGCGCTCTACAGGGCGATGGAATTCGTCGGCTCGGCTCTTGCCGAAATGTCGATGGAAGCGCGAATGACAATAACGAACATGGCCATCGAGGCCGGCGCCAAGAGCGGCATCATCGGCTTCGACAACGTCACCAAACAATATCTCGACGAGCATTTAAAGGAAAAAACGTGCTACGCCGTGTACGATTCCGACAGTGACGCCGAATACCTGGCGACCGAAGAGTTCGACTGCTCGGCGCTCGAGCCGATGGTGGCTCTGCCGCACCTGCCGAGCGGCGGCGTGCCTGTTGGCGAATGTGCCGGCATGGAAATGGACCAGGCCTACATCGGAAGCTGCACGAACGGGCGGATCGAGGATTTGCGAATCGCGGCGAATATTCTCGACGGCAAAGAAGTTGCCATTCGCACATTGATCGTGCCGGCCACGCCGGGAATCTGGAAACAGGCCAAGGACGAAGGCCTGTTCGATATCTTCTACGACGCCGGCTGCGTAATCGCCGCCCCGACCTGCGGCGCGTGCCTCGGCGGATTCATGGGTATTCTCGCTTCCGGCGAAAAGTGCATCAGCACGACCAACCGCAACTTCGTCGGCAGAATGGGACATCCAAAGAGCGAAGTCTATCTCGCCAGCCCCGCAACCGCGGCGGCAAGCGCGGTCGAAGGGAAAATTGCAGATCCGAGGAAATATATATAACCGCGGATTTCGCGGATTACGCAGATTTAATATGGCAATGCAGCTCATATATTCTGAAATTACCGGCCCTGTGATTGGAGCGGCAATGGAGGTACATAAAATTCTGGGTCCTGGATTTTTGGAGAGTGTTTACGAAGAAGCGTTCGCCATAGAATTGGATTTACGAAATATATCTTATAAGCGACAGTATCCGATTGACATCTTCTATAAAGAAAAACTCGCAAAGCATTTTGTATGTGATTTTATCATTGAAGATGTGGTTCTTGTCGAACTGAAAGCTCTTTCGCAATTAGGAGATATTGAAAAGGCACAGGTTTTGAATTATTTAAAAGCAACTAAACTGCCGGTTGGCTTGCTGCTGAACTTCGGAGCACAGTCACTTGAGTATAAGCGTTTTGTTAACACAAAATCCGTGTAATCAGCGCAATCCGCGGTTAAAAAAAGAAAAGGTGAATTATGGCTAAAGCACACGTATACAAACGAGACCATATTAATACCGACGAAATCAT
>Ga0315284_10015573_pt1 | contig 10807 bp, 13 predicted proteins | sample YL17G09_16_MG_FD_203696 | JGI IMG/M metagenome (GOLD analysis project Ga0315284, IMG submission 203696) | Sediment microbial communities from Yellowstone Lake, YNP, Wyoming, USA - YL17G09_16 | ecosystem: Environmental > Aquatic > Freshwater > Lake > Sediment | place: USA: Wyoming | collected...
AATCCGTATACAAGCCAACCGGCCTGGAGACATGAATTACGGAAGACAATGAGGGTTGGAAACCACGATTTCTACAAATTACCTCCACCAAAGGTGGAATAACTTGGGCGGGGCTTCGGCCCCGTTTCTTAATGGGATATATAGTACCAGATCCACCAAACTGGAGAAATGATCCAGGACTAACGTCGAAGTCAGAATACAGAAAGAGGTTTGCACTTCGCCCTGTCATGTGCTCTGATGGCACAAAGGTTTGGATGAAATTTTACTTTAAGAAGTATGATTTATGGTCACATGGAGATGAACCACTGTCGCATTACGATGAGGGATATCTGCATACCGACTTCATTGAGAATATTACTGAACAAGAGTATATAATCAGAAAGCTTGCCGAAACGCTTTGACTTTCGTATAACTATCCAGTAATATAGAGCAATGATAGAACCCGACAAGTATTACCTCTGTTTCGCTTGGATGCCGACCATGCTTCATACTCGACAATTAATTTGGTTGAAGAAGTATTATGAAGTACGTGTTGATATTCCTACCACTGATCCGGTATATACAATCAAAAAAATAAGTGCCGAGGAATATGTATTCGACACCCTGGCAGGAAAAGTTAAATCGACCTGGCCAAGACCAATTTGAAAGTATGTTGAACGCTGTCGGGGTCTTCTAAATAACAATTTAGGACCCAAAGATGCAGAATTTTAGAAAAGTATTAGATCACGGCCACGTTAGGTTGGTCGAAAGTATGGGCAGCGACCTGTCCATTGTTCGTAACGCTAGAGTATCATACGATGCCGAATGGCGTGCAGGTGAAGATGATGGCAAAGATACCAAACTACTCAATTACCTGTTAAAAAATAAGCACACAAGTCCATTTGAATCTTGCGTCTTTACATTTGATGTAAAAGCACCTATCTTTGTCTTTAGACAATGGCATCGTCACCGCACCTGGAGCTTCAATGAAATCTCCGCCAGGTATGCAGAACTTCCAGAAGAGTTTTATGTGCCTGAAGTTGCGCAGATTACCACTCAATCGGCATCAAACAAGCAGATGAGAACAGATGAACTGCATCCAGAAGCAGAGAGTATGCGTCGTCGCATATATGATATTTCGAGCGATGCATTTATAGTATACAAGAAACTAATTGCTGAAGGTTGCCCACGTGAATTAGCACGCTCGGTATTACCTGTCGGCACATATAGTCACATGTTTGGCACGGTAGACCTACACAATTTATTCCATTTCCTGCAATTAAGATTGCATTTGCACGCTCAGTATGAAATTCGTGTTTATGCCGAAGCAATGCTCGAATTGATCGAGCCAATCGTTCCTATTTCAGTTGACGCCTTCAGAAAACATATCCTGGGCCAGGTATGATCACTATTTCTCATGAACAATTAGAGAAGATTAATCTACTTGATAAGCTATTCGGGGCACTGGGTGTCGAACAGCTAAAAGAATTTGTCGAATCTGAGCAAGTTGTTGCAAGGCTGAAGGGCAACGAGGAGAATCCTCAATTACTACTTAAGATAGTTCACGAGCACGATATTATGATGCTCGATCTTATGAATGCTAAGTCCGAAATTGCAACATTGAAGAGTGATTTTCAATCTTTGATAAAGGTGTTGCATGCCGATGTATTCACTCCTCGTTATAATCAGGACTTTAATAACCTAAAAAGTAAGCACGGCGTCTACTAGCGGATAAATAAAGTTGTAACACAAAGGTTACAACTTTTCAAAACTCATATCCGCTTAAGGAAGGATGCCAAAATGTCATACAATAAAACAAAATGCGACCCGCATCTGGGTAAACAAATTCACGAACATCTGGTAAAGTGTGGAGTAGAGACTCCTGTATTTGATACTAATATTGACCGTAAGGACAAAATTGATCTAATAGAAAAGCACTTTGCAGTCATTATGGAAACACTAGGATTGGATCTTTCAGACGATAGTTTGAATGAAACGCCGAAGCGTGTTGCTAAGATGTATGTGAATGAAATCTTTTGGGGTTTAGACTACGAAGCATTTCCAAAATGCACCGCAGTAGACAACAAAATGAAATACGACGAAATGGTCGTAGAAAGAAATGTTAATGTACAGTCCAATTGCGAACATCACTTTGTTATCATTGATGGTTTAGCTACTGTAGCTTATATTCCTAACAAGAAAGTTTTAGGTCTAAGTAAGATTAACCGTGTAGTTGAATATTTCAGCAAGCGTCCGCAAATACAGGAACGGCTGACTGAACAGATTTATCATGCCTTACAATTTATTTTGGAAACCGACAATATTGCGGTCGTAGTTCACGCACAGCACTTCTGCGTTAAAAGCCGTGGCGTCGAAGATACTGGTTCTAGTACCGTTACCAGCAAATTAGGTGGGGTATTTAAGATTGATCCAAATGTCAGAACTGAATTCATGGGTCTAGTTGGGGTGAGGGACTAATCATGACAAAATACATTTCGACAAAAGAATATTCCCATCTTGCACCGTTAGCATATAGACAATGGCGTGCAGACTCGCATTGCAATCTAATTCATGGCTATGCACTAAGCTTTAAGTTTGAATTTGAATGTGATACACTTGATGTTAGAAATTGGGCAATGGATTACGGTGGATTGAAGCCACTCAAGGATTTTCTTGAGGAACACTTCGACCATGCTCTATTGTTAGCACAGGATGATCCACATTACGCTGATATCAAACGACTAGGAGAGCTTGGTCTTGCAAAAATCACAGAAGTTGAAAAGACTGGGTGTGAAGGGTTGGCAGATTTCTTGTATGAATATATCAATACCATCTTCTTACCGAATTATGGCGCCCAGGAGGCAGCACGTCTTTGGTGCAGTAAAGTTGAAGTTCGTGAGACCCCATCTAATATGGCAATGAGAGTTGGCCATAGGGAAGATAACGAATTTGCTGATTGACCCAGGTTTAGTAGTGCTAAATAATAGATGATATTTGCACTATTAACTCTTTTTACAGCCTTATCTTTGGCTGCCGTTGCTGGATGGTTCTCTATTGTTGGATTTATGGCAATCTATGCCGGTGCTCCAATGGCTGCTCTTATTATGGGCGCAGTAACAGAATCTGCAAAGCTTGTAACTATAAGCTGGGTTTATCGTAATTGGGAATATTCCAATTGGCGACTAAAGGGACCATTAATCTATTTCACCGTAGCATTAATGGTTGCTACTAGTATTGGCGTCTTTGGATTCTTATCAAAGGGGCACTTGGAACAAGGTGCCGGCACTATTGATAATTCGGCAAGAATTGAAACACTAAACTACCAAATTAATCGAGAAAAATCATTAATTGCCGATAATGAAAAAGTTATTGGACAATTAGATGCTACAGTCAATTCCTTTCTTGGCAAAGATAGAACAGACAGGTCTTTATCAGTTAGAAAGAGTCAGGCACCGCAACGTAAGCAATTAAGAGATGATAGCGATGCTGCACAAAAGAGAATTGATGCATTAAGCACTGATAAATTCAAACTAGAGTCCGAAGTTAGAAAGATGCAATTGGATGTAGGACCTATTAGGTACATTGCAGAGCTATTCTATGGTGTGGAAGAAAATGCTACCAAGAATATTGAGGCAGCGGTTCGCATATTCACACTTCTTATAGTTTCGACTCTTGATCCACTTGCTGTTATATTGCTGGTTGCGGCTAATCACACTTTATTAAGGCTCAGAAATGAAAAAGAGAAAGCAATTCCGGCACGTGAGGAAAATAAAGCGAGTGAAGACGGTAATGACAAAGAGATTAGCCCGGAGAATAGCAAATCCGAGGCACCTGGGAAGTATTATGCCGACGTCATTGATACCAAGAATGATGGCCTCGTATCGGAGAATGAAAAAGCCGAGGTACATGTTACGTTACCTCCGGAAATTGTGGGATTATTAGATGAGGAAGAGAAAACCGTTACGGAAGAAACTGATAAAGTTGAAGGTATATTATTCACGCCGGGCCAACAGATTATTGGGGGCGGCCAAACTACTACTTACAAGGACCCTCTTGATATCATACGTGAAGTTCTCCAGGATACAACCATCACCGAGACCGACACACATAAAGAGGAAGAGGTACCTGAGGTAAGCCGTGAAGAAATCAAAGCAGCATTGGAGAAAATATCGTCAAACCGGAGGTTTACACTGCCGACGGCCATCGTTAGGCAACCAACTCCGACTCAAGTCGAGACACCCGAAGAATATTCTTCTAGAATTGAACCCGCATTCATTGTGGAGAATACGACGCTATCAAAGGTAATACCTGCCGATGATCCGATTACCAGGGAGTTACGTGGTAACACTCCACATTTTATACCACAGAAAGTAAATGAAGAAGAAAAGCCTAGAGAAGAGAAAGCCAAAGTTGTGGAGACGGATACGCCCGATGCGGCCCTTCGGCAAAAAATCTCGTCGCGGGTTAGTCAAGACGATAAGTACCCTAAAGCGTTGAGTTGGTTGGCAGAATTTAAGAGGTCCTAATATGGATAATACTGAAGACACCGGAATCAAGAAGATTATCAACTGTTCCTTTTGTGGCAAAGGACGACACCAAGTTGAACAGATGGTTGAAGGGCCGGAATTCAGTGGAAAAAATATTTATATTTGCAATGAGTGCGTAGATGTAACATACGACATATTGCATAAAGAAGAAGCATCTGTCATTAAGAAGAAAAAGGATAAAATCCCCTCTCCTGAACAAATTAAATTAGGATTAGATGAATATATTATAGGGCAGGATGACGCTAAGATTGCTGTAGCCGTTGCTGTATATAATCATTACAAGCGTATCAATAATAAAACTAAGACTGAAATAGAGAAATCCAATCTCCTAATGGTAGGCGAAAGTGGCTGTGGTAAGACACTTACAGTAAAGACCATTGCTAAGATGTTTGACATACCTTATGTAATTGGTGATGCTACCACTCTGACTGAAGCAGGGTATGTGGGAGATGATGTACAGAGTCTGATTAAACGTCTTATTCAGAATGCCGGTGATGATTTAGAAAAAGCATCACGTGGAATTGTCTTTATTGATGAGATTGATAAGAAAAGTCGCAGAAGTGAGTCAGCTACTGTGCATAAGGATGTATCCGGTGAAGGCGTACAACAAGCATTGCTCAAGTTGGTCGAAGGAACTGTTATAAAGATAGAGGATGGTTATGATGATCCGGTTGATTTTGACACAAAGGACATATTGTTTATATGTAGCGGTGCGTTTGTTGGTCTAGATGAAATAATCCGCAAGAATCGTTCAAAATCAAGCATAGGTATTGGTGCTTTGCTTAACACTAAGACACCATTCTCCCAAATTGCGAAGACATCATTGCCAGAAGACTTTATCAAGTATGGTCTTATCCCAGAATTTGTCGGCCGTTGTCCAGTAACTGTTGTATTTGATGATCTTACAATGGAAATGCTTGTTAGAATCCTAAAAGAACCCAAGAATAGTATTGTCAGCCAATTTAAAGCATTATTTAAATATGAAGGGGTCACTTTAGACTTCGATGATAAATACCTACATAACGTAGCAGAGCAATGTTTGAAGCAAAAAGTCGGTGCAAGAGGGTTGCGCTCGATAATGGAGAAAGACCTCCAGGCTGTCCAATTTGTTTTGCCTAGATTAGCAAAGGAAGGCGTCAATAAGATATTTGTTGATGCTAATGGCACAATTAAACATGTTTACAAGGCAAAGAAACGAGCAGCAAATGAATAGTAGATACCGAGACGGCAAGAAAACACGCGGCATTACTGTAGAAGTACGAAATGATGACTTTGGACGAGCACTTCGTACCTGGTCTAAGAAAGTACAAGATACTGGGCTTTTACAGGAAGTAAAGGAACGTATGGCCTATGAGAAGCCTGCCGTTGCACGTCAGCGTATGAAAAAGCAAGCTCGTAAGCGTTGGGAACGCAAGGTTGAAGAAATGATTGAGACTGGACATTGGCATAAAGATAAGAAATATTGATATTCTGCCAAAGATCGTTAACTATTGCACAAAGGGCCCCCAGAGGGCCCTTTTTCATGGCGCCAAATTTGACTTTTACAATTTGTTACGTTATAGTCTGGTCATGCACTAACACACAGAACTTTGTTAGTACAGTGCATTGAGCTGACAAAGTTAGTTAGTTCAGAAAAAATGTGTAATGTAAGTTAGATAGGCTAATTAACAGTACACATAACGACATAAGGTCGTTTGATCAAATAACTTAAAGGAAATACAAATGAAGAAGAGTCTATTAGCACTCGCAGTTTGCATGGCATTTGCAGGTTCTGCATTTGCTGTTGCCGGCGGCGAGCCAAACAACACAGGTTGTAACGGTGTCGGCAATGTCAACTCTCCCTGCAAGGGCGACAAGGGTGACAAGGGTGACAAGGGTGACAAGGGCGACAAGGGCAATAACGGTGATAAGGGCGACAAGGGCGACAAGGGCAATAACGGCTCCAACGGCCATGATGGCGACAAGGGCGACAAGGGCGACAAGGGCAATAACGGCTCCAACGGCTCCAACGGCCATGATGGCGACAAGGGCGACAAGGGCGACAAGGGCGACAAGGGCGACTCGGGCCAAGGTGGTAACGGTGGTAACGGTGGTAACGGTGGCTCAGCGAAGTCCAGTTCTACCGCTGTAGCCGGTGCTGCTGCAATTGCTGCACAACAGCAAGGTCAAGTCCAAGGTCAGGCGCAAGGTCAACTCCAAGGTCAGGCCATTGTTGGTTCTGGAAACAGCAATGTTTCGACCAAGGGTACCGTGGGCAATGTAGGTAGCACACAGTCGCAGACCAATGGTTCTGCAACTTCGGGCAACTCGAATGCTGCAAGCGGTAATTCAACCACAGTTGGTGGTCAGGCTACTACAGTTTCGATCGTGTCTGGTGACAACCAGTATACCGTTGACGCTGCTCGTGCTGCTGCCGAAGGTGCAAATCGTGGTGCCGAAGACGCTGCTGCTACTGTAGCCGCTGCCAAGCTCCAAGCTGATGCCATTCGTTACGCTGCTGATGCTAAGATTAAGAACACACCATCGGTTGACGGTCCTGCTCTAACCAGCTCGAACGACACCTGCATGGGTTCGACATCCGGTTCAGCCAACTTACCTGGAATTGGTATTGGTTTCGGTACAAGCTGGGTCGACGGCAACTGTAAGATGCTGAAGAACAGTCGCGAACTGTGGAATATGGGTATGAAGGCTGCCGCTCTTGCGCTAATGTGCAAGGATGCAGACAACAAGGAAGCTCTTGAGCTGACTGGTTTCGTATGCCCACAAACTGCTAAGGAAAAGGCTGCAAAGACTGCTGCTGATTCGTCGACAGCCGCTGCCGTAGCATCTGCTGAACCGACTGATCCGATCGTTCGTGATCGTATGGGCTTGCCAGCACTAGTGACAGCATCGAAGTAATATAAGGAGACGCCATGAAGCATCTAATCATCATGGCGGCCTTAGCAGTTACTTCAACTGCTTTCGCTGCCGAAGTAAACGTAGGTAAGGCAGTGCTTGGTTCCGGTACACCGTCGAATGTTGTCGGTGGTACCGAAAATGCAAAGGTTGTTGACAACGCAAAGGTTGAAAATAACATTCTGCATGCTCCGCAGTACATGCCACACTTCCCGACTGCTGCCACAATTTGGCCGAGAGTTGTAGAAGTTCCGTGTACTAAGGATTTGAAGGGTGATCTGACTTGTGCAGGTTACAATTGGAGTCCTAGCATGGGTCCGGGTGAATACTTGTTTGTATCACCAATGGTCACTGAGCCTGTTAAGCCAGTCATCCAGACTGTAGTTGTACCAGGTCCGGTTGTTACCAAAGAGGTATTTGTAGAAGTACCGGTAAAGAAGAAGAAAGAGTAAGTCAAATTACTCGAGGAAAAGCTAGCTTCGGCTAGCTTTTCCATTTATACTACACATATGCCAGTTATCGTATCAATTGCACTCGCAACTATCTGTTTTACCTATCAGGGAACAGAGGAATGTCACCCTGTTTTGTTGGGTAAAAATGTGCCTACTCCTGTAGGCGAATACACATTGAGAAAACGTATTACTGCTGATCCCGGATATGGTGGAGATGTTTTACAATTTCATGAAACACATGATGAGGTATATGCTATCCATCGAGTATGGTTATTAAATCCTAAACAGAAGCGAGCCGAACGACTTAGGAGTAACAATATTCAGGATAGGTATATTAGTTCTGGATGTATAAATGTTGATCCAGCAGTTTATGATAGATTAATGGACTGCTGTAGTAGTACCCAGTTAATTATTAAGTAGAAGCGATAAATATGTGTATTACTGGAGAATACACATATGAAGAAAAAGGCTCTTATTGTTGGTATTAATTATGTAGGAACATCTAATACACTCAAAGGCTGCATTAACGATGCCAACAACATGAAGGCATTACTAGAAAGTAAAGGCTTCACCGAAATTAAGATGATACTTGAAAAAGAAGCAACAACTGCCGGCATTATTGCTGGAATGAATTGGTTGGTGGCTGATACCGTCCCAGGCGATGTTATTGTTTTTCACTACAGCGGTCACGGATCACAATTAGTCAGCTCAGTTGAAGCCGATGGATTTGAAGAAATTATTTGCCCGGTGGATTTAAATTGGCTAGATAAGGTTATTACCGATGATACCCTGCGCCAAACATTTGATAAGGTACCGAATGGTGTAAATACCACTCTAATACTTGATTGTTGCCATTCTGGAACAATGTTAGATCAAAGTGGAACACTAGGTGGTACAAAAGAAGTTGCCGCACCAGTAAAGAAAAAAGGTTCGAGATACCTAAAGCCACCTGCAGGTATTGTTAAGAAACTAAAGAACAGGGTATTGGTTGATTGGCAAACTTCAAGAGACGTTAATGCGAGTGCATTATTGATTGCTGGATGCATGGCAAATCAAACATCTGCAGACGCGGTTATTAACGGTGTGCCACAAGGTGCTGCTACGGCCTCACTACTAAAGGTAGTGGCTGCAGATTCAGCGATTTCTTATAGATCCCTAGTCACAAATATGCAGGGATATATGGTGGAAAATAAGTTTAAGCAGATTCCAGAGCTAGATGGATCTGAATCCTTATATGATCAAAAGTTCTTGGAACCATTTAGCTTTGCTACACCGGTAGAACCAGTAGAACCAGTCATACCAGTTATCGATACCACAGCAGGACCTGTTGTGGAACCATCTGCCAGCAATAATAATATGAAACCTATTCTAGTCATTGGTGCTATAATAGCAATAATTGTTCTATTTCTAGTATTTGGTTAAATATCAGAGATAAATAAATTTGTAAAGTGCCCATGGTGGGGCTTTACACGTTAAAACTTGCTTAACAAGGAGTATATTATGTCAAGACACGACTTCTCACGCCTATTCGACCAGCTCGAAGCTTTATCTGTTGGATTTGGACCTGTATTCAGGGACTTTCAGATTCCGACAAGTAATTATCCCCCACATAACATTGTTAGAATTTCAGATACTGAATTCTACCTCGAAGTTGCAGTAGCAGGCTTCAAGAAGGACGAAGTAACAATGGAAGAACACCAGGGTGTGTTAACAATTAAGGGTGATAAGATAACTGATCCCGAATCGACATACCAATTTAGAGGAATTGCAAATCGTTCATTCTCAAAGAGTTTCCGTATTGCGGAATACTTTGAAGTTAGCGATGCTTCCTTAGAAGATGGTATCTTATCGGTTAAGTTTACAAAAAATCTACCAGAGGAAGCAAAGCCTAAGCTTATTGCTATCAAGTAAAATTTATTGACTTACCGCCTCGGGTTGTGTAAACTACAAAATTACACGACCCGAGGATTTACAAAATGCCAGAAATCGAAGTTATCGAGGAAATACAAGAAACCATCAAAGTACAGATTCCAAAGATGTACAAGGTGTTGCTTCATAATGACGATACAACTACCTTTGACTTTGTAATTGCTGTTCTTATGAGAATCTTCCATAAGACTGCCGAAGAAGCAATTGAAATTACCAAGGCCATTCATGTAGAAGGAAAGGGTGTTGCAGGTGCTCCTTATTCCAGGGAGATTGCAGAAGAAAAGACTCTTGAAACAATTAGTTTCTCACGAGCAAATAACTTTCCGCTAACTCCTACTTTTGAAGAGTTATAACCATAAATATCCTGTAGTGGATACAGGAAATCAATGTCAGCAAATCTAATACCAATAAAAGCATTCCTAGGAAAATACTATCCGGAACTACTTTATTCTGCATCGCAGGAAAAATACAAGGGAACCGGGCTTGATGAATTTTTCGAACAACGATTTTACATTCAGAACAATAAAGTTCAGATGATTGTTGATCCCGGCATGGCTGGACTCGTGGTTATTGTATCTGGTAATGAGCTTCATATCAGTCAAGAACTGTTTGACCATCCTAATATTGTGGTCAGCAATTCTATGGAGAATAATCAGACGACAAATCCACGAAGTCTTTATAACGCCGAAACCTTTTCAACAGTAGCTTACCTTGTTTGTCAAAATCATACCTCCTTCCAGATTGTAGGCGAGATTGACGAGCCCATCTACCTAAAGTACAAATCTGATTATGAGACCTTTTATAATTCGGTTGTGGTCTTTAATGTGTCTAATGATGTAGAGGTGGAAATTGTAGAAGAAATTGAAAGCTTTAGCGCACTGAATGCAGTAACCAATTACATACTGTATCCTTCGGCCAAACTTAAACTAACAACTTTCTATCAGAATAATATTTCGGCATTATCTTTCTGTTATAGAAACATAATTGCACAGGATAAGTCATCCT
>Ga0315284_10015574_pt1 | contig 10807 bp, 6 predicted proteins | sample YL17G09_16_MG_FD_203696 | JGI IMG/M metagenome (GOLD analysis project Ga0315284, IMG submission 203696) | Sediment microbial communities from Yellowstone Lake, YNP, Wyoming, USA - YL17G09_16 | ecosystem: Environmental > Aquatic > Freshwater > Lake > Sediment | place: USA: Wyoming | collected...
TCAGCTCGTCGATCCGCCTTTGCACTTCGAAGGCCGCCTCCACGCATCTCTGTGCCACCCGCTCGCTGGTGGCGATGACGACCACGCGGGAGAACGTGCCCATGACCACGCGGTGCCCGCTGTCGAACTCGACCGGACCCGACTCGGTCATGCGGGCGTATACGAGGTATAACAGCACGACCGCGGAGCCAGCAAGGAAAACAAAGCGGATGCTATTTTTCATATCCTCTTTATAATACCCGCATGAAAGAGAAAACGATAGAGATGTTGGCCGACCGCGTGGAGCGGGAGTTCCTGCCCCACGTGTCCCGGCCAGGCCGCTATATTGGGGGCGAGGTCAACCAGATCCGGAAGGACTTGAACAAGGCCGAGTTGACGTTTGCCCTGTGTTTTCCCGACGTGTACGAGGTCGGCATGTCCAATTCCGGGCTGGCCATCCTCTACCACATTCTCAATCAGCATGACGGTGTTGCCGCCGAGCGGGTGTTCTCGCCCTGGATGGACGCCGAACAAGTCCTGCGACAGAAGCAGATCCCTCTGTTCAGTCTCGAATCCAGGGCATCTCTGCGCAGCTTCGACGTGATCGGCTTCGGCCTGACGAACGAGTTGTGCTATACGAATGTCTTGAACACGCTCGATCTGGCGGGACTGAATGTTCGCCGGGACCAGCGAGACGAGGGCGATCCACTCATCATCGCCGGCGGCGGCATGGCCAACTGCTGTGAGCCGATAGCCCCGTTCGTCGACCTGTTCGTCTTGGGCGAGGGCGAGCAGGCCGTCGTTGAGCTTGCCGATCTTCTTCTGGCCGCGAAAAGGAGAGGACAAGGCAGGCAAGAGACCCTGCTTGAGGCGGCGAAGCGGTTCGAGTGGGCCTACGTGCCCCAATTCTACGAATTCACATACGATAACTCGCGTATTTCGAGCTTTGGCGCCACACAGGGTGGCCTGCGGACGCGGCTGGTGAACGCGGTCGTCGAGGACTTCGAGAATGCGCCGGTCCCGACAGCGCCCATCGTGCCCTACGTGCAGGCGGTGCACGAGCGGGTCTGCGTGGAGATTATGCGAGGCTGTCCCGGCCGATGCCGGTTCTGCCAAGCCAGCTATTGCCGCCGGCCCATCCGCTTTCGCGGGCCGGAGAAGGTGTTCGAGCTGGCCAAGGCGTCCTATCAGGCAACAGGATTTGACACGGTGAGCCTGCTGAGCCTGTCCACCGCCGACTACCCGCACCTGGAAGACTTGGCCGTGCGACTTCAGGAGTACTTTGAGGACAAGCACGTCGGCCTGTCGATCCCCAGCCTGCGCGTGGACCAGCAGTTGAAGCTCGTGCCGAAGCTCTTCACCTCAGTGCGTAAGAGCGGCCTGACCATCGCCGTCGAGGCGGCCAGCGAAAGGCTCAGGCAAGTCATCAACAAGCCTCTGAAGGACAGCGACCTGTTCGCAACCGTCGAGGAAGCCTACAAGAGCGGCTGGCAGAAGCTCAAGCTGTACTTCATGGTCGGCCTGCCCGGCGAAACCCTCGCCGATGTCACTGCGATCGTCGAATTATCGGATCGACTGGCAAAGCTGCGCAGGGCCGTGGACCGCAAGACGGGCCAGATCAATATCACGGTGAGCTGGTTCGTACCGAAGCCTCATACGCCCTTTCAATGGCTGCCGCAAAGCCCAAAGGCGTATTTCGAGCAGGCGCGGCGACTGATCCTCGATGAGAAACTGCGTCTGCGGGCAAAGTACCTGCAATTCAAGTTCCACGATATGGATGGAAGCGTTCTCGAGTCGGCGATCGGCCGAGGCGACAGGCGGTGCGCCGACGTGATCGAAGCGGCGTGGCGAGCCGGCGCGCGTTTCGACCTGTGGGACGAGGTCTTCGACTGCCGGATATGGCAGGCCGCGTTTGCCCAGTCCGGCACGGACCTCGATGCCGCCGCCAAAAGGCAGTTCGACCCCGCCGAGACCCTGCCCTGGGAGCACCTCGGCGGCCCCGCCAAACAATATCTGCTGACCCATCATACGGAAGCCGTCGAGAAGCTCCGCAAGGAGCAGTAGTCTCGCCGCAGATTTTCATTCCGCGGGCAAAAGTGTTTCTTGACGAAGCCCAAAGCCATACAATATGATCCTCCACTCTTGAGGGGGACAGTGTGACTGGCAGGCACTAATGACCACGCAGGTCGAGCCGCCTCCATTGACTCGAAGCCGCAGGGAGGTCCATCCTACATGGATGTCAACTGCATAGATATCGAAATGTGTAGAGGAGAAAACTATGACAAGGATGATCGTGTTACTCGCCGCCGCAAGTTTCCTGATGGTCAGCACACCCTGCCCGGCTCAGGCCAATTCCGACGTGGCCCAGGAGAACGCACAGTTGCGACAGCGGGTCGACAAGCTGGAGAAGCAGGTGGAAGAGCTAAAGACCGCTGTTGAGCCGGCGCCCTCGCAAGTCAAAAGCAAGGCCCAAACACCCGCACCGCAGGCGCCTCTGTCGCCGGCGCCGAGCGAACCCGAGAAGAAGCCTCTCTGGTCCAACCTGGACATCCAGCTCTACGGGTATATCAAGGGCGATGCGGCGTACGACACTTCGCGAGTCAACACCGGCAACTATATGCTCTGGGTCAACTCGGAAGCCACCAACGATGACGACGATGAATTCAACGTGACGGCCAACGAGACGCGGTTGGGCGTCGCCATCGCCGGCCCGAAGGCCCCGGATATGGAAACGAGCGGCAAGGTCGAGTTCGACTTCTTTGGCAGTGGCGCCGAGGAGAACAAAGCAAAAATCCAGATGCGGCACGCTTACCTGCAGCTCTTCTGGCCCCAGAGCCGCTTCGCCATTCTCGCCGGCCAGACTTGGGATGTCATCTCGCCACTGACTCCAAGCACCCTCAACTACACGGTGCTGTGGGACGCCGGCAACATCGGGTATCGGCGGCCACAGATACGGCTCACCAAGGATTTCCTGCTGGCCGACAAGACGATCCTGCAACTGCAGGGCGCCGCCGTCCGGACCATCGGAACCAATCTGGCGGTGGGCACGAGCACCTCGGAAACCGGCGAGGACGCAGGCTTTCCCACGCTGCAAGGCCGCGTCGGGCTCACATTCCCCTGGTGTCCGGCCGGGCCTACCCAGGCCGGCATCTCAGGCCACGTGGGCCACGAGGAATTCGATCTGGACACAACCGGCAGGAACACGGACGTGGACACCTGGTCCCTTAACCTGGACCTGATGCAGCCCATCACTCAAAAAGTACTGTTCAAGGGCGAACTCTTTACAGGAAGGGATCTCAGCACGTACTTTGGAGGCGTCGGCCAGGGGATCACGATGACTACGGGTGCCGGCGGCGTTCTCATCAATGCAAAAGAGATCGCCGCTCATGGCGGCTGGTTCGCTTTCACACTTGGACCGTGGGAGAAGTGGACTTTCAATGCCGGCGCAGGCCTCGATGACGTGGACGCCGACGACGTAAACCAGGGCGACCGCACACTGAACCGCGCCGTTTTCGGCAACGTACTGTACGCGCTGAACAAGCATGTGAACGTGGGCTTCGAGCTGTCCCACTGGCGCACGGACTATCGCGGTCCCTGGGATGCCGACGATGTCCGGGCACAGACATCCTTGATCTACAAATTCTGAGCCGCCGCCGCGACTTTTTCTTTTGACAATCGTCGGTCCAGCCTTTATAAAGTCCGGCTTACATTCCATGCCCCGTGGGCCCTGCGACAACGTTACGCGTCGCAGTCTTTCGCTAGCCCGGAGTTTGCCTGCGGGGAATGTAAGCGAAGTGGTTTACACGAATAGATCAATCACAGAAGGAGAATGCTATGGCCCAAGAAAAAGCGATCAGCTCTCTGATGACGGAGACCCGGGTGTTTCCGCCGCCGGAGCGCATCAAGAAGACCGCCTATGTATCCAGCATGGAGCAGTACAAGAAGATGTGGGAGCAATCCATCAATGATCCCGACAAGTTCTGGCTGGAACAGACACAATCGCTTGTCTGGTTCAAGAAGCCGAGCAAGAGTCTGGAATACACGTGGGACACGGCCGCCCGCAAGATCGAGCACACCTGGTTTGCCGACGGACAGCTCAACGTGTCGGTCAACTGCCTCGATCGCCACCTGGGCACGCCGACCGCCAAGAAGACGGCCTTGATCTGGCAGGGTGAGGAGGACGGGGCCGTCAAGAAGTGCACCTATGAGCAACTGCACAAGGAAGTCTGCAAGTTCGCGAACGTTCTGAAAACCAAGGGCATCCGCAAGGGCGACCGCGTGGCGATCTATATGCCCATGATCCCCGAGCTTCCGATCGTGATGCTCGCATGCACCCGCATCGGCGCGATCCACTCGATCGTTTTCGGCGGCTTCAGCGCCGAGGCACTGGAAGGACGCATCAACGACTCCGAGTGCAAGATGCTGGTCACGGCCAACGTCTCGCTGCGCGCCGGCAAGCACATCCCGTTGAAGAACATCGCCGATGAAGCTCTGCGCAAGACGCCTTCCATCGAGAGCGTCATCGTCGTGAAGGTTACGGACGATCCGTGCAACATGCAGCCGGGCCGCGATACCCTGTACCACGAGGAGATGGCCAAGGCAAACGACAAGTGCGAACCCGAGAAGATGAATGCCGAGGACCCGCTGTTCATCCTATACACGTCGGGCTCGACGGGCAAACCGAAGGGCGTCGTACACACCACGGCCGGCTATCTGCTGCACGTCGCATTCAGCCACAAGGTCATCTTCGACGTCCATGACAGCGATATCTACTGGTGCACCGCCGACATCGGCTGGGTGACCGGACACAGCTATATCGTCTACGGTCCGCTGGCCAATGGAGCTACCACGCTGATGTTCGAGGGCGTGCCCACGTATCCGGACGCCGGCCGGTTCTGGCAGATCTGCGACAAGTTCGGCGTCTCCGTGTTCTACACTGCGCCCACGGCGATTCGCTCGCTGATGCGTCTGGGCGACGAGTGGCCCGCCAAGTACAAGCTGGATACGATGCGGGTCCTGGGCTCGGTCGGCGAGCCGATCAATCCGGAGGCCTGGATCTGGTACTACAAGAACATCGGCCACGAGCGGTGCCCGATCGTGGATACCTGGTGGCAGACGGAGACGGGCGGCATCCTGATCACGCCGCTGCCGGGCGCGTTCACTATCAAGCCGGGCAGTGCGACCAAGCCCTTCTTTGGGGTCGATCCGGTCATCCTGCGCGACGACGGCACGGAATGCGGCACCAATGAGGGCGGCAAGCTCTGCATCCGCCGGCCCTGGCCCGGCATCATGCGAACGATGTGGGGCGATCACGATCGCTTCATCGATACGTACTTCACGATGTTCGCGAATCAGTACTTCACGGGCGACGGATGCCGCCTCGATCAGGACGCCGATTACTGGCTGATGGGCCGCATCGATGACGTCGTCAACGTCTCCGGCCATCGCATCGGCACCGCCGAGGTCGAGAGCGCGCTGGTCAGCCATGCCAAGGTGGCCGAGGCGGCCGTCACCCCCATGCCGCACGAGATCAAGGGCCAGGCGCTTTACGCGTTCGTGACGCTGAAAGATGGCGTCAAAGAAAGCGACGAGCTCAAGAAGGAGCTCGTCCTGCACGTGCGCAAGGAGATCGGCCCGATCGCCATGCCGGAAGTGATTCAGTTCGCTCCCGCACTGCCGAAGACGCGTTCCGGCAAGATCATGCGGCGCATCCTGCGCAAGATCGCGGAAAACAGCACCGACAATCTCGGCGATATCTCTACGCTCGCCGACCCCAGCGTCGTGGAGGCCCTGGTCAAAGGCCGAGGCAAGTAGAGAGTCTATCGAGCACAAATGCAGATCGTCATTTCATGTGCCGGACGCATGAAGACCTCGTGCGTCCGGCACGCTCTTTAGAAAGGGCATTCTCATGGCTGAAAAAGCCGATATCATGCAGGGTCCATCGCCTTATCGCGGATGGGTGGTTACATTCGCGGGCACGGGCATCAATCTCGCCCTGGGCATCCTTTACACGTGGAGCATGTTCAAAGGCGCGATCGAGAAGGACTTCGGCTGGGCGGGCGCGAAGCTCAACGATCCTTACGCCCTGTGCTGCCTGGTCTTCGCGTTTGCGATGATTCTCGCCGGACGCTGCCAGGACAAATTCGGGCCGCGATTGACCGCCTCCATCGGTGGCCTGCTGGTCGCCGCAGGGATGATCCTCATTTCTCGGACGAATAGCTACGGGGTGTGGGTATTGGGCTTCGGCGTACTTGTCGGGACCGGCATCGGGTTCGGCTACTCCTCCGCCACGCCGCCCGCGCTGAAATGGTTCCCGCCATCCAAGACCGGGCTGATCGCCGGACTGGTCGTTGCGGGCTTCGGGCTGGCACCGGTATATCTGGCACCGACATCTCAGAAGTTGCTTGCCGTTTATGGTCTTCAGACGTCAATGCTGATCTTCGGCATCGCATTTCTCGTCATCGTGTGCGGGCTGGCACAATTGCTGATCAATCCGCCGGCCGGGTACGTCGTCGCCGCCAAGAGCGGCGCTGCCAAGCCGGCCGCGGCCAGCAGCACGCCAAGCGAGATCCTGCGGACCCCCTCGTTCTGGCTGCTCTGGGTGCTCTACTTCATCGGCTCCGGCGCCGGCTTGATGGTCATCAGCAGTATCAGCCCCATGGCCAAGAAAAGCATGGGTGACGCCGCGTTCATCGCCGTGGCAGTGATGGCCATCGGCAATGCGGCCGGCCGGATCGGGGCAGGATTGCTGTCGGACAGAATCGGCCGCCGCTGGACCCTGATGATCGTGCTGTTGTGCCAGGCGATCCTGATGTTCATCGCTATCCCGGTGACCGGCTCCAAAAGCATAGCGGGCGTCGTCATCGTGCTGATCGCCAGCTTCATCGGCTTCAATTACGGGGCCAACCTGTCGCTGTTCCCGTCCTTCACCAAAGACCTGTGGGGGCTCAAGAGCTTCGGCGTCAATTACGGCTTTCTTTTCACGGCCTGGGGTGTCGGAGGATTTGTCTTTAGCCGTGTTCAGCAGACGCTTGTGGCGGGCAGTGCGAGCAAGAGCTACGCCATGTCCTTCGTCCTCGCCGGTCTCCTGTTGATCGTCGGGGCTGCCATGACGTTCCTCATTAAACCACCGCAGCCGAAGCTTGTGGCTGTGCCTGCATAATGGATTTCAAATGATGCGGGGCGGGATCAGGGCAATTCCTGGTCCCGTCTCGCGGATCACGGTCTGAGTCCGTGGATGGGAAAGACCTTGGCCTTGACCGTCTCGATGGAGGTCTCAAGGACGGGCAGGACCATTTCTCTCTGCTGGCTCGTGACGGGAAGCTCGCGATCGCGAAGCCCGCCCTGCCAGTCGGTGCTCTGGAGCATGACGCCGCCCATGGCCGCCTCCATGCCGTGGGCGGTATCCTGCCCTGAGAGGACCGTCCAAGCCAGCGCCCAGGCGCGAACGGTGTTCTCGACATGGTATCCGCCGCCGCCCGTCGCCAGGATCGGTTTCTTGAATCGCAGCAAACGCTCGACGATATCCGCATACGTATTGTTCGTCAGGTACAGGTGGGCAAGAGGATCGCCGGCAAGGGTATCCGCACCCAGCTCGAAGACAATCACGTCCGGGTTGTAGGCCTTGATCAGAGGCACGGCGATGGAATCGAACGCGTGGATGTACGCCTGATCGAATGTCCCTGCCGGCAGCGGCAGGTTGACGCAATAGCCCCTGCCCTCCCCGTCGCCGATCTCGTCCTCAAAGCCCGTGCCCGGAAACAGCATCTTCGGGTTCTCGTGCAACGAGATCGTCATCACGTCAGAGCGGTCATAGAAAGCAGAGGCCACACCGTCGCCGCAATGCACGTCCACGTCCAGGTACAGGACCCGCTTGCCCGCCTCCGCCAGAACGGTGCAGGCGAGCGCGTTGTCATTGATGTAGCAGAAGCCGGCCGCCTTTTCCGGAAAGGCGTGATGGTATCCGCCGGAGGGATTGAAGGCCACGTCGGCCTCGCCCGACAGGATCAGCTCGGCGCCGACCAGCGTCGCGCCCGCCGCGAGCACCGCATAATCATACATTCCACGAAAGATGGGACAATCGGTAGTCCCAAGCCCCATGCGAAGGGCCTCCAGATCCCACCGCCCCGCTTCCGCCTTCTTTATTGCGTGCAGGTAGCGGGCCGTGTGGAACTTCTTCAGCGTCCTTCTGTCTGCCGGCTCCGGCGGGACCTCCCGGATGCCTTCGCCGGAGAGCAGCCCCATTGCGTCCAAGACCTGCCGCGTCCGGCCGGCACGCTCGGTCTTGAAGGGACTGTCCTCAGGATACCTGTATTTCTCAATCTCCTGTGAGTGTATGAAGGCGGATCTTCGCATTTATGATTTACGATTTACGATTGATGATTGATGATTGTGAGGATACCACACGGACGCCGTAGAAATGCCGCGAGGACCAGGGCACCAAACAGAAATCGCAAATAGTAAATCGTAATTCGTAAATCGTTTGGCCGTCATGATCGTTCCTCTTTGACCAGGTCATAGGAGATGTTGTACACGTCGCCGTCGAATTCAACGTTGACCTTGTACCCGGAGTTCTGGAAGATCGCCAGCATGGGCTTGTTGTCGCCCAAGACCTTGGCGTAGAATCGCTTCACGCCCCGCTGCCTGGCGACCTGCGTGATGTAGTCGAGCAGGAACGTGCCCATGCCCTTCTGCTGCCACTCGTCCTGCACGACAAAGGCGACTTCCGCGGCCAGGGTCTTGGGGTCCAGGAAGTACTGCGCGATGGCGACGATATCCTCGCCCCCGACGCCCGGGACCAGGCCGACGATGGCCAAGTCGTGCTTGTAGTCGATATTCGTCAGTTGCTGAATGTCCTTGTGGGGGAAGGTCATCGTGCGCGTCATATAGCGCGTCCGCACGGACTCTTCGCTGAGCGAATAGAGCATCTCCGACAGCGCCGCCTCGTCCACCGGCTTGATCGGCCGGAAGAAGATCTCCGTCCCGTCGCGCAGCGTCGCGTAGTGCTCCAGCTCCTCCGGATAGTTCACCTGGTCCCACGCCAGCTCGATCTGGTCCTGGTAGATGTAGTTCCTCGCCTTGGCGGCCTGGATCAGGCCCTTCCGGAATTTCGGGTGGGCGATGTTGATGAGGTCGAGCACTCTCTCCCGGATGCTTTTGCCGTGCAGGTAGGCAACGCCGTATTCGGTAACGACGTAGTGAACATCGCCGCGTGTGGTCACGACGCCGGCCCCTTCGGTCAGATGCGGCACGATCCTGGACACCTGGCCGTCCTTGGCCGTCGAGGGCATGGCAATGATCGCCTTGCCGCCGCGGCTTCGGGCCGCACCGCGAACGAAATCCACCTGTCCGCCGATGCCGCTGTAGAACTTGTATCCCAGGGAATCGGCACACACCTGGCCGGTCAGGTCGATCTCCAGTCCGACGTTGATCGCCACCATCCGGTCGTGCTGGGCGATGATGTTGACGTCGTTGACGTATTCCGTGGGGTAGAACTCGAAAAAGGGATTGTTGTCGATATAGTCGTACAGCCTTTGCGAGCCCATGCAGAAGCTGGCGACGATCTTGCCTCGGTTCAGCGACTTCTTCGCGCAGGTGATCGCGCCGCAGTCGATGAGGTCGATGATCCAGTCGCTGAACATCTCGGTATGGACGCCGAGGTCCTTCTTGTAGACGAGGTACTCGGCGAGCGCCTGCGGGATTCGGCCGATGCCGCATTCGATGGTGCTGCCGTCCTCCACCAGCCTCGCCACGTTCTGGCCGATCTGCCGCAAGGTCTCGTCCGGCTCGGGGACCGGGATTTCCACGATGGGCTCGTCATGCGGCACGAGCACGTCGATCGTGTTCACGTGCATGAAGCTGTTGCCGTACGTTCGCGGCATCCGGCTGTTGACTTGGGCGATCACATAGCGAGCGTTCGACGCCGCCGACTGCACGATATCCACGGAGACGCCGAGGCTGCACAGGCCGTTGACATCCGGCGGCGCTACGGAGATCAGCGCCACATCGATTGGAATCCGGCCCGTCTCGAATTCCATGGGAATCTCGGACAGGAAGATCGGCGTATAATCCCCGATCCCTTTCTCCAGCGCGTCGCGTACGTTCTCCGCGATGAAGAAGCTGTTCATCTTGAACTTTTCACGGTACTGCTCGCGGACGTAAGGCGCATCGCCCATGGTCAGCAGGTGCACGATGTGCGCATCGTAGATGTGGTCGGAGAGCTCGACGAGGGCTTGGACGAGGTGCTGCGGCTGGCCGCATCCCGTGCCGATGAAAATACTCTGGCCCGACTTGATCAGGCTCATCGCCGCCGCCGCCGTCTTGATCTTCTCTTTGTACTTGGCTTTCCAGTCGAAATTTTGCATGTCACTTCTCTAAGCTAATCCGTGCATCCACGGCGATGGAGATCGTGCCGGGAACGCCGACGACGTAGGGATTGATGTCCATCTCCTTGATCTGAGGGAATTCCGTCACCAACTGCGAGAGCCTCTGCAACCCCTCGGCGATCGCTTCGATGTCGACGCCCTCCTGGCCCCGCACGCCCTGGAGGATGTGATATGTTTTCGTGCTTATGAGCATCTGTTTCGCTTCCTCGCCGGTCAACGGCGCCAGGTAGAACGACACATCCTTCAGCACTTCCACCATGATGCCGCCCATGCCGAACATCATCAGGGGTCCGAATCCGGGGTCCCGATGCATGCCGAGGATCACTTCCCTGCCGCTGCGAACCATTTCCTGCACGAGGACGCCGAGGATCTGGGCTTCCGGCCGCTTCTTCGGGATGCGGTACATCATCAGATCGAAGGCGTCTTTCACTTCCTGCTCGCTC
>Ga0315284_10015576_pt1 | contig 10805 bp, 8 predicted proteins | sample YL17G09_16_MG_FD_203696 | JGI IMG/M metagenome (GOLD analysis project Ga0315284, IMG submission 203696) | Sediment microbial communities from Yellowstone Lake, YNP, Wyoming, USA - YL17G09_16 | ecosystem: Environmental > Aquatic > Freshwater > Lake > Sediment | place: USA: Wyoming | collected...
TGATAAAAATTTTTCTACGAAAGGTAATTTAAAAAAACATATAAAAAAACATGAAGATGGTACAATTCCTTATACATCTTGTAATGAAGATTTATTGGATGAGACTATAATAAATGATGATGATGATAATGATAATATTGATTATGAAAATGATGATAATGGTATTAAAAATAATATTAAAAATAATAAAAATGATGATAAAAATAACGTTAAAAATAATCATAATAATTATAATATAAATACAGAAACAATTATTCAAGATAAAAATGGTACTCAAACAATAAATAATATTACAGTTAATCAACAGTTTAATAATTATAATATTATAAATATGAAATATCCAATTAGTTTTGACAAAGAATGGGATTTATCTCAAATTTCTTATGAGCAAAAATTATTTTTAATATCTTGTTGTACTACAAAATATAGCGAATTGTTAAAATTTATATTACAAAATGATGATAATTTAAATGTTATTATTGAAAATGAAACAAATACCGGACTTGTTTATTTAAATGATACAGAAAAATATATTCATTTAAATAAATCAGAAATTATTACACAGTCTTTAACAAAATTAAATACACAATTGAATAATTTATGTCAGGAGGTTTTATTAAAAAATAATAATCCACTTTTTGATAAAAATTTGGAATACGAATCATTATCTATAAATAAAAAATTTCAAGATTATAAAAGTAATCATAATAATATTAAATCTGGTGTAGAAAATATTATATCAGATATATTTAATGAAAAAAAAGATAAAACGATTAGTATAATGAATGAAATTATTGAACGTGAAACGAATAATAATTTATTGGAAAATAATGGTTTTTAGACTTTTGCACATTTAAATAAATATTATAATAAATATAATAAATATAATAAATATTTATTATATATATATGAATTATATTTATATTTTATTTTTAATAGTTTTATTCTTCCTTTATGGATTATTTTTATCTATTTTTATTGATTGTTTATTTCCAGATCTTGAAGATAATCAACCCGAATATTTAGTTTTAATAGAATCATTGGTTGAATTATCAATAGTATATATCGTATATTTTTATATGCAACATTATATAGATGATTTAATTAATATATTTATACCACATAATACAATAAGTTATTTGAATCAACTATTCCTTTTTTCATTTTCGATAGGAATATATTATTATTTAAGAAAATATTCAGCCAAAATGCAATATTTTCAAAACAAATATATATACCATAAAATAAAAAAAAATAAATATTATAAAAATATAAAAGAAATTTTTAGTAAAAAATATAGTTAAAAATTTTAAATTATAAATTATAAATCATAAATTAAAATTAACTATTTGCGAATTTTAATTTTAATTGTTTTAATAGCACTTTCATAATTATATCTTTCTTTTAAATAATTATTCATTATATTCGTAAAACGCGTTTTATCATTTTTAGTTTCAATTGAATACTCACGTAATTTTTCATCATAGGGAATATTTTTTTCTTGATAATTTTTTATTTCTTTTTCAGTCAGTTCCTCCATTTTTACATATTTAATAATTGTATGTGGAATGGATGGTATTGAAATAGGTATTGAATAACGTTCTTTCAAAATAGTTAAATCCGCCATTGCTGCCGGACGCATTCTTTTAATTCGTCGTACAATATCACATTCTAATGATATAATCTTTACTCCTAAGAAATAAAAATGATATTTATCATTTCCTAAAATTTCTTCGAAATATTTAGCATTTGCTAATTTAGCCCATTCATCTAACCAAACGTCCCAATGAATAGGCCACTTTTCAGTTCCTTTTATACTATAATCAATAAAATCAAATTCCGATTCTTTGAATATTTTCAATTTATCTTGAATTTCACCAGGTACATTATGAATATATAAATCAATATCATTCGCTTTTCGCGCACCTAATAAATATAGAACAACAGAGCTATATAACATAAAACTAGATCTATGTTTAATATCAATATTCGTTCTTAGAAATGTCTCATATTTTTCAAAATTTATTTTTGAATCATTAAAATCGCTACTAAAATATTTATCTAAATCTTGTAATTTCAAAAAATCAATCGATTTATTACAAAAAAACAATGACGTAGCTATATATTTTTCATTACTATTTAATGGCATATATATTACTTTATCTTGAACAGACTCATTTATTATTTTTAATTCAGGCTTTTTACTAACCATTATTAAAATATTTAATGGTATATTATCTGATATTTCATTTAAATAATTTAATTTAGTATCTATATATTCTTCCAATGATTCTTTTGTTTGAAAAGATGTTCTAAAATAATAAAGTTGATAAATCAACTTTATTATTAATTCTTCTTTCATTTCTAATGATTTTATCCCATATAATGAATAATTATCTTTTAAATTATTTAAATAATAATCATAACTTTGATTTTTATCTAATCCAAAACATAAACATATATTCATATTATCAAAATTTGTTATTGAATGAAATAATCCGTTATCTATTTTAGAATTAAATTTAGTAATGATTTTATTTTCATTTAATAATAAATTTAATTCTTCATAAGTACCTATATCTTTATAGTTTAAGTTTTCCCATATATCACGTATTGGTTGAAATAATTCTGCTTTTTTAGTTAGTTTCATATTTGAATAAATAGATATATTACTTCTTTATAATTATAAAAATCATTTTTTTCTATTTTTTTAATAAATTATAATATTGCTGCTTGCAATAATACTTAAAAAATAATTACTTTTTATAAATAATGAATTCCGTGGAATTTAAAATTTACAAAAAAGAAAATGAAACAAATACATATTTAAAAACATATGTATTTGAATTAAATAAAAAAATAATTGATATTAAAAACACCATTTTAAATGACTTTTTTAAAGGTCAATATAATTATATAGAATTATCTAACATTACTGAGCGAGTTTATAAAGATTATGGATTACTTTTTTTTGATAAAGGATTAATTCCCCCAATAAATGATAATTATACTTTGGAAAAATTTACTATTCCAAATAGGACTTTTAGTTTTGTGGCTGAAACTTTGAATAAAGAATTAAGCTCTAATAATAAAAGAAAATTAACAAATGATAATAATAGTAATTATAGTGATAATAATAGAAATATAAATTATAGTAATAAATATAGTAACAAATATAATTCTACATCAGTTAATTCCAATACTGGTTTTTTAATAAAAGAAGAAGATTTTCCTCCATTACGTTAAATTATGAATATTTCATATTTCTAATTCATATATTTTTATATAAATTTTATATATAAAAATAATTAATTAAATTATAATATTTATAAAATTATGATTTATATAAATGAGAATTTTAAGGCGACGAATGAGGTAAATAATACATATAAATCAACTTTTTCAAACAATAAATGTTCAGATAATGGAATAGATAATGTATTAAAGGATTCTACATGTTTAACAGAAGAAAATTTAAAAAATAATAATAATAATGTAGAATATAATTCATATAATTCAGATAATTCAGATAATTCAGATGATTCATTTGAAACATATTCTAAAAAAAAAAGAAAAAGAAGCATCTCAACTGAAACCTTATTTGGACATTTAATTATGGAAGATTTTAATAATTTAAATATTAATAAAAGCAAATCAAATAATGATAATAATAATTATAATAATAATGATAATTATAAATTATTATTAGAAATAAATGAGAAAATTAATAATATAGAAAAGAATATTGAATCTAAAAATCTAGAAAATTTTATACAGGAAGAACTTACTGCAAAAATATCTAAAATAAATAAGACGTCTATTGTTGAATTTATAAAAATAAATACAAAAATTGACCAAATACAAAATAAATTTGATAAAATTTTAGCAGAAAAAGATTATGTGATTGAACATTTAAAAGATGAAATAAACAACTTAAAAGATGAAATGAAAAGTACGCAATATAACAATAATGATCATTATTGTTAAATTAAGTTGATTTAAGTGATTGATGATTCATGATTTATGATTCATGATTTATAATATTATTTTTGAACACTCGGGACCCAGTAAATATTACGGGTAGGCTCTAATTTCTCGCGCACAACTTCTTCATTATTAGGAGTCATTTTTTGTTCATATACTTTTTTAACTATATGTTTACCGTGATCTTTTAAACAAGAAAATGCTTTTTTTAAAATATAAAGTACAGCATCATATATTTCTTTTATTTCATCATCATTTAGATCTTTATTTAATCTAAATGGGGATACTTTAGCAATATATAAAGCTTCACTGCGAACATAGTTTCCAACACCTGAAAAGTAGTCTTGCTTAATTAAAAACATACCTATTTTCATACGAGGATGTTTTTTTACTTTTTGCGTAAATTCTTCCAAGGATACTTTATCATTTAACAAGTCTGTGCCAATTTTATTTAATTGTTCTTGTAATGTATCTTTATTTAAAAATGATAAAGTAGCAAAATTTCGCACATCTTGAATATAAAATATACCTTTTGAAGTTGTTATTTCAATATGACAATGTTTTTCAAATTCATTTACTAAATGACCATAGTTTAATTTAATACCTAAAATGGAATTATTTTCTAATGTTATATAAATAAATTTACCTTTATTCTTAATATCTTTAATTTTAGAAGGAAGATTTGATAAAAAAGTATCAAATCCTTTTGGTAATGGGTGGCGACTATATCTACCACTAAGTACTTTTATATTTTCTAATTTGGAATGGGAAAACTTTTTATTAAAAGTATAAACCATATAACTTATTTCAGGACCTTCGGGCATTTTATATTGTAATAAGAATATATTTATTATAGTTATTATATTATTATAATAATTATATTTCTATTCATTTTTTTCTTATTCTGAAAATGATTAATTAATTTATAAATATATATTAATAATAAACTTATTTTTTAAATTTTTTATTATAATATCTTGTTAAATTATTTTTTGTAATAGTATTCGGATAAACATCTGAATTTAATTGCCCCAACATTATTTGAGTATATATAACATCGCTAAAATAATAGTTATCATTATCTTTTATAAAATATTGTTGTATTTCATCATTTGGATTATTATTTAAATAATTTTTTAATTCAGTATTTTTTTCAGGATCCCATAAATTTGTAAGAAGTGTATATGTATCTGATATAAAATCTTTTAAAAGTGCTTCTTGATTTACAATATTTAAAATATTTTCATAAATAGGTATATCATTTTCAATATTTGCACCTCCTTTTTGAGTAGCTCCTCCTGCCATTGGTTTTTTTAATTTATTTAAATTTTGTTTTAAAGTAGCTAATTTTTGAGAAATTTGTTTAACAGAATTATCTAACTTCTCGAAACCTTCAGTAAATTTATTAATTGTGCCATTTGAAAAATTTGTTGAAGTTTCTGGTAGTACTGGTATTGGTGCTGTAATTGTGGCAGTTTTTACTGGTGGTTGTGCTGGTGGTTGTGTTGGTGGTTGTGCTGGTGAAATTGCTGGTGCTACTACTGATACTGTACCTGTGGCAACTGGTGTTGGTTGGGATTTTTTTGCCAATACTGATAATGACTTTCCTGAATTTGCATCATTGTTTAGTTCTGTTATATTTGATGATTGTTGATCATAAATTATAGCCAACATTTGCCTAGTTGTATTTGTTTTTTTATTATTAGTGCAGTTATGATAATCTTTTAATTGCTTTATATTAAATTTGTTAACAGTATCAAAATTTTTTAAAGAATCAACTTCATCCCAAGCATCATCATTATTTTTTATAAAACTTATAAAATGTCCACCATTTCCATTGTTTTTAGTTGTGCATCTTGTAGTAGATACAATAGAAATTACATTTTCACTTTTAATGTCATTAGAAATGAAATCGTATTTTAAATTTGTAACTTTATTATTTTTTAATATATTTATTATAAAATCTATCGTATAATCTGCACCTGAAAATTCATTTTCATAAATCATTTTATCTTTAATATTTCCTACACGATTATATTTTTGAATAAATAGTGCAAATGTTTGATATAATACATTTGTCCATGGAGTCTTATTATCAATAAATTGTTTTAATGCTCTTAAATATAATGGTTGTAATTGTTCTTTAGTCAATGTAGAATATTTATTTAAATAATTTTCATAACCTTTAAAGTGTTGGATTACTTTATTTGATTTTTCTACAATAAGTGTCTTTATTTTTTCATTCAATTTTGGATCAAATTCATTTTTTTTAAAATTTTCAAAAAAATTGCTAAATTGTTCTGCTAATGATTTTATGAATATAGTTATATGTAATCTATTTAATACTGTATTTTCTAATTTATCACATATATCTATATCTTTAAAATTTATATTAAAACTTAAAGATTTTAATTGAATTTCTTCTTCATTACTTATTTTTATTTTTAACTTATAAATAAAATATCGTAAATTCATAATAGACGGTAAATTAATTATTAAATCACCAATAAAAAAAGACTTCAATTGTTTTAAACTTAAAAGATTAGATGAAACATTATCATCTATATTTTCTTCAGGCATATTATTTATTTTTTGTTGAATATCAGTATTCGATAATATTGAGTATAAAGGTGCATTCACCCAACATTTATTATTACCATTATTACTTCCAGCTGGTGGTTTCCATAGATCGTTGCTTACTTTTTGTAAAAGTGAATTACCTTGAGGTATAATTGAACTATGCCCAATTATAGTTGCATTTGGATTTAAAGTTGGTATTTTGTTTGGAACTAATGTTTTTTCGTATAATATACATGTCACTTGTGAATTTAACCCATTATATTGTGGAAAATTATTAAATGTTAGTAATGTTTGACTATCATTTGCTAATATATATTTATCATTAACTTTTAATAATGCTGTATAATGTCCGCCATTTTGTAGTCCATATTTTAATAGAAATGCTTTTGGAGTAAAATGTACATTATTTATTTCTAAATTAAAATTTGTTATATTTTTATTTATTTTAGCAGTAAGATCTGCTTTCATATATTGAACAGTAATTATTATATACTTATTATGTTCATCAAAAGTTATATTTCTTTTTTTAGATGTAAATTTACCAGATTTTTGTATTACTCCAATTTCTTTATCTATATTTTGCCAGTTTTTGAATCTTTGTGACTTTAACTCTTCCATAAAATTTGTATCAATCAATTTATTATAAATAAATATTTTTTTTGTATCTTCTATGCTAATATCACCACATTTATTAAATATTCCATCACTCTTTTCAACTTTTTCTTTTTCAAATAATTCTTGCATTGTTATAGGATCATTTTCTGGTGGAATTACTTTTATAAAATAACTATTATTGGTTCCATTAACTATATTTGTACCATTTTCACATATTGTTGAATATGTATCAGTCATTTTAATAGAATTTAAATAGTTTTTAATATTTTCATTATCACTTAAACATAATATTTTACTATTTACTTGTGTTACAAATTCATCTGCATCATTTGAAGCATTTAGGAATTGTAAAGGAAAAATTATTCTTCTTAATTTTACATTGTATCGAGTACCTTCATAATATAAATTTTTTAAATCTAAAATTGTTTTATTATTTGAATTATTTATTATTTTTTTTCTATATTCTGTCAAAATATTTTTGAATATAATTAATAATATTTTTGCATTTTCAAAATCTTTATCATTACAATAGTGTTGTTTTTTATTTTCTAAAGCAAGTATTTCATCATTTAATGTTTGATAATCTTCAAATTCTTTATCGGTCATAATTTTGTTAAAATCAAAATCTGGATTAAGTATATTATTTTGTATATCTAATTTATGTTCAATCATATATTTTTTAACCTTATTATAAAAAATATCTCTTTCACCTTCTTTTATTTTTATATTATTATCTATCTCTTGTGTATCTATTATTTTTAAAGATTTTATAGTAGCTTCATCTAAGGAATCTAATAATTTAATAAAAGTATCTATTCTAAATAAAAAATGAATTGCACTATTTATAAAACAAGATGAACCATCACTATTTACCATTCTACATACACCTATATCATCAGCACCACCTTTTTGTAAAAACCGTATTTCATTAACATATTGTTTAATACTTTCATTTGAAATTTCTTTAGTATTTAAACTTTTAACTAATTTATAAATTGTTCGTAAATTAGTATCTGGTTCTTTGATTAATAAAGATTTAATAAAACCTTTATTTTTATAACTTAAATCAGTCATCTATAATTATTATAAATATTTATTTTAATTTTAAACTTAACCTTTATTTTTTTATTAAATATTAAATATAAATAAGAATTGGTAATAATGAATAATAATAATAAATATGGATTTATCAAAAGAATTTTATGATACAAATTACCAAAAATTTTCAGATACACGGTTTTGTTTATGGGATGTTGTACGTGATTTTGGAAGTCAATTTAAAAAAGAAGATCTTGTCTTAGATGCAGGATGTGGAAATGGAAAAAATATAAAATATTTTCAAGAAAAATGTAATATAATGGGTTTTGATTATTGTTCTAATCTTGTGTCAATTTGTAAACAAAGAGGCTATAATGTATTTGAAGCAAATATTTTAGACATACCATTGGAAAATGAAACATTTGATTATATTATGTCAATTGCTGTAATTCATCATTTAGATGATGAAAAACTTCATTTACAAGCAATATGCGAATTAATGCGTTTATTAAAAAAGGGTGGCCAATTATTGATAACATTATGGGCATATGAAAGTGATGATTATTCAAAAAAGAAGAAATTTAATAAAGGACATAACTTAGTTAAATTTAATAAATCAATGCGATATTATTATGTATATGATGAAACTATGTTGAAAAATATGTTGTCATCTTTAGATTTAAAATATAAATATAGTTATTGCTGGGAGCGTGGGAATTGGAATATAATAATACTTAAATAAATAAGTATATAATATATGTAAATATGAACAATAATACTAATAATAATACTAATAATAATACTAACAATAATTATATATATGCAATATATGAATATTTTATAAAACATAATAAACTAGTAATTGATAAAAAAAGTTTAATAACTATTATTTTACCTTTATTAATTTTCAATAATAAAGAAACAATGGATAATAATAATAATTTATTACAAAAAGTAGAAATCATTATTCAAGAATTATTAACTAAAAATATAATTTATATTACAAATAATATTAATTATTCAATAAATCGAATGAATCAGGAATATTTATTTTTTGTAAAAACAAATGAACTTATAGAAAGTATGGGACAAATTACATATGAAGAATCTAATTTAAATAAAAATATACCAACAAATAATAAGTTCTATATTATACCTAGTACAAATATGTGTATGAAATATGAAATAAGTTCTACTTTTAATTATTGCAGTTGTCCATATTTTACACATAATCAAATAAAGTGTAAACATTTATTATATTATGAAAATCAAAATACAAATCATTTAGAATATATTATAAAAGATGATGAAGATAATACAGTTATAGATAATGAAATTTTAAATGAAAATTTAGAAGAATTAGAAGATTCTAAAGATATAATAAATACCTATATTATACCAAGTATGTCTTCTAATCAAAAATATAATATAAGTACAACTTTGGATTTTTGTAATTGTCCTCATTTTTTATATACACAGAATAACTGCAAACATATTGAATATTATTCAGAAAATAATCATTTATTGGAACATTTGGAACAAGAAGAACTAGAATTAATATATAATAATTAATTGTAATAATTACTGACATTATATTATAATAATTTGAATTAGAATTTGAATTTAAATTTAAATCCTAATAATAATATTAAGATTTAATAATATTTTTTATATTGTATTTATCTAATTAAAAATAACCCTATAATTTTATTTTTTCGTATAAGTTTTTTTCGTATAAGATTTCTTTTTATCTTTATGCGTATCTTTATGCGTATCTTTATGCGTATCTTTGTGTTTATGTTTATCACTATGTTTATTTTTATTTATTACAAAATTTTGCTTTTTGAAACAATCTTCAATGTATTTTTGATAATATTTTTTAATATCATCTAAAATAACCGTTGGTATCTTCGTAATAAAATTTAATTTTAATTCTGTTTGACCTTCTCGCATCATAAATAATTCATTATATAATAATACATTTGGTTTGACTTTTAATGACAAAGTGGTTTTAGGGTCAGGTAAACAAATTGTTTTTTCTAATGGAAAGCAAGTTATATATTTATATGAATTTACGTGTTTAGCATAATTTATATATAAACCATGTGCTAATGACATTAAAATATTTTTATCTTTTTCTTGAAATTTAACAACACCATGAAAGAATTTAGCTTCATATTCTTTTTTATTATATCCCGCATATTGTATATATCCACCAGATTGAATTATTTCTTCCATTTTTTCTTCAACGCCAAATGTATCTTTCTGATTTATTTTATTTTCAGGATCGATTGTTTTATTTATCATTTTTTCATTTTTAATTTCAACCATAATATTTTTTTTAGTCATATTTCCACCATCATTTTTATATGATTTAAAGTTTTTATTTCGAAGATTCGCTGGTTGAACAATTTTCATCAAAGTTCTATCAATTTGACGTGCTTCAGATCCAACTTTATCCCAATTACGAGGATCTCTTTTGTTAATAAATAATCTTGTATCAAAACCATTTTCTATACACCAATTTAAGCCATCTTTATAAGTTTTTTTTGTTAATACAGAAATATCTACACTGTTTCCTGTATTTG
>Ga0315284_10015580_pt1 | contig 10804 bp, 8 predicted proteins | sample YL17G09_16_MG_FD_203696 | JGI IMG/M metagenome (GOLD analysis project Ga0315284, IMG submission 203696) | Sediment microbial communities from Yellowstone Lake, YNP, Wyoming, USA - YL17G09_16 | ecosystem: Environmental > Aquatic > Freshwater > Lake > Sediment | place: USA: Wyoming | collected...
GGTTAGGGTGAGGGGGAAATGATCTAATCATCACCCCCACCTTAATCCTCCCCCATCCCCGCCATAATTCAGCGGGATCTTCGACAAGGGGGGAGGAAAGTTTTTTAGAGAATTAGATGCCCCGCAGTTCTGCTGCGGGGCACTTCACTTTGAAGTTAATCTTCACTCACTCGACGATTTTCTGAAAAAATTCTTCCGTGTATTTTAAAAAGGCCTTGAACCTCTTTTTTTAATGTGATATGGGTATACTAAATTGGTCCACGCATTTACCCCGTTAGAAATAATGCCCCGCAGCTCTGCTGCGGGGTTAGATTTTAGAATAATTCCGGCGGGTTTTAATGCCCCGTTGGAATTTCTAACGGGGTTTACTGAAAAGGACAATTTATCATCCACCTGAGGAAATAAAGTGGGACGTGTAGCAAAAAATGAGTACGTTCAGATCGATAGGCTTAAATTGGGACCCTTCGATACTAACAGCTACATATTGACCTGTCCCCTAACTGGAGATAGTGTCTTGGTAGACGCTCCCGGAGAAGCCTCCGAAATTCTGAAAGCGTTGGAAGGGACTCATCCTAGATACATACTAATAACTCATAACCATATGGACCATATCGGCGCACTACCCGAGCTAAAATCCAGGCTAAGAATTCCAATTGGCGCCCATCGCCTGGACGCGAAAGGTCTGCCTCTACGACCAGAAATTCTCCTCGAAGACGGTGAAAAGGTGTCCTACGGAAAGATGAGTCTGAAAGTCCTTCACACGCCCGGCCACACCCCCGGCAGTTTGTGCTTTTGGGTAGGAAACCATCTTATTTCGGGAGATACGATCTTCCCTGGCGGTCCGGGTAAGACCAAGTCACCGGCTGATTTAAAGCTAATAATCGAATCCATAACCAGTAAGATCTTTGTCTTACCTGATGATACTGCGATATATCCCGGTCACGGTGATTCCACCCTATTAAGAAAAGAAAAGGAGGAATTTGCCATCTTTTCCTCCCGTCCCCATGATCCTAACCTGTTCGGGGATGTGCTTTGGCTTTCATCCTAACCATTTGTTGAATGGGCTACCATAAGATTTCCACCCGGTGGAAGGCCTCCGCCAGTTGGAAGTTCTCTCCCTCTGCTAACAGCCTATGCCTTTCCCTTAGCCGGTCTTCCAGTTCCTGGGGCGGGATGTGTCCAACCTGACTCTTATGACACTCCAGCGCGGCCAGCTTCATATGAAAAGTTTCGGCGATATCAGAACGGTAATTCACATCCTCCGTTCCCCAGAGCAATATCTCCTTGACCTTATGAGGATAAAGTCCTTCTCCCATCAAATCTGGATAAGAAAGGAGATCCCTGGCATAGGGGAAGACGGCGTCTAGAGTAACCTGTCCGGTAATTCGATGATCCCGGTGCCAAACATAGCGCCGGTGAGGGTCGGCAGTTACTATGGTCTCAGGGCGATACATCCTGATAAGCCGGACAATCTCCTTACGGAACTCAGGTGTATCCTCCAAACCCTGATCGGAGTGACGTAGAAATATGACCTCCCTTACACCCAGCAAGTTGGCCGCAGCGATTTGTTCCTCCTCCCGAGTTTTGGCCAGCTCCTCGGGTTTTATACTGGCATCACTCGTACCTTTGTCACCATTGGTGCATACCACATAAACGACCTCCTTCCCCTGCCTGACCCAGTGAACCACGGTTCCAGCAACTCCATATTCTGCATCATCTGGATGGGGCGTAACCACCACCACTTGGGCTAGCTTTGTTTTCATGAACAGATCTCCTCTGTGTGAAATTTTAAAAATTGGTATCAATTTAGCCTTTTGAAAAATGAATTTCAAAAGCCAAAAAAAATAAAAGAATCACTATAAAATCCCCCTCTATCCCCCTTTTTCAAAGGGGGGAAGCTCATATCTCCTCCCTTTGGAAAATGGTTCGGCATGCTCACCATCCTGAGCCTGTCGAAGGAGGGAGGCAAGGAGGGATTTTCAAAGCGCTAAAGTATTACAAAAATTGTATAATATCAAACCGATTGTTACAATTACTCTAGGGTTTTTCAGCCAAAAATGAGCAATCCTACTTATATCATCCGAAATTATCATACTCAAGATTTCGACAAATTAGTCCAGCTGGCGGTTGAAGTCCAGGACCTGGAGCAAACCTGGTGCCTCATCTCACCGTTAGACTTAATCGAGAGTGTGGGTCAACCAAATCATTCCTTTGAGAATAACCTGTTTGTAGCGGAGAGTGCAGCAGAAATTGTTGGCTATGCAGACGTGACGCCGGAGTTAAACATCGGGCGGGTTGTTCTCAAGTGGTTGGTGCATCCTAAACATTGCGGAAGAAGGGTAGCCGCAAAGCTTGCCGATCGCGCCATCTCTCGTACTAGAGAGCTGGGTATAATGACCATCCATGTCAATATATCGCAAGATAGCCTGATGGCTAAGCAGCTTCTCACCCAGATGGGTTTTACATTCGTCCGCCGATTTCTTGAACTCAGGTTAGATCTTTCCAAGACGCTTTTGCCAGAAATCAGCAAGATTTGCCTTCGATGTCGCCCCTTGCAACCCGGCGAAGAAGAAAGACTGACTCAACTTCAAAACCGTTCCTTCACGGGCAGTTGGGGATACAATGCCAACACGGTCGAAGGGATCATTTACCGCATCCATCTTCCCAACTGCTCCCCGGGGGACATCATTTTGGCCTTCGATTCGGATAAACCCATTGGCTATTGTTGGACGAGGATAAACTTTTGGAAAAACAAAACTTCGGGCGAAGGTGCTGGTCGCATCTACATGTTGGGCGTGGATCCAGATTACCAAGGGAGAGGGTTAGGCAGGCAACTTCTGCTCGTTGGACTCTCCTATTTGAAGAGCAAAGGTCTTCGAGTTGTTGAGTTGACGGTGGATAGTGAGAATAAAGTAGCCTGTGCTCTTTACAAGTCGGTAGGATTTAATCTCTGGACAAGCAGTCTGTGGTATGAAAAAAGGCTGGACTAAGCCTGCTATGGCTCATCTGTCGGTGAATTCTGTTAAACCCGTAACTTCTCTGTTCCTTTGCATGCCTGGGTAGAGAAATCCATCAGGACGCTTTGGTATTCTTCAATGATTGCTTCAGTGATGTTGGACCAGCTATACTTGCTTACGGATGCCCGGACCGAGTCAACAAACGCTGTGTTCCCATTTGACGTTGAAAGAAACAGTGCTATTTTATCCGCAAGACGATAGGGATCGTTATCTATCACGACATATCCTGTCTCCCCATGCCGAATAACACTTTCGGCACCCCCAACCTTCGTGGCTACGACCGGTGTTCCACAGGCAAGAGATTCCAAAACCACTAGCCCAAAGCTTTCATAATAAGATGGGACAACACATAAATCAGCAGCACTGTAAAAGAAGGGTAACATTTCCTGTTTAACCAAGCCGAGAAAAATAACTGACTCGTGGATCTTTAAACTCTGTGACAGGCTCTCCAGCCTTTGCATTTCTGCCTGGCTATGTTCGTCGCCGCCGATCACAACAAGCTTGATTCTTCGCTTCCGTTCCAGATAGGCCATGGCCTTTAACAAGTTGTCTATGCCCTTTAGTGGAACAATCCTTCCCACAAATAAAATGATACTCTCACCATTTAAACCAAGATGGCATCGTGCAATTTCTCTCTTGATGGGTCGAAACAGATCCAAATTCACGCCACAGGGAATAACGCTAATAGTCTCAGGGGCGCCATCGTAATAGTAGATGAGATCCTCTTTTCCCTTTTTGGTAGAAGCAATAATACGGTGGCAATCCTTGACCAGTTCCTTTTCGGCGTTGATACGAAGCTCAGGTTCATCCTTACCGATACCGATTGCGTTCTTAACCGCGCCCAGGGTGTGGAACCCCATAATATGGGGGATACCCCACCACTGCTGCAGCCGTTTTCCAGCCAAACCCGAAAGCCAGTAATGGCTATGTATCAGATCATATTGAAGCCCGTTCTGCTTCCTGAAATTTTCCAATTCGTGGACGAAATCACCCAGATGATCATAGATTGCCAATTTCTGTATCTCTTCTTCTCCTGCCTTGAGATGGACAAGTCGCGCATTTTGCCCTAATTCTATAACCTGATCGTGTATCGGCTCATGAATGCGTGTATAGACATCGACTAAATGACCTCGCCTCCCGAGCTCACGAGCAAACTCTCGGATGTAGACACTCATACCCCCTGTATTTTCCCCACCCACCTTGCCCAGGGGACAACTGTGAATGCTGAACATAGCTATCTTCAATTCACTACTTCCTTTCGAATCCTACTTTTGCCGTCCGAAACCTGGTGTTACAGTCTTGGTTTCGCTTATTAAAGAGATATCTGGCAACCGTATAGAGTAATTTCATTGCCCCCCAAACGATGTTTGTATTCCTCGGCTCCCTTTAGGAAGTCGAATTTACCTCTGCCTCTTTCGATGCTGTCTTTGATGCACAAGACCTTAGAAATTAACCCTACGCTTAAGGAGCTGTATTGAGGATCATAACCATTATTATAGAGAAATACCGTGTTATTGTAGTCAAAACACATCACCGCGGCTACAGGTAATGCATTGAGTTCCAAGATGCCAAGCCTCAGGAGCCCTGCTTGACCCATAGCCTTTGCTAGCGACGTGAAGAAGGATTCCATCCGGGCAGTCAAAAATATTGCTTTATCCTGCCTGCTTTCCCGGAAAAGCCTCAGAAAGAGGGCAATGGACTGTGAGGCAGACTCGCTATCTTCGACAATGCGGTAATTTACGTCACCTGCCTCCCAAAATCTTCTCAATTTGCGCCTTACTTCATGCCGCTGCTTCTGAGTCAATGTTCTTAAATATTCCTGCCAAGTAGGAGGCAAATCCAATTTCAGAGAAATGTCCTCCACTTTGCAAGAGACTTCACATTTCCGATCTCTTGCAATACCTATAAGATGAGTGAGCACAGTCGAATTGGGCCTCAAGGGCCTCAGATTCAACCGGCTGATGCCTCTCCACCTTAGGTCATCAAGCAAGATGTTCAAAAAATCAACTTCCCTCCCTGGAACAATAACGAAGTCTAAGTAGTCACAAACATCGGAGCTACCGATGAAAAAGGCCTCTGATCCCCTTAATAGAAGTGGGGCAATGCCGGTGATGGTCCCTCCCTGTCTGACAGCGCCCAAATATAGCTCGGCTTCGAATCCGAATTCGTGCCACCAGACTTCGAGCCAAGGTGGCAAAACGAAGATACAGTTCCACATCGAAGGGTACCGGGATTCGAGCCAATAAGAAGTGAGGCTGTCAAAACTCTCTGAAGTAACAATATAACCTGATTTTCCCATAGATTAGATCCAACCTCTACCCCCATTATGCACCATCATTCATAACCCATTTTCTCTGTTCATCAGTATCCAATGCGTTAGGGATATATTTTCTCGTCCAATGAATCGCTTCCTCATTAGATAAACCGAGAACCTGCTTCGCAAGATAAGCCAAAAACAGACCTGTCCTTCCTACCCCAGCATGGCAGTGAATCACAATATTCTGTCCGACTTGTGCATGCTCGACCGTTTTCTTGACAACCTCTTCAAGATCTTCTTTTGAAGGCACATCGAAATCAGGAATGGGGAGATGAATCACCTGAAATCCCTCCTGTAGATAGAGGGCTTTCAAATTCCGTCCCGTCCTTTCCATGCACTCTTCGTCTTCAGCGAGAAGAACAATAAGAGAACCCTTTTCCCGCTTGAATTGGAGGAGAAAATCCCCTCGAGGATCATAAACCGAAAAAGGCATTGGACTTCGAAAGATACGACCGGGCAAATGAAAAGGTAATTCTGTTAAAGACATCGACTCAGCCTCCTGAATTTCCCACTCGAATTGATTTCTTGTTTTCTGTTCCTTTAGTATCAATCGTCTTTAATATAACATTATAAAAGAATCTTAACATTATTGGGGAACGATTTCTTTACCCCGTTAGAAATAATGCCCCGCTGTTCTGCAGCGGGGTTACATTTTAATACAATCCCGGCGGGGTTTAACCCGCTGCGCCAGCGCTTGCGCGGCGAGTGCCCCGCTGGAATTTCTAACGGGGTTTACTGAGAAGAGAGTGGAGATTCTCAAAATGCGCTGTTGGACTTTAAGGTCTTATCGGTTACCAGTTGAAATGTTGTATAGAGGGAAGAGATCCAAAATTCACGCCTTCAGGAAGAAACAAACTGTCCCCATGAATTTTCCAAGGCAATCCCATGCCGGGAATTAAGAAGTACGCAAAAGTCTTTACGCTGAGACCATTTTGAATTAACAGTTTCTGGTTGAAATTCGCACGAAAAAGGCAGAGCCTTCACTTTGAGAGGCGATAGGACCTTCACATCTGAGAGCCCAAGATGGTAGAGGATCTTTAGATGAAGTGATTCCTAATTCTCAATTCCGGCAGTCCCTGTCGCCTCTTTCATATTCCAATGTTCGATAATGTATTGCAGATTGAATTGACAATCCTCACGAGCTTTGGATGGGAATTCTCGAACCTTTTCACAGAGGTAGAAAGCCCCTTCAAGGATAGCTTGAGAAGTTGCGGATGCTTCTCCTCACGTATTGCCTCGTGAATTGAGACTTCGGTAAAACCGATAATACTCTGGGCGTCCTCGGCGTCGGTCTTGGAGAGTTGGGAAACCTCGGTCTTCAAAGTGGAAAGGAGATCTAGTAATTCCTTCTTTCTTTCGTCATTTAAAGATTTGGCCTTTTTGATCCTCGCTTCAATCTGGGTAATTGTCTCCTCGACCATATTTTCATCCTTTCTTCCAGGCACTCAAAAAGGGAAACTGATGAGGGTCTCTGGATCCCTTTCTGGAAGGAGCCAGGTAAGCACGTAATGACTCATGGTGGCTTTGGATTTTAGGCCCCGCCCCCGTGGAATGATTAGAACTCGCTTTTGATTGTGTTAAATATACGAAAAAACGGAATTTTATGTCAAGCAAAAAAGGCTACAAGATATGCAAGATATGAAGGAAAGTTTTGTCAAGTTTTGAAGATAACAGTTTTGAAGATAACGATTACCGAAAGAAATCTTGCATCATGGTCGAAATCTGTCAGCCAACGACTTCAGGAAGAAATAAATGAGGGGTTATCGGAAAAATATATGGTAGGTTAACCCAGATGTTGCAATATCAAACCCGGGCAGGGATACTTCCAAACCCTTGCAATTGCGGATTTTTCGTAAATGAAGAGTTACAGAGGATCTCACTTTACGTGAAGTCCCGGTTTTGCCTGGAGACGCATGCAGCTAACTCCCAAAGGTGCCGCTGCAAGGCTTTTCCAGTACCCCCGCCCGGTTTCGATATTGTTTTTTTGCAACTGGCGGGTTAAGTGAATTTATACTCTGATGGTTCGTTCTCCCTTGGCAATGCGTCTTCGTTCTTCTTCTCTGATTTCACGTCTCAAAAGTTTTCCGACTTTGGACTTGGGAAGCATATCTCTGAATTCAATATAGCTTGGCACCTTATAAGAAGCTAATCGATCACGGCACCATTTCATCAATTCCGTTCCGCCCACACCTCTGGCATCCTGTTTTAGCACAACCATCGCCTTGATCCGTTCTCCAACTTTTGGATCAGGAACTCCTACGACGCAAGCCCCTATGACAGCAGGGTGATCTTGCAGGATTGCTTCGATCTCAGAGCAGGAGATTCTGTATCCTTTATATTTGATGACATCTGCGCTCCGATCCATGTAATAGAGTTGTCCATCATGATCTCTCCGAACGAAATCCTTCATCCGATACCAGGTTTTGCCATCGATCTCCACATAGGAAGCAGCTGTCTCTTCGGGTTTATTCCAGTAACTTTTGGGGATGTATTCTGAGGTGACCAGGAGCTCACCAGGTGCGTCAGCAGGGACCGTTTCAAGATTCTCTGGATTTACGATCCTCACCTCTCTTGAGGGTAATGGAAGACCCAAGCTCCCGGGTATGGGTTCCTTATCCAATGGGCTCATGGCAACAAAACCGACCTCTGTGGAACCGAACACTTGATAGATCGGCACACCGAACTGTTTCTTCCATCGATTAAAAACCTCGAGGGGAAGGACATCCCCTCCACTCCAGCAATACTTCAGTGAGGACAAGTCATAAAAGCCTACTCGATCATTTTCTAAAATCATACGGTAGAGGGTAGGGGCACCCAGAAAGAGGGTCCCTTTATATCTTTGTATGGCTTCTAAGATGGCATCCACCTGTGGGATGGGCATTAACGCGGCAGTATTTCCTTTGGTCAGAACCATTCCCAGGATAATCCCCTGTGCCATCTGGTGGAAGAGCGGATTGACCATGATGAAGACTTCTTTACCTTCTGCAATATAGCCTTCGCCAACAGCACGAATCTCCTGGACGAAGGAGACCATTCCCGTATGAGTGAGAGGGCACCCTTTAGGAAAGCCCGTTGTTCCACCCGTGTATAAGATATAGCAAAGGTGTTCCCTCGGGTTGATTTCTACTTTGGGAGGTTGGGGTGGATATTTGGAGATTAAATTTCTAAAGAGATATATATTTTCATCTCGTTTCACCACTCCATCCGGAACCTTATCAAACAAGGCACCCATAGCCCGCTTGTACCATGGGAGTAAATCCACATAGTTTGTGACAATCGTCCTCTTCAGACAGGTCTCTGGGAAAACCTCTTGGATATACCTGAGGTTCGTATCCTGGCATAAAACCGTTTCAGCTCCAGAATCGCTGATGAGGTATTTAATCTCATAAGGTGTGTAAATGGGTGAGACGGGTACGGGGATGGCTCCGATCTGTTGAGCTCCAAAATATCCAATCAGGAACTGGGGACAGTTCGGAATATAAAGCATCACCTTATCGTTATCCCTGACCCCCAAATCATAGAGAGCCGTGGCAAAACGATCGATTAATTCTTTCAATCTTTTGTAAGAGAACTTTTCTCCGATATAGATGATGGCTGTATGATCAGGATATTTCTCGCAGGCTCGTTCAAATGAACGGATTAGAGTTTCGTCATAGAGTGCCATGTTTTCTTCTTTTTAGAAAAGATATTGAGTTCAAAGGTTAGGGCTATGATGCCAGTTTCGTTGCCGGGGGTATGTATGGGTAAAAAACCTTAACCTCAACCTTAGCCTTAACCTGAAGGTTATTTTTTCTCTTTTGTTGTTTTTCTTCGCTCTTCGTCTCTGATTTCGCGTCTCAGGAGTTTCCCAACTTTTGATTTGGGAAGCATATCTCTAAATTCAATATATTGTGGAATTTTATAGGGGGCAAGCCTCTCACGGCACCATCGGGTCAATTCAGAGGCATCCACTCCTCGTGCATCTTCCTTGAGGACAACGATGGCTTTGATACGTTCACCGACTTTGGGATCAGGAACCCCCACCACACAGGCACCGATGACTGTGGGGTGGTCTTGCAGAACGGCTTCAATCTCAGAGGCAGAAACCCGATAAGCTTTACACTTTATGATATCGGCAGATCTCTCAACGTAGTAGATCTCCCCTTTTTCATCTTGCCTTACGTAATCTCCCATGCGGTAGTAAATCTTCCCATCTATCTTCACATAAGAGCGGCTGGTCTCTTCTGGCTTGTTCAGATAGCTCTTGACGGTGTACTCTGAAGTCACCAATAATTCCCCGATCTCACCGACAGGCACTGGTTCCAACCTGTCTGGGTCAACCACTTTACATTGCCTGGTCTTTAATGGTAAGCCGATCGACATAAGCTCAGGGTCTTTGTTTAACCGGGAATAAGTGACATGACCTGCTTCGGTTGACCCATAGACTTGGTAGATATTAAGGCCAAAAAGTTCTTTCCATCGCTTAAAGACTTCAATGGGAAGAACATCCCCTCCACAGTAGGTGTATTTTAGAGAACTCAGGTCATATTGGTCCAAACGGTCGTTTTCCAGGATCATACGATACAGAGCTGGGACACCCAAAAACCACCTTACTTTATATTTTTGTATCGTCTGCAAAATGGCATCGACCTGCGGGACGGGCATGATGATCGTCGTATTGCCATAATTCAGGCCAATGGCAACAAAGAGTCCCAGAGCCATAATGTGGAAAAGAGGATTAATGGCAATATAGGTATCTTTTCCCTCCTCGATATATCCTCCCGCCACATCCTCCATGACGTCCTGGACATAGGAGGTCATGCCCACATGATTGCCAGGCACTCCCTTCGGAAACCCTGTCGTTCCACCTGTATAGAGAATATAGGAAAGATCATTCCAGGGATCGATTTCTACATTCAATTTCTCAGGCGTTTGTTTGATTAGATCTTTGAAAAAGTAGACATTCTCACCCTTTTTTACGATACCGTTTGGGATCTTATCGAAAAGGAAGCCAACGGTACGTTTCCAAAGAGGGAGCAGATCAACGAGGTTCGTAACGATAACCCTTTTTAAGCAGGTCTTAGAAAAAATCTCTTGTACATACCCAAAATTGGTATCCAGGCAGATGATCGTCTCCGCACCAGAGTCATTAATCATATATTCGATTTCGAATGAAGTATAGATGGGAGCCACCGGCACAACCACAGCCCCGATCTTTTGAATCCCGAAGAAGGCGATGACCCATTGGGCAGAGTTTGTGATATAGAGCATGACCTTATCACCTTTTCGCACTCCCAAGCGATTCAGACCCGTGGCAAATCGATCGATGAGATTTCGCAATCTGGTATAGGTAAACTTCTCGCCCAGATAAATGATGGCTGGCCGATCAGGATACTTTTCACACATCCGATCAAAGCGAGTAAAAGTTAATTCGTTTTCTAAGTTGTTTGCCAATGAATTACTCCATTTAATAACTTCCGACCCCTCACCC